>Ga0187894_10001934_pt1 | contig 25679 bp, 23 predicted proteins | sample GBC1701081metaG_FD_136650 | JGI IMG/M metagenome (GOLD analysis project Ga0187894, IMG submission 136650) | White microbial mat communities from a lava cave in the Kipuka Kanohina Cave System on the Island of Hawaii, USA - GBC170108-1 metaG ... | reverse complement strand
GATGGGCGACGCCCAGCATATACTGCGCGACTTTATTTCCTTGTCGTGCCCCTTGCTGCCACCAATGGACTGCCTTTTCCGGGTCGGGTTGGACGCCAAGACCTTCGTGATACATCATGCCCAGCCGCGTTTGTGATGCCGCATCGCCTTGTCGCGCCGCTTTCTCGGACCAGCGGAGCGCTCGATCATAGATTTTTTTGTCGAAAGCGATCCGGCCAAGGGCACTTTGGCAACGAGGACATTTCCTGTTCGCGCCTTGGCCGAAGATTTCGATGGCACCGACCATGTCACCGTTTCTTTCGAGAATCTCGGCCAAACTCACATAGGATTCCAGCACATCCGCGTCGATGGCTTTCTTGAACCATTCGGCTGCCAAAGACAGGTCACCTGCGCCGAGGGCCTCGACACCCAGATTGTGATAGGCGTTTGCGCTGCCCTGGTCGGCCGCACGCTTGAACCACTTTTGGGCATAGGGAGCTTGCGGCAGATTGCTCGAATACCATGCGCCGAGTTCATTCTGAGATTCTGCATCGCCGGCTTCAGCGGCCCACAGAAGATCGGACGGAGGAGTCTTTTCCGAATGCCCAGGACCGGCATGCGCAAACAGCGTCGGTTCTCTTTCGAACTCCGCTCTTTCCTCGGGTGTGAGCTTGTGTTCCAAGCTCCGCAAACAGGATTCGGCGCCGTCATTGCCCTGGGCGGCGCTCGCGGAGAAAAAGCGCATCGCCGCGACCCGATCCTTCTTCAAATAAAGTCCCGTTTCGCAGGTCATGCCGATCATGAGCTGCGCACCGTGATGTCCCTTCCGCGCGGCCATCAGCCACAAGGAAACGGCCTCCTTCGAATCGCGCCTGATGCCGAGACCTTCATGGAAAATCTGGGCGAGCTGCATATGCGCCCCCAAATGGCCTTGCGCGACGGCCTTCTCGCACCAGATGCGGGCTTTCGCATATAGGTCTTCGATCTCATTATCGATGACGACGCGGCTCATCGCCTCCATGCAATCTGCGCAGCCCAATACGATTCCCTGATTGTAGGTCTCGAGCGCGCCATGGACGTCGCCGCTTTCTTCGAGCAGCCTTCCCAGAGCAACCATCGAGTTGCGCCAGCCTCCCGCGACCGCCTTCCTGAACCATTCGATCGCGAGCTCATTGTCGTCGGCTTGGAAGGCCAGGACGCCCAGATTATGCATCGCACGCGGCAATCCTTGATCCGCAGCGCGTTTGAACCACATCTGCGCATGGGGCGTCTCCGGCAGATTCTCCGCATACCAGCGGCCAAGAGTGCATTGGGCTTCCGCGTCGCTGGTCTCCGCCGCCTTGACCATTTCAGGAGGCGGCGTCGCTTTCTCAGTCTCAGGACCTGACATGGATTGCCCCCATTTCCCTTTATGGAACATAATGGGAACAATATGACGCTATGTCAAGCTGGGGGGATAGCCTGCTTGCAAATGGATTCTACAGAGTGCTCCGGTCACCTACTGCATAGGCTGATGGCTCGCCGGCATGAATCGCTTGCAATCGTGGGCCAAGCCGAGGGAATTGGGAAATTCCAGAATGGGAAGAATGTGCCGGAAGGTTTCACCGGCGCCCCAAGTCCACCGACCTGAACAAGCGCTGCCCACTCCGGGCCGTTGAGCCGATAGCGGGCAGCGGGAGGCTTTGTTTGGCCTACAGCATCAGCTGATAGCTCGCCGGTACGAAGCGGTAGCCGCCATCGGGACCCTTTTCGACGAAGCCCACGGCCGGGAACGGCATGTGATAGCTGGTGAAGGGGACGCGATCGACGCTCAGCATGTCGAGCAGCTTGAGCCGCGTCGCGACCGCCTGGTCCTTGTCGGCATCGAAGCTGACATGCCATTTGGGATAGCGCAGCGACAGCACATAGTGGTTGCAGAAATCGGCGCCGATCAGGAGGCGTTTGCCTTGGCTTTCGACATGCCAGGCCATGTGGCCCGGCGTGTGGCCGAAGGCTTCGACGGCGCGGATGCCCGAAGCCACTTCGCTTTCGTTCTTCGCGAAAGTCATCTTGTCCTTGAGGGGAACGACATTCGCCTGCACGATCTTGGCGACATTGGCGGTCGGGCCGTTGGCGCGGTCGGGCGACGACCAGAATTGATATTCGGCCTCGCCGATCACATAGCGCGCCTTGGGAGCGAGCGGCGCGCCGTCGGTCATGAGCCCGCCAATATGGTCGGGATGGCAATGGGTGATGACGACGACATCGATCTGCTCGGGGTCGACGCCGGCGGCCTTCATCTCGGCGGCGAGACGACCAGTGGCTGGCTGGCCCCTGGCGCCATTGCCGCTGTCGAACAGGACGAGCTCCTTGCCGGTATTGACGAGGACCGGCGTGAAGCCGTTGAGCATCTTGTCCTTGGGCAGGAAGTTCGCTTCCGCCGCCGCGGCGACGTCCTCGGGCTTCTGGTTGACGCCATAGACTTTTTCCGGATTGTCGACCGGCCGCGTGCCGTCGTTGAAGGCGGTGACCTCGAACTCGCCGACCTTGTAGCGCGTATAGGGCGAGCCGGTCGCTCCGCTGAGCGGTGCTGCGGCTTGTGCGAGGTTCGGGATGACGATGGGTGAAACGGCGAGGGCGCTGACCCCTGCGAGCATGTCACGACGATGCATTTGGGAACCTCTCTTGTGATGATGGATTGTTAGTCTACGCTGGTACTCATCATAAAATTCGCCGACCGCCGTCGGGTCACAGTGTTGTGAGCGATAAGACTGTAGGAATCGGGTGATGCAACGGCCGGTCGTGATGTGGTTTCGCCAGGATCTGCGGCTTGCTGATAACGCCGCCTTGCGTGCCGCCGCTGAATCGGGTCCGCTGATCTGCCTCTTTGTGCTGGACGACGCGACGCCTCGAGACTGGGCCTGGGGCGGTGCCAGCCGCTGGTGGCTGCACAAGAGCCTGGAGCGCCTGGCGGCAGCGTTCGGTCGGCATCGGATCAAGCTCGTTCTGAGGCGTGGGGCCGCCGATAGGGTGATTACCGATGTTCTGGCCGAGACCGGGGCTCAGGCGCTCTATTTCACGCGCGACTATGCGCCCTGGTCGGCCGCTCTCGAAAAGCGGATCAAGGCGATCACGGACAGGCGGGATGCCGCTTGCCACCGCTATGGCGGCTTCCTCATGCACGAGCCGGAAGCGATCCGCACCGGCCAGGGCGATGTCTACAAGGTCTTCACGCCCTTTGCGCGCGCCTGCTTCGCTTTGGGCGATCCCCAACCGCCGCGGCCCGCGCCCGGACAAATGGCGCCGTGGGCAGGTGAGCTTGCCGGCGAGCGCCTTGCGGGTTGGGGACTCCTGCCGCATCAGCCCCATTGGGCCAAGGGCTTTGTCGTCTGGTCGCCGGGTGAGGACGGGGCGCGGCAGCGACTCGATGCCTTCCTGGAGCAAGCCTTGCCGGGCTATGCCGATGGCCGGGATCGGCCGGCTCGCGATCATACATCGCGTTTATCGCCGCATCTCCATTGGGGCGAGATCAGCCCGGTGCAGTGCTGGACGGCGATACGCAATGCCATGGCGGGGGCCAATGGCCGGCTCGACCGCGACGGCGAGAAATTCCTGAGCGAGCTTTTGTGGCGCGACTTCTCCTATCATCTTTTGCATTACCGGCCGGATCTGCCGTCGAAGTCTTATCAGACGAAATTCGACGATTTCCCCTGGCGCCATGATCCCGAGGCCCTGTCCGCGTGGCAGCAGGGCCGCACTGGCTACCCGGTCGTCGATGCCGGCATGCGTGAATTATGGGCCACCGGCTACATGCATAATCGCGTGCGCATGATCGTAGCCTCGTTTCTCATCAAGGACCTGCTCCTCGACTGGCGTGAGGGGGAGAGATGGTTCTGGGACACGCTGGTCGATGCCGATATCGCCAACAATTCGGCGAGCTGGCAGTGGGTGGCGGGCTCGGGCGCCGATGCGGCACCCTATTTCCGCATCTTCAACCCGATGCTGCAGGGGGAGAAGTTCGATCCCCATGGGGCTTACATACGCAAATGGTGCCCGGAGCTTCGCGGCTTGCCGGATCATTCCATCCACCAGCCATGGAAGGATGGCAGCCTGAGCATCAGCTACCCGCATCCTCTCGTGGATCATGCGATGGCGCGCGAGAGGGCTTTGCGGGCACTCAAGACAATCGGTTAAGGGCGCGATCCCGCGAAGCGCTCGACGAGAAAGTCGATGAACAGGCGGACCTTGGCGGCGAGGAACCGCGTCGGCGGATAGATGGCATAGAGATCGATCGGTTTCGGCTCGAATCCATCGAGCAGCGCCACGAGCCGGCCCTTGTGCAACTCGTCGCGCACCAGGAAGGCCGGAATGAGCGCGATGCCGAGACCCGCCAGCACCGCGACCCGCAAGGCATCGCCATTGTTGGAGCATAAGCGATAGCGGATCGAAACCGACGAACGGGCACCGCGCAGCGCCCATTCGCTCTGGGCGGACGGCTTGCCATAGTGAAGGGCGGCATGGGACTTGAGATCGTCCGGTCCGCGCGGCCGGCCATGTTTTTCGATGTAGGCGGGCGAGGCATAGAGGCCCATCTCGATCTGCGCCAGCTTGCGGGCGGCGAGGCTCGAATCCTCGAGCGTCCCGATGCGCAAGGTCACATCGAAGCCCTCGTCATAGGGATCGACGAAGCGGTCGTTCAGGATGAGCGCCACCTGAAGCTCGGGATAGCGCGCCATGAACGCGGCCACCGCCGGTGCGGCATGGCTCACCCCGAAGGACATGGGCGCATTGATCTTGAGGAGCCCCTTGGGCTCGTTCTGCAGCGCGGCGACGGCCCGGTCCGCCTCGTCGAGATCGGCCAATAAAGCACGGCAGCGCTCCAGATAGGCATAGCCACTGTCGGTCAGCCTGACGCTGCGGGTCGAGCGCTTGAGGAGCTGCGCCCCCAGCGCCTCCTCGAGGGCTGCGATCTGCCGGCTCGCGGCCGATTTGGACAGACCGAGCTCCTGCGCCGCGGCAGAGAAGCCGCCTTCCTCGGCAACCGACACGAATGCCCTGATGGCGGCCAGCTTGTCCATATTGTTGCAATTATAGCAACAATAATTCTCAACTTGAAGAGATTGTCTTGTTTGCTGCGGTGAATATTTTTGCCGCAGTTCGATCAGCAGGAGAAACCCATGATCATTCCTCGCAAAGCCCAAGACCGCGGCCGGGCCGATTTCGGCTGGCTCGACAGCCGTCACAGCTTCTCTTTCGGCCAGTATTACGATCCCGATCACATGGGCTTTGGCGCCCTCAGGGTCATCAATGACGACCGGGTGGCGGCGGGCGCCGGCTTCGACACCCACGGCCACAAGGACATGGAGATCTTCTCTTATGCCCTGGACGGCGCCTTGGCGCATCGCGACTCGCTCGGCTCGGGATCGGTGATCCGGCCGGGCGATGTGCAGCTCATGTCGGCCGGCACCGGTATCCGCCATTCCGAATTCAATGCCTCTGAGACCGATCCGGTGCATTTCCTCCAGATCTGGATCATTCCGGAGAAGCAGGGGCTGGCACCGGCTTACGCCAAGAAGCATTTCCCGGAAGCAGAGCGGCGCAACCGGCTCAAGCTCATCGTCTCGCCCGACGGGCGTGACGGCTCGCTCAAAATCCCTCAAGATGCCGCCATTCATGCGGGCGTCTTGGAGAAGGGGGCGAGCCTGACGGAAACGCTCAAGCCTGATCGGCGTTACTGGCTGCACGTGGCGCGGGGTACACTCGATGTTAACGGCCATTCCGTCATGGAAGGCGACGGCCTCGCGATCGCCGAGGAAGGCAGCCTGACGCTCGCCGCCAAGGCCCCGGCCGAAATCCTGCTATTCGATCTCAAATAGGAGAACATGATGAAAATCCTCGCCATCACCGGAGCGCTCCGCAAGGACTCTTGGAATACGCAGCTGTTGCGGGCGGTGAAGGAGCTGGCGCCTCCGGAGATGGCGATCGAGATCGTGACCTTGCATGGCGTGCCGCTCTATGACGGTGATGAGGAAGACAAGCATGGCGTGCCGGCGAGCGTGAAGGCGCTCCAGGAAAAGGTGCGGGAGGCCGACGGGGTCATCATCTCGACGCCCGAATACAACTTCTCGGTTCCGGGCGTTCTCAAGAACGGCCTCGACTGGATGTCGCGTTCGGGCAATCCGTTCAAATGGAAGCGCGTCGGCGTGATGGGCGCCTCCGAAGGCCCCATCGGCACCGCGCGCTCGCAATATCATTTACGGCAGAACCTGGTCGGGCTCGAAGCCATCACCATGCCGAAGCCCGAGATCTTCGTCGCCCTGGCGGATAAGAAATTCGCCCATGGCAAGCTCACCGACGAGACGACGAAGAAAATTATCGTGACCTGGCTCGCCGCCTTCAAGGACTGGGTGAAGCGCGGCTAAGTCCCGTTCTCACGGAACGACATAGAGACAGGGCTTCGCCTTGACGATGCAATAGAACTTGTTGCCGGTCCAATTGCAGTTCTGCGACTTGGACGCGGCGATGTCCCAGACCGACCAGGCGAGGCCGTATTTGTCCTTGGCTTCGCCCGCCCAGAACGTCTTGGCCGACTTCGCCGCTTTGACTCGGGGATTGCCCAGGGCTTCCGCCTGGACGAAGCTCGTCTTGCATTGATAGGCTTGCGCCCCGCTCGTTGCCAGCGTGAGCGCAAGGATGGCAGCAGCGGCATAAGCAGCCGCCCGGTTGTGGATCAGCATAGGCATATCTCCAGCATGAGGAGCCATTGCAGGCTGCAGGCTCCGGATCGACACGGCTTTCAACCGCGAATGACGGGACCTTAAGACAGCGCCGCTGTGGGGAGGCTGAACGAGCGTTTCATGCGCGGTTCATGCGGAGACGCCCTTGGGTGTCATGCTGAAAAGCGTGACGGCTTCAGATTGAAGGCCATCACGCTTTGTCTTGTCCGGTGCGCTAGATTTCGCGCGCGTCGAGGATGCGGCCGGTGCGCGAGCTCAGTTTGATCTCGAACGTGTCGCCATACCGCCGGCCGAGATAGGTATAGACGCGCCCGTCGCATTCGACGATCCGCACCCGGGCAAAGCGCTCGCTGACGATATCCGCCCCTTCGCGGCAGCTCACCCGATAGCGATCGATGTAATAGTAAGGCTCGTCCCAATAGGGCTGCGGATACCAGAAGCCGCCGAAGTAGAAGCGGTACTTCTTGTCCTTATAGCGCCGGCGCTCATGCCGCTTGGAATCGTACTTCCACTTGCTGCGGTCCGCCTGACGCACCCGCTTCTTGTCGATGACGACGTTTTCGTCGCCGCCTTTCTGATACTGGTCGCCTTGCGGGGGCTTCCATTTGCGCTTCATTGACGTGCCCTGATCCGGCCCATCGTCGTCGATCTCCGCCTGGTTGTCCGGTTGCGGCTTCCATTTGCGCTTCATCGATGTGCCCTGGTCTGGCCCGTTCTGGCCGTCCGGCAGCTCGTACTGCTTGCGCTTGCCTGAATAGCCCTCGTTCTGGCCGTTCCCGACATCGGGACCGCCGCCATTGCCGCCAGAGGCGCAGTCGATGCATTTGCGCCACGTCTTTTCCTGGGCGGTCGCAAAATCGGAGGCGCCGAGGCTGGCCAGCGCCAGGGCGGCGGAAGCAAAAATGGTCAATTTGACCAAGCGAGTCATTTTTCTCTCCTGAATCGAGCGCAAAGAGACTCAAGCGCTCGGCTTGATCATTGACGCCAAGAAACGGGCAAATTTAAGCCGCGAGCGTCGTGGCGCCGGTGCGGATCGCGGCGATATTCCGGGCATAGGCCCTGGCATCGCCAGTGAACACGGCGGAGCCCGCGACGAGCGCATTGGCGCCGGCTCTCACCACCAGGGGGGCGGTCTCTGCCGTGATGCCGCCATCGACCTCGATGTCGATGTCGCGGCCCTGCACCAGGTCGCGGGTCTCGCGGATCTTCTCGATCATGGCCGGGATGAAGCTCTGGCCGCCGAAGCCCGGATTGACCGTCATCAGGAGGATGAGGTCGAGGCGCTCGAGCACATGCTTGATGTGAGCGACGGGTGTTGCCGGGTTGAGCGCAACGCCGGCCCTCTTGCCGAGCGCCTTCACCGTCTGCAGTGAGCGGTCGAGATGGGGGCCGGCCTCGGCGTGGACGGTGATGCTGTCGGCGCCGGCCTTGGCGAAGGCTTCGAGATAGCGGTCGACGGGTGCGATCATCAGATGGACGTCGAAGGGCTTCTTCGTCACCTTGCGGATCGAATTCATCACCACCGGTCCGAAGCTGATATTGGGCACGAAATGCCCGTCCATCACATCGATATGGATCCAGTCGGCGCCCGCTTCATCGATGGCGCGCACCTCATCGCCGAGCTTGGCGAAATCGGCGGAGAGTATCGAGGGCGCGATACGTAAGGGGCGGACCATCTCAGATATGCTTGGCAAAGGCGACGGTGGTGTCGGCCATGCGGTTGGAGAAGCCCCATTCATTGTCGTACCAGGCGAGGACGCGCACCAGCGTGCCGTCCATCACCTTGGTCTGGTCCATATGGAAGGTGGCCGAATTGGCGTTGTGGTTGAAGTCGATCGAGACATTGGGATCGTTGGTATAACCGAGGATGCCCTTGAGCTGCTGCTCCGAGGCGCGCTTGATGGCGCCGTTGACCTCTTCGACGCTGGTCGCCTTCTTGGCGACGAACTTGAAATCGACCACCGACACATTGGGGGTGGGCACGCGGATCGAGACGCCGTCGAGGCGGCCCTGGAGCTCGGGCAGCACGAGGCCCACGGCCTTGGCGGCGCCGGTCGAGGTCGGGATCATCGACAGAGAGGCGGCGCGGGCGCGGTAGAGATCCTTGTGCATCGTGTCGAGCGTCGGCTGGTCGCCGGTATAGGCGTGGATCGTGGTCATGAAGCCCTTGTCGATGCCGATCGCGTCGTTCAGCACCTTGGCGACCGGCGCCAGGCAGTTGGTGGTGCAGGAGGCGTTCGACACGACGATATGGCTCTTGTTGAGCTTGTCGTGGTTGACGCCATAGACCACGGTGAGATCGGCATTGTCGGCGGGTGCCGAGACGAGCACGCGCTTGGCGCCGGCGGTGAGATGGGCGGAGGCCTTCTCCTTGGAGGTGAAGATGCCGGTGCATTCGAGCGCGATATCGACGCCCAGCTCCTTCCACGGCAATTGCGCCGGGTCCTTGATGGCGGTGACCTTGAACTTTTCCTTGCCGACCGAGATCATGTCGCCGGCGACCGCGACCTCATGCGGGAAGCGGCCATGGACGCTGTCATAGCGGAGCAGATGGGCGTTGGTCTCGACGGGGCCCAGATCGTTGACCGCCACCACGTCGATATCCTTGCGTCCCGATTCGAAGATGGCCCGCACGATGTTGCGGCCGATGCGGCCAAATCCGTTGATCGCGACGCGTACTGCCATGGTTCTCTCCTATTCCAAGCTCAAAACCGTGGGTTTCGCTTATAGACGACTTGCGAGCAGGGGGAAGGGAAAATGGCCGCCCTCGCCGGCCCTGCGCCACCAGCCCGCAGGACCTAACGGAAGATATGCACCTCAATCATAGCTGAGCTTACAGTAGCGAGCGTTATAGTAAGCTTGCTCATTATATCGGAACGCCCTAAATTCCCCTCATCATGAAACCCGAACATGCATCCATTGGTCTCCTGCTGATCGATGCGGGGCGCGTGCTGCGCAAGCGCTTCGAGCAGAATGTGCGCGGCACCGGCCTGACCCGCGCGCAGTGGCAAGTTCTCAAGGAAATCTATGTCAAGGAAGGCATCAACCAGGGAGCGCTTGCCGAGCTCCTCGAGGTTGAGCCGATCACCGTCGGCCGCCTGATCGACCGGCTGGAGAATGCCGGCCTCATCGAGCGCCGCCCCAACCCGGCCGACCGGCGCGCCTGGTCGCTCTATCTGCTGCCGGCCGCCCATCCGCTGCTCGAGACGCTGAAGGTCATCGCCGGCGAGACGCGCGCCGAGCTCCTTCAGGATATGAGCGATGCCGAGATCGATGAGGCCATGCGCCTCCTTACCAAGATGAAAGACAACCTCACCGCCATCATGAATGACGAAGGCGATGAGAGGAGAGTTGGCAATGTCCGTCGCTGAAGCAAAACAGGAAACCGGCAATGTGGTCGAGCTGCCGGTTCAGCCGAAGAGGCGCGACCGCCGCAAGCTGATCCGTCTCGGCCTCCTCGTGCTCGGCCCGCTCGTGGCTTTGGGTGTCGCCGGCGAGATGTATCTCACGGGCGGACGCTATGTCGAGACCGACAACGCCTATATCCGCGCCCCGATCATGAATGTCGCGACCGACGTGCCGGGCACCGTCGCGGAAGTCGCGGTGCGCGAGAACCAGCATGTCGAGAAGGGTGCGCTTCTATTCACGCTCGATCCCGTGCCCTTCCGTATCGCGCTCGCCGGCGCCAAGGCACAGCTCGGCATGGTCCGCAACGACCTTACAGCACTCCAAGCCACCTATCGCCAGAACCTGTCCGCCATCGATCAGGCCAAGTCGTCGCTCGATTATGCGCAAGCGACCTATGACCGCCAGCTCAGCCTGCAGAAGCGCGGCGTCGCCGCCCAGGCTTCGCTCGACGAGGCGCGCCGCGACCTCGACACCGCACAAGAGCAATTGCGCGGCGCCCAGCGGGCCGCCGACGCCACGCTCTCGCAGCTTGGCGGCAATGCCTCAGGATCGGTCGACGACCATCCGCGCATCCATGAGGCGCAATCCGCCATCGACAAGGCCGAACGCGATCTCAATCATGCGACCATCCTCGCACCCTGGTCGGGCACCGTGGCCAATGTCGAGAATCTGCGCTCCGGCGCCTATGTGGCCGCCGGCCAGCCGGCCTTGAGCCTGGTCGCCAGCGACGATCTGTGGGTCGAGGCCAATCCCAAGGAGACCGATCTCACCCATCTCAAGGTCGGCGATGAGGCGACGGTCAGCGTCGATGCCTATCCGGCCTATAGCTGGAAGGCGAAGGTCACGAGCCTCAGCCCCGCGACCGGTGCGGAATTCTCGGTGCTGCCGCCGCAGAATGCCTCCGGCAACTGGGTGAAGGTGGTGCAGCGCGTGCCGGTGAAGCTCGCCCTCGAAGCGGCGCCCGATGCGCCGCAGCTCACCTCCGGCATGAGCGTCGACGTCTCGATCGACACCGGCCATCGCCGCAGCCTGTGGTCGATGTTCGGCTCTACCGCGAAGGCGGCCGACTAAGGTCAAGGGAAATGGACGAGGCTCCGTCCCATCGCGGCATCATCACGGTCTGCGTGATGCTCGCCACGATCATGCAGGCGCTCGACACGACCATCGCCAATGTCGCGCTGCCCTACATGATGGGCTCGCTCTCGGCGACACTCGACCAGATCAACTGGGTGCTGACCTCCTATATCGTCGCCGCCGCCATCATGATCCCGGTCACCGGCTTCATGGTGACGCGCTTCGGGCGCAAGCCCGTCTTCATGATCGCGGTGGCGGGGTTCACCGTCGCCTCGGTGCTGTGCGGGCTCGCGACCTCGCTCGACCAGATGGTGCTCTACCGCTTGCTGCAGGGTGTGTTCGGCGCGCCCCTCGTCCCCTTGTCGCAATCGGTGCTGCTCGATTCCTATCCGCGCGAGCGCCACGGCTCGGCCATGGCGATCTGGGGCGTCGGCGTGATGGTCGGACCGATCCTCGGGCCGACGCTCGGCGGCTGGCTCACCGAATATTACAATTGGCGCTGGGTGTTCTTCATCAATGTGCCGATCGGCGTCCTCACCATCGCCGGTCTCATGACCTATCTCTCCGACACGCCGCGCAACGCCAAGGCGAGCTTCGACTGGACCGGCTTCCTGTTGCTGGCGCTCGCCATCGGCAGCCTCCAGATGATGCTCGACCGCGGCGAGAATCTCGACTGGTTCTCCTCGACCGAGATCATGATCGAGGCCAGTCTCGCCGTCACCGCCTTCTACATGTTCATCGTCCACATGATGACGTCGGACAATCCGTTCATCGAGCCCAAGATCTTCGCCGACCGTAATTTCTCCGTCGGCCTCATCGCCATCTTCGTCGTCGGCATCATCCTGCTCGCCACCATGGCGTTGCTGACGCCCTTCCTGCAGCAGATCCTCGATTATCCGGTGCTGACCGCGGGGCTCGTCATGGCGCCGCGCGGCGTCGGCACCATGATCGCCATGATGATCGTCGGCCGGGTGATCTCGCGCATCGATCCGCGCCTCATCTTCGCCTTCGGTCTCTCCTTGATCGCCTTCACTTTGTGGGAGATGACCTATTTCACCACCGATGTATCGCAGGCGACGATCATCCGCACCGGCATCGTCCAGGGCCTGGGGCTGGGCTTCGTCTTCGTGCCGCTCTCGACCGTCACTTTCGCGACCCTCGAGCCCCGCTACCGCACCCAGGGGACTTCGCTCTTCAGCCTCATGCGCAATATCGGCTCGAGCATCGGCATCTCGATCGTGATCTTCCTCCTGACCCGCAACACCGCGGTCATGCATGCCGATCTCGCGAGCCACGTGACGCCGTTCAATCTCGGCCTCCATATGCCGGGCATGGACCGGATCTGGGACATGACGACGCTCGCCGGCAAGGCGGCGCTCAATGGCGAGGTCACCAAGCAGGCGAGCGTCATCGCCTATGCCAACGACTATCTCCTGATGATGTATGTGGCGCTGGCGTCGCTGCCGCTCGCTCTGCTGCTATCGAAGCCCGGCAAGGCGCGGACGGGTGCGCCCGCTGCCGCCGTTGCGGATTGATGCCTGGATTGCTAGCGCTCTTCCGGCGGAATGTCTCTGAGCCGCCGGCTCAGGGCGGCAATATCATCGCGGTCGTAGGACAGGGACATGCGCTTCGTGGAGGCCGGCCGTTTGGTGAGCGACAGGCCGGGCCGCCACTCGGTCGTGGGCCGGATCGGCCGCGGCGCGAAGCCGCCGCCGCAATTCGGGCAGACATTGTGGAGCACGTTATCGGCGCAATCGGCGCAAAAGGTGCATTCATAGGTGCAGATCCGGGCCAGCGTGGAAGCTGGCGGCAGGTCTCGGTCGCAATATTCGCAATTCGGGCGCAGCTCGAGTGCCATTCTTCTCATCCGTCATTCGTGGACAAGGTGAAGCTAGCCGATTAGGCTTTGGCGAGTATGCCAAAGAACCCTCGAATTCCGCCAATGCCGCGTTCGGTCGAGATCGTCGCCTTTCCCGATCTGCAAGTGCTGGATGTTGCCGGACCTCTGCAGGTCTTCGCCTCCGCCAATGACGTGGAGCGGCAGGCGGGGCGCCCGCCGTCTTATTCCATTCGCGTGGTGGCGCCGACGAGTCCGGTCAGCACGTCGGCCGGATTGTCGCTCCTGGCTGAACCACTGCCATCCTTGCGCCAGCAAGTCGACACGCTGATCGTTGCCGGTGGGTCGAGCGTCCATGCCGCCGCCGAGGACAAGCGCCTGGTCCGGTGGCTTGCCGGCCGCGCCCGCAGCGCGCGGCGAGTGGCATCCGTTTGCACCGGAGCGTTCCTGTTGGGTGCGGCGGGTCTTCTCGATGGCAAACGCGCCGTGACCCATTGGGCCGATTGCGAGCGCCTCACCAGGAGTTTTCCACGCGCCCGCGTGGACATGAATGCGATCTTCATTCGTGACGGTAAGCTGTGGACGTCGGCTGGTGTCACCGCCGGCATCGATCTTTCCCTGGCCATGGTCGAGGACGACATTGGCCATGCTGCGGCTGCCGCCGTCGCGCGGGAGCTGGTCGTGTTCCTCAAGCGTCCGGGTGGCCAGGCGCAATTCTCGACCGTACTGATGTTCCAGGAGCGCGACCGCGAATTCGATCACCTGCATGGCTGGATGGCGGGTCACCTCGCTGGGGATCTTTCCGTGCCGGTTCTCGCCCGGCATGCCGGCATGAGCGAGCGCAGCTTCTTGCGGCATTATCGATCGCATATGGGCTTAACACCGGCGCGTGCCGTCGAGAAGATGCGGGTCGAGGCGGCCTGCCAGCTTCTCGCCACCACGCGCGATCCGGTGAAGCGGGTCGCACGGCGCTGCGGCTTTGGATCGGAAGAGACCATGCGGCGCAGTTTCATCCGGCAGATCGCCGTGGCACCACATGATTATCGGTCGCGCTTTTCCTCGTCGGCAAGCCTCTAGCTGGAAAATCAGAACACCTTTGCGATGTAGCTATGCACCAGCGACTTGCGACCGAGGCCGGCATTGTGCTTCGACGCAGCGAGTCGCAAATTTCCACCCGACAACGCGATGGCGAGCGAAAGATGCTTGAGCCCCCAGCTCACATTGGTTCGCGCATCGGTAAGATTAGAGCAGTCGCCCTCGAAACCCATGTCGCGCGCTGTCGGGCATTTCAGCTGATAGACGCCGATCTCTCCGGCGCGTCCGAGCGCGTAAGGATTATAGCCGGACTCGACTTCAGCGATGCGCAGCGCGAACCAGGTTGGCACGCCATAGGACGGCGCAATCTCGCGGATGATCTCGGCGATCGTCACTTCGTCGGCCTTACTGATCTGCAATGCCTCGCCTAGAATGTCGTTTTTCACTTCACGCGGGCCGCTACGCAGCACCTTGCTCATCGATGCGGGTTCTAAACGCGCCATCTCGTGCGGCGTGATCTCGCCCTGCTCTGAGATCACAACGGGAACGGGTTCTAAGTGCGCGATCTCCTGCGGCTCGATCTCGTCCTGCTTCGAGACCACAACAGAAGCGGGTGCTAAGCGCGCAAGCTCATGCGGCTTGGTCCTTTCCAGCTTCGAAATCACAACAGGAGCGGTCTTCGGCTTCTTGTCAGCCACGGCAAATTTGGCCAGCTTCTTGCGCGGCTTGCGGTCAACCTTTTTGAGGATCTTCTTCTTTGCCTTACCTGCAGTCGCCGCTTTCTTATGCGCTTTGAGGCTTCTCACCTTGTTGATTGTGCCAAGTCTCTTGGCGCTCATGACTGTGAAATAGTCTTGCTTCGAGATCGCGCGCCAGGCATCTGCCGTTCCTCTAGCTTCGACCGGGCCAGAAAGAACGGTCCCGGCCAGCAGCGCGGCGGGTATCAGCGCATAGATTGCCTTCATTCAGTTATCCCCGTTTTATTAGGCATCCCCTCGCTGGTGTGTGATCCTCGTCACGACCAGCAGTGAAGTGTCCTAGAAGCCCGAGGGATGTGACAAAATTAAACTGCTCTCGGATGAATTTGTTGGCAAGAAATTAAGGATATCATCGTAAAAGCGCCTCGGAAAATATTAGGCAAATATTATGAAATTTCCGGGCCAGGCGGAAATTTTTGGTCTGGCCGTTAGCGTCCCTGCACCAGCCGGAGCTGCGCTTCCTCGGCCGTGACCTTCGTCGGCTCCTCGACATCGAGCTGCTCGATGCGAAGCCCGCGCTTGGTGATCTTGTCGGCGGAGAGGCCGAGTTTCTCGAGATCGCCGCTCGCCTGACCGAAATGGCGCTGCAGGTCGAGCACCCGATCCTTGAGCCGGCCGACATCCTCGAGCAGCCGCGTCACCTCGATCTTGATCACGCCCGCCTGCTCGCGCATGCGCGCATCCTTGAAGATCGCCTGCATGGTCTGGATCAGGAGCATCAGGACGTTGGGCGAGGCGATGATGACACGCTCGCGATGCGCCTTCTGGAGGACGTCCTCGAAGCGCTCATAGAGATCGGCATAGATCGATTCCGACGGCACGAACATGATCGCCGGCTCCTGCGTCTCGCCCGCGATCAGATATTTGCCGGCGATGTCCTTCACATGATGGGTGACGTCCCGGCGCAGGCGCGTCTCGGCGGCGCGGATGTCGTTCTCCCCCGTCGCCGCCTTGAGCGCATTGAAGGCCTCGAGCGGGAATTTCGCGTCGATGACGAGGCCGAGCTCGGACTCGGGCAGCCTGATCAGGCAGTCGGGCCGCGAGCCGTTGGAGAGCGTCGTCTGGAAAGTGTAGGCCTGGGCATGGAGCCCGTCGCGGATGATCGCCTCCATGCGGGCCTGGCCGTAAGCCCCCCGCGCCTGCTTGTTGGCGAGGATGTCTTTGAGCGAGACCATCTCGGAGGAGAGCTGGGTCAGATTGGCTTGTGCCGTGTCGATCACCGCGAGCCTTTCATAGAGATGCTTGAGCGACAGGTGGGTGCGCTCGGCCTGCTCGTTGAGGCCGCGGCCCAGCCTATGGCTCACCTGGTCGAGCCGTTCATCGAGGGTGCGGGCGAGATATTGCTGGCCGCTCTGGGCCTGGTCGGCGAAGCTCCTGAGCTGGCCCGCCATTTCGGCGAGACGGAATTCGAGCTCGCTCGCGCGCCGCATCGTCTCGAGGCTTTCCTCGTGCCTTTGCCTCTGGCTGCGCCAGGCCAGCACCGCGGTCATGATGAGGAGAAGGAAAGCGAGGCTCGCGCCGGCGAGCAGAATTTGGCCGAGGTTGAAAGCCTGGCCGCCGATCTGGAGAATGGTCTGGTCGAGGGACATCCGGCCATCTTACGCGATTCGGGCAAATAAAACAAAACAAGAACAGGCTTCGTCACAAAGACGGCAGATTCTGCACCAATACTTGACGCTGGGAGATTTGATCATGCGTCATCTGCTTCTTTTGGTCGTGACAATTGTATTTATCGGATCCGGTGCCTCGGCCGCCGAAATAACCGGCCGCTATGTGCTGGAAAAGGTCGAGCAGGGCTTCCTGCGCCTCGACAGCGAGACCGGCGCCATGGCGCTCTGCACTGCTAAAGCGGGGGTTTGGGAGTGCGACGCCATCAAGGATCAGGGTCTCGATCTGACCGCGGAGCTGGCCCGGCTCAAGGCCGACAATGAAAAACTGAAGGCGCGTGTTGCCGAGCTGGAGAAAGGCGCCGGCGCGACAAAACTGCCGAGCGATCAAGAGGTTGACCGGATGATGGATATCTTCGGCAAGATGTTCGACCGCTTCCTCGACTTCGCGCGTGAAATGGACGGCAAGACCAAGGACGGGACATCGCTCTAAACAATGAGACCCGTCCATCCGCACGGGATGGACGGGTCCTTGGCACACGCAAGCTCGGGACGGCGACAGGAGCCGCGCGCGCCAACTCGTTCACAACGAAGGATCACAACAAGGAAGCTGCTGCTTCCCCAGGCACATCAGTCCTGAATGATCCCCCGCTGGATCGAGGGGCAGGTTGATCTCCGTTCGTGGTCACATCGGGGTGAGACTGTGGCAAACATCGGGCAAATTCGCGTCAGCACCAAGGACATTTGGTTGACTATTCAACTAAACTTGTCCGTAGCGTTAATGAGCGCCGATGCCAGCCCAGGCTCAGTCCCAGTATGTCCCGCATCGGGAATGATGTCGAGATAGGCCTTGGGCCAGGCTTTGTGCAGGTCCCAGGCGCTGCGCATCGGTGTCGTCACGTCGTACCGGCCCTGGACGATCACGCCGGGTATGCACTCGAGACTGTCAATTCGCTTGAGCAGTTCGCCATCGCTGCCAAAGAAACCGTGATTGACGAAATAGTGGTTCTCGATGCGCGCGAATGCATAGGCGAAACGGTCATCGGCCGCCTGCGCGACACGCTCGGCATTGGGCAGGAGCGAGAGGCATGTGCTTTCCCAGACACTCCAGGCTCGGGCGCAGAGCCGCAACGCATTCTCGTCGCTGCCGGTGAGCCGCTTGTGATAGGCGGTGATCATATCATGCCGTTCCCTTTCGGGAATGGGTGCCAGGTACGCCTCCCAGGCATCGGGAAAGATCCAGCTGGCACCTTCCTGATAGAACCATCTGAGCTCCGACTGGCGCAGCAGGAAGACGCTGCGCAGGATGAGCTCGCTCACCCGCTCAGGGTGGGTCTCGGCATAAGCGAGCGCCAGCGTCGTTCCCCAGGAGCCGCCCAGCACCTGCCAGCGCTCGATGCCGAGCGTTTCGCGCAAGCGCTCCATATCGGCCACCAGGTCCCAGGTCGTATTCTCGCGCAATTCACCGAAGGGGGTCGATCTTCCGCAGCCGCGCTGGTCGAACAGGATGATGCGATAGGCTTTGGGGTTGTGGAAGCGGCGCAGGAAAGGGGCGATGCCGCCGCCAGGGCCGCCATGCAGCACGACGGCCGGCTTGCCGCCGGGCGATCCGCATTCCTCGAAATAGATCTCATGCAGGCTCGAGACCTTGAGGCGTCCGGTACGATAGGGCTCGATTTCAGGATAGAGCTGTCTGAGCGGGCTTGGAGCATTCATGGGGCAAGTCTTGGCCTTTTCGGGATGAAGCGATAGATTGCGGGGAACGAGAAGAAGATGCCAGCTTGGACTGGTGAATGAAAGGGAGACCATGCCGGCTTATCGGGTCATCATCGTCGATGATCATCCTTTGTTTCGCGCCGCTTTGAAGCAGGCGCTGAGCGGCGCCTTCAAGGGCATCAAGCTCGACGAGGCCGGCACGCTCGATGCCGTGACCGAGCGCCTCGACCGCGACAGCGATGTCGATCTCGTCCTTCTGGATCTCAAGATGCCGGGCGTGCAGGGACTGTCCGGCCTCATGTTTCTGCGCGCCCAGTATCCCGCCGTGCCGATCGCCATCGTCTCGGCGAGCGATGAGCCTCATATCATCCGCCGTGCCCTCGATCTGGGCGCCTCGGGCTTCATCCCGAAATCGCTCGCCGTCGAGGACATGCGCAAGGCCATCGCCGCGATTCTCGAAGGCGGCGTCTGGGCGCCGGAGGGCCTCGGCCCCGGCACGGCCCCCGACAGCGAAGGCGATGCGCTGGCGCAACGCATCGCGACGCTGACGCCGCAGCAGATGCGCGTCCTCATGATGCTGAAAGAGGGTCTGCTCAACAAGCAGATCGCGTTCCAGCTTGGCGTCTCGGAAGCCACGGTCAAGGCGCATGTGTCCGCCATCTTGCAGAAGCTCGATGTCTCGAGCCGCACCCAGGCGGTCATCGCGGCGAGCCGCATCGACGGCGAAAGCCACGTGCTGACGGAGTGAGTTCATGGCCGCCCTTGAGGCGGCCATCCCAGATCATAAATCGCGCGCCATCAGCACGAGCGAAACGCCCCCGGCCTCGAAGCGTTCGACGACGGTCCAGCCGCATTTCAGGTAAAAATCCTCCGCGTCGACCGTATAGAGGTGAAGCCGCCGCACGGCGTTGCGGCGCGCATGATCCTCGATCGCCTTGACGAGGCGGCGGGCCACACCCTGCCGGCGGAATTCAGGATCGACATAGAGGCTGGCGAGCCAGGGTGAGAGATCATGCGCCGGCTCGAGCTCGTGCAGCACGAGGAGGCAGATGCCGGCGAGCCGCTCGCCGAGCAAGGCGATGACGGCGGTCTCCGGGCCCTCAGGCTTCGTCACCAGCCGGGTAAGCTGCGCTTCGCTGTCGGCGACGGTCAGCCCATCATCCTTGAGGAAGGCCTCATGGCGCCATGAAGCGGCGATCGCGAGCTCCGGGCTGTGCGCCTCGAGCGGCAGGATTGTAGCCTGTGGCCGATCCATCATGTCGATCCTCTAAAGCGCGATGGCTTTACATCGAGTCGTCATCGCGCTTTATCTTTTTTCTGCACATGATCTTTTCGGAAAACCGGTATCCACTTTTCTGGATCATGCGCCATATGCTGCTGTTTATTCGGCCGCCTGCACCTGGGCGGCGAATTGCGCCAGAGCGGCGCGCAAGGCCGCCGGCCGCACCGGCTTGCGCAGATACTGGACGCCGCACTCGGTGGCGCGGTCCTGCACCAGCCGCGAGCGGTCGGCAGTGATGAGGATCGCCGGCACCGGCCGTCCGGCCATGGCGCGCAGGCGCTCGATGAGGTCGAGCCCGTCGTCGCGATTGAGATGATAGTCGGCGAGGATGACATCGATGTCGGCCGCTTCGGTCGCGAACAAGGCGAGTGCTTCCGCGCCGCTGCGCGCCGTCACCACCTGCGCGTCCCAGCCGCCGAGCAGCGCCTGCATCGCCTCCAGGATCTGCGGCTCATTGTCGATGACGAAGATGGTGAGACCGCCGATCCGGTTGGCGCGGCGTGAAACCGCCTTCGGCCGGCTCGCCACGAGCTCGCTTGCCGGCGCGGTCGGGATCGTGATCGCGAAGCATGAGCCGCGTCCGGGCCGCGAGGTGAGACGCAAAGGATGCTTCATCATCCGGGCGATGCGCTCGACGATCGACAGTCCGAGGCCGAGGCCCGGCTCGACCCCCTTGTCCTGGGAGAGCCGCTCGAACTCCTGGAAGATGACGGCTTGATTGTGTTCCGCGATGCCAGGGCCGGAATCATGCACCTCGATGCGCAAGCTGTCGCCGCGGCGCCGGCAGCCCATGAGCACATGGCCGTTGCGCGTATATTTGATCGCGTTGGAGACGAGGTTCTGCAGCACCCGGCGCAGCAGCTTGGGATCGGACCTGACCGCGAGCGAGGAGGTGATCACGGTGAAGGAAAGGCCGCGCTCGGCGGCGACCGGCGCGAATTCGCGCTTGAGCGCATTGAGCAGGTCATCGATCCGGAACACCGAGATCTCAGGTCTGAGCGCACCGGCATCGAGGCGCGATATGTCGAGAAGCGCGGAGAGGATGTCCTCGACGGCGCCGAGCGAGGCATCGACATTGCGCACGAGTTCGCCGTCGGTTCCACGCGCTTTGCGCTCGACGAGGCTCGCGGTGAAGAGGCGCGCGGCATTGAGCGGCTGCAGGATGTCATGGCTCGCCGCGGCAATGAACTTGGTCTTGCCGAGATTGGCGGCATCGGCTTCCGCCTTGGCGCGCTGCAACTCGCTGTTGAGACGGGTGAGCTCGGCGGTGCGTTCCTCGACGCGCTTCTCCAAGGTCTCGTTGGCGCGCTTGAGCTCTTGCGCCGCCTTGACCGACTGGGTGATGTCGGTGAAGGTCACCACATAGCCGCCGTCCTCGGGCATCTTGCTCGAATGCAGCTCGAGGACGATATCGCGCTTGCTCAGATCCTCGATGATGGGCTCATGCGTCGAGGTGATCTTGCGCAAGCGGTCGCGCCGCGTCTCGGAGAGGCGCCGCGCCTCGATATCGCCCGAGCGCAGCATCGTGTCGAGCACCTCTTCGAGCGGCGTGCCGACCCGGCTCATATCGGCGGGAAGCGCCAAGAGGCCGCAGAAGCGCTCGTTCCAGCAGATGAGCTTGCCCTCGCTGTCGAACACCGCGATGCCCTGGCCGACATTGTCGATGGCCGACTGCAGGAGATCGCGATTGTACTGGATGGCGGCCGAGGCGTCGTCGAGGAGCTTCATGGCGCCGCGCGGATTCTTCGAATGGCGCTCGAGCAGCAGGCCCATCACGAGCCTGGATGAGGCGGTGCCGACGGCGCTGGCGAGCAGATGCTCGGCGAAGCGCAGCATACGGATATCGGCCTCGGCCTTGGGATCATGCGGGACCTTGCGCTCGGCGGCGGCCTCGGCGAAGGCGCGACTGGTGCGCTCGGCGCCGAGATAGCGCGCCACCGTCGCCTCCACTTCGCCCGCCGTCACCGTCGTGCGCCACAGGCGGAAGCCGGGGGCGGTCGCTAAGGGCATGTCGCGGGTAATGAAGGTCGCGGCCTGCATCCGCTCGATCGGCGAAGGCGGGCGGATCAGCGAGACGGCGAAATAGACGACGGAATTGGCGACGAGGCTCCAGATGACGCCATGGGTCAGGGGATCGAAGCCGAGATTGAACAGCATGCGCGGGCGGAGCAGGCCGATGCCGAAAGGACCGTCGGTGATGAGGCGCGAGTCGATCCAGCCGGCGTCGGCGAAGGACGGCAGGAACAGCGTGTAGGCCCAGAGCGCGAAGCCGACGGTGATGCCGGCCATGGCGCCCTGCGCCGTGCCGCGCTTCCATAGGAGCCCGCCGAAGAACACCGGCGCGAACTGGGCGATCGCGGCGAAGGAGATGAGGCCGATCTGGGCGAGGGCGGCGCTCGAGCCGATCATCCGGTAATAGCTGTAGGCGAGGAGCAGGATCACCACGATGGCGATGCGCCTTATGGTGATGAGGACGCGGCCCATGTCGTGGTGGATCTGCGCCCGCTCCATCCGCCGTCTCAGGATGATGGGCATCACCAGGTTGTTGCAGACCATGATCGACAGCGCCACGGCTTCGACGATGACCATGGCGGTGGCGGCGGAAAGCCCGCCCAGGAAGGCGATGAGGGCGAAGACCTGGCTGCCGGCGGTGACCGGCAGCGCCAGCACGAAAGTGTCGCCGTCGGTGAAGCCCGGCTTGAACATCACCAGACCGGCGATGGCGATCGGCACGACGAAGATGTTGATGGCGACGAGGTAGAGAGGAAACAGCCAGCGGGCGCGCTTGATGTCGCGGGCATTGGCGTTCTCGACCACCGTCACATGGAATTGCCGCGGCAGCAGCATGATGGCGATCATGGCGAGCAGCGTCTGGGTGAGCCACGAGCCGCCGGCGAAGCTCTTGCTGAACAGGCCTGCGATCTCGGGCGCCTGGTGCACCTGGTCGATGAGGGCTTGCGGCCCGCCCATCATCGCGAAAGTGATGAACAGGCCGACGGCCACGAAAGCAAGGAGCTTGACGACCGATTCCACCGCGATCGCCGTCATCAGGCCGTGCTGATGCTCGGTCGTGTCGATGTGACGGGTGCCGAACAGCATGGCGAAGGCGGCCATGGCGACGGTGACGAAGAAGGCGATGTCCTCGCTGATCGGCAGGGGCTCGGCTCCCGCCGTCGACCAGCCGGGCGTCGTCATCATGGTCTCGAGCGCGAAGGACACGGCTTTGAGCTGGATCGAGATATAGGGGATGATGCCGACCGCGGCGATGAGGGCCACGAGTGCGCCCAGCATCTCGTTCTTGCCGTAGCGCGCCGCGATGAAATCGGCGATTGAGGTGATGTTCTGGCGCTTGGCGATGTCGACGATCGTCTGCAGCAGCCTCCAGCCGACGGCGAAGACCAGGATCGGGCCGATATAGATGGGCAGGAAATCCAGCCCCGAGCGCGAAGCGACGCCGACGCTGCCGAAATAGGTCCAGGAGGTGCAGTAGACGCCGAGCGAGAGCGCATAGATGAGCGGCCGGGGCGTGCCAGGCAGCCGGCCGCGGGCCTTGCGGTCGCCGAAACTCGCCACCGCGAACAAGGCGCCGACATAGGCAAGGCCGACGAACAATACGGTCCAGCTATAGAACATCGGACCTCATATCATACTTGAGTACAATCTAGCGGTCCGCAGCTATCGCTTTCAACCAGGCCCTCCCTGGAGTACAATTTTCCTGTTGCGGCCTGGGTTTACCGGGCATCGCTTCGCAGATGAGGAGGGGATGCAGCATGTGGCAGGAATTCAAGGAATTCGCCTTCAAGGGCAATGCGTTCGATCTGGCCATCGGCGTCATCATCGGCGCCGCCTTCGGCAAGATCGTCGCATCGATCGTCGATGACCTGATCATGCCGATCATCGGGGCCATTTTCGGGGGCCTTGAATTCAACAACTACTTTCTCGGCCTTTCTTCAGCCGTTACCTCGCCCACGCTGACCGCGGCCAGAGAGCAGGGCGCCGTGTTCGCCTATGGCAGCTTCATCACCGTGCTGATCAATTTCCTGATCATTGCCTTCATCCTGTTCCAGCTGGTTAAGATCTCGAACCGGATGCGCAAGGCAGCACCTCCCGGACCGCCGCCTGGCCCGACCCCGACCGAGAAGCTCCTGGGCGAGATCCGCGACGCCCTGGTGAAGCAGAAATAGATTTTCGTCATATCTGAACCAACGAACCCGGGTGTTCGACACCCGGGTTCTTTTGCTAAAGACCTGCCCCATGAACCCGCCCTCCGCTTCGGCCCTGCTCCAGGCCATCACCGCCGCCAGCCGCGACGAGCCCGATTCCGGCATCATGTCCGCCGTCAATCACGGGAACGGGCGCACCGACATCATCCCGGTCTGGTCGGGCGAGGGCAATGTGCCGACGCCGGAGGCCTTCTGCCGGCCGGCGATCGAAAGCCTGCTTGGGGGCGAGACCTTCTATACCTGGCAGCGCGGCATCCCGCCTTTGCGCGAGGCGCTGGCGCGCTATCACACGCGCCATTATGGCCGTTCCTTCGATCCTGAGAATTTCTTCGTCACCGGCGGCGGCATGCAGGCCATCCAGACCATCATCCAGATGATCGCGGGTGCCGGCGACGAGATCGTCCTGCCGACGCCCGCCTGGCCCAATTATTCAGGCCCCATGCGGCTCTCGGGTGCGAGGCCGGTGGAGGTGCCGCTCGATTTCGAGAATGGCAGCTGGCATCTCGATCTCGACAAGCTGTTCGGCGCCATCACCCCGCGCACCAAGGCGATCGTCCTCAACTCGCCCTCCAATCCCTTAGGCTGGACCGCGAGCCTCGCTGATCTCGAGGCGGTGCGCGATGAATGCCGCAAGCGCGGCCTGTGGATCGTCGGCGACGAGGTCTATGCGCGTTTCTATTATGGCGGCGCCCACGAGAGCCGGGCGCCGTCCTTCCTCGACATCTGCGACAGCGAGGAGCAGCTGCTGCTCGCCAACACCTTCTCCAAGAACTGGGCGATGACCGGCTGGCGCGTCGGCTGGCTGCAGGCGCCGAAAGCCTTAGGCGCAGCCATCGAGCGCATCATCCAGTACAATACCTCAGGCACTGCCGCCTTCCTGCAACGGGGCTGCGTCACGGCGCTCGATGACGGCGAGGATTTCATCGCCGAGCAGGTGAAGCAGGCGCGCGCCAATCGCGATCTCGTCGCCCAATCCTTGCGCTGGCATCCGCAGGTCCGCTTCGAGCTGCCCAAGGGCGCCTTCTATATGTTCTTCGCCATCGAGGGCATGAAGGATTCGCTGGCCACCACCTTGCGCATCATCGATGAGGCGAAGGTCGGCTTCGCGCCCGGCGGCACTTTCGGGCCGGGCGGGGAAGGCTTCTTGCGCATGTGCTATTTGCGCGATCCGGCAAAGCTTAAAGAAGCACTCGACCGCTTCGGCACGTGGCTCGACACGTCGAAGCCGAGCTGATCAAAATTTCTGCAAGGACGTGACGATGCTGCCCGAATATGCGTTGCACTGCACAATCAGCGGGCAGAAGCCAAAAGTCCCGTTACGCCGGCTTTTCCGTTCAAAATAATTAATGCAAACATATCAATAGCTTATAAAAAATATCACGCCCGGGCGTGACCTGGCACGGGCGTTGCTAAGTATGTTGCATCGCAATGTGCTCGATTGGGGTTCCTCCCATCTCCTCAAAAGACAATTGCGCAAACTTCAGGTGCTCGTGGGTTCCCCCCTCTTTGCACCAGGGGGCGGATAGGTGAATGGTTGCGCCCGTCTGCCCCCGCCCATTTTTTTACAGAACCTCCGATTCCCGAACCTGCCTGGCGATCGCCCTTTGCGCATCGAAGGCAGCGCGTCGCCGCGCGATCTCTTCCGGCGAGAGCCGTGCGATGTTGCAGTAGTCGAGTTTCCATTCGGGTGCCGCGCTCCAGCGCAAGGGCGATTGAACGGTGCTGCGCGCCGCGGGCGCCGCTTCGAGAAGTTTGAGTGCCAGGTCCAATGCGAAATCCTGCGACGCCTCATCCTTTGGCCGACCGGCGGAATTGCCGAGTGGGAAATCGGAGAAGACGAAGCGCGGCACGCCGACATATTCGACGATGTCCTTGGCCGAGCCCATAACGACCGTGGCGATGCCTTCCGACTCGAGGGCGCGGGCCGCGAGGCTCACGGTCTGATGACAGACCGGGCAATTGGGCACCAGGATCGCCGCATCGGCCTGATCCTCGGCACAGCGCCGCACCAGCTCCGGACAATCGGTCTCGAGCGTCACGCGAT
>Ga0187894_10001933_pt1 | contig 25688 bp, 18 predicted proteins | sample GBC1701081metaG_FD_136650 | JGI IMG/M metagenome (GOLD analysis project Ga0187894, IMG submission 136650) | White microbial mat communities from a lava cave in the Kipuka Kanohina Cave System on the Island of Hawaii, USA - GBC170108-1 metaG ... | reverse complement strand
TCGTTGTCGCCGCTGGAGCGCAGGCCGTTGTCCTCGTTGGAGTAGTAGACGAAGCCCATCGAGTTGATCTCGCTCTGGGAGAGCGAGCCATTCATGTCGGCGTCGTAGAACTCGGCCAGTTCGAAATCCGGGCAGATGTAGTCGTAGCGGGAGCCACTGCCCGGAAATGTCGTGATGATCAGGCTCCCCGAGTTGCGCCCGTTGAGCGTCTCGACGGGCAGGTTCATCAGACCGGTCGGGTTGTTCGGGTCCGCACGCTCGTTGAACAGCGCGAAGATTGTCCCGTCGTTGTTGTTGTTCGAGTTCAGGTCGCCCATCACAACGACGTTTCTGAACAGCGGGTCGGGGAACGGGAACGCCGGGTAGGCGCCGGGATCGATCTCGGCTCGGGCGTTGGCGCCCGTCGAAGTGGCTTCGTTCGTCCGGATGGTCTGGTCCGAGGTCGGCCCGCAGCACGAGGATCCGGCCTTGAAATGCGCGCTGTACACCGTCAGCTGCTTGTCGGCGCCCGGAACGCTCAATCGCAGTTTCACCTGCCGGCGGGGCGCGCCGGTTCCCAATGTAATGTCGAAGAACTCGTCCACGGTGATCCCGGGGCGCACCAGCATCGCGTTGTAGTTGAAGCCGTCGCCCGTGGCCTGGTAGATCGCGTAGCCCGGCAAGTAGGTGTTGCGGAAGTTCTGGAGGTTGGTCGTCTCGCCGGTCGTCACTTCCTGGAGCGCGAGGATGTCCGGTTGGAGGCCCATGGTCGGACCCGCGCCGTCCTGATCGAGGATGGTCAGAAACTTGCCGAATTCCAGGTGGCGCGCGGCGCCCGATGCCCCGATGCCGTCGAGCAGGTTGAGCGTGACGAACCGCAGGGGAACGCCGGGCGGCACCTGGCCCCATGAGGGCCCGCTTGCCGCACAGGCCAGCACCACCCCCGCACAGATCCGGCGACCACTTCGGCTCATCGCTCTGCTCCAGAGTCCGTTCGTTCCCCGGCTGGATGAACAATACCGCCGGAATCGGCCCTCGGCCTGATTTACTAACGAAAAGCGGCGGGCCCGAGTTTCAGGCCCGCCGCGAAGATTCATCGGGCGCCAATCAACCCTGAGCGCCGCCGCCGCCGAAGCCCGGGACCCACTCCGCCTTTCGCGGCAATCTGCTTCAGCATCGCGGTTCACGCGCGATGCGGTCTACACCCTCTAGAGCCGCGTGGAGCGAAGGTCGCGGGAGCGACACGCGGGTGACCTCATGGGCAAAGCGCGAGGAAGTTCGCCAGCACGTTGAGCACGTCGTTGAAGTCGATCACGCCGTTGCAGTTGGCGTCGCCCACGGATGAGCCGTCGGGGTTCGCGCCCGGGTTGAGGAAGTTGGCGAGCACGGCGAGGACATCGTTGAAGGTGACCTGGCCGGGCATGATCTTGTCGGCGTTGCCGGGGCAGCAGGGCGGGGCCGCGGCAAACGCGCCGAGGCTCACGATCGCCACGCCGCGAACGCTGCGTTCGTTGTTCCCCTTCTGGCCCGCTGCGTAGAGGATGCCGCCGCGGTTGATGTAGGTGTCGGGCGGGGCGGTGGCCGGGCCGACCGTTCCGTCCGGATCGGGCAGGAACCCATACTCCGTGTTCACGCCGCCGATGTAGACGTTGCTGCTGTTGCGGAACACGACCGCGAGATACTCGCCGCTGCGCGAGAACGCCTCGCGGTTGAACGAATCGGAGTTCACGTCCAGCGGGAAGAAGCCGAGGTCCACAGTCTCGTTGGCCACGGGGCCGGAACCGGGGAAGGCGTCCACCAGCGTGTCACCGTTCTGCCCGCCGCGCAGAATTGAGTGGATCGAATCGGTGCTCGGCTCCCACACATAGAGGTCGTTGGTGGTCGAGCGCAAGAGCAGGGTCTGCGCCGTTGACGCGTTGTTGTCCCAGTTGCCCAGAGTCTCTTCTTTCTCGGTCGCCGCGACGAAGGCGACCCGCCCGTCATCGGAGATCGCGACGCCCGAGATGGGGTCCAGGGTGATCTGGAAGTCCGCCGCGCCTGTGGCGGGGTTGTTGGTCGTGGTCGTGAGCTGATCCACCACGATCGGCGCGCCGCCGCGCAGCAGCCCGACGTCGCCGTTGAAAGTCACGACTTTGCCCAGCAGGTAGCCCTCGATGCGCGTGCCCGCGCCGTTCCAGATCGGGTCATAGACGCGGACCTCGTAGCGCCTGGGCGAGACGCTCCGGTCTTCCCACAGCGCGGCAACCTGCCCCGCGCTGTTCATGTCGAACTGGCTGTTGGAGAAGGTCGAGCCGCCGCCGGTCGCCTGGTGATCGACGAAGCGCTTGTCCGCGTTGGTGGTGGCGATGTCGGCGTAGGCCGCGGGGGGCGTGGTATCGCTGTTGTCGTAGAACGGTTTGCCGTGCACGCTGCCTTCGCCGCCCATCGCATCGGCCTCGATGAGGATCGTGTTGTTGGCGAGCGTGGCGTTGGCGCCGGCATAGTTCAGCCGCGGCGAGCCGTTGGGGTTCGTGATCGTGTCCACAGCGATGTAGATCGGGCGCGCTGAACCGCCGCCGATGGTTGAAGTCCCGGAGAAGCCCACGCCGTGAGCGACGTACACCATCTGCCCGCCGGCCGGGCGGTTCACGACCGCCAGCACGGGCTGCGTCTGCCGGATGTTGGCGATGTCCTCTCCCGCGGTGTTGAGCGGGAACGGAGCCGGGTTGCAAAGGTCATCGACCTGCATCCACGCCGCGATGTGGTCCGGGCCCGGCGTGCCTCCGTCACCCGTGGTAAAGCATCCGAGGTCCGCGGCGTGCGGGAAGTTGCCCGTTCCGCGATAGACCATCACGCCGTTCACTGTCGCGGGCAGCGCCATGATCGGCGTCACAGGCAGGCCGTTGAAGTGCGTCTGTCCGGTCAGCAGATCGTCGTCCGCGCCGCGGTTCACGGCGTTGGGGTCGCGTACAGCGCTGGGTGTACCAACGAACACCGATCCAGCGACCGTCCCGGCAGGATTGCCGATTGTGCCGGTTGCATTGAATGTCGTCTCGGCGGCGTTGTCGATGAGCGCGGCGCCCGTGCTGAAAATCTGCCCCTGCTGCACGGGCTCGGGCGCGGTCTGCGGCAGGATGCCGGTGACGCCCGTGATCAGGCCCAGGCCGTTCTGCTGCGCTCCGGCCGTGCTCGAGAATCCCTCGAGGTAGACGATCGTCCCGTCGGGAAGAATGCTCCCGATCGCGTCGCTCTTGGCGGCGTCTTCCTTGATCATCACGTTGTTGCTGAAGCCGCCGCCGGCCATGTCGGTCGTGCCCAGCACGGCCAGCACCCGGTCCGGGTTCGGGTTGGTGGGGCCGGTCGCGAACGTGGTCACCACACCGACAGGGTTGCCGTTGACTTCCTCGACACCCGCGGCATCGAAGAGCGCCTGGCGCGGGTTCACGAGCGCCGGCTGGCCTGCCGGTGGCTGCACATTGAGCAGAATGAAGGGAACCCAGATCCTCGTGTTGGGGAACTCGCCCGTGGAGCCCTTCACCCGCGTCGCCGCTCGCGTCGTTTCGTACTGCCCGGCCTGGCCCGATGTGTCCAGGTCCGCCGCGAGCGCGAGCCCGCAGATGCAGGCCACGCACGAGGCCGAAAGCAACCACCTCGATCCGGTTCTGGTCCTCATCCCATCTCTCCCATGTGGCATCAGCCGCCGGCCGGGCCGGAACCATCCGGGCCTTTTGGCAGGCCACATGAGAATACCACCGCTCCGGCGCGCTTCCCATAAGTCCGCGCGAGGATTGCGCTCAGTCGCGCGAATCGCGGCCCAGCACCGGGCCTTACGGCGGGCGAAGGGGCGAGCGCCGCGTTCCTCGTTCACGTCCCGAAACCGTTGCCCCCGCCTCGCCAACGCGGTTTGCCCAGCTTCAAGCACGCCGATCGGCGCCACGCGATGGCGATCCTGGCTCAGCGCGGCGGCAGAAAAAAGGCCGGCGCGATGCGCCGGCCTTGAGGTTGCTGACCTGGCTCTTTCGACCCCGGGGTTTCAGGGGTCGCTCCGGTCGGTTAAGGAATCTTGGGCGTGGCCGCATCGCCCGGGATGAACCCGCGCGAATCGCGGTGAATGTTCGTCGAGCCGAGGATCGAGCCGGAGGGATACCAGTAGATCGGGTTGCGCGATTCCTTGGCCTCGATCACCTCGCCGTGCCCGTCGAAGAACGTCATGTTGAGACGGCTGCCGTGGCGGTACGAGAACTTGAACTGGGCCCCGTCGGCCGAGTTCCCGCCGCCCTTCTCGCCGTAGGCGATCGAGTCGCGCCGGACCGGGCCGGAATCGACGAAGTTGCCGAACGAGCCGGGATAGGAGCCGCCCGGCGGCGTCCAGATTCGCGCATCAAACTCGTTGCCCATCGGATTGAAATACAGGAAACCGTCGGCGATGCAGGCCTTTTTCGACTGCCCGCCCACGCGATCGATGCGCGGCACGAACGACTTGGGCAGCGTGACCGGCGTCAGGTCGTTGGTCTGCGGGCCCCACTGGAGTTTGGAAGAGCCGGCGCCGTCGAGGGTCTCGCCGCTCCACATGAAGCCGCTGGGCATGATGAACGACACGCCGGGGTAGCCGTTGCGCTCGGTGGAATAGTCCACGACCTTCTGCCCGCCGGCGCCGCCGACCATGCTCGAGCCGGGGCGCGAGACCTCGCGCATCGCCGGGTCGCCGAATTCCTTGAAGATCGTGTAGAGACGCTGGGCGCGCCCGACCGGCAGATTCTGGTCGTCGAGGCAGGGCGTCATCCAGTCGAAGTTCGAGGTCGGCAGGTTCGACTTCTGGTCGAACTCTTCGGGCTTGGTGTTGGACAGGTTTTCGAGGCGGATGCCCGTGGTGTTGAGACCGGGGTAGAAGCCGTTGTTGGAAGTCGTGTAGTTGATGAGGCCGACGGCGATCTGGCGCTGGGTACTCAGGCCCTTGGCCTGCCACGCCGAAGCGCGGGCGCGGCCGAGCGCGGGGAGCAGGAGACCGATCAGGATCGCGATGACGGCGACGACCACGAGCAATTCGATGAGGGTGAACCCCCGGGCCGGGCTGCCGGCGCGGGTCCGGATGCTTTGCTGAGGCATGACAATGGTTCCCATGGATTTGGAGCGACTGCCGAGCGGCGACCGACCGGGGCAAACGCCGCCGGACGGCTCAGATGCATCGGGGTCTGTTAGCGTTCGGTCAAGGATTCCGATACGAGGGGAGCAAGGTGGAGTTCCACCTTTTTCCCGGGCTTTTCCGCCTCGGCCGGCCCACCCGCCGACGTTGGGGGAAGGGGAGGTTTTAGCACGATCTTCACACGGGATCAAACAGTGTGAAGATGCCGCCGTCCCGTCGATGTGTGCCTTCGCCCGGGAGCAAATCAATCGCGCGTGCGCTCGGGCAAGGATCAGGGAATCGGATCGCCGGGCTCGATGCCGTAAAGCTTGGCATCGGGGTCAATGTCGGAGTGCGAACCGAAGATTGACTTGCTGGGCGCCCAAAACGTCGGATTTCTGCTCTCCCGGGGAGTAAGCAAAGCCACGTGCCCATCCCAGAACGCGGCATCCATACGTCCCGAATGGCGATAGACGAGCGGGATGTTCAAGCCAGATCCCCCGCCTCCGCGTCGACCCCACGAACGGTCAATTGTCATCGAGATGGGAGAGAAGTTCGTGAACGTGCCCCACAGGTTTCCGGTGTACGACGCATCGGCATCGAGCGGCGGGTTCTGATTCGAGTCCAAGAAGCGGAAGCCATCGGCAAAAGCAATCTTGAGAGCGGCATTACCCACCCGTGTGATTTGCGGGGCAAATGCCCGTGGCATCCGAAGCATTCCCGTCAGACCGAACAGGTCTTGGCCCGTCGCTTCGAGCGTTCGCGCGTCCTTCCGGCGAGTCTCGCCGAAGACCTGCCATAGCAAAGGCATGAGGAAAGAACAGCCTCGCAAGCCAGGCTTTTGGTTGTCCACGAGCCATCGGATCATCGGTTGACTTCCGTCGCCACCTTGCGAGTAGACCGGAACACGCTCCTTCATCGCGGGGTCCGCAAACCGCTCGAAGACCCAGTAGAATCGGGCCTCACGGTTGATCGGCGCATCCTCATCGCCGCCGACGCTCGGAGTGATCCAGTCGTAGGCCTGAACCGGAAGGGAGCCGTACTGGCCCATCAGCGGAAAGTTCTGCACCCTCGCGCGGTTTTCGCGGCAGAACCGCCAACCGCTGGTGTTGATCCCGGGAATCCAGTCTGAGTTAGACGTACCGTAATTGAACAGTCCTGCGATCATCTGCTTCTGCAGGCTGCTGCTTGCGATTTGGTGAGCGGCGTTCCTGGCTTGCCCAAGGGCAGGGAGCAAGAGTCCGATCAGAATCGCGATGACGGCAACTACTACGAGCAACTCAATCAGTGTGAAGGCCTGAATTCCCACCTGCGAGCCGCGTGGAGTGTGTTTTGTCTTGCTCATTTGCTGTTTCTCGAAAGCCCAGGCGAACAGCCGCGCTTCGGTCTGTCACGGACCAGCGGTAATACGGTAGGTCTGGAGGTCCACCCTCAGAGGCCCCTCCCGGGCGAGTTCCTTCAGTCCGTCCCGAAATCGTTCGGAAACCACGAAGCTGCCGTGGGAATCCTTGGTTAGCGGGTAAAGCAGGAAGGCGCCGTCGCGAGTCCTTTCGGGAATGCTCACGATCTTCTCCCGGGGCATCCAAACGACCTCACCGGTGCGCACGTTGACAAACGGAATCGACGACGCCAAAGGAACAGACTGGCGGAAGAAAGTCCACCAAACTCCGAACCCCAACACGATGGGGGCAAGAGCGAGCAGGGCGTATTTGACCCAACGCATGCGCCAGACCTCGCGAGGGCCGATTGCGCCCCCGAGTGCAATCCCGTCGCGGCGGTTTCACGGGCCCGCCACACACCGGCTTGCCGAGCCTACCAACCCCTCTTGATGGGCTTCAACCGCGATTGGTTGCGGGCACGCGAGGACACGGAGAATCCCCGGGTTCACCACGGCGATCGGAGGTTCTCGGCTGATCGTCGGCCGTGTGATCCGACCTTCGAACGCCGCCGCCGCCGAGGCCTCTCCCGGCGCGCCGGGACCGGGTCGAGGATCGCGGCGGCAAGCGGCCTTCGCGGTAGGGCGAAGTCACGGATGCCGAGCGCTCGAGTTATGGGCAAAGCGCCAGGAAGTTCGCCAGCACGTTCAGGACGTCGTTGAAGTCGATCACGCCGTCGCAGTTCGAGTCGCCGACCGAAGTCCCGTTCGGGTTTGCCCCCGGGTTCAGGAAGTTCGCCAGCACCGCCAGCACATCGTTGAACGTGACCTGCCCGGGCGCCATCTTGTCGGCGTTGCCGGGGCAGCATGGCGGAGCGGCGGTGGCCTCGCCCGGCCCGATGAAGAGCACCGCCTGATACTCCTCCGGCGTGCCTTCGTTGTCATAAACCAGTTTGGCGTTCACGATCGCGCCGCCGAAGGCGAAGGGATCATCCGGACCTTCGACGCTCCGGCCCGGGAAGGTCGGCTGGAGCAGGTTGCCCGAGAAGAACGAGCCCGATGCGATCGAGTCCGAATCGCCCAGCGTCAGGCGAGAGACCGTGAACTGCCTCGTCGAGTTGGCGCCCGTGAACATCTGCCCCGCGTGCAGGAGCTTCTCGAGCCGGTAGCCCGAAGCGGTGTTCACGGCCTTGATCAGCGCCTGGGTGAGCATGCCCGCCGTCGGCTGGTAGGCCGCCACGAAATAGATATTGCCCTGCGTGTCGATCGCCGGCGCCGAGATGGAGAGCGGAACGGCGAGGGCGATCGTGCCCACGGTCCCGCCCGCCGGCCCGTCCAGCACGGCCTTGCCCACATGAGCCGCCACGGTCCAGTTGGTCGTGCCGCCGTTGATCTTCGCCACCGCGATGAAGTCGCCCTGCGTCGGATCGGTGGCAGTGGCGGCGGCGAGCGTCGAACCGGTCAGCGGGTCGTGGCCCACGGCCGCCTGTCCGCTGGCGCCGCGGAAACTGGTCTGGCTCAGGTACTGAAGGAATTCCGCATCGCCGGCCGCGTTCGCGCTGAAGCCCGCGCCGTCGGTAATCGGCGAGGGCATGGTGGCGCCGCGCGTGGTCTGCACCGCGCCGGCGGAACTGAGGCCGAAGAGGTTCAGGCTCTGCACCTTCGGGGTCGCGCCCGTCGGGCGGGCCGCGGAGACCGCCGACCCCACGCCCCCGAACGCCGTGATGACGCTGGAGAAATAGGGATTCCCGCGATGGCTGCCGATGCCGGCGCCCAGGTGCGTGCTCACGCCCGCGGCCCCGTTGGCGCGATAGGTGTTCGCGAAGTCCAGGATCACCGCCAGCGGGCTCGTGGCGCCGGTGGCGGGCAGCACTGCCGGGGTGTTCGTTGTGGTCGTGCTGTTGTTGAGCACGTAGGTGGTCGCCGCCGGCTGGTCGGACGTGTTGCCCCCGCCGGTGTTGCGCAGCGTGTTGATGCCGGTGTTGCGCGCCGGCAGGTTGATGCGCACGATGTTGTCTCCCACGATCTTCGAGCCCGAGCAGTTGAAATCGTCCGCGCGAAGATAGAGGTTGCCCCGTCCATCGACGGCGCCGAGCGAGAGCGAGGCCGTGAGCGGCTGGGTCTCGTCGTAGCGCCCCGCCGCGGCGAGCACGCGAGTGACATAGAGCCGGGTGAACGTGTCGTCCTGCCCCACGAGCGCGCCGACCACGTTGGTGTCGATCGACGCGAAATCGCTGAACGCGATGCCGAACTGACGGTCGAAGCCGGTGACGTTGAGCGAGCCGGGCGCATCGTTGAGAAACTCGTTGGCGCCCTGCTGCGCGACGGTCCAGTGCATGTACGGCGTGCTCGCGAAGGACACGTTTTCCACCTGGTCGGGGCTCACGGCCGATGCGCCGAGCAGTTGCGTCGTGAAGAGCGGGTCGAAGTCCGCGTTGGCTTTGAGCACCGGCCCGATGAGGAACTCGTTGCCCCACGAGCTGGTGAGCCCGACGAGGTCCACGACGTAGCGCACCACCGCGAGGTTGTCGTAGGTGACGAATGCGTCGGGCGTGCCGGGCAGGTTGGACACGCTGTCCTGAGCCGACGCGGGCGAGCCGAGGACCGCCAGCGCCGCCAGCGAACACGAACCGCGAAGCAGAGTCTTCATGAGGACCTCACGGGGGCTATTCGAGCCATCAGCAGCGGTAAACCGTTTCACTCGCCCCTCCGGGCACCACGCCGCCCCCGGCGCGTCCCCGGCCAAACCTACATCCTTACGATGATGCCCCTCGTCCGGGTCAGGGTCAACCGCCGCCACAATGTGGTTCGGCGATTCCGACCGCCGACTCGATCGGCGTCCGTTCGGACTCGACGCCCCCGCGACAGGTCCGGCGCTCCCAGCGGCCCGCGACGCCCCGGGGAATTCAGGAGTTGGACTTCAGTTTGATCGAGGGCAGGCTCTCCATTCGCACGCGCTGGAGCTTGAGCCACTCCTGCCACTCCGTGTCCTTCTCGAGGAACAGGGCGCGCTGCACCCATTCCAGGGTCTGCTCGTTGCCCTCGTGCAGCAGGCTGTCGGCGCGCACCGCCGCTCGGAGCGAGGGCAGGTAGCCGGAATCGCGAGCCAGCGAGCGCTCGTAATAGCCGCGCGCTTCGCGGATGTAGCCGCGACGGTCGTAGAGCAGGCCGAGGTTGTAGTGGGGGCGCGGGTCTCCGGGGGCCAGTTCCGCCGCCGTGCTGAACGCTTCGGCCGCCTGAAGGTATTCGTCGCGATCCATCATGAGCACGCCCATGTTGTTCCACGCCGCGGGCAGCTCGCGATAGGTGCGCACCGCGTCGCGGTAACGATCGAGCGCGGTCTCCGGCTTCTTCGTGCGGTAGGCGTCCGAGGCCATGCTCACCGCCGCCACCATTCGGCGCGCCTCGTCTTCCACGACGCCGGGCGGAAGCCCGACGCGCACCGTGTTCTTGCAGGCGATGGCGACGATTGCGGCGGCGATCACGCCGGCGAGCAGCAGGGCCGGCGCGCCGGAGCGCCGGGTTCTCGTCGCGGGTTCGGGCGTCTGAATCTGGTCGCTGTCGGCTGGCATGGTCATCTCCCGGCTGTGAAGTTCAGCTCTTGGGCTCGTACAGGCCGACGCGGAACGCCGCGCGCCAGCCGGTCGGCAGGGGGGTGAGCAGGATCTGCGAAACAAAGACACGCCCCTTGAGGTACTCGTGCTCCTGGATCGACTGGATCCACGCGACGACGCTCTCGACGGGCTCGCTGCTGACGGAACAGGCGACCTCGGAGCGCACCACCGGCGATCCCACGAACACATCGGCCTTGGTCACGGCGCCCACGCTGGGGCTCTCGCGGAACGTGATCCCCTGAGACTTCCAGATCTCGTCCACCTGGCTCCCGAAGAACGGGGCGGGGGGGTAGAGCGTCTGGACGTTCAGTTCCTTCTTCCGCTCCGCGGCGATCTGCTCGGTGAGCAGCGTCACTTTCTGCACGCGCTCCTGCTCGCGGCGGAGCATGGCGCGCTGGGCCTGCATGTCCCTGAACTCCCACGCGGCCAGCAGCAGCGCGCCCAGCACCAGCAGCAGCGGGATGTTCAGCAGCGAAGCGGGGCGATTGGTGCGGTCCGCGGCGGCGGCCATGGCGGAGAGCTGGGCCTCGACCTGGGCGGTGCGCGTCATGGGTTCACCTCCACGCTCCCGTCAGGCGCAGCTGCTGATCGCCCGGCACGTTGCCGGACACGCTCCAGGCGATCGCCTGGCTGGCCTTCTGAAGTTCGAGGAGGATCTCCTCGCCGGTGCGCCGATCGGGAACCGAGAAGTTCAGCACCGCCGAGGCGCGAGAATCCATCGAGAGTTGCAGCACTTTCACGTTCTCGTGCGCCGCGAGCACGCCCAGGGCCCGCTTGAGCTCGTCGTAGATCGGGCGCGGCGGCGGGGGGAGTTTGACCGGCTCGCGCTTGCGCAGCTCCACGAGGCGCGACTCCAGCGCCATCTCCGGGCTGCGCGCCGACGTGAGCGCATCGTCGCCGAGCGAGCGGACGAAGTTGATCGCCTGCTGATTGACCCGGGCCGACTCGGCCCGCATGCTTCGCGCCTCGCGATCGAAGCGCCACGCCAGCACGCCCAGCGCCACCGCCAGCAGCCCGAGGGCCGCCGCGCCCCACAGGTATCGCCCGCGCATCGCGCGCGTGGGACGAGTCGTGAGCGAGACGAGGCATCGCCCGGGCGCCGGCCCGTTGCCCGAGTTCGTTCGCGCCAGCGCTGCGCCGATCGGCTGAGCCTCCGCCGGCGTCTCGACTGAAGCGTGCGGCCAGCGCCGGCGCAGCGACGCGCTCACCCGTTCCGCGCCCGCGCCCAGCACCACGATCCATTGCGGCGTCACGCCCATCTGCGCCGACCAGGAGACCCAGTCGAGGCTGATGCGCATCGCGGCGCGCTCCAGCGCTTCGTTCAGCGCCTCGCCCGTCGTTTCCGGTTCCCCGCCCTCGGGCGTGCGGTCCAGCAGCACCTGACCGCCGCACGCGAGCGCGCCCTCTTCAGACCATGACCAGACGATCCGGCGCGGCGAGTCAACGAGCACCACCGCGCCCGTGCCCTGGTGCGGGCCGCGCCCAAAGGCGTCGGCGAGCACGTGCCAGAGCGAGGCGACCCGCTCCGCCCGAACCTGCGCGCCGTCCAGCGCATCGAGCCAAAGGCGAACGAGCGAATCGGGGGAGTTCAGCACCGCGCCGGCCGGAGCCTTCTGCGCCGCGGGCCGCCGGCCCAGCGATCGCCGCAGCCTCTGCCACGCGGAACGCGCGCCGGGCGCGCTGGCGGGAGCGCCCGAGTCCTCGTCCGCGGGCTCTTGGGGCTCGGCGAGCATCTGCACGCTCGCGGGCACGAAGCTCTCGCCCCAGTCCTGCGCGACGGATCGCAGCGCCGCCGCCACCACTACGGGCTCCGCGCTCGGCGGCTTGAGCCAGACACACATTGTCTCATCGACATCCACGCACACGAGCGCCAGGCGCCGGCCGCCGAGTCGCTGCACCGCCTCCGACGCGGCCTGCGTCACTCGCAGGCGCCACGCCGCCATGGGCTCGAGGTCCGCGCGCAGGGGCGGGGCGGTCCATTCCGATCGCCCGCTCTCCGTGACGATGGCGAGGCTCGAGAGATCGCTCTTGATCAGGCATGCGGGCAGGCTCATGGGCGCATCCCCCGCGGATTGAGACGCGGATCCATCCGCCCGCGCGGCGCGGGCTCGGCGCTGGTCTGCGCCGGCTCGTAGGCGATCTTCTCTTCGCGCCCTCCTCGGTTCACGACGAGTTGCGTGGGTGAGACTGCAACGAGAGTGATCTTTGAGTCGGGGTCATCGGAATCGGCGATCACCTGCCCCTCGACCATGAATCGCTGGGCGCCATCCACCAGCACCAGCGCGACCAGCCGGTCGGGCTCCTGAATGAACCCTCGATACTTCCACGCCAGCGGCTGAGGGACCGGGATCGGCGGGGGGAGCGGCAGATCGTCCTCTTTGGTGTCGGTCTCGACGACCGCCGGCTGCTCCGGCGGCTTTTCGCGCAGGTTCTCGAGCAGGGCCGCCAACGCCTTCCAGTCCTCCGGCTTGACCACTACGTCTTCCGGCTTGGTATCGGCGTCCGCAGCCGGGCCGGGAGTCGGGGCGCTCGGCGGAGCCTTGGCCTCCGGCGCGGGTATGGGGACAAACAGAGCGAAGAGCGCGGCGACGCCCGCCGCCCCCGCGAGCCACGGGGCGGCCTTCTGCCAGGGATAACTGCGGATCGGACGTGCCATGCCTGCCGGGAATACTTCGGCCAACCGGGGTTCCCGCGCCCACCGCGCGACCCGATTACGGCCCCTGCTGCTGCTGCCCCGACTCCTCGGGGGGAACGAAGTCGTCCAGGGCGCGCCACTCGTGCATTTTCGTGTTCGTGCCGGACTTCTCCGCCAGCATGATGTACCAGCGAGTTCGATGGGGGTGCACCGCTTCGACTTCCAGCCGCCAGAGAACCGGGTCAAAGGTGAGGTTGCGGGCCAGCGCCTGGGCGACTGGGGAATCGATCCCGTTCTTGTCGAGAACGCGCCCCAGTTCGGTCAGGTCCTTGACCTTCTCCTCCTGGGCCTCCACGAGGGCTTTGAACAAGCCCGAGTCTCCGCCCGCCAGCGCGGCGAGAATCTCGGGGGCCGCAGCGCGGATGCTGATCTGGTGCGGCCCGACCCGGCGCGTCAGGTCCGTGCGGTGGGGCGGAAGGCGCTTGACCATCTCAACGACCCACTTGCGGACTTCCGGGCCCGAGACGAATTCGAGGGACTTCAGCGCCGTGCCCTGCCCGTCGTAGACGTAGATCTTGTAGACAACCCCGTTCTCGAGCGCCAGGTTGTGGACCGGTTCGTTGGTGTCGGCCTTGGAGCGAAGGTTCTGCGCTTCGTTGCGCAGCAGCCACAGTTCAACGATGTCGCGCGCGCCGAGCAGTTCGTGGTGCCGCTCGTAGCCTTCGATCTGGTGCTCGACCACTCGGGCCTGCATCGCCGAGCGCTGGAGCGCGGCGGCCACGATGATCGCGCCCGCGCCCGCCAGCACGAGCACGAGCACGAAGACAAACCCGCGCTCCCGGCGCGATGGCGTGCGCGCCCGGTGCGCGGCGCCCGGGCCGGTGAGTCGCGATGTGCGGATGGCCCTGTTCATTTGTTCTGGGTGATCACCGCGGTGTCGAAGAGCCAGTCCACGTGCGTGCCGCCGGCCGTCCACACGAGCAGACGCACCGCCACGGGGAACCGCTCCTGGATGTACTGAGTTTCGACTTCGACCCACTGGCCGCCGTACCGCTCGCGCGGCAGCACGAGCCAGTCGCAGCGCACCAGCCGGCGCAGGAGCGTCACCGGCCGTCGCGCCGGCTCGATCTGGCGCCAGGTGAGCACGAAATAGCCGTCGGGATCCTCGGAGAGTTCGAACGCGCCGCGCACGGGCTCGCCGAGCACTTCCTCTTCCACGAGAAATTCGTCGCCGGGCTCGGGCGGTGCGGGGGGCTCGAGCACCACCACCTCCAGCCGGGGGATCGCCATTCCGGCCGGCCCGGGATAGAGCACGAGCTCAAAGTGCGGCAGGTCGGGATCTTCATCGACCATCGCTTTGGCCGATTTCTCATCACGCGTGATCGCCGTGATGAGGTCCTTCATCTCGTCGCGCGCCTTCTCGCCCTCGTCTTTCTCTTCCTCTTCGCCTTCCGGCTTGTCGTTCGCCGGCGCGGGCGCGGCGGGAGTGTCGGTGAGAGGCGGAGCCGCGACCAGCGACGACATCGCCTTGCGGACCACGCCCTGGGCGAGCGCCAGGTCCACCGATTCATCCAGGCGCACCGCCAGCCGCCGGTCCGCCGAATACACCATCCCGATCAACCCGATCGCGCCCATCACGACCACGGTCGAGAGCGCCAGCGCGAGCATCAATTCCAGCACCGTGAAGCCGGCGCGAGCGGCGGGTGGTCGCCGTGCGGTCATGGGTGACCGGCTCCCTTGCCGGGGGCGGCGCCGCCTTTGCGCTGGCGCTCGGCCTGCTCGCGCTGCGCCTGCTCGACGAGTTTGAGGAGCGTGCGGAGCACCTCTTCTTCCGGGCGCCCGCTGATGGGGTTGAAGATCCTGACCATCTCGGCCATCGGCTCCACCGTATCGAGATGCGGCGTTTCATCAGCAAGCCACACGCGAACGGTGATGCGATTGAGCATCGCGGGGAGTTGCTCTTCGGCCGTAAGCGTGCCGACGGCCTTGCCGACGCGCCGGCCCAGGTTTTTGGCCCCCGTGTCCTCCTGCACGAGCACTTCCTCTTCCAGCGTCCAGCGATACACGCTGTCACCCTGCTGGATCGGGAGATTCTCCTTGATCACCGGCTCCTCGGAGTTGTCGAGGTACTGCGCGATCACGCGGTGCGCGACCTCGGTCGCGTGAAGCCTGTGGCGCTCGCGGGCCGCGGCCGTCTCCATGAACGAGAGCGAGCCCATCAGCGCCGCCGAGATGAGGGCCAGCATGGCGACCGAGACAACGACCTCGATAAACGTGAGGCCTTGCGCACCGCGGCGCACCCGCGACTCCGACCGACCCGGGCTCGAAACGTTCCGGTTCATTCGATCTCCGGTGTCTTGCGGATGTCGTCGGGCGTGCCGTACATCCCGTCTTCGCCGTAACTGATCAGTTCGTAGGCGGCGGTCTGAGTCGGGCTGTAGTAGTCCATCGGGCGGCCCCAGGAGTCGTTGAACCCTTCGATGATCCGAAGATCGACGAGTCCCTGAAGCCCGATCTCACCGGGCGGATAGATGTTGTACTGAGCGCGATACATCTTCAGCCCGGCCTGGATGTTCTTCATCGCGGCATCCGTGGCGGCCCGCTTCGCGCGATCGGCGGCGCCGATGAAATTCAGGCCAACGATCGCGCCGAGCACGCCGATGATGACGATCACGATCATCAGTTCCAGGAGCGTGAAACCCGGGACGGATCTGGCTGGACGTCTTGCGTGCATGGCGTGGATCCCAGGGCGCGTGCGCAACGACTTCCACAAGCCGGCGCGCCGCCGGATGTGCGGTCCATTCTAGGTGTCGGCCCACTCGCATTCAGCGCGTGAGCGCCGACCGCTCCCACGCGCTGCACCGCTTCTACCGCCCGCTCTAGACCGAGGTTCGGAATGTCAGCAACGGGATCGCGATCGCGAGAATCAAAGGTCCGATCAGCAGGAACATCAGCACGATGGCGGCCGGCTCCAGCAGCGCCAGAAGCCGCCCCGAGCGCACGTCAACTTCCTCCGCCAGGTCCGACGAGAGGGCGTCGAACGCAGAATCCAGATCGCCGCCCCGTTCCGCCGCCACGAGCAGCCGCCGTGTCGAGAGCGGCAGTGCATCGACTCGCTCGACCAGGATCCGCCAGAGCCCGCCCTCGACGAGCCCGCGCTGCAAGCCCTCAAGTTGCGAGCGCAGGCGCGGGTTCGAGATCACCTGCGCCGCTGTCGAGAGCGCATCGCCCAGCGGCACGCCGGACTTGACCATCGCCGCCATGACGGAAAAGAACCGCGCCATCTCGATCGTCAGCAGGAGCCCCGCGATCGCGGGCAGACGCTGGGCGATGCGCACCAGGCTCGCCGCGACACGCCTGCGGAGCACCAGCGCGAGGATGATCAGCCCGGCCACGATGCACGAGGTGAGCAGCAGGTGGCTGTTGAGCCAAATCCCCAGCGAGAACACCGCCTGCGAGAACGCGTTGGGCGTCGCCTTCATCTGACGCATCTGCGCCGCGATCATCGGCACGAGGAAGACCAGCAGTCCCCCCGCCAGCAGCACCGCGATCGAGAACACGATCGCGGGGTAGATCATGACCGTGATCGCTTTGCCTTTGATGCCCTGGCGGCGCTTGGCGCTGACGGCCAGCCGGCGTGTCGCGCCGGCCAGATCGCCGGTGCGCTCCGCGGCCCGGTAGACGGCCGTTGTGACCGCGTCGAAGCCGCCCGCCTTCTCGCACGCCTGCGCGAAGGATGATCCTGCCGCCACGTGCTCGCGCATCTGCTGGAGCCGCGAGCGGGAAACCGGGTTCACGACGGTCGCCGCCACTTCGAGCGCCTCGACCAGCGGCACGCCGCGCGCCAGCAGCATCGACAGTTGATCGTTGAGCGCGAACTCGTCGCGCAACGGCAGCAGCGCGGGCGCGGCCGCGCCCAGCGGCAGGCGCCAGGCCTTCACCAGGAGCAACTGCTCCCGGCGCAGTTCATCGGCCAGCGTGGACTCGCTCGACGCGGCGCGCACGCCGAAGGTCTTCGCGCCGGCGGGCGTGAGGGCCTGAAAGACGTACTGGAACGTGGAGACCGAGGTCATCGTCGATCGAACGCCTCGTGATCAATCCTCAGGCAAGAACCCGGCGCAACTCCGACTCGGTCGTCATGCCGCGAGCCACTTTGTCCAGCCCGTCTTCCAGCATGCCGCGCATACCCTCTTTCTCGGCCAGCGAACGGATGGCGCGGGCATCCGCCGTTGTCATGGTCAGGCGCCGGATCTCGTCGCTCATGCTCATGATCTCGAAGATCGCGACACGTCCCGCGTAGCCCGAGGCGTAGCAGGTTTCGCAGCGCCCGCCCGACGGCGTCTTGCCCGAGCCGCGGCAGACCGCGCACGTTCGCCGCATCAGCCGCTGCGCCATCGCCGCCAGGAGCGACGACGAGATCAGGTACGGCTCGATCCCAATGTCCTGAAGGCGCGAGATGGCGCTCGGGGCGTCGTTCGTGTGCAGAGTGGCCAGCACGAGGTGTCCCGTGAGCGAGGCCTGCACGGCCAGTTGCGCTGTCTCCGCGTCGCGGATCTCGCCGACGAGGATCACATCCGGGTCCTGGCGCAGGATTGAGCGAAGCCCCGTCGCGAAAGTCACTCCGCGCTTCGTGTTGACCTGGATCTGCGCGATGCCCTCGAGGTGGTATTCCACTGGGTCTTCGATGGTCATCACGTTGCGAGAGGATCGGTCGATGCGCTCAAGCGCCGCATAGAGCGTGGTCGTCTTGCCGGAGCCCGTGGGGCCGGTCACCAGCACCATCCCGTTGGGCCGGCTGATGAGTTCGACCAGCTGGTCCTGCATCTGGCCCGTCATGCCGAGCGAGTCGAGGTTCAGCTTCGTCTGACTCTGGTCGAGCAGCCGGAGCACCAGCCGCTCGCCGAAGATCGTCGGCACGCACGAGAACCGGATATCGATCTTGCGTGAGCCGATCCGCACCGTCGTCTGCCCGTCCTGCGGCGAATGGCGGTTGGCGATGTCCAGTTCCGCCATCACTTTCAGTCGAGAGGAAATGGCCGATGCCAACGAGAGCGGCGGGCTGAACGCGTCGATCAGCATCCCGTCGACACGAAAGCGGATCACCAGCCGGCTCTCCAGCGGCTGGATGTGGATGTCGCTCGCCCGCCGGCGCAGCGCCTCGAACAGGATCATGTTCACGAGCCGGATCACGGGCGTCTGCCGCGCCAGCTGCATCAGGTCGGTGGCCTGCCCCAGCGACGAGGCGGCCCGCTCGATGGCCCGCTCGTCCAGCGGCATGTCTTCGACGATCTCGGTCACGAGGTCCTGGCGCTGCTCGTAGCCGCGGTTGATGAGGTTGCCCACCGCGGCCCGGGGCGCGAGGATCACCTCGATCGGCATCTCGACCAGCCGTTCGAGCATGGCGAACACGGCCGGCTGAAGCGGCTGCGCCGTCGCCACCGTCATCACGCGCCCGTCGCTGCGCAGGCCCGCGATCTGGTGGCGCCGCGCGGCGGCCGCGGGCACCCGCTCGTAGAACCGCTCGGCCGACTCACCCGGACGCGGGTCGCTCTCGTACGCAAGGCCGTATTGGCGCGCCAATCCTTCCAGCGCGGCGTGCTCATCGGTCGCCGCGTTCGAGAGCAACACGTCCCACGGCTCATCGTCGGCGCCAGCCTGCTCGGGAAACCGGCGCAACTGATCGGGCTTGAGATTGAGCGGGGCCAGCGTTTCGGCGACCGCCCTCCACCGCGCCTCATCGCCGTCGCCCGGGCGCGCCGCCGCCGACCCGTTGGTCGGCGCCCGCGCCGGCGCCCCCGGCGCCGCGCCGACCGGTGCTGCTGCCGGCCGCGCCCGGTCTTTTCCTGTGTCTTCCACGAACGGATCCTATTCCAGCGACGGCGACCGGTTGGACGGGATGCGCCGGGACGGCAGCGCGTCGGCGGGCGTGATCGGGATGACCTCCGGCTCCAGCGGCGGCGTGACGCTCGCGACGCCCAAGGTCTTCATGGGTCCCTCGGTCATGAGCCGGAGGTCGCCGAAGTTCTGCGAGTCCATAATCGTGGGAGTGATGAACACGAAGATCGTCGTGCGCCGCCCGCTCCGATTGGTGCTCTTGAAGAGCCAGCCAAGAATCGGGATCTTGCCGAGGACCGGGATCCTCGACTCGCCCTCGCGCCGCGTCAGCAGCGTGAACCCGCCGACCACGATCGTCGAGTCCGTCGGGATCGTCACCATGCTCTCGTAGTTCTCGGTCTGCTTGGGAGGCTGGAGCCCGTTCTGCCCCTGCGCTGTGAAGTCCGACAGTTCGATCGTGTACTCAAGAGTGATGTACCCGCCGGCGCTGATCCGCGGCGTGACGTTGAGTACGGTGCCGGCCGTTGCCACGCCGCCCTGCGAGGTCGTGGTCGTGCTCGCGTTCTGTGTCGTTGAAGCGAAGGGCTCCTCGCGCTGGCTCGAGATGCTCCCGGTCTCGTTGTCGTTGACCAGGATGCGCGGGTGCGAGACCACGCGGGCGTTCGCGTCCGTGGCCAGCGTGTTGATCACGATGGGCACGTACTGCGACTTGATCACGGCGCTGGTCAGGCCCCGGTTTCCTGCGGGCACGATCCGGGGCGCCTGCGACGCCTGATCGCCGCCCGTGGCCGTGCCCGGAGAAGTGAGCCCGAAACTGCTGAAGATCAGGAACTGCCCGGCGTTGACCTGCATCTCGACCGTCCAGGTGAACGACTCGTCGGTGGTCACGGCCACCACCTGGGCCTCGATGTACACCTGCGACTGACGCTGATCGAGCACGCGGATGATTCGCTCAAACTCCACGTGCAGTCGCGTCGGCGCCTTGATCAGCAACTGGTTGTGCGCCGGGTCGGCGACGATGGTCACCTCGCCCTCCGTTGCCGCCAGCGCCACGCCGCCCTCGCCGCCTTCGCCCGTCGCAGCGTCGGGCGTCTCCGCGCCGGTGGCGCCCGGCTCGGCCGGCAGCGCCTGATCGAGGGTGGGGCTTCGCGTCGCGCCGATGGTTCGCGTGCCGCCGCGGCTCGCCAGGCTCTGCGCGGACCGCGGGATCAGCGGAGAGGTTCCCAGCCGCTGGTTCTGCCCCGCGTTGATCAAGTCCTCGAGCAGACCCTGGACGTCTTCGGCCTTGGTGTTGTGAAGTTTGTACGCCTTGATCTCGACCTTCGAGCCGATGCGCTGCGCCTTGAACATCTCGACGAGTTCGCCGACCTTTTGATGCTGCTCGGTCGTGCCGAAGTAGATCAGCACTCCGTTCTCGGCGTCCACGCTGAACCCGCTGCCCGAGGGCTCCTGCTCCTGCGATGCGCCGGCCCGTCCGGCGCCCAGTCCGATGGGCGAGGCGAAGCCTCCCCGTCCTCCGGACCCGCCGGTGCCGCTCGCCGCTGCCTGGGTCGCGGATCCAAGTCCGAGCCGTTCGCCCCAATCGGCCACCTGCTGCGCCACAGGCCCGGCCTGGTAGGACTCGACCTTCAGCGCCGTGACCATATCGATCAGCCGCACCATCTCGGCGACCTGCACCGCTTCCTTGTCGGTGCCCTTGAAGATCAGCGCGTTGCCATGGTCGAGCAAGAGCCGGGCTTCGAGGTTGCTCAACGTGCCTGTTGCGATTGCGGCCCCGCCCCCCGCCGCGCCGACCGGTGCGCCGACCACCGGCGCGCCGGCGGAGCCCGCGCCACCGAAGCGCGCGTTGAGCAGGATCAATCGCTCCCGCGCGTGATTCGATGCAACGTGCTTCAGAGCAAACCGGTGCAGTTTCTGCTCGCCGAACTCGATCAGCAGGCTGTCCACCATCCGCTCGACCGTGTTGAGCACTCGCTGCGAGCCGGTCACGATCAGGATGCCCAGTTCATCGAAGGCGGTCATCCGCAAGAGCCCGCCGGTCCCGCCCGGTGCGGCCGCGCCGCCGATCGTCGCGTTGATGGGGCCTTGCAGACTCGAGGGCTTGACCATTGGAGTCCGGATGATGCGCGTGGTCGCCATCGCGCCGTCGTCGAGCATCGCCGGGATGTTGGCGGACTGCTTGATCTGGTACCAGCCGAGCGGGTCCCGCACCAGCACAAAGCCCTTGTCCTCCAGCAGCGCTTGAAGAAGCGGGAGCAGCTCCGCGACGGGGATCTCGATCGGCGCGCGGAAGAGCACGCGGTGCGTCGCCAGCCCCTCGTCGGAGAAGATGTTCACGGAGAGCGCTTTGCTCACGTAATCGACGAACGCGAGCAGCTCGATCGTCTCTCCCGGGAAGTTCAGCAGGATCGTGCCCGTCTTGTTCTGCAAGCCGCCCAGTTCATTCGCCTGGACGGGCTGCGGCGGGGGCAGTTCGGCGCCCGGCACCGCCTGCGGTGGAGCGCCGGGAACAAACGCTCGGCCCGTTCGGTCGGCGTCCCGCGGCGCCTGGCGCGCGCGGTTCCGCTCATCCAGTGCCGATGCCGGATCCGGCTTGGCCCCGGGGTTGATCGGCGCGGGCTGGTTTGGCGGCGATGGAGCGGGCTGCGGCTCCTGCTGAACCAGCGGCACCGGAGGATCCGGCTCCGCGGCGGCGATACCGACCATCCATGCGCTGGCGCACAATGACGCCGCCAGGGCCGCGACCGTCGCGGGCCGAATCGCGCTCAAGAACCGAAGCCGGCGAGCTTCGCTACGGCCGCGTCCGAGTGCGGTCCGAGGTGACCACCGGTCCCGGACTTCGAGGGGCTCAGACCACGTCATTTCGGCGCCGCCTCCTGCTGCCTCGCCCCGCTTCGGTCGGGTCTCAGGTCCGGAAAAATCCGCATCCAGGAACCAGCAGCCATCATCGGTCAAGTTCCGGCCCTTCCATCGCAAACTCGGGTCGCACCAGTCGATTCTTGCGCTGCCTCCCGCCGTCCCCTGGCCTGGGTTCCACAACGCGGCGCTACACTCCGCTCCGCGCATGCCCGCCGTCAGCCGAGTCGTGAGCCTCCTGCCGTCGGCGACCGAGTCCCTTTGCCTCATCGGTGGCGACAGCCTGCTCGTCGGGCGATCCCACGAGTGCGACTACCCGCCATCGATTCTCGACCGTCCCGCTCTGACCTCGGCGGCGTACGACCCCGCCGATTCCCACCGCCCCCCACGCGCTGCCGATCCCGGCGAAATCGATCGCAGGGTTTCGAGCGCCCTGGCCGGAGGGCGCAGTCTCTACCGGCTCGATGAAGCGCGGCTGCGGGAGTTGCGCCCCGACCTCATCATCACTCAGGACCTGTGCAGCGTGTGTTCCATCGACCTGAACACGGTCCGGGCCGTCGCGGCGGGCCTTGCGCCCACGCCCGCGGTGCTCTCGCTCAACCCGACCAGTCTCGAGGACGTGTTTGATGACTTGCTGCGCATCGGCGATGTGGCGGGCCTGTCCGGCCGGGCCCGCGACAAAGTCGTGACGCTCCGCGAGAGGTTTTTCTCGGCCGCTGACTTCGTCAACGGGTTCTCAGAGCCGCCGCCGCTAGTCTTTCTTGACTGGGTTGAGCCTCTGTTTGCCGCAGGCCACTGGACCGCCCAACTTGTCGAGCGCGCCGGGGCGGCCCACCCGTTGAATCCGACGCGGCCTATGGCGGGTGCCGGCGCGGGGGCCGGTGGGCAGATGGCACACCGCGTGGCGGGCGCTTCACGCAGGGTGACCCGGGAGGAAGTGCAGGCCGCGGAACCCGAGTTCATGGTCGTTTGCCCCTGCGGCGTGGGACTGGCCGAAGCTCGCGCCCACGCCCTCCGGCTCGTCGAACAACCGGGTTGGCGCGAACTGCCCGCCGCAAGGCACGGCCGGGTTGCACTGGTCGATGGCAATCACATGTTCAACCGCCCGGGGCCGCGACTGGTAGAGGCGTACTGCTGGCTCGTGGGCTGGGTCAATGATCGCCCATCGCTCGTGCCGCCATCGTTCCCGTGGGAGTCAATGTGACACCTCGCTCCGGGGAATCCGCGCCACGCGCCGCCGGTGATCGTCCGCCCGCCCGATCGCGCCGGCGCCGGATGATCCGCTGGGTCATGATCGCTGCGATTGCGCTGGTTCTCGGCGGTTCCCTCCTGATCGTCGGGGGGTACATCGGGCTCACACTTCTCACGCGCGGCGTGGCCGCCGGAATGTTCGGCGAGCGGACCCAGCCGTCCAACGGCGCATCGGCGCACAGCCACCTATCGCTTTCGCTCATCGGGACCACGAACATCCCGTCGCAGGTCGCCGGGACGCCGCAGAGGTTCGGCGGCATCAGTGGCCTCGTCTACGAGCCCGATCGCAGCGCGTGGCTCGCGATCAGCGACACTTGGGCACGCGAGCATTACTTCGAGATCCGAATCTCGCTCCAGCGCGAGACCAGTTCAGGTCCGCCGCGCTACTCGATCGAAGCCGAGGTCGCCGGCGCTCTGGCATTGGCCGACCATTTCCGCGACCCCGAGGGCCTCGCGATCTCGCCGGGCGGCGACCAGCTCGCGGTCGTTTACGAAGTGCCGCCGATCGTGGCGGTGGTCGCGCGCGACGGCACATCGATCGCGACGCTCCCGGTGCCGCCCGAAGTCCTCGCTGGTTGCTCGAGCAACCGCGGTCTCGAATCCGTGGCGTGGGTGGCGCGATCCGGCGCGCAGGAGATCTGGGCGGGCACCGAAGCCACGCTGAAGCAGGATCGTGCGTCCATGGGGCCGGGCGGCGGGGGCGCCAGCCGAATCTCGATCTTTGAGGCCGGTTCGCGCGCGCTCAAGGGCCAGGCGATCTACCCGCTGGAGCCCGAGCCGCTCAGCATGCTCGGCCTGCCGAGCCTGAATTGGCTCACGGATCTGTGCGCACTGCCGGATGGTCGGGTCCTCGCGCTGGAGCGGTCGCTCTCGGTGCCGCTGGGGTACGCCGCATGCCTCTTCGTCGTCGAGGGCGCGGCCGGGGAGCCGGCGACGATGCCGGGCGGCAGCGCGGTCCCCGTGCTGGTGAAAAGGCGCCTCGCCGATCTGCGCGCGGATCTCGGGCTGACGTACCTGGGCAATCTCGAAGCGATGGCGCTGGGCCCACCCATCGAAGACGATCTCGGCGGTCGGCTGCTCATCATCATGGCCGACGACAACTTCGGGCGCGACGGGCAGCAGGGGACGCAGGTGATCGCGTTGCGTTTAAAGTGAGGCTCAGCGCCGCTTTCCTTTGTCTTTCCGCTTGGAGCGGAAGTCCTCCTTGCGACGTTCGCGCGACTTGCTGCGCGCTGCGCGCCGGTCGGCGCCGGTGCGGGGCTCGAGCCCGCCGCCGAAGTCCTGGCCGGCGCTGGCGCCGCCGATTGTGAGCCGCTCGGTGATCTTCTTCCGTTTGCCCACGTCGCGTGCCGCGGGGTCGGCCACCAGGAGTTTCATCTGCCGGCGCGCCAGGTCCACTTCGGCGATGGTCACTTCAAGGCGGTCGCCGATGTTGTACGACCGCCTGCTGCCGCGCTCGACGAGCGAGCCGCTGGCCCGGTCCATGCTCCAGCGCGCGCTGCGCATAGGCCGACCGTCGCGCCCCTGCGGCGCCGGCAGGTCCTCGACGCGGATCATCCCCTCGGCCAAATACTTATCGAGTCGCACGAAGACGCCTGCCGCCGTTACGCCCGTGACCAGCCCGGGGAACTGCTCGCCGATGTGCTCGGCCAGCAGTTGCAGCACAAGGAACTGGCGCAGTTCGCGCTCGGCGGCCTCGGCGTTTTCTTCGGTGAGATTGCACCGGTTGCCGATGGAGGTCAATTCAACTTCATCAGGGCAGTCCGCGTCCTCGCTCAGTTTGCGCCCGAGGCGGCGCATTTCCTGATCGCTCCGCGGTGGCTTGAGCCCGTTCTCGGTATTCGCGAGGAATCGCGCCAGCGCGCGGTGCACCGTCAGGTCCGCGTAGCGCCGGATGGGGCTCGTGAAGTGGGCGTACGCCTCGCTGGCCAGCGCAAAGTGGCCGATGAGCGCCGGCGCGTACTCCGCGCGCGCCAGTGTGCGCAGCACCGCGAAGTGCACCGCGGGGGCCGCGGGCGTGCCCGCCGTGGCGTCGAGCAGTTTCTGAAGCTCCTCGCGCGACGGGCTCTTGGGGATCTTGTACCCGGCCACCTTCACGTAGTCGCGCAGTTGCTCCATCTGCCCCGGCACGGGCTCCGGGTGCGTGCGGCGCAGCAGCGGCACCGAGAGGTTCTCGAAGAGGCGCGCCACCGCCTCGTTCGCCTCGACCATGAACATCTCGATCAGCGTGTGCGTGTAGGAGTTGTCCTCGGGCACGGCGTCGATCACTCGCCCTGTCTCGTCGTACACCAGTTCCACCTCGGGCAGTTCGAGGTGGATCATGCCCTGGCGCCGCCGGCGCTCGCGGATCTTCTTGCTCAGTCGATCCATCTTGAGCAGCGTGTCGCGCAGGGGCGGGGCGTACTTGGGCTCGGTCTTGGCGTGGCGGCGCGCGGCCTCCAGGTTGCCGTCGATGAGCGCCTGCGCCTCGATGTAGGTGAGCCGCTTGGCGGATTTGATGAGCGTGGACGCGAAGTGAGCCCCGCGCACCTTGCCGGCCTCGTCGTAATCGATGAAGGCGCTCTTGCAGAAGCGCTCCACGCCCTCCTGAAGAGAGCAAATGCCGTTGGAGAGCACCTCCGGGAGCATGGGGATCACGCGGCGCGGCAGGTAGCACGAGTTTCCGCGGTCGCGCGCCTCGCGATCGAGCGCCGAGTCGCGCCCGATGTAATGCGCCACATCGGCGATGTGCACGCCCAGGCGCCACCCCCCGGTGCGCGCCCCGCGGTGCTCATCAGGATCGAGTTCATCGATGCTGATCGCGTCGTCGTAGTCCTTGGCATCCGGCGGGTCGATCGTGATGATGTACTCGGCCCGCAGATCAAGGCGCTGCTTCTCGTCGAGCGCGCGCCCGCTGTGCTCGAGGTGCTTGATCTCCGCCTCGAACTTCGCCGCGGCCTCGCGCGCCTGCTCGATGCACTCGCTCGGGAACTCGCCGGGCAGCCCGTAGGCCTCGATGACCTCGGCGGTCTCGACATCCGGCTCGCCCGATTCGCCCAGCAC
>Ga0187894_10001932_pt1 | contig 25690 bp, 21 predicted proteins | sample GBC1701081metaG_FD_136650 | JGI IMG/M metagenome (GOLD analysis project Ga0187894, IMG submission 136650) | White microbial mat communities from a lava cave in the Kipuka Kanohina Cave System on the Island of Hawaii, USA - GBC170108-1 metaG ... | reverse complement strand
TCTGCGACCGGGGAAACTTAACGATCACCGCTCCCTCCCTCGCCTCATGAAACGCGTTCCTCACCGGCGAGAGCAGGTACTCGCGCACGGTACGCTGCCCGAGCTTGATCTCGGCTATCCCCTGCATCCCCGGCGTGATCACCACGCATTACTCCGCAGCGGAGCTCTCAAGGCTTATCGAAGCGGCGAACCACGTGTGCGAATCCGGCCGTCGGCAACCCGAGCGCGTCGTGCTGCGGCGGCGGTCGGTGGCTTACAATAGCTCACGCAAAACTCACGCAAACGTGAGCGATGACGGAGCGACGCAGTCGCAAGTGCTTGAAAGAAGAGTGGGCCCGCCTGGATTCGAACCAGGGACCAAGGGATTATGAGTTTGGGGCCCGCTTGAGAGCGAACGTTTAATCAGTGACTTACGAGGACGCCCGTTGCGTCTTCTGCAGCACCGTGCGGGACTTTGCGCAGCCGATTCACGCAAAACTTACGCACGAGCACTCGCTGAAGTTTAGCGCTAATGTTGATGAGTTTGCCGACGAGAAGCCTTCTCGGCGGAAGAAATCGCTCGTCTGATCTGGAGCGAACGCGGGGTTGGCAGGTCCGCCAGCAGCATTGCGTCAGCGCGGGTCTGAAGCCACCTCAGCACCTCCAGAAAGCGACGCAGGTCGGCAGGAGCCAAGCCCGCAACAAGGCGCCGTTGCCTGTCCTGGGATGCCCGCAACATGTCTTCTGCCTTTGCGCGGCCCTTCCCCGTTATCTCGATCAAGACCCGGCGCTCGTCGCGGGGATCTTGACGGGGGCGCGTGTAGCCGCCCCGAGCGAGGCGGCGGAGCGTTCTGCTAACCCAGGCCTTGTCCACCGAGATCGCGTCGGCGATCGCGTTCACCGCGACCGGGGAGCGAGCCGCAACAATGGATAGCACGCGCCACTCCGGCAGCGACACGCCGAAGCGTCGCGGGTATTCGCGTGCGGCCCACCGGGCGAGCGTGTTCGAAAGGAGGAGAACGCGGTAGCTGAGCGTCGAAGTGATATCAGGTGGACGAGGCAAGGACGAGCACCAGCGGTAGTCGGCGGTCCGTGTCGATCCTTCAGGCTGGCGGCCCGGGAACCCGACCGCAGGAAGAACGGGGCCATCCTAAGGGAAACCGCCGTGCGAGGAAAGCGCCACGGAGATCCGGGCACGAAACCAGTGCTACACTGTTGTCATGACATCGAATTCCGTCCGCTCGCCCCTGCGCCCAGCGAACGTGCTCGTGATAATGTCCGACGAGCACAACCCGAAGTTCATGCGGTGCGCCGGGCATCCGTTCATCCGCACGCCGAACCTGGACCGACTCGCCGCGCGGGGAACGCGCTACTGCTCCGCCTACACGACCTCGCCCATCTGCGTGCCGGCGCGGGCAGCCTTCGCGACCGGCAAGTACATCCACCAGACGGGCTACTGGGACAACCAGGACGCCTATGAAGGCTCGGTCCCGAGCTGGCATCACGCGCTCCGGGAGCGCGGCCACGAGGTTGCATCGATAGGCAAGCTGCACTTCCGCGGTCTGCCTGGAGACGATCATGGCCTCTCGGACGAGGTCGTCCCGATGCACATCTATCAGGGTCGCGGCGATATCAAGATGTTGATCCGCGATCCACCGCAGATCCGCAACGCGGGCATCAAACTCGCGAAGACGGCCCGCCCGGGCGAATCCAGCTACACGGTCTACGATAGGGACATCGCGGCGCGAGCGCAGGTCTGGTTGCACGAAGCTGCGCGCCGGCGACCCGAGAAGCCGTGGGTGCTCTTCGTTTCCTTCGTCCTGCCCCATTTCCCGCTCACCGCACCGCCCGAGCACTATTACGAGTATTGGCTGCGCGATCTCCCGACGCCCAAGCTCTACGCGAAGACGGAGCGACCGGATCATCCCTACGTGCGCGACTATGCGGACATCTCCCATTACGACCATGGGTTCGACGGGCCGGAGGCGGTCAAGCGTGCCATCGCGGGCTACTGCGGGCTCGTAAGTGCAATGGACGAGAACGTGGGCAAGGTGCTCGACGCTCTCGAGAAGAGCGGTCTTGCCGGGGAAACTCGGGTTCTCTACACGAGCGATCACGGCGACAACGTGGGCGCACGCGGTCTCTGGGGAAAGTCGACAATGTACGAGGAATCGGCGGGGGTTCCGTTGATTCTCGCGGGCGACAGAATTCCCGCCGGCGACTTGGTCAGGGCACCCGCGAGCCACGTGGACGTGTACCGATTCGTGCTGGAGGCGACCGGCATTCACGATCCAGCGCTCCTACAAGACCGACCCGGGGAGCGCCTCCTCGACCTGCCGTCCGGTCGCGCGGTGCTTTCCGAGTACCACACCTTGGGAGCGAGGTCAGCCGTCTTCATGCTGCGCGAGGCCCGCTACAAGTACGTACACTACGTGGAAGGCTATCCACCACAACTGTTCGACCTCGAGCAAGACCCTGAAGAGCTCTCAGATCTCGCCGCCAGTTCCAACCATGCCGGAACACTGAGTGTCCTGCGCGATCGGCTCCACGGGATGCTCGATCCGGTCGAAGTCGACCGACGAGCCAAGCGCAAGCAGGCGGAGTTGCTCGAGCGCTGGGGCGGCGCCGAAGCCGCAATGAAGATCGGCGATCTCGGCTATACGCCCGCGCCGGGCAGCCCGCCCGATTTCAACCCGTAGCCCGAATTGAAGCAACATGGCCGCGTCCGTACCGACATCGCATCCCGTTCCGAAGCAAGCCGTCCCAACCTTTCTCTGAAAGGGGAAATCACATGAATAGAGTTGCCCTCGGAATCGGTGCAGCAGCCGCACTCGCGTTTTCAGCCACCGCCCCGGCGCAGGAGAAGACGATCCGGTTCATGTACCAGTTGAGCCTGTTCGGCGCCCCGCAGTTCATCGCGATCAAAAAGGGCTGGTACGAGGAAGAACTGAAGAAGGTCGGCTACAAGGTCGAGTACTCGAGCACCATGGGCGGGAATCCGATCCTCGAGGCGATGGCCGCGGGCAAGGTGGACTACGGCGAACTAGGGACCTCGGTGGCGGTAACCGGGATCGGGCGAGGCGTTCCGCTGAAGATCGTGATGACGACGAACATCGGCGGCGAATCGATCGTCGTGCCCGCGTCCTCCAAGATCAAGTCGATCTCGGAGCTTAAGGGACTGAAGGTCGGGATCCAAGGCAAGGGCACGATGCAGGATTTTATTCTGAGAAAGGCGCTCAACGACAACAATATCCCCGTCAGCCAGGTGGAGATCGTGGAGATCCCCGCCGCCCAGTTGGCCGGGACCCTGGAGCGCGGCCAGGTCGATGCCGCGACGCTGTGGGAACCGGTCGCCTCGAACCTAGTCGTGTCCGGGAAGGGTCGTGTCCTCGCGTACGGGCAGAAGATCTGGCCGGACCACGACAACCAGAGCCCCTCGGCGACCGACAAGGCGATCAAGGAACATCCGCAGGCGGTGCGGGTCCTCGTGCGGCAGACCGTTCGCGGCCTGCATTACTGCGTGGAGAACGCCACCGAATGTAAGCAAGCGGTCGCGGAACGACTGAACCTGCCGATCGAGGTTATCGACTACGCGTGGAGCGTCACGACCCGCCCGAAGGACGGACGGCCCAATGGAGCAAGCCTCGAAGAGTTCGCCAGGAAACTCCAGGAGTGGGGCATGATCAAGCGGAAGCTGGCCGTCAAGGATCTCGTCGACACCCAGTTCCTGAACTGAGCTGAAACCGGCCGGCTCGACGACAAGACGCTCCGCGCTCGGGTCCACGTGGGAGGGACTGGCCCCAAGCCGGCTCGCGCTGCGCCTGGCGACCTCCCGCCGGTCGTCGCTCGCGACGTCTCCTGCGTTTTCGAGCGACGGGGCGCGGGCGCGGCGATCGTCGCGCTGGAGCGCATCAAGCTCGAAGTTCACGACGGCGAGTTCCTGTGCGTCGTGGGCCCGAGTGGCTGCGGCAAGACGACGCTCCTCAACCTGATTGCGGGATTCCAGCAGCCCACCTCTGGGGAGGTCCTCTTTCGCGGCCGGACCATCAAGGGCCCGGGTGCCGAGCGCGGCGTGGTGTTCCAGGAGCACGCACTCTTCCCGTGGCTCACCGTCCGCCAGAACGTCGCCTTCGGTCCCACGGTCCGGCACCTCACCCAGGCCCAGCGCAGGGAACTCGCCGATCGGTACCTCGACCTCGTGGGCCTTGCCGGCTTCTCCGACCTGTACCCCTCGGAGATCTCCGGGGGAATGGCGCAGCGCGTCGCCATCGCGCGCGCGCTCGCGAACGAACCCGAGATCCTGCTCGCCGACGAGCCGTTCGGCGCGCTCGACGTTTTCACGCGCACCTCGATGCAGCGCGAGCTCGACCAGATCTGGCAACGCACCGGGAAGACGATCGTCTTCGTCACCCACAGCGTCGAGGAGGCGATCTTGCTCGGCGACCGGGTCGTCGTGATGACGCCGCATCCGGGCAGGATTCGCGAGATCATTCCGATCGACCTGCCCCGACCTCGCAGCGCGCTCGATCAACCGGTCGTCGAGTTGGCCCGAACGATCCTGGCTCTCCTCGAGCGCCGCACCGAGGCACGCGTCGAGGGGCCGCGCGCGGAATGACCCAGTCGCGCCTACAGGGAATGCTTTGGACCGCAGCCTCCCTTGGCGGCTTCCTGACGATCTGGTGGCTGGTGACGGACGGGCTGGGGATCGCCAACACCCTGCTCCTCCCGTCACCGGTTGCGGTCGCCGAGTCGATCGTGCACCTCGCGGCCAGCCCGCACCTCTTCAGCGGCGATCTTTACGGCGGAAGCCTGATCGGAAACGTCCTGATCAGTCTCGGCCGCGTGCTCGCTGGCTTTGCAATCTCGGCGGTCGCCGGTATCGCCCTAGGGCTGCTCATCGGGACTTCACCCACCCTTTTCGCGCTGAGCGATCCCGCCCTGCAACTGGCTCGCCAAATCCCACCGATCAGCTATATTCCCCTCGCGCTCATCTGGTTCGGTCTGACCGAGACCTCTATCATCTTCATCATCGTCGCGGGCGCCTTCTGGCCGATCTTCCTGAACACGGTGGCGGGGATCCAAGCGACGCAACCGGTACTGGTAAGGGCGGCGAGCACGCTCGGCGCAACCCGGCAGCAGCTCGTTCTCCGCGTCTACCTCGCCTCCGCGCTGCCGCAGATCTTCACCGGCCTCAGACTCAGCTTCGGTCTCGCCTGGTCTGCGGTCGTCGCCGCCGAGCTCATCGGCTCGTCGGCCGGCATCGGCTATCTGGTGATGCATGCACGCCTCATCATCGCCACGCCTGATGTCATCGCGGGGATGCTCGCGATCGGGGCCATGGGGGTCGTTGCGGATATGGCGTTCGTTGCTGCGGAGCGCAGGATCTTTGTCTACCGGCGCCGCTAGCTCGCTTCGAGGAAGACGACTCCTTCTTGGAGTCACGGGCGTAGCCCTTGTCATCGCCGTCTGGTGGGGCATGACATCGGGGCTGCGGCTCATCAATCCTGAATTCCTGCCCGATCCGAAAGCCACCCTGGCAGCGATGATCGGCCTCGTCACCACCGGGCCGATCGTCGGCTCTGGAGCCGGCTACGGCGGAGCAAATCTGCTGGGCCATGCCTTGACGAGCGCGACCCGCGTCACGCTCGGCTTCCTGATCGTCGTTTCGATCGCGCTGCCGCTCGGGTTGCTGATGGCCGCGGTACCTGCCGTGGAGCGCCTCCTCAACCCGATCGTGCAGCTGCTTCGGCCGATCCCGCCGATCGCCTGGACGCCGCTCGCGATTCTGTGGTTCGGCACGGGGATCGAAGCGGTCCTGTTCGCGATCACTATCGGCGTGGTCTGGCCGCTCGTCATCAGCACCGTGGCCGGTGTGTCCTCTGCTTCTAAGGTGCTCATCCGGGCGGCCGCGGCTCTGGGCGCAAGCCCTCTCCAGATCTACGCACGAGTAGTCTTTCCGGCGTCGATGCCTTACCTGTTCACCGGCCTTCGGCTCGCGTTCGGCATGGCGTGGTGGATGATCATCCCGGCCGAACTGATCGCCGCGGAGAAGGGTCTTGGCTACCTGATCCTGCGTGCGCAGGACAACCAGAACACTGCGGACGTCATCGTTGGGATCGTGGCCATTGCGGTGGTGGGCTTCCTTTTCGACTGGCTCTTCCGTCGGCTCCAGCGCTGGCGATACTTCAGCACGGGGGTCACAGGCTCGAGATGAAGTCCGACCGGAACCTGGCATTCGCCACGATCGTCGCATTGCAGCAGTCGCTTCGCCGCGGCCACATCTCCGCTCAGGCGATAGTGGCCTGCCACCTCGAGCGGATCCGAACCCTCGATCAGATGATTCACGCCTTTGTCCATGTGGATCGCTCTGCACGGGCAGGCGGCAAGGGTAGGCTGGCGGGGGTCACCGTCGGCGTCAAGGACACGCAACCGGTCCGTGGAATGCCCTGGACGTGTGCGAGCCCGAAGTGGCGCACGCGAGTCGCCGAGATGGACGCTCTTCATGTAGCTCGCATCCGCCGCGAAGGCGGCGTGATCATCGGGAAAACCAACACCCCCGAGTTTGCTGCAGGTGGCAGCACCGTCAACGACCTCTTCCCCGCGACGAGCAACCCCTGGCGGCCGGGTTTCACGCCCGGCGGCTCGAGCGGCGGCAGCGCTGCGGCAGTCGCCGCGGGCCTGTGCACGGCGGCAATCGGCGACGACTTCGCCGGTTCGGTCCGGATTCCTGCGGCCTACTGTGGTGTGGTCGGATTCAAGCCGTCGACGAACCGGCTGCCGCCGACGCAAGCCGAGGCCCTGCCGCTCAACTGCGCGGGCCCGATCGCGCGGTGCGTGGCCGATGCCAACCTGATGTTCTCGGTCATGGTCGGGGAGCTCCCGCCTCGGCCGAAGCGCGTCAAGTACAGAATCGGGGTCGCGGTCCGCTCGAGTGTGGGCACGCATCGGGCATGCCAGCGGGCATGCGCGGAGACCGCGAGCCGTCTGCGCAAGCTCGGCCACGACGTGGTCGCCATCGCATGGGACCCCGTCGACGTGCTCAAAGGTATGCCCGTAGTTCGCCCGGTGACGCTAGGGGTGCTGGAAGGGTCGCCCCGCGACTACGGACAGCGAATCCGCGAGGCCATCCGGCAGGGACGCAGGACGACCGCGACCGAGTTCCTGGATGGCCTGAGCAAGGCCGTGTACGCGGCGAGAGGCGTCGTCGCGCGCCTCGATGACGAGCTGGACTTCATGCTCACCCCGACCCTCGGCGATCCCCCAGGTCCCATCTCGCGGGCAGCGACGTTCGGGTCGGCTGCCTGGCCGCGGATCGCCGCGTTCACCGTTGTCGCCAGCTTTGCCGGGCTCCCAGCAATCTCCATCCCGGCCGGGCTCTACAACGGGCTTCCCGTCGGTGTTCAGTTGATCGGGCGGTCGGCATCCGACTGGCCGCTCCTGCAGTTGGCCGAGCAACTCGAAAGGTGGGAGGCTCATCGATTCCAGCCACCTCACTTGCCGGGTTGAGAAGGCGCTGCGTGTGACCGTTCGCCCTGACCGAGACGCTTAGCAAACCACGGAGAGGAGTCAGCACCTCGTGCGCAAGAACCGGAAAGCTCCCTTCGCCTTCGTCACGCTGCCGAGCGCGCGTAGCTCGGTCAAGCCGCGACGCTCGGGGCTGACGATGATGGTCGACTTCGGGATACCCCTCCGCCACGCCGAGGACATCGTCGACCTCGCCGGGCCCTACATCGACTTCGCCAAAATCGCGGTAGGCACTTCGCGACTCTACGACCTCGCCTACCTGCGTCGCAAGTTGCGCTTCTACAAGAGCAGCGGCATCCGGCCGTTTATCGGCGGTCAGTTCCAGGAGTACGTGTTCGCGATCCACGGCGCCGCGGCGCTGCCTGGATTCATGGCCGAGGCAAAGCGGGTCGGATTCGACGTCATCGAGATCTCCGATAACTGCGTTCCCTTGACCGACAGGCAGCGATTTGCCCAGATCCGGCTCGCGATCGACTCCGGTCTGACGGTGTTCGGAGAGGTCGGCTCGAAGGACGCGAGGAGCGATCCGGACGGGCTGATCCGTCAGGCCGAAGTGTGTTTGAAGGCCGGCGCGGAGCTGGTACTCGTCGAGGCAGCGGAGCTCGTTGCGAAAGGCGAGCCGAAACGCGATCTCCTTCGCATGCTCCGCCGCGGAATCGACATGGCCAAAGTCCTGATCGAGCTTCCCGGACCCTGGATCAGCGGTGTCACGCTCTCCGCCGCCGAGGACTTGAAGAAGTTCCTCGTGGCGGAGTTCGGCCCCGAAGTCAACCTCGCGAACGTCCTCCCCCAAGACATCCTCGAAACGGAGGCACTCCGCGTAGGCCTAGGCGTCGTCGGCCCGAAAGCACCACGATCCATACCAAGAATTCCGGCCCGCACTCGAAAGCGACCCGGCACAGGTTAGACTCACGTTGGAAGCATCGCCGTCGGATCGGTCAACCGATCAGTGCGTTGTGGTGCGCATATGCCCGATCCTGCAACCGCAGGGGCGACCGAGTACTCGTGATGCAGTCCACCTAATTTAGCACCGACTTCGCGAGCACGACGAGACCCTCGCGAATACGATGGCGGGATTCTCGAGCTTGGAGCGGAGCAGGTTGCGCCGGCGGGCCGGGCACACCCGGACCCAGCGCCATGTGAGGGCGCGACCCGTTGTAATGCGTTTTCCAATCTTTCAGGATGGCACGCAGGTGCGCTTCGGCGTACGGTCCAAAATCAAGACGGGCTTTCAGGAGACGGCGTACTGATAGAAGCTCAGCATCCCACCGAGCCGTATTCGCCGTTCCACCTGACAATTCGCCGGAACTGAAGGTTGTTCTGCCCCGATGAGCCGATTACCCAAGCCTTGATGATTCCTCTCGGCATGGTAATGCGCCATGAACTCGCGCACGGCGCGCCGCAACGCCGCCTCGCCGATGAAGATCATGCGATCGAGGCACTCCTCCTTGATTGAGCGCACGAACCGCTCAGCATTGGCGTTCAAGTCGGGCGAACGCGGCGGCAGTCGGATCACCTCGACGCCCTGCGCTTCGACCCATGCTCGCCAATCCGCCGAATACTTCGTGTCACGGTCGATAATCAGGTGCGATTTGCCGACCAGAATGCCGTCTTCGGCGTCCGCAGCGTTCCTGGCAAGCTGGAACATCCAGGCTTCGCACGGGTTGGTCGTGATGCCCGCGATCTTCACGGCTCGCGTCGGAAGCTCGATGAAGAACAGAACGTAGTGGGTGATCAGTCCATGGAGCTTCCAGACCTCGACGGTGAGGAAGTCGGCGGCGACGAGGCTGCGCCAATGCGCCTTAAGAAACACCGACCAGGGGGCGCGCTGGCCTCGTGTCGGCGCAGGCTCCAGGCCTTCACGTTTCAGGATGTTCGCGACCGTTCCGCGGGCAACCCTGTGCCCAAGGTTGGAAAGCGCGCCTTGGATGCGCGTGTAGCCCCAGCGCGGGTTCTCGCTTGCCATTCGCACGACCAGCGCTTGGATTGTCCTCATCACGCGCGGCCGCCCAGGGCCCGTGCGCAGAAACGTCCACTTCATCGCGATCAGTTGCCGATGCCAGCGCAGCAGCGTGTCGGGCGAGACGATCGGATCGAACTCTAAGAGCTTCTTGCGCCCAACCGCCTTCGCATGCCGAGCAAGGAGCCGGCGTTCAGCGTCGGTGAAGATAAGTCGCCGACGACCGAGGCGCGCCTTGAGCAGCCGGTTCTCGGCCTTCAGGTATTCGATGAACGATTCCTGTTGCCGGGACAACCACGCAGCGAGTACAACGATCAAAAACTGTATCAGCGAGGACGCCTGAGCCATGCGGCGAGCCTACCCCAGGCTGTCGCATCATGCCTGCTTCACCTCGACTGAGTATTTGGACCGTACGCCTGGACTCGATCACCGTTTCAGTAGTTCCGGCAACCACAGGGCCGCGGACGGAACATAGGTGAACAGGAAGTACAGCACGACCAGCACCCCAAGGTAGGGCAGCAGCGCCCGGGTCAGGACATGCACCGGCACCTTGCCGATGCTGGAGCCGATGAACAGGCAAAGCCCCACCGGCGGAGTGAGGAGTCCGATCACCAGCCCGAACACCATCACGACGCCGAAGTGGAGCTCGGTAATGCCGTAGCCGCGTGCCGCCGGCAGCAGCACTGGCGTCAGGATGATGATGGCCGCCGAGGTCTCCATGAAGAGACCCACGACGAGCAGCAGCACGATCACGAGCAGCAGGAACACCGACGGCCGATCGGTGAGCGAAAGGAAGAACCGCGCCACTGCTTCGGGCACCTGTTCGGCGGCCAAGACCCACCCCAGCACGGCCGCGCAGCCGACGATCAGCAGCACGGTCGCCGAGAGCAGCGCCGCGGCCGCGAGGCTCTGCAGGGCAGTGCGCGGGCGCAGGGTGCGCATCACGAAGCCGACGACCAGCGCGTAGAGCACCGCGACGGCCGAGGACTCGGTCGGCGTTACGATCCCGAGCACGACCCCGCCGAGGATGATCGCCGGCATCGCGAGCGCCACGAGCGCGCCGCGCAGGCTGACGAGGAACCGCTCGGCGCTCACGCCCGCGATCGCCTCGCGCTCGGCGGCGGTCGGCATGTGGCGCAGCAGGAACCGGTTGAGCGCGAGGAACGCCAGTCCGACCGCCACGCCGGGCGTCGCGCCGGCCAGGAACAAGTCGCCGATCGAAGCACCGGACGAGATGCCGTAGACGAGCATCGGGATCGACGGCGGGATCAGCGGCCCGCACAGCGATGCGGCAACCACCACCGCGGTGGCGAAGTCGCGCCGGTAGCCCTCCCGCTCCATTGCCGGGATGAGGATGGTGCCAAGCGCTGCCGCCTCGGCCGCCGCCGCCCCGCTGATGCCGCCGAAGAACATGCTCGCCACCACGGTGACCTGCGCGAGGCCGCCGCGCCATCGCCCGACCAGGTGGTTCGCGAAGCTGATCAGACGGGAGGTGAGCTGCGCCTCGTTCATCAGAAAGCCGGCGAGGATGAAGAACGGGATGCTCATCAGCACGAAGCTGTCGAGTCCGGCGAAGAGGCGCTGCGGCACGATGCGCAGCGGGACGGCGGCGGCAAACACGAGGTAGAGCGTCGCAGAGATGCCGAGCACGAACGCGATCGGCACTCCGGCAAGCGTCAGCGCCAGGAACCAGGCGAGTAGCTTGAGCATCGGCGGGCGGTCAGGCCTTGGTGGGCGGCGTTCCGCGCCAGAGCGCCTCCGCCGCGGCGATCGCGATCAGCGCCGCGCCGACGGGCACCGCGAGGTGCGCCCACGCGATCGGCACTTGCATCGCCGCGGTGAGCTGCCCGCGCGCGAAGTTGCGCAGGGCGAAGAACCACCCTTCCCAGGCGAGCAGCAGTGCGAACGCGAACACGGCCAGGTGGACGGCGCGGACTACCAGCGCGCGCCACGAGCCTCGCAGCCGCTCGATGAGCATCGTCACGCCGATGTGCTCGCCGAGCCGGTAGGCGGCGGCAGCGCCGACCATCGTGCTCCACGCAAGCGCGAAGCGGGTCAGTTCCTCGGCCCAGACCAGGCTGTCGTTCAGGACGTAGCGCGAGAAGATTTGCAGCCACACCACGCCGAGCGCCAGCCCGAGCGCCGCCACCGCGAACCAGAACGCGCCCCTGCCGATGACGAGGTCGAGCGCCGCGGTCACCGCCCGCGGCGGCGGCGGAAACCGACGCACTGCTACCTCGGCTGCGCCGCCTGGATCTGCTTGAGCAGATCCTCCGCTTTCAGCTGGGCAGCGTACTTCTGCCAGACCGGCTGGACCCGGGCGAGGAACGCCGCCTTGTCGACCTGGGTGATCCGGAGGCCGGCCTTCTGCAGGATCGGGCGGATCGCGTTCATGCGCTCGATGAACACTGCGCGCTCATGGGTCGTCGCCTCGCGCATCGCCTGGCGGATCGCGTCCTGGTGCTTCCGCGGCAGGCCGTCGAAGTACGACGCCTTCATGATCACCGGCCGCGGCTCGGAGAGAAAGGTGATCTGCTCCCAGTCGGTCATGTACTTGAGCACCTCGAACGCCTTGGAGGCGTGGACGAGGACGACGTCGAGATGCGCGCCCTCGATGACGCCCTGCTTCAGACCGGTGTACACCTCGGGGAACGGCATCGGCGTCGGGTTGGCGCCGAGCGCGCGCATCGTGTCGATCAGCGCCGGGTTCTCGATCACGCGGAGCTTCAGCCCCTTCATGTCGTCGGGCGTGCGCACCGGCCGGTTGGTCGTCTCGATCGCGCTGTCGCCGGTGCTCCACCACCCGAGCACCCGGAACCCGGCCTGGGCCTCGATGCGTTTCGCCAGCTCGGCGCCGACCGGGCCGTCGGCGATCGCAGCCATGTGCTTCTGGCCCTGGATCAGGAACGGGATCTGCACGATGTTGTAGATCGGTGCGAGGTTCGCCATCGCCCCGGCGCCGATGCCGAGGTGGATCGTGCCTTCGAGGATCGCCTCGTTGATCTCGCGCTCGGCGCCGAGCGAGCCGGCGGTGTGGAGCGACACGCGGATCTCGCCGTTCGACCTCGCTTCGACCGCCTCCTTGAACTTCTTCATCCCGTCGACGTACGGGAAGGTGTCGGGCGCGAGCGTGGCGAAGCGCAGGTTCAGCGTCTGCGCAGCGGCGGGCGTGCCGAGCGCGACGGCGGCGAGCAGCGCAAGAACGGCCGGGAAACGGTGAAGCGCGGGCATGAGCATCTCCTGATCGGCTGACGAAGAATATGGACGGTGCGCTATTGGGCCGCCGCCTCGAGTACCGCGGCGTCGCGGCCCAGGCGATGGACGATCGCCTCGATCTGGACGCAGGCGGCGGGGTCGGCGAGCAATGCGTGGACCGTCGCGCGCGGTGGATGGGGCCTGGTGACGAACGCGCGGTAGCCGGCGTTGAAGCCGGTGTAGCCGCGCCAGTCGGTGAGGATGTTGTTGGTGCGGACGACGTCCTCGAGCGTCATGCCGGCGGCTTCCACGGTGGCCGCGATCTGCTCCCACGCGTGCCTCGTCTGGCGCTCCACGCCGGGCTCGCCGCCGGCCATCCGGGCGCTCACGAACAGCCAGTCGCCGGCCAGCATCCCCGCCGAGGCGGCCATCCCCGGCACGGCTTCTCCGACCGGCTGACCGCCGCCGTACGCGGCGACGGATTCGAGTTCGACGAGCTGTCCGGCGCGCGCGAGCGGCACGCCGACCACGCTCCGCGCCGGATACGGCGGCCGGAAGACGCGCCGGAACGCCTCCTCAAACGCGGGCAGCACGCGAACGTCCGCCAGCGACACGGTGAGCATCACGACGTCCTGCGGCCGCAGTCCCGCCCGGTCCAGCGCCGCCACCAGGTTGCGCAGCGCCTCGTCCGACTGCGTGCCCGCGTCGGACCCGTCGTCGGCCGGACCCGCCGTGCAGTAGTGGAGGCCCCCTGCCCGCACGCCGCCGGACCCGAACCTCTCGACGCCCGATACGCAGGCAACGAGCTCGGTTTCGAGCAGGATCTGCGGGAGCGGGAATCCCCAGGTGCCGACCTTCGCGACGGCCGGTTGCAGCGCGCCCAGCTCGCGCGCGTGCACCGCGTCGTACGCCGGGAGGTCGCGCCAGTCCACGATGTAGGTCTTCACCTTCACCACGTCCTGCCAGTTGCCGCCGAGCGCTTCCAGTGCGCGCCGCAGGTTCGCGAACAGCTGCTCGGTCTGGGCGGGCATGTCGCCGACGCCGACGCTCGCACCGGCGAGCCGCCGGTCGCGGTCGACGCCCGCCGCGGCGCCGAGATGGATCGTCGAGCCGACTCTCGCAGCGTGCGAGAAGTGCGCGATCGGCACCATGAGCCGGTCGCTGGTCATGATCCGCTTGGGCATGGTGTCCGCCTACGCGTAGACGACCCGCATCGACGGGCGCGGTGCGCCGGCGAAGGCGAGATGCGCATCCACGGCATGCGCGCAGACCGGGCACACGAGCAGCCGCAGGCCGAAGCGGCCGCGGTCGTAGTCCTCGCCGCGCACCGGCCCGGCCGCCGCCACCGGCAGCACGAGCTCCTTCAGCCGCGTGAGCAGGTTCTCGCCCGGCGCGCCGAGCGGCGAACCGCAGCGGGCGCAGGCGATTCGGCGCTCGTCGAGCGCGAGCACCAGGGCCTCGCCGAAGCGGTGCGACCCGGTACCGTCGAACGCGAGCACCGCATCGCCGGCGACGGGCGGCCTGGCTGCGGCGATGCGCGCCCGACGGATCGCATCGCGCTCGCGCCCCGTCCCATCGGCATCCGGCGCGCCGTCGGCGCCCAGCACGACGCCGTAGATCGCGCGGGCCGCGCCGGCGGAAACCGCGCCGCGCGCGACGTCGCCGGCCACGCGCGCCGGTTCGCGCTCCAGCGGATCGCCGTAGCCTGCGCCCGCCTGCCAGCTGTGGTACCAGACCTCGCCGGCGAGGATCGGCGAGCGCTCGTGCTTGCATTCGAGGATCTCGCGCCGGCCGGCGACGTCCTCGAGCCGGACAGGCAGCGGCTCGCCGCGGGCGATGCGTCCGGCCAGATCGGTCTCGACGACGCGGGCGACGCGGATCGCCGCGCCGGGAAGCCCGCCCGAGATGCCGATCGCGTTCGGCATCTCGGCCCCGGTGCCGGCGAAGAGCCCCTCGAGCTTCCCGTCGGGCGCGTCGTGCACCGTGTACGCGAGCTCGCCCGCGCGCCCGCCGCGGTACCTGCCCGGACCGCCGGAGTCGGGCAGGTGGCGCCGGAAGAGGTAGAGCACCGGGTACTCCGCTTCCTGGTCCTCGATGTTCGGCACGTTGGGCGTGGTGTTGAACACGATGCCCGAGGTGTCCACGCCGTCGGCGTCGACGCGCGCGCCGCCGCCCCCGCCGAAGTGGCTCATCTCGGTAGCCGCGAAGCGGAAGCCGTGCTGGCTCGTGCCAGCGAAGATCGGCGCCATCGACGTTCCCGACCAGTTCGCCATCGCCTGCTCCCGGTGGCGGTCCGAGGCGAGGAGCAGCTGGGCGAGGCAGCGCCAGGTCACGTCGATCGTGACGATGACGGCGGAAATCGTCGCCATCGCGCACGGCGCCGGGTAGGCGGCATTGTTGACCGTCCCCGGCTCCGAGCGGATGTCGACGCAGTCGCGCACGCCGCGGTTCCACGGGATGTCCCAGCAGAGGTTGATGTAGACCGACGAGAGCACCGCCGCCTGCAGGCCCGACCAGGTCGAGTTGATCAAGCCGCGCGCGTTGGGGCTGGTACCGGCGAAGTCGAACGCGAGCCGGCTGCCGCGCTTGCGCATCGTGCAGACGATCCGGTAGATCTCGGGTGCGTGGCCGTCGTGGTCGATATACTGCACGTCGCGCCATTCGCCGTCGGGCAGCTCGGCGAGGCGCGCGGCGAGCTTGTCGCGCGCATGCTCGATCGAGCGCTGCATCACCTCCTTGACGGTCTCGACGCCCCATGCCTCGATCAGCTCGGCGATGCGCTCGCGCCCGGCGTTGAGCGCCGCGATCTGGCCACGCACGTCGAGCCCGACCAGCGGGTCGCGGACCTGGTTGATGATCCAGCGATAGACGTCCTCGCGCACCCGGCCCGCCTCGACCAGCTTGACCGGCGGCATGCGCAGACCCTCCTGGTGGACGTCGACCGCCTTCACCGAGAAGCCGCCGGGGTCCATGCCGCCGGTGTCGAGCTGGTGACCGGACGCGCCGATCCAGGCGACGAGCTCGCCGCGATGGTAGATCGGCGAGACGGTTGCGAAGTCCGGCGCGTGGATCGCGCCGAGATAGGGGTCGTTGCAGATGAAGATGTCGCCGTCGTTGTAGCCGACGTCGGCTGCGAGCCGCATCGTGCTTTCGACGATCAGCGGGAGCACGTTGCCCTGGGTCACGATGTACGGGCCGACCGACACCAGCGCGCCGTCGGGCCGCATGATCGCGGTGGCGGCATCGTTGCCGGTGATCAGCACGTTCGATCCCGAGCAGCGCATGTACTGGATGCCCATCTCCTCGACGATGTTGAGGAGGCGGTGGTTCAGCACCTCGAACGTTGCTGGATCGAGCGGCGCCGTTGCCCGCTGCAGCATCTGCCTCGCTCCTATCGGGTGAAGAGGTGGGTGTGCCGCCAGTCGTCGACGCGGGCGCGCTGCCCGGCAAGCACGACGAGGGTGGTGCCCGGGTGCTCGATCACCGCCGGCCCGGTGAGCTCCGCGCCCGGCGCGAGCGACGGCCCGTCGTAGATCGGCGTCGCGAGCATGGCCCGTTCGCGCGGGCACCACGCCGGCCGCTCGGTGCGCGGCGCCGGCCGGCCGCCCGCCGCGGCGCGCTCGAACGCCGGCTTGTGGGTCGTGCCGATCGCCTCGACGCCGTAGTTCACGAGCTCGATACCGGCATCGGTGAGCGCGGAGCCCGGTCCGAAGAGCCGCTCGTACTCGCGCTCGAACGCCGGCCCGAGCGCGGCGAGCGTGCGCTCGTCGAACCGGGCCGGCGCGTCAATGCGGACGTGGTGCACTTGCCGGCGGAAGCGCGATTCGACCCAGCGGCGGTAGACGCGCCGGCCGGGCGGCACGTCCGCCGCGGCGAGCTCGCGCTCGCCGTCGCGCTCCATCGCGGCATAGATCGCCTCCAGCCGCGCCGGATCGACCGGCAGCACGATCGGTTCCGAGTGCCTGAGGCTGAAGCGCGTGTCCGACAGCGCCGCGCCGACGGCGGAGTGCACCGTCGCGAAGAACGGGATGATGATCTCGCCCGCGCCGGCGTCGGCGCCGTAGGAGCAGGCGTGGGCCGGTCCGCAGCCGCCGTAGGCCATCATCGCGAAGTCGCGCGGATCGTAGCCGCGCTCGAGCGTCACCTTGCGGATGAGATCCGCCATCTGGCTGTCGATCACCTGGCGGATCCCGGCCGCGGCGGCGAGCACGTCGCCGTCGAAGAGCGGCGCGGCGATGCGGGCGGCGACCGCGGCGCGGGCGCGGTCGGGATGCAACGGCATGCGCCCGCCGAGGAAATGGTCCGGCGACAGGTAGCCGAGCAGGAGATCGGCGTCGGTGACCGTCGGCTCGGCGCCGCCGAGCCCGTAGCACGCCGGTCCGGGTTCCGCAGCCGCGCTCCGCGGGCCGACCCGCAGCCGCCGGCCGTCGACCCACGCGATCGAGCCGCCCCCGGCGCCGATCGACGCAACGTCGATCATCGGCAGCCGCAGCTGGTACTGGTTGAGGACGGTCTCGCGGGCATAGCCCCACTCGCCGCCGCGGATGAGCGCGACCTTGAACGTCGTGCCGCCCACGTCGGTCGCGATCACGTCGGGCCGCCCGAGCGACTGCGCGAGGTGCGCGGCGCCGACGACCCCCGCCGCCGGGCCCGACTCGACGGTGAAGATCGGCACCACCTGCGCGGTGGTCGTCACGCCGCCGTTCGCCTGGACGACGAGGAGCTTCTGCCTCAGACCGGCGTCGGCGAGCGTGCGCTCGAGCCGGCCGAGGTAGCCGGCGACGACCGGCCCCACGTAGGCGTTGAAGAGCGCGGTCGCCGAGCGCTCGTACTCGCCGATCACCGGCGCGATGTCCGACGAGATCGAGACGTAGAGCCCGGGCGCCTCCTCGGCGAGCAGTTCGGCCGTGCGCCGCTCGTGCGCGGCGTTCTGGTGCGAGAAGAGATACGCGACCGCCACCGCTTCGTAGCCGCGCCGCCGGATCTCTCGCGCGGCGGCGCGCACCGCGGCCTCGTCGAGCGGGACGACGACGTTACCGGCGTAGTCGACGCGCTCCGGGATCTCGAAGACGTCGCGTTCGTCGGCGAGCAGGCGCGGCTTGTCGGTCGCGCGATAGTGGTGGCGCTCGAACACCGACAGGCCGGCGACGCGGCCGGTGGCGCGCATGATGAGCAGCGTGTCGCCGAAGCCGCTGGTGGCGAGCACGGCGGTCTTCGCGCCGGAGAACGCGAACACCGCGTTCGACGACTGCGTCGTCGCGTGCACCATGCGGCCGGCGCCGGCGAGGAGCGCGCGCAGGCCCACGCCGAGCGCGCCGGCCGCGTCGGCGAGGCCGTCGAGGACGCCGCGCTGGAGGTCGGCCGGGGTGGTGGGCACCTTGCCCATCGCCAGCCGACCGCTTGCCTCGTCGATCGCGACGACGTCGGTGAACGTTCCGCCGATGTCGACGGCGACGGTGTACATGCGGCTACTCGATCTCCCGGATGGAGCAATCCTCGCCGCCACCGCGCCAGATCCGCAGGCCCACCTCCTCGATGAGCGCCCAGTACTGCGGCTGGATGCGGCCGATGTGGTTCACCGCGTGCACTCCGCGCCAGTCGCGTACCGTCTCGGCGGCGTAGAACCAGCCGATCGCCTCGAAGCCGGTGAAGTCGCGGTCGTCCCACTCGCGGCCGTACAGGACGTCGCCGGTGCCCATCTGCGAGGTCTGGTTCTCGCGCGGCGGCTTGGTGGGGAGCGAAAGCGGGGTGTGCGTCTCGCGGCCCGACCAGCGGGCGTTGTAGGCCTTGACCGTCTGCGGCAGGAAGGCGGTAAGGAGCTGCCACGTCTTTGGAACCTTCTCGACCCAGACGTCGGCGACGAACACGCCGCCGCGCGACATCTTGAACTCCAGCTTGGCCATGGGCTCTGCTCCCTTCTCGCGGATGGAATCAGGACATGAAGAGTCCGCCGTTCACCGCGAGCGTCTGGCCGGTGACGTAGCTCGACTCGTCGGAAGCGAAGTACACCGCGGCGCCGACGACCTCCTCGACCGTGCCGAACCGGCCGAGCGGCGTCATGCCGATCAGGCGGGCGCGGATCTCCGGCGGAAACCCCGCGGTCATGTCGGTCTCGATGTCGGCGGGCGAGATCGCGTTGACGCGGATGCCGAGCGGCGCGAAGCGGCGGGCGAGCGACTTCGTCAGGCCGAGCACGCCCGCCTTCGCCGCCGAGTACGCCGGGCTGCCGGCGATGCCGCCGATCTGGCCCGCCACCGAGGCGACGTTCACGATGCTGCCGCCGCCGCGGCCCTTCATCAGCCGGGCCGCGTCGCGCGAGAGGAAGAACACGGTGCGCAGGTTCACGCTCATCACGAGGTCCCAGTCCGCCGGCGTCGTCTCCCACTCGTCGCGGCGGCTGAGCGTGCCGGCGTTGTTCACCAGCACGTCGACGCCGCCGAACCGCGCGACGGTGCGCTCGAGGACGAACGCGCCGGTCTCCGGCTCGCGGAGATCGGCGATCACGCCTTCGGCCTCGGCGCTTCCCGGAAGCGCGGCACGCGCCCGCGAGAGGCTCTGCGCCGTGGTGCCGGTGTAGAGGACCCGGGCGCCCTCGCCCAGGAAGGCCCGCACGATCGCAAGCCCGATCCCGCGCGTGCCGCCGGTGACGATTGCGATCCTGCCGTCGAGCCGGTTCATTGCGTGTGGAGCGGCGGGCTGGCAGCGTCGACGGCAGCGTGCATGGCAGCGCGCAGGCGCCCGGTCTCGGCCGCATCGACCGCGAGCGTCGCCGGATCGAGCGCCACGCCGTAATCGGTGCGCGCGGCTGCCACCGTGAGCTTGCCGTCGCGGACATCTTCGATCACCGCGGCGACGTCGCGCTCGAACGGCCAGCCGTAGCCGCCGCCGCCGGCGAGGACGTGCCGCACAACTTCGCCGCGCCTGAGCGGGCGACCCTTCACCTTGGCGGCGAGCGCGGCGTTCGCGCCGTACGGGTCGAGCCGGTTCTCGCTGCGCCCGCCCGGCCTGCCGCCGAAGAGGCCATAGGGCGCGAAGCGCACGCGGTCGGCGCGCATCTGCAGCGTGCCGCGGTCGGCGAGGTAGCGGTACTCGCGCACGAGCGAGAGTCCGCCGCGATGACGCCCCGCGCCGCCGGAGTCCGGTACGAAACCGTACTGCACCATCTCGATCGGGTACTCGGTCTCGAGCACCTCCACCGGCGTGTTCGACTGCAGCCCGGTGACGTTGGAGGCGCAGTCGATCCCGTCCGCGTCGGCGCGCCCACCCCACGCGCCGGAGATCGTCTCCATGTAGAGGAAGCGCTCGTTCTCGGCGTCGCGCCCCTCCATGACCACGATCGATGTGCCGCCCTCGTCGGCGGCGATCGCACGCTCCGGCATCGCGCGCGCGAGCGCGCCGAAGAGCACGTTGTTGATGCGGTAGATCGTGAGGCCGCGCATGAACGTGGCGCCGGGGAACGCGACGTTGAGGACGCTCCCCTCGGGCGCGATCACCTCGATCGGCCGGAAGAAGCCGGAGTTCGGCGGGAACGGCTGCCGGCAGAAGCACTTCACCGCGGTGAACGTCGAGGCCTTCGTCACCGACAGGGAGCAGTTGATCGAGCCGCGCACCTGCGGCGCCGACTCCGAGAAGTCGGCGATCACCCGGTCGCCGCGGATCTCCAGCCTGAGCCGGATCGGGATCGGGTCGGGGTCCATGCCGTCTTCGTCCACGTAGTCGGTGAACTCGTAGACGCCGTCGGGCATCGCGCGGATCTCCTCGCGCACGATGCGCTCGGAGTAGTCGAGCAGCGCCGTCATGCCGTTCACGACCGTGTCGACCCCATAGCGCGCGATCAGCCGGTGCAGCTCGCGCTCGCCGATGAGGCATGCGGCGCGCTGTGCCTCGAGGTCGCCCTTCAGCATCGACGGGAAGCGCACGTTGCGGAGGATCAGCTCGTAAAGCGCGGCGTTCGGCGTGCCGCGCTCGTAGAGCTTCACGATCGGGATGCGCAAACCCTCCTGGAAGATCTCGGTCGCGTCGCTCGATCCGCTGCCCGGCACCATCCCGCCGACGTCGGCGTGGTGCGCGCAGGTGGACGAGAAAGCCACCAGTCGCCCTTCCCAGAAGAGCGGCACGAACATGAAGATGTCCGGAAGGTGCGAGCCGCCTTCGTATGGATCGGACAGGATGATGCAATCGCCCGGCGCGAGCGTGGGCCCGAGCTTGCGGATCGTCGGCAGGAGGGCGTCGGGCGTCGAGCACATCATCACCGGGATGTTTACCGCCTGCGCGATCAGGTCGCCCTGCGCGGTGCAGAGCGAGGCCGAGTAGTCCATGCAGTCCTTGATCATCGTCGAGCGCGCGCTGCGGACGATGGTATAGGCCATCTCGTCGGCGATCGCGTCGAGCCCCATCCGCAGCACTTCGAAGGTGACCGGGTCGATCCCCGGCACGACGGTCGCATCGCGCTTCATGAGTCCCTCTCCACGCTACGCGGGAGGCAGGCCCCCTGCCCCCGAATCCACGAAACCGCCGCCGGCGGCGCCGCCGTCGCCGTCACGACCGCTCCAGATGCACGAACCCGTGCGCGCCGCAACGGGCGGTCCAGCCCGGCGGCACGACGGTCGTCGAGCCGTACTCCTCGATCACGAGCGGCCCGGGAAGCGGCTGCTCGCCGAGCGCCGCGCGGCCGAGCACGCGCGTCGCGAGCGCACGACGCTCGCCGCCGAAGTGCGCGATGCGCTCGCCGGCCGGCGGAGAGGACTTCCCGCCGCCCATCCGGTCCCAGGCGGGCGGCGCGGACGTGCGCGTGCCCCGCGCGCGAAGCTTGAGCGACACGATCTCGATCCGCTCGTCCCGCATCGCATACCCGTAGGTCGCTTCGTGCTCGCGGTGGAAGGCCTCGGCGAGCCGCTCCCGGTCGGCGGGCTCGAGCGCGCGCTCGGGCAGCGGCAGCAGGAGCTCCGAGATCTGCTTGCGGTAGCGGAGGTCGGCGAACCGATCGAGTTTCACGTCGCCGGCGCCGAACCCCTCCGCGCGGAGGTCGTCCAGCGCGCGCGCTGCCATCTCCCGCAGGATCGATTCCGCCGCGCCGAGGTCGGCCTTGCCGAGCTCGCGCAGCAGCGAGCGCGTATAGAGCTGCTGCACGTCGGCAGCCAGCAACCCGATCGCGCTGAAGAGCCCCGGGTGCGGCGGGACCAGGATGCGCGCGATGTCGAGCGCCTCGGCAAGGCCGGCGGCGTGGACCGGCCCGCTGCCGCCGAACGCCACCAACGTGAAGTCGCGCGGATCGCGGCCGCGCTCGATCGACACCGAGCGGATCGCGCGCTGCATCGCCGCGTTGGCGATGCGGTGGATGCCCTCCGCCGCGTCGACGAGCGATAGCCCGAGCGGCCCGGCGACGTGCTCGCGGATCGCCCGCTCGGCGCATGCCGCGTCGAGCCGCAGCTCCCCGCCGACCAGGTAGTCGGGGTTGAGATAGCCGAGGACGAGGTTCGCGTCGGTGACCGTCGGCCGCTCGCCGCCGCGGTCGTAGCAGGCCGGGCCGGGCGCCGCCCCGGCGCTTTCGGGGCCGACGCGCAACACGCCGCCAGCGTCGATCCAGGCGAGCGAACCGCCGCCGGCGCCGACTTCGGCCACGTCGATGGCCGGGATGCGGATCAGGTGCCCGCCGCCCTTGATGAGGCGGCTGCCCTGGTTGAGCCCGCCGCCCACTTCGTACTCCGCCGAGAGCGCGATCGCGCCGCGCTCCACGATCGACGCCTTGGCGGTCGTGCCGCCCATGTCGAAGGTGATCAGGTTCTCGAGACCGGCCGCGCGGCCGGCGGCCGCCGCCGCAATCACGCCGGCCGCAGGGCCGCTCTCGATGATCCGTACCGGGCTCGCCGCGGCGGCGCGGTCGGAGAAGATGCCGCCGCTCGATTGCATCACCAGGAGCGGTGCGCGCACCCCCGCCCGGTCGAGGTTGCCACGCAGGTTGTCGAGGTACCTCGCCACTACCGGCTTCACGTAGGCGTCGACGACCGTCGTCGCGGTGCGCTCGTACTCCTTGAGCTCCGGCAGCACCCGGCACGAGAGCGACACGAAGGGGAACTCGCCGTCGAGCAGCTCGCCGACAGCGAGCTCGTGCTCGGCATTCGCGTAGCTGTGGAGGAACGACACGGCCACCGACTCGCAGCCGAGCGCCTTGAGGCGCTCGATCGCCATACGGGCGCCGTCACGGTCGAGCGGCCGGCGCACTTCCCCGCCGGGGCCCACCCGCTCGTCCACCTCGAGCCGCCGCTCGCGGCGCACGAGCGGCGCCGGCTTCCGCCAGGTGATGTCGTAGAGGACCGGCAGCCGGACGCGACGGATCTCGAGCACGTCGCGGAATCCCTTGGTGGTGAGGAGCCCGACCCTGGCGCCCTTCTGCTCCAGGATCGCGTTGGTCGCCACGGTGGTGCCATGCACAATCTCGGCGATCGGCACCGGGCTGCCGCCCGCGCGCTCGCGATCGGCCGCGAGGCCGTCGAGGATCGCCCGGCCGTAGTCGTCGGGGGTCGACAAGAGCTTCGTCGCGCGGACGGCACCGTCCTCGCCAAAAAAGACGATGTCGGTGAAGGTGCCGCCGATGTCGGCGCCGACGCGGAGCATGGGAGCGCGCTCGTGCTGGTGCTGGTCCGGATAGATTTGATCAAATTCGCACGGCCGCTGCAAGCGGCGGCAGGCTAGCCGCGCGCCGTCCTCTTCGGGCCGGCCCGTGGCGTGCGCGGCGCCACCGCGGTCTCGTCCCATTTCGCCTCGCGCATCAACCGGTCGAGCAACCGGCTGCCCTCGACGATCTCCGCCTCGATCGCGTGTCGCGCGCCCTCGGGATCGCGGTGCCGCAGGCTCGCGACCAGCGCGAGGTTGTTGCGGTTCTGCGTCTCGGAGTACTCGCGCAGGCCGCGGGCGGCGCGGAAGAAGAAGCTGAGCGTCGGCGCCGAGTGCAGCCAGAGCGTCGCGATGACGTCGACGAGGACCGGGATGCAGGCCGCGTTGTAGACGAGGAAGTGGAACTCCTCGTTCACTGCCAGGATCCGTCTGCCGTCGCCGCGGGCGCGCGCCGCCGCAAGCTCCGCCTGCAGCGCTGCGAGCCGCTCGACCTCTGCATCGGTGATCAGCGTCGCACCGGTCGCGGCGGCGTGGCCCTCGAGCATCTGCCGGATGGCGCGGATCGACAGCGTCTCGGCGCGCGAGAGCCGCGGCACGGTCACCGAGCGGTTGGGCCGCATGGTGAGCGCGCGCTCCGCGGCGAGGCGCCGCAGCGCCTCGCGCACCGGCATCATGCTGACGCCGAGGTCGGCGGCGAGGCGCGCGAGCGTGACCTTCTGCCCGGGCGCGAGGGCGCCGGACATGAGCATGTGCTTCACCTGGTCGTAGACCCACTCGCGCTGCGTTTCGTGCGACCGCCGCCCGCGCCTGAGCTTCATAGTCCGAGGTACACGTGGCGCACCGTCTCGTGCTCGAGCATCTCGCGGCCGGAGCCCTCGAGGACGATGCGCCCGCTCTCGAGGAGGTAGCCGCGGTTCGACACCGACAGGGCGAGCTGCACGTTCTGCTCGGTGAACAGCACCGCCACGCCCTCCCGGTTGATGCGTTCCACGATGGCGAGGATCTCGTCGATCACCTTCGGCGCGAGCCCGAGGAACGGCTCGTCGATCATCAGCAGGCGCGGCTGCGCCATCAAGCCGCGGGCGATCGCGACCATCTGCTGCTGGCCGCCCGACAGCGTGCCGGCGAGCTGGTCCCTGCGCTCGACGAGCAGCGGGAACAGGCTCTCGACCCGCGCGAGCGACGCGGCGCGCCGCTCGCGCGCTGCCGGGTTGTAGCCGCCGAGCAGCAGGTTCTGGCGCACGGTCAGCGTCGGGAAGAGCCGGCGGCGCTCGAGGACGTGGCTCAAGCCCCGCGCGACGATAGCGTGCGTCGGCACGCCGGCAAGGTCCTCGCCCTGGAAGACGACCCGCCCGGAGCGCCGCGGGACGAGGGCGGTGGTCGCGTTCATGATCGTGCTCTTGCCCGCCCCGTTGGGACCGAGCAGGCACACGATCTCCCCCGCGCGCACCTCCAGCGACACCCCCCACAGCACCTGGAAGTCGCCGTAGACGACCTCGAGCGCCTCGATCCGCAGCACCGGGTCAATGGCCATCGCGCCGGCCGAGGTAGAGCGCGACCACCTCCGGGTGCGAGGCGATCTCCTGCGGCGTGCCCTCGGCGAGCTTTTCGCCGAGATGCAGAAACACCACCCGGTCGGCGAGGCCCATGATCACGCGCATGTTGTGCTCGATGACGAGCAGCGTCACGCCCTCGTCGCGCAGGCGCGCGACGAGCTCGATCAGGCCGGGGATGCTCGGCTGGTCGACCCCGCCGGTGATCTCGTCGAGCAGCAGGAGCTGCGGGCCGGTCGCGAGCGCGCGCGCCATCTCGAGGCGCTTGCGCTGCCCGGTCGACAGGCCGCGCGCGAGCACGTTCTGCTTGTGCTCGAGCCCGACGAGCGCCAGGCACCGGCGCGCAACGGCCCGCGCGTGCGCGAGGCCGCCGCTGCGGGTGAGCGCGCCGATCATCACGTTCTCTTCCGCCGTCAGACGCGGAAAAGGCTTGAGGATCTGGAACGTCCGCGCGACGCCACGGTGGCACAGGCGGTCCGGGCGCATGCCGGTGACCTCCTCTCCGGCGAACCGGACGCTGCCGGCATCCGGTCGGATGAACCCGGTGACGAGATTGAAGAGCGTGGTCTTGCCGGCGCCGTTCGGGCCGATCAGCCCGACGATCTCGCCGCGACCGACGGTGAACGACACGTCGCGGTTGGCGAACACGCCACCGAAGCGCTTCGTGAGCCCTTCCGCCGCGAGCAGCGTCTCGGCCATGCTCAGTCGATCCGCCGGAAGAAGCCGAGCACGCCGGCCGGCCGGTAGCGTGCGATGAGCATGATCACCAGGCCGTAGGCGAGGATGTCGAGGTTACCGCCGCCGCCGCGCGCGTAGTACTCGAGCCAGGCGCCGATGCCGCCGCCGGCAAGCCCTGACATGTCGA
>Ga0187894_10001931_pt1 | contig 25691 bp, 23 predicted proteins | sample GBC1701081metaG_FD_136650 | JGI IMG/M metagenome (GOLD analysis project Ga0187894, IMG submission 136650) | White microbial mat communities from a lava cave in the Kipuka Kanohina Cave System on the Island of Hawaii, USA - GBC170108-1 metaG ... | reverse complement strand
TGCGCGGTGAACGGCGTCGCGGCCGGCGCCGGCGCGAACCTCGCGCTCGCGTGCGATCTCGTGATCGCGTCGCGCAGCGCGTCGTTCCTGCAGGCGTTCGTGAACATCGGGCTGATCCCGGACAGCGGCGGCACGTTCCTCTTGCCACGCCTCGTCGGGCTCGCGCGCGCGAAGAGCCTCGCGTTCCTCGGCGAGCGCATCTCCGCCGAGCAGGCGCATGCGATCGGCTTGATCCACGCGCTCGCGGAGCCGGAGGCGCTGGAGGCCGAGAGCCTCGCGCTGGCGACACGGCTCGCCGCGCTGCCGACGCGCGCGATCGGGCTCGCGAAGCGCGCGTTTCACGCCGAGGTGTTCGCAGAGCTCGACGCGGCGCTCGAGCGCGAGCGGGAGCTGCAAGGCGAGGCGGCGAAGACCGCCGACTATGCCGAGGGCGTGCGCGCGTTCCTCGCGAAGCGAAAGCCGGCGTTCACCGGCCGATAGCGAGTGCGCACGCTCCAGTCCGCTCCTGCTCGCATCGTTACAAAGGGGTCAGACCCCGCTGTAACGATCTGCGCTCTGTTCGCGCTCGCCGTCGTCCTCTCCGCGTGCGCGACGACCGGACCTCCCGCCGCGGAGAGCCCCGAGCTCTCGAACACCGCCGTGCTCGGCAACGACGCGCTCTACGCGCCCGCGCACGGCGAGGGTTTCGCGATGCTCGTCTACACCGACGACCCGCTCGAGCCCGCGAATCGCTTCAGCCTGCGTGCGACGAAGGCGACGCTGGATGCGGTCGTTGCGCCGGTCGCGCTCGGCTACCGCTTCGTAATCCCCGCACCCGCGCGCGCGGCAATCGGGCGCGCGACGTACAACCTCACCTGGCCCGATCGCTTCGTGAGCTTGTTGCTGCAGGGACGCGTCAAAGATTCGGCCGAAGAGACCGGGCGTTTCCTGATGAACTCGACGGTCGGCCTGGTCGGCCTGTTCGATCCCGCCGCCCGCGCAGGCCTCGACACGTTCCCCGAGGATGTCGGGCAAGCCTTCGGCCGCTGGGGGCTGCGGCCGGGTCCCTATCTCTTCTTGCCGTTTCTCGGCCCGAGCAACGTGCGCGACACGGTGGGCCGCGTCTTCGATACCGCGCTCGACCCCGCGACCTACTTCACCGGCGCGACGCTCGCGCTCGGCCTCAACTCGTTCTCGCTCCGCGTCGACGCGTATCGCGATCTCTCGGCCGTAGAAGCCGACTGGTACGTGCCGGTTCGCACTTATTGGGCAATCCGGCGCGAGGTGGAAGTCGAGAACTACACGATCTCGCCCGCGGCGTTCGAGGCGAGCGACCCCGAGCCCTCGCTGGGCCTGCTGAAATTCTCGCCGCGCGAGCCCTCGTTCGGCCGGCGCGCGAAGGAGAGGAAGCTCGTTCTGCCGAGCACCGGGAGGAAGCTCCGCTATTCGCTGTGGCTGCAGTCCGAGCCCGCCCCGTTGTTATTCGTGCTGCCCGGCATCGGGTCGCATCGCCGCGGCGGCACCACCGTCGCGCTCGCGGAGCTGGCCTTCGAACGCGGTTGGTCGGTAGTGGCGCTCAGCAGCGCGTTTCAGCCCGAGGTGCAGCTGACGGCGCTGCGTGCTCCGTACCCGGGCTATGCGCCACACGACGCCGCCGACCTGCGCGCGGCGCTCGAGGCGATCCACGCCGATCTCGCCGAGTGGCGACCGGGTCGCTTCGAGAGCACGAGCCTGCTCGGCGTCTCGCTCGGCGCCGCGCATGCGCTCCACATCGCCGCGCAGCCCGCCGGCTCGCTGCGCTTCGAGCGCATCGTCGCGGTCAACCCACCGGTCGATTTCCTGCGGGCCGCGCATCGCTTCGACGAGTACTTCGACGCGCCGCTGCGCTGGCCGGAGGAAGAGCGCGATCGGCGCGTGCTCGAGATCGGCAAGAAAGCGCTCGTCTACTTCAGCAGTGAGGTCAGCGATCCGCGCTTGCCGTTCGATCGCATCGAATCCGAGTTCCTGATCGGCCTGAACGGTCGCGACGCGGTGCACAACGCGACGGTCGCGATCCAGCGCTCGACGGGTCGCGGCTTGCAGCTGAAACCCGAACACGATTCTCGACGCGGCTGGCTGCTCGAGGAAGTCCAGGATTCCTCGTTCGACGCCTACATCCGGCACCTCGTGCTTCCGCACTTCCTCGCGAGCAGGCCCGGCGCTGCCAGCGTCGAGTCGCTGCTGTCCGAGAGCGGGCTGCGCGGCCTCGCGCCCGCGCTCGCGGCAGACGCGCGCATCACCGTGCTGACGAACGCCGACGACTTCCTGCTCGCGCCCGAAGACATCGCGTGGCTGCGCGAGACGCTCGGCGAGCGGGTGATCGTGTTTCCGCAAGGCGGCCATCTCGGGAACCTGTGGGTGCCGGAGGTGCAGCAGGCGATCGGGCGCGCGCTCGAGCCGCCGGCCGCTCCCTAATTCCTCACGCCGCCGTCACAACGCGTCCGCGACATCCAACACCAGCCGCTCGCTCTCGTCCCAGCCGAGGCATGCGTCCGTAATGCTTCGGCCGTAAACGAGCGGGCGCGCGCTCGGTTCCTGCTTCCCGCCGATCAGGTGGCTCTCGAGCATCAGGCCGCGCAGAGCCGCCTGCGCTGCGCGCCGCTGCGCCGCGACGCCGAGCGCGACCTCGCGCTGCCGCTCCGGCTGCCGCTCGCTGTTCGCGTGCGAGCAGTCGACCATGATCGCTTCGAGCAGCGCGTGCTCCCGTAACAGCTCGGCCGCGCTGTTCAGCGAGTCGGCGTCCCAGTTCGGCTTCGCGCCGCCGCGCAGCACGAGGTGCGCGTACGGGTTCCCGGAAGTCTCGAGGATCGCCGGCGCGCCCTCCTTCGTCAGCGATGGAAACAGATGCTTCGCGCGCGCCGAGCGGATCGCATCGACCGCTACGCGCACGTCGCCATCGGTGCGGTTCTTGATCCCGACCGGCATCGAGAGCCCGGAGGCGAGCTCGCGGTGCACCTGGCTCTCGGCCGTGCGCGCGCCGATCGCGCCCCAGCTGACGAGGTCCGCATAGAACTGTCCAAACGTGGTGTCGAGGAACTCCGTGCCGGCCGGCAGCTCGCGCTCCGCGAGCTCCGCGAGCAGCGTGCGCGCCAGCCGCAGCCCCTTGTTGATGTGGAAGCTGCCGTCGAGGTCGGGATCGTTGATCAGCCCCTTCCAGCCGACGACGGTGCGCGGCTTCTCGAAGTACACGCGCATCACGATCAGCAGCCGCTCCCGCACGCGCTCCGCCAGCGCGCGCAGCCTGTCCGCGTACTCGAGCGCCGCGCGCGGATCGTGAATCGAGCACGGTCCGATCACGAGCAGCACGCGCCGATCGCGGCCATCCAGCGTGGCCTCCACCGCACGCCGGCTGCGCATCACGAACTCGGAGGCCGCCGCAGTCAGCGGCACGTCCTCCATCAGCACCGCCGGCGCGATCAGCGGGCGGACGGCGGTGATGCGGAGGTCATCGGATTTCATCGGAGTGCTCGATCGGAGGAGTCTCTCCGGAGGAGAGGGCATTTACCACTCCTCGGGGAGGCCGCTGCTTCGCGAGCGGTCCGGAATGCCCGGCGCACGCCACTTCCCTCTCGCGAGGAAGCCGCGATCGCGGGCGGACCTCATCAGCAGCGTCCCGGCGCAGCGCCGAGCGCAGCCGCTGCCTTTGACTCATCACGATGAGTCGCGCCATCTCGACGCCGACCGAAGCCCCGCAAGCTGACGCAATCGGGCGTCGCTTCTTGTCGCTCGCTTGTCGCTCACGCGAACTGGGGTGAGAACAATTGGCAACAGCTCGCAGGGTTGTGGTCGGGGTGGTGGGATTCGAACGCACGCCACTCCGACCTAACTGGTTGATCTCAAACGCGTTTCGACCCTAGCCCCTTGTCGCCCGCGTGTCGCTCGGCGCGCTTCGACGCCGATCGCACTAGGCCGCGCGCTCTCGGTGTTGGCTGCCGAACCGCCACGCCGCGACGAACACGACGACCACGAAGATGCCGACCAACCACAAGTCGAAACGAGTCGGAAACGACTGGATCGCGGGCGACAGAATCTCTCGCACCGACCAGAGCGAGATCGAGTAGCCCCCGATCGCGACCGGCAACTCATGCACGTTCGCGAAGAAGGCGATCAGCGTGCCGAAGAAAAATGCCGCCACTGAAACGATCACCACGACAGCCTGGACGAACGGCTTTCGCGGCGCCCTGAACTCCACCGTCAAATGGCCTGGCGACGTAATCGATGCGCTGAGGGATCTGCATTCCAGGAGAAAATCGTTCGTCCGATTCCTGACAATGAAGAATTCGGGTAGCACCGGCGGATCGAAATCGAGACCAAAGACGAACCGAGGCGAGTCGAAAGGAAAGTCGCTATGCGACACACCGGGCGTGGGAAGTCCCATCTCTGCTGGCGTCCGAAACGCCCAGTCATCGCCGCCCCATGAATCCACCTCGCTCTCTACGACTGACGAAGCGAAGCGGCCCGACGCGGACCGAGTCAATTTCAGAGAACGAAATTTGGGGTCCCTCACGTAATAGACGAAGACCTTGGAGTTGAAGATTTCCTCCGTCGGATGCTGAGACTCAATCTCAAACTGTACGTACCCGTTGTGTGCGGAAGGAGTCTTCACTGCAACGGGGCAGGCGTACGGTGCACGGCGCTGAGCGAACCATCCGTCGACAAGGCCGAGAAGGCTCACGATCCCGAGGATCACCAGGGCCATGCGAACAACGATGGTCCGGCCGCTTAGCTGGTCGAAATCGGTGCCCTCAAAACTGAGCGGTTCCTTCACGGCAGAAAGCTCCGAAATTGCAGCGGACTCTCCTGTCCGGCCCGCGCTCCGCGCCTCTCACGGCACCGTCACCCTCAACGACTGGTAGTCCTCGTGCGTGAGCGTCAGCGTCTCGCCCGAGGCGAACCGCCATCCCTGCTGCCATCCGAACTCGACTGGATTCGTCGCGTTTCGCTCCGGCGGTAGCTCGATCGTTTGTGTGGTCGCCTGCTGGAGCGTCTTGTTCTCAGCTACGACCCGCAGCGCGAGGTACCGGCCGGAGGTGTTTGCAATCTTCGCGGCGAGCGCCCCGTCAAGCACGCTCCTGCCCTGAACAGCTATCGCTCGCTCGAACGTGACTGTCACCGGCATCGCAGGCTTCGCGACCGCTCGGTACACGCCGAGCGCGACGCCTCCAAGGATTGTCGCCGCGCCAACGGCGGCAAGGAACCCGATCAGTGCACGTCGATTACCCGAACCCCTGTTTCGCGCCTCCATGTTTACCTCCCTGCCTCGCGACTAAAGCCCGAGCTGAATTTCCGAGTCGGTTGCTCTGCGCACCACGATTTTCGGCTCTCGGTCGTCGACCGACATCACGAACGAGTCGGTGCGCTCGTACTGCGGATACGCTTCCGACCGAAGGGTGAGTGAGAACAGATATCGTTCCGCCCCGCTCTTCATCGCGTGCAACTGCGACCCTCCCTCAACGTTGAAGTAAAGCGCCGATCGCTGATTCGGGTCGTCGTTCTTGTGAGCGACGATGACCGCTGCCACGCCGCCGGGGTCCAGAGAGACGGGACCCGGAATTGGTGCGTACATGTGCCCGCCCTGAAACTCCGTCTGTTCCATCTCAGCGAAGTACGCGTCGTGCTCGCGGCTTGTCGGTCCGTTCCCTCGATACCTAACAACACCGAGAAGACGCGCGTGGCGATCTCGGTTGCGGACTCGGATGCGCGCGGACATCGGATCGGAGTTATCGGGCCGAACGCTGATCCGCGGCCTAACGATTGCCCAGAGCAGCCACGCAAACGAGGTTGACCGGGCCGCTGCCCGCAGCCACCAGGGGATGATTCCCATGCCTACCAGCTCTTCCGCCGAGTCAAGCCGCCCGGCTGCATCGAGAATCGAAATGACCAAAGCCGGAAGCACGGCGCGTCCCAGGGGCCAATGCGGTCGCAGTAAGCGAAGACGACGCAAGACCGCCTGAAGCACCTCTCGCTCTCCGCTTTGCTCTGTCGCTGAGCCGTGGTCGAGAAGGACTGACCTGGCAGCACGCGCACGCGTACCCGCAGACGGATACCAGCAGCGCGTCTCCCACACAACGCCCTGCGAAGGGCAGTTGTTGCGGAGCATCTAGGCAACGCCGCTCAAGCGCCACGCTACACCCGCTTTGCCGACCTGAGACGCTCGCTCGGAATCGGCTGGTCGGCGGTCGTCCGCCTCGCCGCCGATCACCTCGGACGGCGCTTCGACGCTGCACCCGCCGAGGAGCGCGAGCAACTCCGCGAACTCGCAGAGCGCAACTTCCAACGCCGCAACCGCCACTCGAACACATGCCTACCTCTCGAAAGGAACCGCGAACCGATGTCTTTCCCCCGCTCCTCGCCGACTTCCCTCGCTCCCTCGTCAAGCGAGGTCCGTTCTCCACTTGACCGTGATCGCTACCTCCTGATTGGAGACGCCACGCTGAAAGTTCTCGACACACCCGAACCGGTCTCGCCGCTTCCAGGCTTTCTTGATCCTGACCCTGTGCTGCACGCGCTGACGGCCGAGGCGAAGGTCGGAAAAACTACGTTCGCCGCGCAGCTCGGTATTGCATTCGCCGCCGGGATCGCGCCCTGGCACGGCGCTCCGTCGCTGGAACGCACAGGCGTGCTGTTCATCAGCGCGGAGGAATCTGTCGGCCGCGTCTCGCGCTTGCTTGCGTCGCTCGCCCACGGCCTCGGCGTGGAACGTGAGGAGTGGGCGCGAAACATCGGAATCATCGCGCGTGGAATGCGGCCTGCCGACGGCCTTCGACTCCTGCAGCTGAGCGCCTCGCCCCAGCAGGTCGAGGGCGGAGGTTTCAAGCTGCTTCAGCGCATTCTCGCAGACCTTTGCACCTATGACGGCCTTCCCTTCCGCTTCGTCGTCATGGACTCGGCTTCGCGCTTATGGGACGTCGCGGACGAAGCGGACAACGTCGGAGTCTCTCGATGGATGGACGAGCTGCAGCGCATCTGCATCGAAACAGGGGCGCGTATTCTCCTGATCCATCATCAGGGGCACAACAAGCGTCAGGGCGCCTCGAAGGCCGCTCGCGGCGCATCCGCGTTCGGCGCCGCCGCTCGAGTGAACATGGCTCTGTCGCGAGGAACGACGGACGCCGAAAGAACGCTCACGGTCGAAGGCAATGCGATTCCTACCGTTTCGCATCGGATGCGAGTCACGCCTTCCGCGAGCGGCATCCTCGGCGTCTTCTCACAGGCTTTGACCCTCGCCGACGAGGTCGGCGTTGCCATGCCGCTCAACAAGCCTATGTCTGCGAATTCGGTGGCTCACGCCGTGCTGCGGCTTCGCGGAAGCTCCGAGGCCGCATCGGGACCGTTCCGCGGTCAGATTTCGAGGCTACTCGAAGGCGCGGTCAAGACGGGGGCCGTACGCTGCACCGGCAACCAGAACGCTGCGTATGAACGCGTGGGCCCACTCTGTGGCCCCGATGTCGCGTCGACCAACGCGGAGGCCGCCTAGATCGCGCTTGATGGGTTGCCTGGCGGAGGCAACTGATCGACCCGCAGCGGGGTGCGGAAACGGCTCCAGTCGTAGAGGAAAATTGCTCGCGACTGAGGTTGCCTGTTCTTGAGAACCGCGAAGACAGGCAGCCTCTCACCCTCTCAGTGAACAATCGGGGGCTGGTGTACCCCCGAGTGCTTCACGCTCGGGGATGGGCCGCCGTCCAAGCCAACGCAACCCTTCGTAGCGTCGCGTCTTCTCGTCGGACGCCTCGCACTGTCTCAACACTTCACCACCTCGTCGGGCGGAGTCTGCGAACAGCTCAAGCTGCCGGTACGGCGTCGGCTTCGGTGCGGGGTTGGGGAAGGCAGCGGCGGCGCGTGAAGCGCGTGCTTACCCTGTTCATCCCTGTCGAGCAGCTGTTAAGTAGCGCCTCGCCCCGATAGGCCGCGACCGGGCACCTCAAGCAGCGGCCCGACCTAGCCGATACGACCACGCCATGGGTTACCTGCTCGCGTTCGTCAGCCTTATCGGCACGTGCCTGCTCTGGCTTCTCATCCTGGGCAAGGCCGTGTGGTCGGACCTCGGACTCGACGACTGACCATGTTCAAACCCGATGTTGTTGAAGCGTTCATGTGGGGCGCGATGGCGATGCTGCTCTTCGTCATCTACAGGCACGAGTCGAAGTGAGCGGCTGTCGCGCGGTCGGACCAGGCTGCGAGTCCTCATTGTGGGCACCCTGCTCGCTGGGCTGCGCGACGACGGAGTGGAAGCGGTTCTTGAGCGGCGCCCCCAAACCCACGAAGCCTGCGGATCGCCCAGGAGCTGAGCCCTTTCGAGCGCCGATTAGCGCGCATCATCAACGGCTTCGAATCATTGCTGCCTGTTAGGCGGTCGCCGCTGTGCCCCTGCATCGCACCCTAAATCGCACCCTCCCTGCCGCGCGCGAGCCTTCCGCTATCGCCGAACGTCGCCAAAGAGCATCGTTCGGATGCACGAAGTTGCGAGCAGCAGTAGATCACGCTGCGCGTGACCGCCGATGGAAGTTTTCCTGTCACCGCTCTCTGGGCGGCTTCATCTCCGATGCGAAGCGTCGGACCATCATCTCGACGACCGCAGAGCGCGACACGCCGAGCGACTTCACAACGTCGTCAAGCAGGTTGATCGCCTCTGGCGTCAGCGTGAACGACGTGACGGGCCGATCTCGCTTCACGGGCCTCGATCGCTTTGCGAGGCTCATGCTGCGTCGGCCTCAGAGCGAGCCTTCGCTTTCGCCACGACACGTGCCACGGTGCTCTTCGGCACCTCTACGAGCGCCGCGATCTGGCCGAGCGTCTGCCCGCTCGCGCTGAGCCTCATGATGCGCTCGCGTAGCGGCCTGTCGGTCGCCTCGGGTCGCCCGAAACGCACACCACGCCGTTTCGCAGCCGCCTGCCCTGCGCGCACACGCTCGCGAATCAGGTCGCGCTCCAGTTCCGCCACTGCGCTCAGCGTGTTGAACAAGAACCTGCCTGCGGGCGTGGCCGTATCGATCGCCTGGTCGAGGCAGACGAGATCAATGCTCAGCGACTCAAGCTCCGCCGCGAGTGTCACCAGATGTCGAACACTGCGCGCCAGGCGGTCGAGCTTCACGACCACCACCGCCCCCACGTCGCGCCGGCGCACTGCTGCGAGCATCGCGTCGAGAGCGGGTCGCGACGCCTTCGCACCGGAGTGCCCTTCATCCACAAACTCGACGGCCTCAGCTCCGCGATCAGCCGCATACTTCCGCAGGGCGTCGAGCTGCGCCTGCGTCCGCTGCTCGTTCGTCGAGACTCGCGCGTAAAGGGCAATTCGCTTCGACATCGTTCAGCTCCCAATGCAGTGTAGTACACTGCCAGAGCTGATCGGCGCCGTGCTCCGGCGGATTGAGCGACTCCCCGTGGGCCTAGGTCGGCTCCGGCCTCGCGATAGACACGCGACGAACGCCTGGATACTGCTCGCTCGGATACCTGAACAGCGTTCCGCCCTTCGCGTCCGCGCCGCACGCAGTCAGCAGCGGATCAAATCCGCGAGGAGCGCCGGTCCCGGTGTGACTCTTGCCGGCGAAGCGCGCGATGTTTCCGTCTAGCAGCACCTGCAGAATTGGTCGCCCTTTCGCGTCTAGGACCTCAAGTGCTTCGTCGTCGAAGTTCCTATCCAAGACGGCCGATGGGTTGTGCGGGACGAACCATGCGTTGTCCGCGATTGCCGCGACGATGAGTCCCTTCGCATCCCGGATCACCACGGAGAAACGCAGCGCGCCGTCTTCAATCCGCACGATCAGAGCGTCGGCGATGGACTGATCAACACCGACGCGGAAAAGCGGCTCTCCGGCCGGGCCTGAAAAGGCAAGAAAGCTCTCGCAGAGCCCGAGCGTCGGCTTCTCGCCTTCTCGAACCTTTCGAGCCGATTCGAGGCGACCAGTCTCCGAACCGTACTTTTCAGCGTGAATTCGATCACGGGTGATCTTGCACTCGATGCCCGCTACGCCGAGCAGAAGAAGAGCGATGACCCAGCCCACGATTCGCCGCTTGCGCTGAGTCTTGATCCACTCGTCCTTCGCAATGCCGACCCATCCGAGCGCCAGCATCACGAGCGTAAGCGCGTACTCCATCGTCATCCCGCGCGTGCGTGCCAGAAGTCACGCCTAGAAACTCGTACCTCATTCGCGCCAACTGCGCGAGCGCGCTGGTCCTAGGTTCGCAAAGGCCGTCGGCCCGAAACCTGGAACATGTGGCACGCTCGAAGCGCCGAGCGCCGGACTCGGCGGGTCAGTCGAGACGCAAGCGGGCGTCTCGCCGCCGGCGAGCATAAGAGCGACGGGACGAAGTGTGAGCTGCCAGCCCGTCGGCCATCGTCTGAACCAGCACTAGCGCGTCTCGGTCGCGGGCATGCACACGGCCTCGCCGCGGGCTACTCGCCCGCGATCCCCCACTTCTCGCGAATCGACCGCTGCACAAACGTCGCGTCGAAGGCCATTCGCTGATCCTTCGGCTTCTCGCGGAAGCACTGAATGGTGTTCTGCGAGCGCGGCTTGTGGATCGTGTACGCCTGTCCGCCAGCCGAGGTCGCCTGCGCATATCCGCCGTTTGCGGTGGCAGTCGTAGTGGTGGGCGTCGTGAAGTTCGACGTGCTGACCTCATCCGTACTGTCGACGATCACGAAGAAGCGGTAGCCGTGCTCAAGTGCCAGCTCAGCCGAGCGCAGCAGCGTGAAGTCGGGAGCACGCTCGCTGCTCGTGTAGCCGTTGCCTCGAAAGCGGACGGTGAACACGTCCTCCGCGAGCTGCGTCTCCGAGAATCCGCCGGAAAAGCCGGACTCCTTGTAGCTCGTTGAGCATCCGACGCTCGCAAGCACTGCAAACAGAAGAGCCAGGCGCACTTTGATCTCCTCCTTGAGTCTCGCACCGGTGACCATCGCTTCGCAGCCTGATAACACATTTGGAGCACACCGGGGGTGCGTGGGGAACCTCGTCTCTTCTCTTGATAACTCGCTCGCCATGGAAAAATCGCGCGAAACGGCCTCACTGCTTCGCTTCGCCGCGTTCCGCTCTCGCGGCCGTAAGCGCACTAGCGCGCCATCACCCTTGCCGAGTGGATGCCCAGCCGTTGGAAAGGGAAGCGAGGCCGTGTGCATGCCCGCGACCGAGGCGCTGAGTGTCCCGAGGCGACAAGTAGGTCTCAACGACGTTTAACGCGCCAGTTCAACCTCTTGACTTCGTGCCGACACACAGGCTGCGCGGTTGTTGCGCCGTTGATGTCGCCCCCGGAGGGGGAAGTAGCCTGAACAATAATGAGGTGAGCCCGGCTCACTAGATCATTGTGCCCCGCTGGACGCGTCCTTTCCGTCTCCGCATCCTGACGCCGCTAGGCCACACGTCTCAGCACACGCGACGGCATGCGAGCCGCCGGCTCAACACCTGCGCGCCCGGCGTCGTCCGCTTGCGACGGTCCGGGCGCTTGTGTTTCTCCGCTTGCGCGTTCGGCGACTGCGCCCTGCTCTCTCGCTGCCGCTCACCCGCTGTTATGGAGTCCCAATGCTCAGCGCGAAGACGAAATCACGAAACGCCGCCCGGATAGTCGAACAGCTCGCCGACTACCTGCTCGGCGAGAAGCCCAGCGCCGCGGGCCTCGACCGGTTCGGCCGGAAGCTCAACCTCACCGACACGGCCTTCGCCGCCCTGCTCGGCATCAGTCCTCGCACGCTGCGCTCCTGGCGCCGAGCCGGCGCGGTACCGGAGGCGGCCGCTGAGAGGGCTCACACGGCGCTCCTAAAGCGCGTCACGGGTGGAAAGACGGGTTCAGGCCTCTCGCGGCAAGCCGCTCCAGGAAACGGCCCCGAGACCCTCGAATTCGACGGTTGTACGAGGGCGTTCGAGGCACCACCGGGGTCCGCCGTCGAGGCGCTGACGGCCCTTCCCGACAGCTGGGTGTCCACTCGGCAACTTCACGGCAACACCTGTCGCCTCGGGCCGCGCCGCGCGCCGTGCGCGAAGTGCCAGGCGATCTCCACCGCGCTGCGTCGTGTCACGACCGCAACTGTTCGCAGCGCGCACGCTCCGCAACCCGGAGACGGCTACGAGGCGTGCGAGTGCTCCCTCTGCCGCGACTCGGCCCGCGAAGCTCCCGATGCTCTCGCCGAGCCCCGCCCGACAAGTACGGCCGCCGTACTCGCACTCCATCGCACCGTCTCGCGTTGGTGCGCGTGCAGCGTGTGCAGCGCCGACCGTTTGCACGGCATCGCCGCCAGCTGCTGACCGCGATGGCCGCAGCCTTGAACGCGCCTGCGTCGTCGCCGCGTCTCGGCGCCGAGCGCTCGCCTTCGAGTCGCCAGCTTGTCGCGCACCTCGCCAGAACGGCTGACCGCGACCTACGCTGGGCGGCCGTGGAACAGCTCGGCCGAATCCGCCAGCGCTTGCAGCGCGGCCGCATCACCTTCTTCCTCGACTTCCGCCCGTTCGGCCGCATCTGGTCGCACAACGGCGTTCCTATCCCGGACGAGCGCACCGCGCAGCTCGTGCTCAAGAAGATTCACGCGCGCGTCGCCGAGGGTCGCGATCTCGAATCCGTCCTCGCCGACTTCGCAGGGTCGAACGCAGCGCCGAACCGGGTCGGCACGTGGCTTAACAATTGGCTCGCCAACAAGCGCAGCCAGACCGCATCGGGCCAGCTCTCGCCTACCTATCTCGCCGCACTCGAGTCGTATGCGCGACCGGGCGGCCACTTCTCCTGGTGGAAGGGCCGCGTCGTTAGCGACATCAAGAAGCCGACGCTTCACGACTGGCTCACGTGGCTGCTGCGCGACCAGGTCGACGAAAAGACCGGCGAGCCCTGGAAGCTCTCAGCGAAGAGCGCGCAAAACGTGCTCGGAGCGTTTCGCTCCTTCACCTCCTGGCTGGTTCATGATCGAGAGCTGCTGCCTCGCTCACCGAAGTTCCCGACCGTCGCCGTCGACGAGTATCGCCCGACCATTCTCACTCCTGCGCAGCTCGCGAACGTCCTCGCTGCGATTCCCGAAGAGCGTCGGGGAATCTTCCTCGCTGCGACGCACTGCCTACGGCCAGGCGAAGCGCGCGCGCTCGACGCTCGCGACTACACCGTCGGCGAGGACAGCATCGGGCGGCTCACGATCTCGAAGGCGGTGAAGGGCAAGACTGCCACCGCTCCAATTCGCGGCACGAAGACGCGGCGCTCTCGCGAGGTTGCAGTATCGGAAGAGCTGCAAGCCTGGCTCGACCGCTACGCCGCGAAGTCTGCCGAGGACAAGCTGCGCCGCATCCCGCTCTTCCGAAACCCCGGCGCAAGAAACGACGCGAAGCGCTGGACCGACGGCGCACTCCACAAGGTGTGGTCGAAGGCATGCAAGATGGTCGGCATCGACGTGCGCCTCTACGAGGGCACGAAGCACACCGCCGCCACGCATCTCTACCGCTCAGGCCGCATCGACGAACGCATGCTCATGGCCGTCACCGGACACCGCGAAGCTCGAAGCGTTCGCCGCTACGCACAGCTCGGCGATGACGCCACAGTCGTTGCGTTCAGACCCGACCGCGCGCCAGTCTAGAACTGCACCTCATCCTCCGACGCAGCGTCTACCGGTTGACCGCGGTGCTGGCGCTCGCTCTTCCAGCGAGAGTCCATCTCGCGGTGACAAGGCTTGCAACACGCGATCACGTCCGTCAGCAGCTCGTTGAAGATTCGATCATATGTTAGGTGCGCAACCTCACGCGCATCGGCTCTGCGGCAGATTTCGCACTTCCCCTTCGCTCGTAGGAACGTGGCGATTCGGAGCTTTCGCCAGCGTTCGGATTGCAAATAGAGCGTGTACTCCGGGTTCGGGTCACACGCCGCCGAGACGGGCCTGACCGACGACATTTCAGGTGCCGGCTAGAACGGGATGTCGTCGTCAATGGGCGGCCCGCCGTCGAACGCGGATGGCGGGGTTGGCGATCCTGCGAGGGCCTTCTCGACATCTGAGAGCCATCGCTCGGCTTCATCACCGAGGCGCTCCACGATCGTGACGACCATGGGTAGTGCGCGCATGCGAACGTGTCGTGGCGCGTTCATGAGGGGCTGGGGGCCCGCGGTTCGAAATCCTGTAGTCGCGAAGTCGTGTTCGAACTTCTGGGCGACCAGTCGCCACTGCTCGCCGAGCTTCGTCCATCCAACGATGAAGAAATCCTCGTTGTTCTCGGCGATGGGATCGGCCGGAACTCGGTCGGCTCCGTCGTTCAACCACACGTCAAGGCCGATCCGAGTTTCCGAGAGACGCCGTTCGGCGGCAGCAAGGTGCTCGTTGAGCTTGTCGGTCGCTTCGTTGAGTTTGGAAGCGAGGTTGCTCAAGCGCTGAACGGACTGGTCCAGCGAACGCATGAGTTCACTCCTCGGGGTGATCACCCCTTCGACTCGCAAATCCGCGAGTTCTGTTGAAAACGCCTGACTCGGTTCGCTTCGACGCCCGGCTACCGCCGGGAATCAGCCGCGTTCCTTGCCCTCGGCACCTGCCGAGTGGCGCTCGTTGGCGACGATTCTGCGCCCAGCGCGGGGCGGGGTCAATCTCGAACGGTCGCCCCTGGTCGAGCGATTCCAGCCGCCGCACTTGTCGCTCGCTTGTCGCTCGCGCGAAGTGCGGTGAAAAATCCCGAGCTGTTACGGATACTTGTGGTCGGGGTGGTGGGATTCGAACCCACGACGCGAACCCCCCAAAGATTCGGCTCTACCAAGCTGAGCTACACCCCGACGCCGCGGCAAGCTAACGCAGCGCCCGCGTGGGCGAACGGACTCGAGGCGGGAGCGCGGAGTGGTGAAACGCACCGGGGCGCTGGCGGGGCTGCGGGCTCTCGACTTGACCGACGAGCGGGGCTTCCTGTGCGGAAAGATGCTCGCGGACCTCGGCGCCGAGGTCGTGATGGTCGAGCCGCCCGGCGGCTCGCCGCTTCGCGCCGAGCCCTACGAGTGGGCGAGCTACGCGCGTAACAAGCAGAGCGTCGTTGCGGACCTCGCGACTCCGGGCGGCTGCGCGACGCTGCGCGAGCTCGCGCGCCGCGCCGATTTCTTCCTCGAGTCGCAGCCGCCTGGCGCGCTCGCCGCGTTCGGGCTCGACTACGAAGCGCTGGCGCGCGAGAACCCGGCGCTCGTCTACGTCTCGATCACGCCGTTCGGGCAGCACGGACCGAAGGCCCACTGGCGCGCGACGGATCTGATCGTCGCCGCGGCTGCGGGCCCGTTGTTACTGCAGGGCGACGAGGATCGTCCGCCGGTGCGCATCACGGCGCCGCAGGCATTCCTGCACGCGGGCGCGGAGGCCGCAGTCGGCACGCTGATCGCGCACGCCGAGCGCGTGCGCTCGGGTCGCGGCCAGCACGTCGACGTCTCGGCGCAGCAAGCGCACGCGGCGGCGACGCAGGCGGAGATCCTGAGCGCGCGCGTCGGCGAGAACCCGGGGCGCCGCTTCGGCGGCGGCATTCGGATGGGCGACGTTCGGATCCGCTTCACGTACCCCGCGAGCGACGGCTTCGTCTCGATCACGCATGCATTCGGCGCGGCGATGGGGCCGGCGACGCAGCGCATGATGGCTTGGCTGCACGAGCTGGGGGAATGCGAGGCGGAGCTCGCAGGCATCGATTGGGTGGGATTCGGCGCGCGGATCCTGCGCGGCGAGGAATCGCACGCGACGCTCGCGCGCGCGCAGGCGACGGTCGCGGCGGCCACCGCGAAGCGCGCGAAGGCGGAGCTGCTGCGCGTCGCGATCGAGCGCAAGCTGCTGATCGCACCGTCCGCGACGCCGAGCGATTTGCTCGCGAGCGAGCAGTTCGCCGCACGCGGCACATTCGAGCGCGTCGAAGGGGTTACCGCGCCGGGCCGCTTCGCGGTGTTCTCGCGAACGCCGATTGCGCCAGCGAGCGCGCCGCCCGTTCTCGGCGCGAGCGACGCGCGAGCTCTCAGCGAGTGGAGCGCGCCGCGAACCGCAGAGGTAGCGCCAGCCGCGCACAGCCTCGAAGCGCGCGCGTTGCCGCTCGCCGGCGTGAAGGTGCTCGACTTCAGCTGGGCGATCGCCGGCCCAACCGTGACGCGCACGCTCGCAGATTACGGTGCGACGATCGTGCGCATCGAGGGCGCCGCGCATCCGGATCCGTGCCGCACGACGCGCCCATTCTTAGGAGGCCGCTTCGGCAGCGAGCGCTCCGCGATCTTCCACACCATGAACGCCGGCAAGCTGCAGCTCGGGCTCGATCTGACGAAGCCGGAGGCGCGCGCGGTCATCCTCGATCTCGCGCGCTGGGCCGATGTCGCGCTCGAATCGTTCGCGCCGGGCGTGATCGCGCGGCTCGGCTTCGACTATGCACAGCTCGCGCGCGAGAACCCGCGCCTGATCTACCTCTCGACCTCGCTGCTCGGCCAGGATGGTCCGCACGCAAAGCTCGCCGGCTTCGGGAATCTCGGTGCCGCGCTCTCGGGAATCTGGGAGCTGGTCGGCTGGCCGGATCGCGCGCCGTCCGGCCCGTTCGCGGCGTACACCGATTACATCGCGCCGCGCTTCTCACTCTGCGCGCTGCTCGCAGCGCTCGAGCACCGGCGCCGCACCGGCGAGGGGCAGCTGATCGACGTCTCGCAGGTCGAGGCCGCGCTCCAGTTCATCGCGCCGGTGATCGCCGAGGCCTCCGCGACCGGGCGCGACGTCACGCGCAACGGAAACGCCGATCCGCGTTTCCTGCTGCATGGCGTCTTCCCCGCGGCGGGCGATGGGCGCTGGATCGCGATCGCAGTGCGCACGCAGGCAGAGTGGCGAGCCGCCGCGCGCGTGCTCGGCTGCGAGCCGAGCGCGCTCGACGAGAAGAGCGTTTCGGTTGTTACGGCGCGACGCGATGCGCACGCGCTCGCCGAGCAGCTGCAGGCCGCCGGCGTGGCTGCGCACGCGGTGCAGTCGAGCGCGGATCTCGGCGCAGATCCGCAGCTCGCCGCGCGCGGGCACTTCCTCGCGGTCACGCATCCGACGGCGGGGCCGAGCTTGATCGAGGCGTCGCGCGTCCGGCTCTCGCACACGCCGGCGCGCATCCCCAGCGCGGCGCCGTCGCTCGGCGGCGACAACGACTTCGTGCTGCGCGAGCTGCTCGGCTACGACGACGCGCGCATCGAGGCGCTCGCGCTCGCCGAGGCGCTGCAGTAAGCGCAGGGCGCTCGTAACCAGATGGCGCGCGGCGGCGTCTCGACAGCTCCGCGAACGTTCCCTGCTCCCCCGAGCGCAGCGAGGATTCCGTGAGCGACCGCAGCCAGCGCTTTCCGCCCGGCCAGACCCAGACCGCCAAGTGGCCGGTGCTCCACTACGGAGAGATCCCGCGCTACGCGCCCGGAACCTGGGACTTCCGCTGCTTCGGTTTGCTCGAGACAGAGAAGCGCTGGTCGCTCGCCGAGCTGAAGGCGCTGCCCCAGGTCGAGGTGACGAGCGACATCCACTGCGTGACGACCTGGTCGCGCCTCGATACGCGCTTTCGCGGTGTGCGCGTGCGCGAGCTGATCGCGGGGCTCTCGCTGAAGCCCGAGGCGAAGTTCGTGCTCGTGCACGCCGACCCGGGCTACAGGACGAATCTGCCGCTCGCAGACCTGATGACCGACGACGCGCTGCTCGCAACGCACGAAGGCGGCCAGCCGCGTTCGCCGGAGCACGGCGGCCCGGTCCGGCTCGTCGTGCCGAGGCTCTACTTCTGGAAGAGCGCGAAGTGGGTGCGCGGCTTCGAATTCACCGACCTCGACGTGCCCGGGTTCTGGGAGAAGGCCGGCTACCACATGCGCGGCGACCCGTGGCGTGAGGAGCGCTACCGCGACAGCGAGACGAATGCGATGCAGCGGATGCGAGCGGAGGCCAAACGCAGAGGCCGCTGAAGCGCGCTTCGCTACGACGCGCGCTCGGCTGCCGCCGCGACGAACGCGCCGATCAGCGGATGCGATTCGCCTGCGAGCGCGGCGCGCTCGGGCTGGTAGAGCGTCGTAATGAAGAACGGGTGCGTCTCGAGCTCGACCGCGCGCAGCTCGCCGCGCGCGTCGTGCGCGACGGCGCGCAGCGCGCCGGACGTGAGGCGCGCTACCCAGCGCGGGCTCACACCGTAGCGGCAGTGATAAGTCTCCTCGCGCTCGAGCGCTCCGTGCGCGCGCGCGATGCGCGAGCCCGGTGCGAAGCGCACGACGCCGCGCTCGCCAGCGAGCGAGCACTCGAGTGGAGTGATGACGGGATCGGCCGCATCCGGCTCGAGCTCCGCGTGCGCCGGCGCCGCGACGCCGAGCTGCGATTGCGCATGCTCCATCAGCGCGTGCTGGAAGCCGCCGCAGGTGCCGAGGAACGGCAGGCCCTGCTCGCGCGCGAACGCGATCGCCGCAAGCGCGCCCTCGGTGCTCGCGTACGGGCTGCCCGGCACGCACCAGATCGCGTCGAAGCCTGCGAGCGCCGTGGCCGCTGCGCCGTTCCCGAGGCGCGGCGTCGCCACCCACTCCCACGCGAGCTCGCGCTGCGTGCGCACGGCGGCGTCGCGCAGCGCGAGTGGGATCGCACGGTGCGCGACGACGGCCTCGCGCTCGTCGCCGACCAACGCAATGCGCGCGGTCATCGCGCGCCGCCCTGCTCCGCCGCGAGCGCGCGCACCACAGAAGGCCGCTCGCTCACGCGCTTACGGTGATCGATCACGCGCGGCAAGCGCGCGAGGTCGACGCCGTCCTTCTCGAGCCACTGCGCGAGCGTGAACAGGTAGGGGTCGCAGATCGAGTAGCGCTCGCCGAGCACCCACGGGCCTTCGAGCATGTCCTGCTCGATCAGCGCGAACGCGGCGCCGACCGACTGCGGAACCTTGCGCTGCATCGCGGCGATCGCGTGCGCGTCGGCCTCGTCGACCCAGCGCTGGCCGCGCATCCGGTGCGCGTGCGCGACGTGGACGGTCGAGCACAGGTAGCTGTTGAACGCCTGTGCGCGCGCAAACTCGAACGGCGAATCGAGCGGCGCGAGCTGCGCGTCCGGAAACGCCTGCGCGACGTACGCGAGGATCGCGGGCGTCTCGGTGAGGATGCCCTCGTCCGTGACGAGCGCGGGCACGCGGCCCTTCGGATTCACTGCCAGGTACTCGGGCGAGCGCTGCGCGGTCTTCGCGAAGTCGACGCGCGCGATCCGGTACGGGGCGCCGGCCTCCTCGAGCGCGATCAGCGATGCGAGCGCGCAGGTGTTAGGGGCGAGATAGAGCGTGAACACGGTTGGGCTCCGGGCGGCGCGATCGCCGCCAACACTAACGGGCTTCGCGCTCGGCTCAGAGCGGCGGCCACTCGATGTTCTCGCCCGCGAGGAACGCGCTCGGCGTCTCGGAACAGAGAATCTCGACGCGATCTGCCCGGCAGCGCAGAGCCCCGGTGAAGAACTGGCCATTGCGCATTCCGCAAGCGGGTGCGGCCAGCAAGTCTGTGAAGAGCTGGTGGCCGTTCGGCAGCTCTCGGTAGTGCGCGAGCTGGTCGCAGGCCATGCCGGGCGAGGCGGTCGTCCACTCGTCGTGGCTGCACGACGCGAGCGCGAGGCAGGCAAAGGCGATCCGCCGAAGGCGCATCGCGCTCAGGCGAGCTTGATCAACTGGAAAACCTTCTCCTCGAGCCAGAGCACGACCTCGCGCAGCGCCTCGGGGCTCACCTCGTGCTGCATTTCGAACTCGCGGTACTGAACGTTTACGCCACGGGCGAGCAGGCACTTGCGGGATTCTTGTGCGCGCTCGACCGGAATCATCGGGTCCTGGGTCCCGTGGATGACGAGGGCAGGGAAGTTGCGGTGCTCCTCTTGCGTGGGGATCCCGGCGTCGATCGGCTCGGGCAGCCAGCTCGAGAGCGCGATCAGCCCGGCGAAGCGCCCGGGATCGGAGAGCGCGAGGTCGTAGGCCATCACCCCCCCCTGCGAGAAGCCCGCGACGACCAGCTTGCGGCGGTCGACCGGGTAGCGCTTGCAGGCTTCGTCGAGGAATTCGCGCAGCAGCTGACGCGCGGCGTCGAAGGCGCTCGGGTCGATCTCACGCGACTGTGTGATCGGCCACCAGCCGTAGCCGAGCATGCCGCGCGCGATCTCGAACGCGACGGGCCCCTGGGGCGAGAGCACGAGCGCCTCGCCGCCGTGGAGGAACGGCGCGAGCCCGAGCAGGTCGTGCGCGCTCGCACCCCAGCCGTGCAGCAGAAGAATGGTCGGATGCGGGCCGTCGCCCGGCGGGATGTGCGCGGTGTAGAGGAGGTCCATCGCGGCGCAGCGTAGGACGCAGGCGCACATGAAGCGACGCGACCGATGCGCTCGGCGTTACAGCGAGGTCTGACCCCGCTGTAACGCCCGCGTTGACGCCCGCCTCAACCTCGCGTCGCTCCCGCCCTCCGTCGCTGCTAAATCCCGACGCCTATGCCCCCCGCGAAGTCACTGTTCGACAAGGTCTGGGACGCCCACACGGTGCGCGAGCTGCCGGGCGGGCAGACTCAGCTCTTCATCGGCCTGCACCTGATTCACGAGGTCACGAGCCCTCAGGCGTTCGCGCAGCTCCGCGAGATGGGGCTGCGCGTCCGCTTCCCGCAGCGCACGTTCGCGACGGTCGACCACATCATTCCGACCGATTCGCAGCGCCGGCCGCTCGCCGATTCGCTCGCCGAGGAGATGCTCGTCCACCTCGAGCGCAACTGCGCGGAGCACGGCATCCAGCTCTGGCTGCCCAGCTCCGGTAAGCAGGGCATCGTGCACGTGATCGGCCCCGAGCTCGGGCTCACGCAGCCGGGCACGACGATCGCCTGCGGCGATTCTCACACCTCGACTCACGGCGCGTTCGGCGCGGTCGCGTTCGGCATCGGCACTTCTCAGGTGCGCGACGTGCTCGCGACGCAGTGCCTCGCGCTGAACAAGCCGAGACTGCGCCGCATCGAGGTCACCGGCAAGCTCGCCGCCGGCGTCTACGCGAAGGACGTGATCCTCCACATCATCCGCCGGCTCGGCGTCAACGGCGGCGTCGGCTTCGCATACGAGTATGGCGGGCCGGTGATCGACGCGATGTCGATGGAGGAGCGCCTAACAGTTTGCAACATGTCGATCGAGGGCGGCGCGCGGGTCGGCTACGTGAACCCCGACGAGATCGCGATCGAGTATCTGCGCGGCCGCGAGTTCTCGCCGAAGGGAGCGGCGTGGGAGCGCGCGGTCCGCTACTGGCGCGGCATCGCGAGCGACGCCGCTGCGCACGCCGACGACCGCGTCGAGCTCGCGGGCCACGAAATCGCGCCCACCATCACCTGGGGCATCAACCCGGGCCAGGCATTGGGGGTGGACGAGGCGCTGCCGCAGCTGACGCGCGTGCGCGACGACGAGCGCGCGGGCTTCGCCGAAGCGTGCGAGTTCATGGGCTTCGCGCCCGGCCAGAAAATCGCCGGCACGAAGATCGACGTCGCGTTCATCGGCTCGTGCACGAATGGGCGCATCAGCGATTTGCGCGAGGCCGCGCGCGTCGCGCGCACCGGCAAGGTGGCGGCCGGTGTGCGAGCGCTGGTCGTACCCGGTTCCCAACAAGTCGCGAAGCAGGCCGAAGCGGAGGGGCTCCACGAGATCTTCCGCAGCGCGGGCTTCGAGTGGCGCGAAGCGGGCTGCTCGATGTGCCTCGCGATGAACCCAGACAAGCTGCAGGGCCGAGAGCTGTGCGCTTCGTCCAGCAACCGCAACTTCAAGGGCCGGCAGGGCTCGCCCACCGGCCGCACGCTGCTGATGTCGCCCGCGATGGTCGCTGCGGCCGCGCTCGCCGGAAAAGTCGTCGACGTGAGAGAGAGGCTCTGATGGCTGCCGTGGTCGAAAAAGTGAAGGGCACTGCCTGCGTGCTGCGCGGCGACGACATCGACACGGATCGCATCATCCCGGCGCGCTATTTGCGCTGCGTCACCTTCGACGGCATCGGGCAGTACGCGTTCGAGGACGACCGCAAACAGGCGAAGGGCAATCACCCGCTCGACGACGCGCGCTTTGCCGGCGCCGGCATCCTCGTCGTAGGCCGCAACTTCGGCTGCGGCTCCTCGCGCGAGCACGCACCCCAGTCGCTGATGCGTTTCGGTTTCAACGCGTTCGTCGGCGCCTCGTTCGCCGAGATCTTCCACGGCAACTGCACCGCGCTCGGCCTGCCCTGCGTCACGCTCGGCGAGCGCGATCTCGCCGCGCTGATGGACAGCGTCGAGCTCGATCCGACCCAACAAGTCGTCGTCGATCTGGTCGCACGCACGGTGAGCTCGCGCGCCGGCGTGATGCAGGCGACGATCCGCGACGGCACGCGCCAGGCGCTGCTCGAGGGCAGCTGGAACGCGACCGTGGTGCTCATCGACGCCGGCGCTGCGATCGAGCGCACCGCGCGCGCGCTGCCTTATGTGAGCGGCTTCCAGTCCAGCTGACGTCTCCGCGCGCTGCGCAGCTCCGCGAATTCCCATAAGTTCGCTCGATGTCGTGCGCGCGCCGATCCTGCTCTCGCTGGCTCTTCGCGATCTCCCTGGCGTGCACGCTGCCCGTGAACGCGCACGCGCAAGCGGAGGCGCCGCCGCCCGCACCGGAGCCGAGCGAGCCTGCCGCGATTGCGTTGCCTGCACTGGTCGGCGAAGCGGAAGCCGCCGAGCGCTTCGCGCGCGATCTCGCCGACGTTCTCGCGCTGCCTCGAGAGCTGCGCGAGATCGCGGCCGCTCTGGACGAGCTCGCGCCGAGTCTCGAGCAGCGCGCCGAGCGGGCGCGTGCGCTCAGCGCCGAGGCGGCGACCGCGCCCGACGCGTTCGATGCCGAAGCGAAAGACTGGCGCGTGCAGGGCGAGCAGCTCGAACGCTGGCAGAAGGCGGCGACCGAACGGCTCGTCGAGCTGGAAGGCACTCTCGAGGAGCTCTCCGCGCGGCGCGCCACGTGGCAGCGCACGCGCGAGGCGGCGCGCGCTGCGCAGGCGCCGCCCGAGGCGCTCGCGCGCATCGAGAGCGTGCGTGCTGCGCTGCGGCGCGCGCAGGCCGACGCGCGTCCTGCGCAGCGAACGCTGCTCGAGCTGCAGGCGCGCATCGCGGACAGCCAGCAGATCGTCGCGATCGTGCAGAGCCGCATCGATGCGGCGCGCAATCGCGTCGAGCGCTCATTGCTGGAGGCCGACAGCCCCCCGCTGTGGAGCGCGTTTCGGGAGCCGACCAGCGCCTGGCAAGACGCGAGCACGCGGCTCGCGAGCGACGCCGGGCTCGCACGCGATTACGCGAGCGCGCAGGCCGGCCGTTTCGTGCTCCAGCTGCTCGCGCTGTTCGGCGTCGCGTGGCTCGCGCGGCTGCTGCGCAAGTCGGCGCGAGCGGAAGGCTTCACGACGAGCGGCGCTACGCACGTTGGCGTTTTCGCTCGCCCGTTCGCCGCGGGAGCGCTGGTCGCGCTCGCGCTGACGCCCGTCTTTCATCCCGAGGCGCCCGCGATCGTGCTCGCGCTCGCGCGCGTCGCGTTGATCGCGCCCGTGCTCTTGCTCTTGTCCGCGCTCGCGCCGCGCGAGCTGCATGGTGGAATCATCGTCGCATGCGCGCTGGCGCTGCTCGGCGAGCTGCGCGGAATGCTGGCCGTCGCTGCGTTCTTCGAGCGCTCGCTGTTCGCCTGCGAGCTGGCGATCGCCGCGGCGACGCTCGGCTGGCTGATGCGCCCGGCTCGGCTCGACTTGTTACGGGGCGTGCAGCGCGTACCGCGCCTCTTGCCCAGCGCGCTGCGCTTCGTTCTGGCCGCGCTCGGCATCGCGTTCGTCGCGAACTTGCTCGGCTGGTCGAGCCTCGCGCATCGGCTCGGCAGCGGGACGCTGCGCAGCATCTATGCCGCGCTGGTCGTATTCGGCGGCGCGCGCGTCGTGCGCGCCACGCTGCGCGCGGCGGCGGCGAGCGCAACGGGTCAGCGGCTGCGGCTGCTGCGCGATCACGACGAGACCGTGCAGCGCACCACTGGCCGCGCCGTCGCGATCGCCGGAGCGCTGCTCTGGGCGGCGCTCACGCTCGGCGGTTTCGGGCTGTGGGACGACTTTGCGCAGCTCGCGCGCGGCGCGTGGGAACGCCAGCTCGCCTACGGCTCGCTGAAGCTCACGCTCGGCGACATCCTCACCTTCGCGCTCACGGTCTGGGCGGCCGCGCTGCTCGCGCGCTTCACGCGCTTCGTGCTCGAGGGCGACGTGCTCGCGCGTTTCGACACACAGCGCGGCGTCGCGCACGCGGTAGCGCGCACCGCGCAGTACGGCGTGCTGGTGCTGGGCTTCCTGGCCGCGGCGGCCGCCGCCGGCATCGACATGAACCGCTTCGCGGTCGTCGTCGGCGCACTCGGCGTCGGCATCGGCTTCGGTCTGCAGAACATCGTCAACAACTTCGTGTCGGGCCTGATCCTGCTCTACGAGCGGCCGGTTCAGGTCGGCGATTCGATCGAAGTCAGCGGCGTCAGCGGCGCGGTCTCGCGGATCGGCGTGCGTTCGAGCACGGTGCGCACCTGGGAAGGCGCCGACGTCGTGCTGCCGAACGCGACGCTGATCGCAGAGCGGCTGACGAACTGGACACTCTCGCACCGCACGCGGCGCGTCGACCTGCGCATAGGCGCCGCGACTGGCGGCGATCCGAGGCGCGCGCTCGAGCTGCTGCTCCGCTGTGCGCGCGAGCACCCGTCGGTGCTCGCTGCTCCCGAGCCGCTCGCGATGCTCGTCGCGTTCGGTGAGCGCGGGCTCGAGCTCGAGCTGCAGTTCTGGGTGCAGCTCGATCATTTCCTGACGGCGCGCACCGAGGTCGGCCTGGCCGTGCACGATGCGCTCGTCGCCGCAGGCATCGCGATCGGATCGCCTCGACGCGACCTCTATCTGCGCGGGATCGCGCCCGATGCGGCGCAGGCGCTGCGCGCACGCGAAACGTCCGAGAGCTAGAGCCCGCGTCCGCTGCTCCAGGCGAGCGCCGCGCAGGCGGCGGCGTTGTTCAACGCGTGCAGCAGGATCGCGGGGCGCAGCGAGCCGCTGCTCTGCGTCAGCCAGCCGGCCGCGAGCCCGAGGGCGGCGTAGAAGGGCATCAGCCACACGTCCTCGTGGAGCGACGCGAAGAGCACCGCCTGCACGATGTTCGCCCAGCGCAGCGAGAGGTGGCGCGAGAATCCGGAGAGCAGCACGCCGCGAAAGAGGATTTCCTCTGCGAACGGCGTCACGACTGCGATCGCGGCCAGCACGGCCGCCAAGCCGTACTCGCTGAGCAGCGCGCGCAGCATCTGCTCGGTCAGCGTGCCCTGCGCAGCGGCGCGCTCGAGCCACTTCGCCAAGGCCGACGCCGGCCACAACAAGAAGAGCAACGCGAACGCTGTGCCGAACGTGCGGCCAAGGCTCCACGTGCCGCGCGCGAGCAGAATTCGCAGCCGGGCGCCGGCCGCCGCGAGCGCGGCGAGCGCCGTCAGGCCGACCGATGCCGCGGCGAGCCGGGCGAGCTCTGCGCTGGGAATCGCCTCGGCGGTCCCCCGCGCCTGCCGCGTCCATTCTTGCCAGATCGAGTCGTACGCAAACCCGTAGAGCGCCGCGCCCTCGGCGAGCAGCAGCAGCGCGCAGCCGAGCCACGCGCGCCGCAGGCCGAAGACCGTCTGGACCGGCGCTGCTGGAGGTCTGCGCAGCGCGCGCCGCAGGCCCACGTAGTGCACGGGCAGCAGAAGCGCGAGTGGCAGCAACGCGAGCGCG
>Ga0187894_10001930_pt1 | contig 25693 bp, 21 predicted proteins | sample GBC1701081metaG_FD_136650 | JGI IMG/M metagenome (GOLD analysis project Ga0187894, IMG submission 136650) | White microbial mat communities from a lava cave in the Kipuka Kanohina Cave System on the Island of Hawaii, USA - GBC170108-1 metaG ... | reverse complement strand
CGGCGCAAATCTTGACGTACTTATCAACCATCCTTCCAACCGACCGCGTGGTGATCCGCGTCCCCTGATAATTCATAAATACCGCCGCCGGATCGAGCTTTTCGGGATCGGCTTCGACGAGCAGTTCGCCGCGAACGCCGAGGTAATCCTGCAAGGCTTTCTTGGCGTGATCGCCGAATGGCGCTATGCGTTCTTTGCGCCCCTTGCCTTTGACGCGCAGGGTCTGGTTGTTGAAGTCAATATCGGTGAGGTTGAGGCTGACCAGTTCCGAGACGCGGATGCCACTGGCGTATAGCAGTTCCAGGATCGCGCGATCGCGTTTGCCGAGCACCGTGTCGGTTTCGGGCGTCTCGATGAATTTGATCATCTGCTCGATGGTCAGGTGATTCGGCAGCTTGCTCTCAACGCGCGGGCTGTGCACGAGGCTCGCCGGGTTCACTTCGAGTATCCCTTCGCGGCAGAGGTAGCGGAAGAAGGTTCTGAGCGCAGCCACCTTGCGGTGAATGGAGCTTTTCTTCTTGTTCCGCTCGTAAAGCGAGGCCATGTATTCGCGGATCGTCAGGTGATCAATGTCGCATAGGTTGACTTCGCGGCGGAAGCCTTTGTCGTCGGGCGGCGCGACGTGATCGTAAAACTGAACCAGATCGCTTTCGTAATTGCGCAACGTGTGATCGGAAGCGTTGCGTTCGTATTTCAGATGCTTGATGAAATCGTCAATGTGTTTCTGCATCGGCGATCCTTAACTTTTCACTCCGAAGTGGCTCTCAGCGCGATTTGTTTGACTAAATACGCCGGCATCATAACACACTGTTTCAGCGACGAATCACTTAATCGGCGCGCGCAGAGCGCGGCCCGGCGTAACGCTTTCCTGCAATTTCCCGTCTTTCACAACCACCGCGCCATTGATCAAAACGTGTTTAAAACCTTCGGAATATTCCGTCGGATGATCATAAGTCGCCCGGTCAGTCACACTGTCTGCGTCAAAGACGACGATGTCGGCGTCGGCTCCGACTTTGATTCGGCCTTTGTTCTTCATCACCGGCGCGCGGCGTTCCAGCCGCTGCGCGGGCATCAGCGACATCTTGTTGATCGCGTCCATCAGGCTCAGAGATTTTTCCTTGCGGACGTATTGAGCGAGGATTCGTGAATAAGTCCCCGCCGCTCGCGGGTGTCCCTTGCCGTTTTGATAAGCGATGCCGTCGCTGGCGATCATCGTCAACGGGCTGGTCACCGCCACGCGCACCATCTCGTCGGTGTTTGAAAAGATGATCACGCCGCCGCCCTGCTTGCGGTAGCGCGCGAACGTTTCAGGCGTTAATCGTTCACCGGTTTCGGGCCATTGCAAATCCTTGTAATCAACTCCGAGCCGCTGCTGGAACCCTTCGTCGAACAACGCCGATTCGATGCGCGTCATCCCGGCGGTGTAGGGGTAACATTCCGTGGTCACATCCAGCCCGCGCGCGCGCGCCTCGCCGATGATCTGCAACAGTCGCGGAGTCCATTGCGTGCCGGTGCTGTTGATGTGAACGACGTGCAACGGCGCGCCCGTGATCGCGGCCGCGGCGATCACTTCGCCGAGCGCGCTGATGGCTGGTTCGCGAGCTTCGCGCAGGTGTACGTGGCACGGAGCGTTGTTTTTCGCCGCCACGCGGAACATCTCCTGAATTTCCCAATGTGAAGCCGCCGGAGTATAAGCCGGGCCGAAGCCCACAGCGACCGCGCCACGATTCAATCCGCGCTCGATCCGCCTCTTCAACTCTTCGATCTCGGCCTCGGTCGCCGGGCGCGTCGCGGCAGGGCCACTCGGCAGCCATTCCCCCTTGTCATTCATCACCACCATTCGCGTTGGAATGTGGCCTATGCTGACGCCGAAATTTACCACCGCCTTGCCTTCACGCTCGGCGTACCAACGATCAACGTCCGCGGTTCCGACCTCAAGCTCGAACGAGCTGGTCACGCCGTCCATCGCCTGCGCACGGTAATTTTCGGGGATCTGCCCGTGTTCGTGCAGGTCAATGAAACCGGGCGCGACGACCAGCCCCTTCGCGTCAAACGTCGCGCGCCCGTTCAGCGCCTTTGTCGTGATGGTTTGAATCTTTCCGGCGCCGATCCCGATGTTGCGCACGGCGTCGAGTTTCGATTCGGGATCAATTACCCGGCCGTTGAGAATGACGAGATCGAAATCTTTTGCGGCCGTGGCGGCGCTTTTCCAAACCACGGCAAACGAGATTGCGCAGCAAATCAGGGAAACGGACAGAAGCGACAAACGAAGAACCGTTCTTCCTCTCATCATCTCTTTTCCTCACTCTTGGTCATGGAATTTTACGATACCGGATTCACGGTCAACGACGGGAATGAATCGCGCGCAGCGCCAGATCCTTCAACTCTCGCTCATTCTCGCATCCGAACTTGATGCTGGCGGCGAAGACCGGTATCGCCGCTGAATTCAGAGCGCCGCCGGGCAGATTGGCCGCGTCCTTCTCTGTCGTGATGATCGCTTCGGCCTGAGCTTCCCGCGCGCGTCCGACAAGCTCCGCCAACTCCTCGCGCGTGTAGCGGTGATGATCATCGAAATCGCGCCGCAGGGCAATCTCCATCCCGAGCCGTTCAAGGTCGTCAATAAAACGGTCAGGGCGCGCAATGCCCGATACGGCGGCGACTCGCTTCCGCGCAAAATCGGCGAGGCCGGCGACCTGGCCGTCATCGAGTCTGATTAAGCTTGTCATTTTGTGATGAGCGTAAAAAACCGGCGTGTTCGCGCGGGCGAATCTTCTGACTGCGTCTTCGAGCGGGCGCCGGTCGAACGATTGGTCACTCCTCGTGACGATCACGGCGTCGGCGCGGCGCAACGCGGAGGGCGGCTCGCGCAAGCGTCCGAACGGAACCATCTTCGCATGATCGAGTGGTTCCGCCGCGTCAATCAGCAGCAGGTTCAGGTCGCGCGCCAGCCGCAGGTGTTGATATCCGTCGTCGAGAATGAAGACGGAAACGGGAGCGCGATCTTCGAGCCACCTGCCCGCGGCATAACGATCACGATCAACAACCACGCGGGCGCCTGGGCAGGATTTCGCCAGCAGAAACGGCTCATCGCCCGATTCATCCGGCGCGCATAGAATCTCTTTTCCGTTCGAGACCTCAACGCGGCCTTTGCTTTCGCGTTTGTAGCCGCGACTCAGGATGGCGACGTCATGTCCTTCATCACGCAGGAGGCAGGCGAGGAAAGCCGCGCAAGGCGTTTTGCCCGCGCCGCCGACGGTCAAATCGCCGACGCTGATCACGGGCGCATTCAACCTCCGCGTCTCGAAAAGGTTATTTTCGTAAAACGCGACGCGCGCTCGCACGCCCAGTTCGTAAAGTTTGGCGGGAACGTAAATGATGGGGCGAGTCATAGGCGGCAGAAACATGTGCGAAATTTTCCATTTGTCATTTGAGATTTGAGATTTGAGATTTGAGATTTGACATTGCCCGCGGGCCAATTCGTGGTCTACTGACTATAGATGCTCCGCCACAATCTCGACAGTCCGCGCCGTCGCGCCGCGGTTTTCGTCAATCGCGCGACGGGCGTTCGAACCAAGCGTTTCGGCGTAATTTTTATCTCTCAGCAGATTCGCAAACGCGTCCTGCAATTCCGCGGCCAACGCGTGAATATCAGCGCCGCGCAGTTGAAGGAGCGCGCCTCGCCTAAGAAATTCCCTGGTGATCTCGCGAAAGTTTTCCATGTGCGGCCCGACGATGATCGGCTTCGCGTAGAGCGCCGGCTCCAGAATGTTGTGTCCGCCTTTCGGGACAAGGCTTCCACCGACGAAAACGACCGAAGCGAACCGGTAGAGCGCGGCAAGCTCTCCGACCGTGTCGAGCAGGATCACATCGGCGGCGCCGCAGTCTCCTTCAAGCAATGAACGGCGCGCCAGTCTCAGGCGCCAGGATTTGAGCAACCGCGCCACGGCGTCGAACCTTTCCGGATGCCGCGGAGCGATGAGAAGCCGAACCCGATCAAAAGCATTCTCCTTTCGCAACCGGTCAAACGCGGCGAGGACGATCTCTTCCTCTCCTTCGCTCGTGCTCCCTGCGATGATAAGCGGCGCCGAACTCAGCGCGAAAGATTCGTCCATGAATTTCGCCGTCTCGACAATTTTCGGCGACTCATTCGCATCTCCAATCTCAAATTTGAGATTCCCCGACACAGCAACGCGTTCGGCGGGCGCGCCAAGCGCAATTGCGCGTTCGGCGTCAACCCGGCTCTGCATCGCAAACCGCGCGACCAGACCGTACAACCGCCGAACAAAGAAGCCGAACTTTTGCGAACGCGCGAAAGAACGATCGGAAATGCGCCCGTTCGCGACGATCACCGGAATCCGCCGCTCTTCGCATTCGCTCAAAAAATTGGGCCACAACTCCGACTCCATCAGGATGACGATCCGCGGCTCGATCACATCGAGCGCGCGCCGCACGCAGAATTTCCAGTCGAACGGAAAGTAACAAACCCCGTCAGCCTCGGTCACACGCGAACGCGCGACAGATTGTCCGGTCTCAGTTGTGGTCGAAATGATCAAACGATATTGCGGGAAACACATTCTTAATGCGGCGATCAACGGCTTCGCAGCCAGCGTCTCTCCGACCGAAACCGCATGAATCCAGATTGCCGGGCGCAAGTCCGAACTCGGTTTATCGTTCAATGCGTCGGGCGGCATGTCGGGCAAGAGGCCCAAGCGCTGACGAAAGGCTCCCACATATTTGCGATTGAATACGGCTTGATAGACGAAATAAGGAAGCAGCGCAATAAACGCAATGGTTAGAAGAAAGCTGTAGATGAGGCGCATCTTTCGGTGTCCTTGACCTTCTACGACCGGCTTTTATAAAGTCGTCGCCGGCCTCGTTCCTCGGAACCATATTACAGCGCCGCGAGCGGTAGCGGTACTGTACCGGTAACACAAACATCAAGCAAAGGAGTATCGCTTGCAGTATTTACCTTGTCGCATCGCGCGGCTGTCATTGATCGCCGCTCTTTTGATCCTCCCCTTCAATATAAATTCATTCAGTCAACAACCGAAAAACAAAACGAACCAGGCGGCGCGAAAGGTCGGTTTCGCCGAGGCTCAAAAGTTGCTCGCCAACGAAAACGAGGGCAATTTGAGCAAGCAGCCCGGAAAATTCAGCAGAACAAGATTAAGCGGCGGACAGGTGCTCGAAGTCTATTACCCAATAACCACGCCGAACCCGCGGAGAAAATCCAGGCCCGTGACCACACCCGGTTACGGCGTGCTTCACGAATCGGAACTGGCTTTCAAAGAAGCGAACCGCCCGCGCCACGTGCTTGAAGATTTGATCCCCAATGGCCACAAGCTGGTCGGCGACATCCCGCAGCTTGTCGCAAAACTCGAAAAACGTTTGCGCCTGGGCGCGGGCAAACTCGATTATTCGCGCGCAAGCTTGAAACGCGTTGACGCCTATCTGGCCGGTTACCTAAGCTCGCATTCGACGATGCAGACCGATCCGCAATTGTTTCAGGAATTGACGGCGTATTACGGGGAAACGCTGCGGCGCGCGATCGGCGCCGAGTGGCGGGTCCGCGAAGAGCGCGTCAGCGAATTGCATAAGCAGCCTGAACCGAACATCATTCTCAACTCCGGCGGCGGGGCGAAGGAAATCAAACCCTGGAGCGGTTTGATCAGCGTGCTTTACGACGAAGACAAACGCGGCGCCGGATTGACGAAACTCTTCGACGCCGACCTGGCGGCGACAAAATGAGATTTATGAGTGGTCGTACGCGTCGTCGCGGATGACACCCTGAAACAATGAAAATCAACCACGAAGAAACGAAGAAGACGAAGAAAGGACGGAAAAAATCTTCGTCTTCTTCGTTTCTTCGTGGTTGATTTTCGGAGCCAAGATGATTGAGCAATCCGCAATCCGCAATCCGCAATCCGCAATCTTACAAATGCGCGGCATGGCGAAATTCTTTCCCGGCGCTCAAGCTCTCGCCGGGGTGGATTTCGCCGTGCGGCGCGGCGAGATTCATGCCCTCGTGGGCGAAAACGGCGCGGGCAAATCAACGTTGATGAAAATCCTCGCCGGAGTCGTGGCGAAAGACGGCGGCGAGATCGTCTTCGACGGTTGTGAGATCAATCCGCGAAACGCGGCGGAGGCGCAGGCGCTCGGCGTCAGCCTCGTGCATCAGGAATTAAGTTTGGCGCCGAACCTGACGGTCGCCGAAAACATCTTCGTGCGGCGCGAGCCACGACGATTAGGCCCGCTCAGCCCGCTCAGTTTGATCAACTGGCGCGAGCTGAACGCGAGAGCGAAAGAATTGCTCGATCAATTTGAGCTGGAAGTAGCGCCCGACGCGCCGGTGAAAAACCTCAGCCTGGCCAAACGCCAGATCGTCGAGATCGCGAAAGCCCTCTCGATCGAAGCGAAACTGCTGATTCTGGACGAACCCACATCATCGCTCGAAACACATGAAGTCGAATTGTTGTTCAAACTGCTCCGGCGGCTCGCGGCTCGCGGACTCGGCCTGGTCTACATCACGCACAGGATGGACGAAATCTTCCGCATCGCCGATCGCGTCACAGTGCTGCGCGACGGGCGACTGGTCGGAACACGGGAGCGCGGCGAGACTGACGCGGACGAGATCATCAGGATGATGGTCGGACGCGAGCTTGAAAAGCTGTATCCGCCGAAAGCGAGTCGCGCCGGCGAAGCCGTCTTTGAACTGCGCGGCCTGACGGCTCGCGGCAAATTCAACGATGTCAGTTTGACGGTTCGCCGCGGCGAGATTCTGGGGCTCGCGGGATTGATCGGTTCGGGCCGAACCGAAGCGATGATGGCCGCGATCGGTCACGCGCCGCTCGATGGCGGAGAGGTTTTGATTGACGGCAAGGCGGTCAGAATTGATTCCCCGCGCGACGCGCTGCGCCTCGGCGTCGTCTATTCGCCGGAAGACCGCAAATATCAAGGGCTGTTCCTGGCGCAGAGCGTCCGGGCGAACATCATCGCCGCCAGTTTGAACGAATGCAGCGGCGGCGGGTTGATGCGCCGTTCGGCCGAACGGGCATTGAGCGCCGGCTTCACACGCGACCTGACGATCAAAACGCCTGATCTGGAAAGATCAGTTGGCGCTTTGTCGGGCGGCAATCAGCAGAAGGTCTTGCTGGCGAAATGGCTGGCGACACGGCCACGAGTGTTGATCGTTGATGAACCGACGCGCGGCGTTGATGTCGGATCGAAATCGGAAATCCATCACTTGCTCCGGCGATTCACTGAAGCTGGCGGCGCAGTGATTATGATCTCTTCGGAGTTGCCTGAAATTCTGGGGATGAGCGACCGCATCGCCGTGTTTCACGAAGGGCGCGTGGCAGGCGAGTTGAGCGGCGATGATGCGACTGAAGAGAAGATAATGCGGTTAGCGACCGGAGCTTGAGAACTAGTCTTCACCGCTCTCAAGCCATGCGACATCAGCTTTGTCCTTCGGCCTTCCCGCGGCTTTTTTGTTTTGCAAAAGATGCTCGCGCCCGATGATGGGAATCTTCAACCCTTCAAGTTCGACTTCGAGGCGTTCAGGCCAGGCATCTTTGAATTCGACTCCATCAATCGCCGTCAGTATATCAATCCGTTGCGGAGGCGCCCCGATTTGAAAAACGGTTCCCGGCGTTTTGAGATCATCGAGTGTCAAGCCAGACAGCGGCGCGCCAAAGTTTGCAACTGCGCGCCAAACCCGTGAAGCGTTCTCATCAGAGCAACGAATCCACAAGTCAATATCCCCAGTAGCGCGAGGGAGACCGTACGCCGCTAACGCGTATGCCCCCACGACCATAAACTCAACCTGCTGGTCGCAGAACGCGGACAACATGTCGCGGAAGTCTGGATTGAGCATCTTTTTCTCCTGTCACAGCTTCTTTGAAAGCCCATGCATCCAGTGCAAGTTGCCACATCATTTCCAGCAACTGGGCAGGCGTATATTCCCGTAGGCCCGTTTCTTTCCCTTGCTGGCCCAATCTCTGAACACGAATGACGCGGAATGGTGATTTCATACAGTGAATTTAGCACAACGACGCCTCGATAACTAACTTACTTCTGTTATGGCCGCTTGTTTCCGCTTATCGCCAGTGCTAAATTTCGCGCCGTCGTTCAACCAATCACAATTCGCAGCTATTTCAACAATCCAGTTGGAGGTCTGTCATGCCTGCAATCCGCAATTACGCTCCGCGAGCGATTCTGGCCCTCGCAATCATCGCGCTGGGCGCCGCAACCTTCGCGCAAACAACCGGCCCGCAACCAACCATCGCGCCGAAGACGGTCAAGATCAATCCTGAAACGGCCGAGGCCGAAGTCGGACAGCAATTGAAGCTGACTCTCACGGGTTTCGACGCCGAAGGCAAAGCGATGGAGCAAAAGGCCGCGACTTGGATCGCGCTGCCGGGCGATCTGGCCGCGGCGGATGATTCGGGCACGGTCACATTTTTCGCTCCCGGCGCGGTTCAAGTGATCGCGATTGTGGGAGGAGTCAAACCGGCCATCGCCAAAATCACTGTCAAACCTGCTCGCGTAAAACAGCTCAATATCGCAAAACTGAACGCGCCATTGATCGTCGGCGGAACGTACAAGCTCGACGCCAGGGCGATTGGCGCGAACGGCGATCCGCGCGAGGACGTAAAACTGGATTGGTCTTCAGCCACTCCTTCAATTGCGGTTGTTGACTCCGCCGGACTGGTGACCGGCCTCGCTCCGGGCAAGGCGAAGCTCGTCGCAAAATCCGAAGGTGTGAGCGGCGAAATGATGATCGAAGTCGCCAAGAGCAATGTCCGCGGCGTGGCAATCGAACCGCGAACGACAAACGTCAGAACCGGCGACGTGATTCGTTTCTCGTCTACAGCCGAAGACGCGGGCGGCGGCGCGATCAAGAACGCCGCCGTGCGCTGGTCGGTCAGCGGCGACGGCGCGACGATTGAATCGGATGGAGACTTCGTGGCCGCGCGCCCCGGCGCATACGCCGTGACCGCATCGGTCGGCGATTTATCCTCCGTCGCCACCGTCATCGTCGCGCAGCGCGGCGCCGAACGCGAGTTGGAGTTGGTCGGGCGGGTCAAACTCAAAGACCTTCAAGCCTCCGAACAGTGGCCGTTCGGAAATTATCTCTACGTTTCGACCATCTGGGATCAGGTTCAGGTTTACGACATCAGCGACCCGAAGAATCCCAGGCTGACGGACACGGTCAAGGTTGACGCGCGCATAATCAACGACGTGAGCGTGACGCCCGATGGAAAGATCGGCGTGCTGACTCGCGAAGGCGCGTCGAGCCGCAAGAACGGGATCGTTTTCCTCGACACCTCCGACCCCGCGCATCCGAAAGTCATCTCGGAATACACCGAGACAGTGACTGGCGGCGTGCACAGCGCGTTTATTGACGGGCATTACGTGTACCTGACTGATGACGCGACGGGTTCGATGCGCGTGATTGATTTCAAGGACGTAAAGAACCCGAAAGAGGTGGCGCGATGGCAGGTCGAAGGCAAAGGTAAAATCGGGAACACCGCGACCGGCGGGCAATTTTCCGAAGGCCGTTACCTGCACGACGTTCAGGTGAAAGACGGGTTGGCCTATCTGGCCTATTGGCGCGACGGGCTGGTGATCCTGGATGTCGGCGCGGGAATCAAAGGCGGCAGCCCGGAGAAACCGCAATTCGTCAGCCAAATTCGTTTCAACCACAACGAGCTATACGGCGACGGATGGTTGGCGGGCACGCACGAAGTCTACCGCTACAAAAATTACGTCTTCGTCGGCGACGAAGTCTTCCCGGCGCAGTTCGACATTCAAGCCAAAGACCGCATTCCGGCGCGCGGCGTGCTGCACGTCGTTGACGTTTCGGACATCCTCAACCCGCGCAAAGTGGCCGAGTATGCCGTGCCCGAAGGCGGCGCGCATAACGTCTGGGTCAAAGACGACATTCTGGTGATGGGATATTACGGCGGCGGCGGACGCGTGCTGGATGTGTCGGGCGAATTGCGCGGAGACCTGTACGCGCAAGGCCGCGAGATCGCGCGTTTGTGGACCGGCGACCCGCAAGGTTTCCGCCCGAACGTGCCTTTCGCCTGGGGCGCGCGCCAATTCGGCGATCACATCTTTTTCAACGACATCAATTCGGGCATCTGGATTATGAAACTCGGCAAGCCGAAGCAGAAAGGCTCGACGACGGCGCCAGGCGAGTAAGGTTTGCGGCCAAGTTTAAGCTGGTATAGGCTTTTGTCAGCAAAATCGAACTGATCATTGAACAGGAGGCTGCGGATGACAGGTATCGAAACAGGGGCAACCCTGTTAAAAGTCGGTGTGACAATGATCCAAAGAGCCGCTCCTGGCGGAATCGCGCTTCTCAAATCCTGGTTCAAGGGAAAGGAGATTATGATTGTCGGCCAGCCGCGCGCGGGAAAAACGACTTTCATTGACTACTTTCATTATGGCTTGTTTGAAGGCGAAAAAGAGACCGACAAAACGAAAGAGGTCGTCCGCAGCGCCCGCTTCGACATCAAGATGGGCCGTGATGCAGCGCTTGAGATGATAGTCAAGTCGGTTGTTGACGTACCCGGGCAAGTCGGTCCGATTGAACACGCAAAGCTCGTCTTCGAGCGGAGGCCGCATGCTGTTGTTATCTTCACCGATCTCACGCGCCCGTTGCGCGGAGAATCAGATCGAGCATCCGCCGCCTGGGTTCAAGAGTTCTGCCGGACGCTCGAATCAAGGTGGCGTGCGAACCGAAAGAGGACTAATCGAGTCAGGACAATGGTTCTGGTGATGAATAAATGTGACAACGTGGATGAAAAGAAAGTCGTATCCTGTAAGCAGGCGTTTCGGAAAATACTTGACGCGGAGTTGCGAGAGGCGCGCGGTCTGATGCTGGACGAGATTGCGATTATGCCCTGCGCGCTCATCACCAATCCCGACGGAACGAAGATGGTTGATAGCGTGATTGCGCATTTGGCCAAAGCGCTAGCGAGGTAGTTATGGCACAGAGCAAACGTGAACAGATCAATGTTGTCGGCGAACCCTCAAAAATCAATCGCGCCGAGCAAAACACTGTACCGGATTTATTGCTTCAACAACACCGCTGGTACTTAACCCGGAACTTGGTGAACCGTTTGGCTAACCGCATACTGCTTATCTTGTGTGTGGGTAGTATGGCTCTTGTCAATCATCTTTCCCTAACACATCTAATTGCCTCGATCTCTGTCGCACTTATGCTAACCTATCATTGGCATTATGAAAGGGGACTCCTAAAAATAAACCTTAAGTCGCTAGAGGAAATACTTGCAAAACGCAGCGGTGAGGAATGGGAAGACATTTACATTCAGACCAAGTATCTCACCTCAGGTCACAGAAACAAGTTCAGGGCTTTTGTTCCTGAGCCATTAGTATGGGCGGTATTTGTAACCTTGCTCGGATTGTTACGATTTTTCTTTGAGAGGAAGTTGGGACTCTAAATCCTATCGGCCTTTGTAATCGCTCCTTCCGACGCGGATGAGACCAGCGCGGCGTATTTCTGACTATCGCGGTGTTGCTGGCGACCTGTCCCACGCGGCTTGCGTCCGACCGCACGCTGACAAAGATCAGAACTTACGCTGCGAACCCGGGTAAATGCGGCAAGATATCTCAAGAACAATTGACACAGCCGATTCTCAAGTCGTAAATTCCCGCCGCACTCTTCAAATTCCGCCATTTCGGCTTCGGTTCTCTATCGCGCCAATCGGAGGTAATAAAATGAAACGCACGGCTATTGTCTTTTGCCTGGTTCTCCTCTCAGCCACGCTGCTCTCTTTCAGCTTCAAATTGGGCAGCTTCAAATTGGATTCTCCTGTCGCGGCGAAGGAGACGTGGACGGGCGTGAAATCGAAACACTTCTTTCTGATCGGTAACGCCAGCGAGAAGGACATCCGGAAAGTCGCGACCAACCTGGAACAATTTCGCGAGGTCTTCTCGCGCCTCTTCCCCAGAGCCAACCTCAATTCGCCGGTTCCGATCAAGGTGATCGTCTTCAAAGACCGCAAATCCTATCTGCCGTTCATGCCGGCTTATCAAGGCAAGGTGAACGAGGTCGCCGGTTATTTTCAGCCCGGCCCTGATGTCAATTACATCACGCTGACCGCCGAACTCGGTCAGGAAAGCCCGTTCAGCACCATCTTCCACGAGTTCGTCCATTCGCTGACCAACGACAACACCCACAGCGCGCCCGCGTGGTTCAGCGAAGGGCTGGCCGAGTTCTACAGCACGTTCGATGTCACGGACGGCGAGAAGAAGGTCTGGCTGGGCAAACCGATCTCGCATCACGTCTACCTGCTGCGCGAAAACAAATTCCTGCCGCTCCAGCGCCTGTTCGCCATTGACCACGGCTCGCCCGAATACAACGAGAAGGACAAGAAGGGCGTCTTTTACGCGCAATCGTGGGCGCTGGTTCATTTCCTGCTTCTGGGTAACAACTCCCAGCGCCAGCCGCAGTTCACCAAATACCTCGATCTGCTCTCGAAAGGCGTCCCGGTTGACGAAAGCTTCAAACAGGCGTTCCAGACCGATTACGCGACGATGGAAAAGGAGCTGAAGAATTACATCGGACGCAATACATACCCGGTGCAGACATTCACTTTCGGCGAGAAGCTTCAGTTCGACGCGGCGATAGAGAGCGCGCCGATCACCGAAGCCGAGTGGAATTACCACCTCGGCGACCTTGTGCTCCACCTCAACCGCACCGATTGCGAGCAGTATTTGAAGAAGGCGATCCAGCTCGACCCGAACCTGGCCGTGGCGCATGCGTCGCTGGGGATGGCGCAGATGCGCGGCCAACGTTTTGCCGAAGCCAAACAGAGCCTTGAGCGCGCGGCCGCCACCGGTTCGCAAAATCACATGGTTCACTACTATTACGCTTTCGTGCTCAGCCGCGAAGGGATGGACGGGAACAACGTCGTCAAAGGGTATGCGCCCGAATTCGCGCAGAAGATGCGCGAGCATTTGAAGAAAGCGATCACAATCTCGCCCGGCTTCCCCGAATCCTACAACCTGCTGGCCTTCGTCAACATGGTCACGGGCGAAGATCTCGACGAATCGTCCAACCTGCTGCGACGCGCTATTTCGCTCTCGCCTGGCCGCCATGAATTCGTCTTTATGCTCGCGCAGATTCAAATGCGACAGGAAAAATACGACGAAGCGCGCAAGATGCTCGAACCCGTAGCCCAAAACGCTCCCGAACCTCAGCTTCGCCAACACGCGCAATCGCTGCTCGATTCGATCAACTCCATCACCGAACGTCTGCAACAGTTCAAAGCCGAGACAGAAGCCGCCAACACTCGACGGGTCGTGACGAGCGAAGGAGCGAAGACAGGCGAGAAAGCGACTGAAGACAGACCGCGCATCATATTGCGCCGCCGCTTCGACGGGGAAAAAGCGCGAGGGCTGCTGACCGAGGTCCAATGTTCCGAAAAAGGAATGACGATTGTGATCAAAGACGGCGCGCGCACGCTCAAGTTCAACACCTCCGCCCCGGAGCGGGTGCAGTTCATCACCTACACTCAGGACGTGAAAGAATCAATCACCTGCGGCAAGATCAACCCCGCGAAATCAGTCGTCGTAACTTATCGCGGCTCGACCGACGCGAGTTCGCCGTTCGATGGAGAGCCGATTGCGGTGGAGTTTGTGAAGCCGGAGGAGAAATAAATTCGACCCGGAGGTCGTTTTAGTAGATCGAAGAGATGTTCTGCCAGGCTTGATAGATCGGTTTGGTCGGCTTTTCGGCTGAGATAAATTCGGCGTTGACGCTGATGGCCGCAGCAAGATGAAGAGCATCCATTGCGCCGAGACCGAACTGACAGGCCAGATCAAGCGCGGGTTGAATATAGCAAGGGCCCGCATCCGGCGCGCGGCGTCCGGCCCAATAGCAGCGTTGATCAGCGCTGAAGAGTCAACAACCGTGATCTGTTTGCTCATACTCTTCGCTCAAGTATCCGCCGCGCCGCCGCGCAATCTCTCGCTCGATTTCCTCTTCGGTGAGCAATCCTTCGCCGCTCTCCGCAATCTCCATACTCAGATTGTATAGTTCCTTGCCCAATTCCGACATCGTTTCGTAAGTCAAGTCGGGAGGAATGTAGGCGCGGCGCACGTGCGGCGCTTCCTCGTAGTATTCGCTGTCGTAGTTGATCGCCAAATTGTTTTTGCTCATAACCAGACCTCCACTGAGGTCATTCTAGTGAAACTTGGTCTCTTACCTCAAGCGGGCGGTTTTGCAGCGGCGCCATCGGCGTTACTTCATATCTGCTCTCGTGATCGCCCCTTCCGATGCGGATGAAACCAGCGCGGCATATTTATGGAAAACTCCCGAAGTATACCGGGGCGCGGGCGCTTTCCATTCAGCCAATCGAGCCTTGATCTCTTCGCCGGAAAGCTCGACGTCCAGCTTCCGGTTTTCGATGTCAATCACGATGATGTCGCCTTCGCGCAGCGCCGCGATGGGGCCGCCGACCGCGGCTTCGGGCGCGACGTGGCCGATCATCAATCCGCGTGTGGCGCCGCTGAAGCGCCCGTCGGTTACGAGCGCCACACTCCCGCCCAGGCCTTCGCCGACGAGGGCCGCCGTCACGCCCAGCATCTCCCGCATTCCGGGACCGCCTTTCGGACCTTCGTAACGGATCACCACGACATCGCCTTCTTTGATCCGCTTGGCCGTGACGGCTTTCATCGCATCTTCTTCGCGCTCGAAGATTCGCGCGGGACCGCGATGGTAGGGGCGTTCGTGGCCCGCGACTTTGACGACCGAGCCTTCGGGCGCGAGGGCGCCTTTCAAGATCACAAGCCCGCCGTGCGGTTTGATCGGGTTGGCGCCGGTGTAGACCACATCCTGCCCCGGAGTCTCATTGGCAAGCCCTGCTTCCTGCCCGATGGTTAACCCGCTGACGGTCATCTGGCTGCCGTCCAGGTAGCCCTTTTCGACCAGTCGTCGCGCAACCAGGCCGATTCCGCCCGCGCGACCAAGGTCAATCGCGGTGTATTTCCCGCCTGGTTTCAGGTCCGCGATCATCGGCGTGCGGTTGCTGATCTCGTCGAATTCTTCGATCTTCAAATCAATGCCCGCCTCGCGCGCCATCGCCAGCAGGTGCAGAACGGCGTTGGTCGAGCCGCCGGTCGCCGCCACACCGGCGATCGCGTTCTCGAAAGATTTGTGCGTGAGGATGTCTTTCGGACGCATCCCCTGGCGCAGCAGATCAACTACGTATTTGCCCGCGTCCACGGCCGTCTTCTCTTTCAACGGGTCGGTGGCCGAAACGCTGCCCGTGCCCATCACCGCCAATCCGATGAATTCCATGACCATCGCCATCGTGTTCGCGGTGTATTGTCCGCCGCACGCGCCCGCGCCGGGACAGGCTACGTTTTCGATTTCGAGTAAATCATCGTCAGACATCTTGCCCGCGGCGTTCGCGCCCACGGCTTCAAAAACGTCCTGGATCGTCACATCGCGCCCGCGGAAATTGCCCGGAGCAATAGAGCCGCAATAGAGAACCATTCCGGGAATGTTCAACCGGATCAACCCCATCGCCGCGCCCGGAATCGTTTTGTCACACCCAACCAGAGCGATCACGGCGTCGAACATATAACCGCGCGCGACCAGCTCGATCGAATCGGCGATCAGATCGCGGCTGATGAGCGAGGCCTTCATCCCCTCGGTGCCCATCGTCACGCCGTCGCTGATCGAGATGGTGTTGAATTCCATCGGCGTACAGCCTGCGGCGCGGATGCCTTCTTTGACCTTCACGGCCAGGTCGCGGTGGTTGAAATTGCACGGCATGGTCTCAATCCACATATGCGCGACGCCGATGATCGGTTTGGCCAGGTCTTCGTCGGTGAAACCGATGGCCTTGAGCATCGAGCGCGCCGGAGCGCGGTTGCGACCATTCGTAATGATGTGGCTCAGGTGTTTCGGATCGAATGACATAGGCAAGCTCCCAGCGAAAGGCTTTTGCAGCCTGGTTTATATTTTAATCCCTTAAATGATTTCGTGAGTGGTGTTAGTAGTGAAATGGAAGGGGCATTGTGGCCGAGTTTTGCCGATGGCGCAAGACCCGAACAGTACCGCGCGCGTAAGCAAGCGGTTGGCCCTCCACTCAACCGCTTGCTTACGCGCGCGGTACTGTGCCAGGTGAGGCAACTTCGACCCACCAAACTCACGCTCCGGCCTCGGCCCCGCTGATTCCGGCTGCAATAAAGTTACGACGCGAGCGGTAAGTCACGGCGCGCCGGGCGATAATCCGAAATCGCCTGGAACTTCGACCGCTCTGGCTCCGAAATTGCGATTGGGGCATGAGGAATTCGGAGCAGAAGGAGGATGCCATGCGTGAGTTAGCGCTATCCGGGAATAATGAACCCGACGAAGCTAGATTAATCGCAGCCATCTTACGTTACCTGGCCGAGCACCCGCGGGCGATGGACACCTTCGATGGAATCGCCGAATGGTGGGTAATGCGTGAGCAAGTGAGGGCGGAAGTGGCTCATCTTGAGCGAGCCATCCAGCATCTGACGGCGCAAGGCGTTATTCAGGAGGTGCTCGCCGGCGCGGAAGTGTATTACTGCCTGCGGGCGCAGTGAGACCGGCTGACGGCCTCGGTTTGCTCACCGCAGAGCGCAACGCAATCGAGCCGCAAGAGCTTCTTCCGCGGCTCGTCGAGCTATTGGCATCGAGAAAAAAATCTTTCTTGTTGACGGCGCCAGTTCCGGTGTTATAGGGTGAACGCCGCTTGAAGATTGTGATTATTGTATTTGCTCCCGAGAAAACCCACTCCCACCAATTGCGCCCTTGAACGCGGGCGCTAGTTTCATTACTCCCATTTCTCCCCAGAAAATCAACCACGAAGAAACGAAGAGTACGAAGGGCTTTAAAACTATCTCTTCTTCTTCGCGCGCTTCGTTTCTTCGTGGTTGATTTTCATTCTTTCAGGGCGTCGCTCACTGAGACATGAACGACTCCTCGGAAAATGTACAGCAAACTTTTCAGCTAAGGTTTCCACACAAGTCAGTGTTTCCCCGCTCCGGAGGAGCGCAATGTTTATAGATCATCATTGTCTTTATTGTCCTAGCTCCGCTTAGCTGAAAATTTCGCTGTACATCGGCAGCGAGCCTCACGCCCCCTCACGTCCACAACGGGCAAAACGTCTGTATAACGAAACTCACATGGAAGAATTGGTTCAGCGATTACGCGACAAGCAAGCGATGGCGAAGTTGGTCGGCGAAGCGCCGTCCTTCGTCAACGCCATCAAACAGATTCCTCAAATCTCCAGGAGTGAGGCCGCCGTGCTCGTCAGCGGTGAGACAGGGACCGGGAAAGAGTTGGTCGCGCGCGCGATTCATTACACCAGCGACCGGGCGCCCTTCCCCTTCATCCCGGTCAACTGCGGCTCGCTCCCGGACACGCTCCTGGAAGACGAATTATTCGGGCACGAACGCGGCGCCTTCACTGACGCGCGCGCGCGGCGGCCAGGCCTGATCGAGCAAGCGAGCCAAGGGACGCTCTTTCTTGACGAAGTGGATAGTCTCAGCCTCAAGGCGCAGGTCGCTCTGCTGCGCGTGCTGCAGGATAAGAAGTACCGCGCCATCGGATCCAGCAGCGAGCGCCTGGCCGACGTGCGCATCGTCTCCGCGACCAACGCCAAACTCGAAGGGCTGGTCGAGGCGGGAGGCTTCCGCGCCGACCTCTACTATCGCCTCTGCGTGTTCACGATTAACCTGCCGCCGCTGCGGACGCGCAAAGAGGACATCATCACTCTGGCGTCGCACTTCCTCGGCAAGCATACGCCCGCCGACCAGCCGCCGCTGTCGCTAAGCCCGGCGGCGTGCGCGGCGCTCATCAGTTACGACTGGCCGGGCAACGTGCGCGAGTTGGAGAACGCGATCATCCGCGGGATTCACCTCTGCCAGCCAAATCCAACGGGGCTCATCACGCGTGAGGACCTGGGGCTGCGGCCGAGCGGCGCTCCGGTCGCCGACGAGCCGCTGGCCTGCCTCAGGGCCTCCTTTAAGGAGCGCAAGCAGGCGCTCATCGCAGCCTTCGAACAAGATTATCTCGCGCAACTGATGCGCGAACATCAGGGCAACGTCAGCCGCGCGGCCCGCAGCGCCGGCAAGGAGCGGCGCGAGTTCGGCAAACTCCTCAAAAAGTACGGCCTCGACCCTGCGCACTTCCGTCAATCAAATCTGGTAGTCACATCAGGCAGTCATACGCTTGGCAACCACACACATGCTTTAGGGCAATGGCGTTAGGTTACGACAGTCGCCGCGTAGGTCTCTACACAATTTCCCCGCTCCGTAAGGAGCGCAATGTTTATAGTTATGCGATGAATTATGCCTCCTAGCTCCGTCAGGAGCGGCATCTGGCCTCGCGCAGATGCCGCTCCTGACGGAGCTAGGGAATAAAGCAACACCAATCTATAAACATTGCGCTCCTCCGGAGCGGGGGAACGACAACTTGTGTAGATGCCAATGAGGTCTGCCTACGGCAATGGCCAATCTCAAATCTCAAATGACAGATGGAAAATGAAAAGCTCACACTATACCGGGAACGGGAACGATGCTTCAGCCGAAGTGGGTGAATTCCCACCCACGCGTCCAAGCCGATGCGCTGAAATTGATTAGTCCATTGATGGCCCCCGGCGAACCGCCTTTCGTTGAACCTTCGCCTTGGAGGCTGGGGGCTTTTTCACCCGGGTCTTTTTCGCCTGCCGCGTTAAACCGTTGCAAGCGTTGCGCTAGAAGACGGATTTCTCCAGGCCCGGCTTTTGCTACAGGCCCGCCGTGGTGGAAGGCCGCCGCATCAGCAAAGTTGAGGAGGAGGAGGAGATGAAGAGCGCCTCGGCTTAAGTGAGCTGCGCGATTTCCCACCGCAATCGAGTGGAGAAGTAAACACAAACATGGGATTGCCTTACACATTCGACACTGCGGTCAGTGAGGTAGAGACCGGAGTGTCGCCATATATTTCAACGCGCCCGCAACAGTTTCCCGTCATCGTCACGCCACGTCCTCACACGACGGACGTGGCGTGCGCGGACGCGGACGCGGCGCGCGTCTCGCCGGACGTCAGCCGGCAAGGAGCGGCGACGCGCGCGCCGATGGCCTGGCGAGTGATTGAGATCGTGATCGCCGCGAGCATGCTGCTGCTGTGCGCTCCGATTCTGTTGCTGACCGCTTTGATCATTCGACGCGGGACGCCGGGGCCGGCGATCTTCTTCCAGCGCCGCATCGGGTTAAACCGCGAGCCGTTCAACTTCGTCAAGTTTCGCACTCTTTACGCCGATGCGCGCGAGCGTTTCCCGGAGTTGTACGCTTACCGGTATTCGCCCGGCGAACTGCGCGCGCTGAAATTCAAAGTCGAGCGCGATCCGCGCGTCACACCGCAGGGGCAATGGTTGCGCCGCAGCACGCTCGACGAGTTGCCCAATTTCTGGTGCGTGATCACGGGCAAGATGGCATTGGTCGGGCCGCGCCCCGAAATCCCCGAAATGCTTCCTTACTACCGGGGCGAGATGCTGCTCAAGTTCACCGTCAGGCCTGGCATTACGGGGCTGGCGCAGATCTCCGGGCGCGGGAGACTCGGCTTCCACGAAACGGTCGCTTACGACGTCGAGTATGCGCGGCGGCGCTCGCTCGCGCTCGACCTCAAGATTCTGTTCAAGACTCTGACAAAGATCGTCACGCGCGATGGGGCATTCTGATGATGGCTACGGACACCAATTCGACATCTCCCAATCGCGCGCTCGCGGGCAAACGGACGCTGGTCATCGGCGGCGGGGGTTTTCTCGGTTCGCACCTCGTGGAGCGGCTGATCGAGTCAGGCGCGGTCGTCGGCGCCCTGGCGCGCCGCCGCGGCAAACTCGCCGGGATATGCGAGGGCGCGAGATGCGTCTTCATGGCGTGCGACCTGCATGACGCCGAGCAGACGCGGCGAGCCGTCGCCGGGTTCGCGCCGCAGATCGTCTTTCACCTCGCCGCGCGCCCGGACGCTAACGAGGACTTCAACCAGGCGCGCGCCGCAATCGAGACCAACCTCATCGGGACGCTCAACGCGCTGGAAGCCTTCAGGCTCTGCGATGGCGAGTTATTCATTTACGGCGACTCGGTCAAGGTCTACGGCGACGGCGGAGCGCCTTACCGCTCCGCCATGCCGCTCCGGCCGCTCAGCTCATATGCGATCGCCCGCGCCGCCGGCTGGCAGTTGTGCGAACTCTACCGCCGAGTCCACGGCCTAGCCGTGGTCTCTGTCCGCCCGACGCTCATCTACGGGCCGCGCCAGGGCCACAACCTGATCAGCTTCGTCGTTGACTCCACGCTCGCGCGCAGCGGCGAGATCCGGCTCGACGGCGGCGACCAGACACGGGATCCGCTCTTCATTGACGACGCAGGCGAGGCCTTCCTCGCTGTCGCCGCGCGCGGCGCGCAACTGGCCGGGAGCATCGTCAACATCGGCGGCGGCGAAGAGCGCACGGTGGCCGAGATCGCGCGCCTGATTGTCGAATTGATGGGCGGCGATACGCCCGTCGTCATCAACCCGCAGCGCCGGCGCCCGACCGAGACGCAACGCAGCTACTGCGACAACGTCGAAGCCGCGGTATGGCTCGGCTGGCAACCACGTACGGACCTGCGCGCGGGGCTGCGCGAGACTATTACCTATTTGTTGCGCCAGCGCGCCGAAGAGTCACGACCATTCGGACACACGGACGACCGCGCGGCGCTCAACGTTTTCAGCTTGGGAGAGAGGAATGCGGCTCGCACAAAAGTTTCTTAAGCGCGTCCCACAATACACGCGCAGCCAACGTCATCTCTGGTCAGTCTTGAAACACGGTACGCCGCGCAAGTGGGCCAACCTGGCGCGCGCCGAGTGCGAACGCAAGCTGCGCCGCGTCACGGTCGGGAGCCACCCGTACCTGCTCATCATTGACCCGTGCAATTACTGCAACCTGCGCTGCCCGCTCTGTCCAACGGGTCTCAACGACCTGGGCCGCCCGCAGGCGATGCTCTCGTTCGAGCATTTCCAAAAGTATTTCGACCCGTTCGCGCCCTACCTGTTCGAGGCCTATTTGCACAACTGGGGCGAGTCGCTGCTCAACAAGCAGGTCTACCGGATGATCGAGTACGCGCAGCGTCACAACGTCGGCACTAACCTGTCGTCGAACTTCGTCCGGGTGAGAAGCGAGGAACTGGACCAGCTTCTGGACTGCGGTCTCGAATACCTTGTCGTCTCGATAGACGGCGCGAGCCGCGAATCATATGCGCAGTACCGCATCGGCGGCGATTACGACCGCGTGATCGAAAACCTGAGTGAGTTGTTGCGGCGGCGCGCCGCGCGCGGGCAGGCGACGCCCATCGTCGAATGGCAGTTCATCGTCATGAAGCACAACGAGCACGAGACCGCCGAGGCCGAGCGTCTGGCCAAAAAGCTCGGAGTTGACCTGATACGCTTCATTCCCGTCGGCATGCCTTACGAGTTCAAGAACCGCCAGGAGACGGCTGACAAATGGTTCCCGACGGCGATCGCAGGACGTTCCGCGAGCGATCACCAGGAGTTGCAATATGGGCAGGCCAACAAGCCCAGCCCGTGCTTCTACCTTTATCGCTCGATGGTCATCAATCCAGACGGCGGAATCTCACCTTGCTGTGTGGTCTATCGCAAGAATCGCGACTTCGCCCAACTCAATGGGGAGCGGATCGAGCCGATGGAGATTTGGAACAACCCGAAATATCTCTCGGCGCGTTCGCTCTTCTCCGCCGCGACGCTCCCGCGCCGGCAGGCGACGGTATGCGACCGTTGCGACATCTTCGCGCGCCACGCGAGCAAGCGGCGACCAGCCTCTGCCACGGGCGCCGACGCCGCGCCGCGCCCCATGGCGGACGAGTAAGCGCCTGGCGCTCAATTGAGGTGTAACGAATGATTCCGATGAAAAACACGAAAGCCGACAACTACCGCGGCGAGATGGCCGCGAGCGCGGCGGCGAACTGCGCCGAACTGAGACGGCCCGTCGGGGATGACGCGCGTCGTCTGGCGGCGCGCATCACGACCCAACTCGGCGAGAGGCCCGGCGAGACCGGGCGTGTCATTCTCTTCACCGGCCTGGCGATGGACGCGGGCGTAAGCCTGATGGCGTCGCAGTGCGCGCGCGCGCTCCTCGACCTCCGGCCGGGCCGCGTCGCGCTGCTTGACGCTAAATTCAACGCGCCGGATCTGCATACGCGCTTTGGCCTCCCAATCGGCCCTGGCCTAGGAGAGGCGCTGCGCGAGCCGGAGGCGCTGCCCGCGGCGATCCACGCGACGCCTCACCCGGCGCTCACCGTGTTGCCGGCGGGCAAGGGCGGAGCGAGGGTGTGCTATTCGGACGCGGCGCTCGGCGAGTTGTTCGCCGCGCTGCGCCGGCAGTTCCGTTTCACCGTCGTTGACGCCTCGCCGCTGATGCAGTTCATCAGCGCGCCGCTCATCGCGGCGCACGCTGACGGCGTTGTGCTCGCGCTCGCCGCCGGACGGCACACCAGAGCGCAGCTCCGCGAGGCGCAGCGCGAGGTGGAAATGACGCGGGCCGCGTTGCTCGGCGTCGCGCTTTATGAGTCGGCGAAAGTGGCTTGATGCTGATCGAAGAGACACAACGTAACTACGGAGGACCGTGCGCCGCGCGGCCAGCGCCTCACACCAACGTGGCCGCGCGGCGCATCTCGGTCTTGCATCTGATCCACACGATGGCCTACGGCGGCGTCGAGACGGCGGTGCTCAACTGGCTGACCAATTTCGACCGTGAGCGCTTCGACGCCCACATCGCCTGCTTCGCCAATCCGGGCGCGACCGAAAGGCCATTCGTCGAAGCCGCCGAGCAGCGGGGCGTGCGCGTCTGGCGCATCCCGTGGGGACGGCGCAAGCCGATTATCAAAGCGGGCCGCGCGCTCGCCGCGCTGCTCCGCGATCAGCGCGTGGACATCCTGCACACTCACAACTGGTATGCGGATTTCGTCGGGGCGCTCGCCGCGCGACTGGCGCCGGTCAAGACGATCACGACGCTCTACGTCTGGTTCGATTACGACTGGAAGCGCAATTTGCTGCAGGCGCTGGACCGCCGCGTCATCAAGCGGTTCGATCTGGTCACGGCCCACTGCGAGGATACGCGGCGCAAGACGATTGCTGGCGGCTATCCGGCTGAGCGTTTGCGCGTGCTCAACTGCGGCTTCGCGACGCGACGCGCCGATTTGACGCCGGCCGAGCGACAGGCGCGACGACGCGCGTTCGGCGTCAGCGACGAGGAGATCGTGCTCGCCAACATCGCGCGGCTCTATCCGGAGAAGGCGCAGGCCGCGCTGTTGCGCTGTTTCAAAGAGATCCACCGGCGCGCGCCGCAGACCAGGCTCTGGATCACCGGCGTCGGGCCGCTCGAAGCGGAATTGAAACGCTCGTGCGCCGCGCTCGGCCTCGATGGCGTGGTCAGCTTTCTCGGTTTCGTTAACGACTTGCCGCAGTTGCTCGCGCTCGTTGACGCGCAGGTACACCCGGCGCTGATCGAAGGCATCCCGCTCGCGATCTGCGCGGGGATGGCCGCCGGATTGCCGATCGTCGCTTCGGCGGTCGGCGGGCTGCCGGAAATTTTAGCCGGCGGGCGCTGTGGCCGGCTCGTGCCCGGCGGCGACGAGGAGGCGTTCGTTGAAGCCGTGCTGCGGCTGATCGCCGCGCCGGAAGAGGCCGCGCGGTTGGGACGCGCCGCGCGGCAAATGATCGAAACCGACTTCTCGCTCGATGCGGCCGTCCGGCGCGTCGAGGAGACTTACCTGGAGGTGATCGGCCCGTGCGCGTCGGAATCTTCGTCGTGATGGCTGGCCGCGAGGCGGGCGGCCCGGAAACTTACGAGCGATGCCTGGTGCGCTCGCTCGCCGCGCTCGGCGGCGCCGACGATCTGCGCGTCTTCTGCCTTGACCGGCGGGCGCGCGAATCCTTTACACCGGGGGCGCCAGGCGCCGCAGGCGTCAGCTATCACGTGCTGCGTCCGTCGGCTCGCTGGGTGAGCATTACGGCGACGCTGCCCTGGCGGTTGTGGCGCGGCGGGATTGATCTGCTGCACGCGACCTTCATCCCGCCGCCGTTTTCGCCCACGCAGTACGTCTTCACGATGCACTGCTTCAGCACGTTTGCGCATCCGGAGTTTTATCCGCCCGCGATCCGCTGGCGCTTGAACAGCTCGATCAAGCGGGGCCTCGGCCAGGCGCGCCTGATTCTCTGCGTCTCGGAGAACGTGCGTGATTTGACGGCGGAGAAATTCAAGCTCCCGCCGGAACGGCTGCAAGTCGTCTACAACGGCATCGGCGACGAGTTCCTGCCGCGCGCCGGCGAGGAGACCGAACGCGACGCGGCGCGACGCGAGGTCGCCGCGCAATACGACATTCACGACCCGTACCTTCTTTTCGTCGGCCAGCTCAAAGCTCGCAAGAACGTCGTCCGCCTGCTCGAAGCGTTCCACCGCTTCCGGCAGGAGGCGCCCGCCGAGGTGAAGCTCGTGCTCGCGGGGCGGCGGTCGTTTACCTCCGAAGGGATAAACGAGACGCTTGAACGCCTGCGTCTGCGCCAGAGCGTGGTCGAGCTCGGCCACCTTCGCCACGAAGCCCTGCCCGCGCTCTATCGCGCCGCCGAGGTCTTCGTCTTCCCGTCGCTCTGGGAGGGCTTCGGGATCCCAGTGATCGAGGCGATGGCTTGCCACACGCCGGTCGTAACCTCGAACGTCTCGTCGCTGCCGGAAGTCGCCGGTGGTTGCGCCGTGCTCGTTGACCCGTACTCGGTCGAGGACCTGGCGGCGGGGATGTATCGCGCATACACCGACGCCGGGTTGCGGGCGGTTTTGCGAGCCAAAGGCTTTGATCGCGCAAATCAATTTACGTGGCAACGGACGGCGCGCGAGACGCTCGCCGCTTACCAGGCGGCTGGGCAAATGCTCGCCGCGTGATGATGAGGTCAGGGATCGCTCGCCCCGAGCGGCTGACGCGATAACGATGCCCTGAAAAAATGGCAAAAGAGCATGGAGTTCAGCCTTTAGGCTGCCAGGCTTACAAAAGAGCATGGAGTTCAGCCTTTAGGCTGCCAGGCTTACCGTAAAAGGCGAGTGGCCGAAGCCCAACAGCCTAAAGGCTGAACTCCATGCTCTCTGCCGAAGCCCAACAGCCTAAAGGCTGAACTCCATGCTCTCTGCCGAAGCCCAACAGCCTAAAGGCTGAACATGTTCTCTTACTGAGGAATTTTATGAACAGCCGAAAATCATGCGTTACGTCGATGATCTGCGCCGCGCTCATCGCCTTGCTGCCGGCCGTCTTTCCGCTGGCCATCTTTCCGCTGATTGGATCAAGCGCGGCCCGCGCCCAGAGCGCGCCGGGGCAGGCGGTCGCCAAACCCAGCGCGGCGACAGTGACCGAGGGCGGCAATGAGACGCAATTTCGCCTCTCGCCCGGCGATCTGATCGAGATCAAATTCTTCTACAACTCCGAGCTAAACGAGACGGCGCGCCTGCGGCCCGATGGCAGCATCTCGCTCGGTTTGATCGGGGAAGTCCTGCTCGGCGGCAAGACCGTGGCCGAAGGGATGCGGCAGCTCGAAACGCTCTACGCCGAACACCTCGTCACGCCGAGCGTCACGATCCAGGTGCGCGAATACGGCGCGCGGCGCGTT
>Ga0187894_10001929_pt1 | contig 25694 bp, 11 predicted proteins | sample GBC1701081metaG_FD_136650 | JGI IMG/M metagenome (GOLD analysis project Ga0187894, IMG submission 136650) | White microbial mat communities from a lava cave in the Kipuka Kanohina Cave System on the Island of Hawaii, USA - GBC170108-1 metaG ... | reverse complement strand
TGCTGACGAACGGCATCCAGCAGACCGAGGACTTCAACGACTTCAAGTCGCACCACGTCACCGCCATCATCAAGCCGATCTCGACGGTGTCCTGGACGACCAGCTCCTACACCGGGCAGGAACAGCCGGACGGCGGCAAGCCTGGCGGTCCCGACGGCCGGTTCCGGGTGATCGACAGCTACGTGACGTACACGCCGACGCCGGTCTGGACGCTCGGCGTCGACGTCAATCGCACGACGAATCAACTGGAGTCCCGCGATCCCAAGCTCTCGTTGACCGGCGTCGCCGGATACGCGCGTTACCAGTTCACGCCGGCCGCGGCGGTCGGCGTCCGCTACGAGCATCTCGCGGACGAGGGCTTGTTTGGCGGCCTCGATCAGCGTCTGCAGGAGATCACGGCGACGCTCGAATACACGTTTGCCGAGGGCTTCCTGGTGCGAGGCGAGTTCCGCCGCGACTGGTCGGACGAGGACTTCTTCCCGGCGCGCGCCGTGGACGCGCGCAAGGATCACCAGAACACGGCGCTGATCGGACTGGTCTGGTGGATTGGCAACAAGAAAGGCGCCTGGTAGGCGGGAGCGTCGGTCATGGACGATCTGATCTTCATTGCGTTGATGCTCGCGTGCTTCGGTCTCTTGACGTTGTTCGTCGCCGGTTGCCGGCGGCTGCAATAGGAGGACATACGTGGACCTGCTGGCGATCGTTGGGCTCGGGGCCGCGGCGCTGCTGCTGATGTATCTCGTCTACGCGCTGCTGCGGCCAGAGAGGTTCTAGGGCGCGTGGCGCCGAGAGTGCTGACATGACGACGAATGGCTGGTTTCAGATTCTGATGTTCCTGCTGGTGATCCTGGCGATCACCAGGCCGCTCGGCGCGTTCATGGCGCGCCTCTTCACGCGCCAGCGGACGTGGCTCGATCCGGTGCTGCGTCCGATCGAGCGTGTGATCTATCGACTGACCGGCGTGGACGACACGCGCGAGATGCGATGGCCGGAGTACGCGATCGCCGTGCTGGCGTTCAGCGTCGTCTCGATGCTGCTGCTCTACGCGCAGCAGCGGCTGCAAGGCCTGCTACCGCTCAATCCGCAGGGGCTCGGCGCGATCGCGCCGCATTCGGCGTTCAACACCGCCGTGTCGTTCACGTCGAACACGAACTGGCAGTCGTACGTGCCCGAAGTGACGATGAGCTATCTGACGCAGATGGCGGGGCTCGCGTATCACAACTTCATGTCGGCCGCGGCGGGCATGGCGATTGCGATTGCATTCATCCGCGGCATCGCGAATCGCGAGAAGGATACGATCGGCAATTTCTGGGTCGACCTGACGCGCGCCACGCTGTGGGTGCTGCTGCCGGCGTGCCTCGTCGGTGCGCTCGTCCTGGTCTCGCAAGGCGTCGTGCAGAACTTCAAGGCGTACGACACCGTGCCGCTCGTCGATCCCGTGACGACGACGACCACAGGCGCGGACGGAAAGGAGACGACCACCATCGTCGCGCAGCAGGTGATTGCGCAGGGGCCGGTGGCGTCCCAAGAGATCATCAAAGAGTTTGGCACGAACGGCGGCGGCTTCTTCAACACGAATAGCTCACATCCGTTCGAGAACCCGACGCCGCTGTCCAACCTGCTGCAGATGGTGGCGATCTTCGCGCTCGCGTCCGGGCTGACGTATACGCTCGGCACGATGACCGGATCGCGCCGCCACGGGTGGGCGGTGTGGGCCGCGATGGCGCTGCTGTTCCTCGTTGGCGTGACGGTGGCCTACTGGGCCGAGAGCCGCGGCAATCCGCTTCTGCAGGGCGTCGACGCGCAGGCGAGCGCCCTGCAGGCCGGCGGCAATATGGAAGGCAAGGACGTGCGGTTCGGCATCACCTGCTCGACGCTGTTCGCGACCGTGACGACGGCCGCGAGCTGTGGCGCGGTCAACTCGATGCACGACTCGTATACGCCGCTCGGCGGGCTCGTGCCGCTCGTCAACATCATGCTGGGCGAAGTGATCTTCGGCGGCGTCGGCGCCGGTCTCTACGGCGTGCTCATCTTCATCGTGCTCTCCGTCTTCATCGCCGGTCTGATGGTGGGCCGCACGCCGGAGTATCTCGGCAAGAAGATCGAGGCATTCGACGTCCAGATGGCGATGCTTGCCGCGCTCGTGCTGCCGTTCATCGTGCTGACCCTGACGGCGGTCTCGGTGCTCATCAACGCCGGCCTCAGCGGCATCGCCAATCCAGGGCCGCACGGCCTGTCGGAGGTGCTGTACGCGTTCACCTCCGGCGCCGGCAACAACGGGTCCGCCTTCGCGGGCATCTCGGCGAATACGCCCTGGTATAACACGACGATCGGCCTCGCGATGTGGATCGGCCGCTTCGCGATCATCGTGCCGGCGCTGGCGCTTGCCGGCAATCTGTCGCGCAAGAAGATCGCGCCGCCGTCTCTCGGGACGTTCCCCGTGACCACGCCGCTGTTCACCGTACTATTGTGCAGCGTGATCGTGATCGTCGGCGCGCTGACGTTTTTCCCCGTTCTCAGCCTCGGCCCGATCGTCGAGCATCTCCTGATGGAAAGCGGTCAGGTCTTTTGATCTGGCCGAAGGTGTATGGACAAGCGTCAATCGATGTGGAATGCCGCGATCCTGTCGCGCGCGGCCGTGGATGCGGTCGTGAAGCTGGACCCTCGCACGATGGCGAAGAACCCGGTGATGTTCGTCGTCGAGGTCGGCAGCGTCCTGACGACGATCGTGCTGATTCGCGACGTGCTGACCGGCGGCTCGAACATCGCGTTCGAGCTGCAGATCACGCTCTGGCTCTGGTTCACGGTCCTCTTCGCGAATTTCGCGGAGGCGACGGCGGAAGGCCGCGGCAAGGCGCAGGCGGATACGCTGCGCAAGGCGCGGACGACGACGGAGGCGCGCCGGCTGAATGCCTCCCATCTGATCGAGAAGGTGCCGGCGTCGCAGTTGCGCAAAGGCGACGTCGTCATCGTGTCGGCCGGTGAGCCGATTCCGGGCGACGGCGAGGTGATTCAGGGCGTCGCGTCCGTGGACGAATCGGCGATCACGGGCGAATCCGCGCCGGTGATCCGCGAAGCCGGCGGCGATCGATCCGCGGTGACGGGCGGCACACGCGTGCTGTCGGACGAGATCCGTGTCCGCATCTCGGCCGACCCCGGCGGCAGCTTTCTCGATCGGATGATCGCGCTCGTCGAAGGCGCGAGCCGTCAGAAGACGCCGAACGAGATCGCGCTGAACATCCTGCTCGCCGGTCTGACGATCATCTTCCTGCTGGCCGTCGTGACCTTGCAGCCGTTCTCGATCTACTCGGGCGCGCCGCAGACGATCTTCGTGCTCGTCTCGCTGCTGGTCTGCCTGATTCCGACGACGATCGGCGGCCTGCTGTCGGCGATCGGCATCGCCGGCATGGATCGCCTGGTGCAGCGCAACGTGCTGGCGATGTCCGGCCGCGCGGTCGAAGCGGCGGGCGACGTCAATACGCTGCTGCTGGACAAGACGGGCACGATCACCCTGGGCAATCGTCAGGCGACGCAGTTCATTCCCGCGGACGGCGTCACCGAACAGCAGCTCGCGGACGCCGCGCAGCTTGCGTCGCTCGCGGACGAAACCCCCGAAGGCCGCTCCATTGTCGTCCTCGCGAAGGAGAAGTACGGCCTGCGCGGACGCGAGCTGGCGGCGCACGAGGCGACGTTCATCCCGTTCACCGCCCAGACGCGCATGTCTGGCGTGAGCTGGAACGGCCGAGAGATCCGCAAGGGCGCGCTGGATGCGATCGAGCGGTGGCTGCGCGAGTCGGGCTCGGCGATGCCGGCGTCGCTCAGGAGCGAGGTGGAGCGCATCGCCAAAGCCGGCGGCACGCCGCTCGTCGTATCGGAAAACGACAGGGCACTCGGCGTGATCTACTTGAAGGACATCGTCAAGGGCGGCATCAAGGAGCGCTTCGCGCACCTGCGGATGATGGGGATTCGCACGGTGATGATCACGGGCGACAATCCGCTGACGGCCGCGTCGATCGCGCAGGAAGCGGGCGTGGACGATTTCCTCGCCGAAGCAAAGCCCGAGGACAAGATGGCGCTGATCAAGCGCGAGCAGCAGGAAGGGAAGCTGGTCGCGATGACGGGCGACGGCACGAACGACGCGCCGGCGCTCGCGCAGGCGGATGTCGGCGTCGCGATGAACACTGGCACGCAGGCCGCGAAGGAAGCCGGGAACATGGTCGACCTGGATTCGAATCCGACGAAGCTGATCGAAGTCGTCGAGGTCGGCAAGCAATTGCTGATGACGCGCGGCGCATTGACGACGTTCTCGATTGCCAACGACGTCGCGAAGTACTTCGCCATCATTCCGGCGATGTTCTCGGCGGCGTTCCCGGTCCTGGCGGCGCTCAACGTCATGCGGCTGTCGAGTCCGCAGTCGGCGATCCTGTCGGCGGTGATCTTCAACGCCGTGATCATCATCGCGCTCGTCCCGCTGGCGCTGCGCGGCGTGCCGTACCGCGCGCTCAGCGCGCAGGCGCTGCTGCGCCGCAATCTGTTGGTCTACGGCCTCGGCGGGCTGATCGTGCCGTTCGCCGGCATCAAGGCCATCGACGTCGTGATTGCGTTCCTCGGACTCGCCTAGACCGGCAGGAGAACAGACATGGGCACACAACTCTGGATCGCGATCCGTATGACGCTCGTCACGACCGTCCTCCTCGGCGTGATGTATCCGCTGCTCGTCACCGGTCTCGCGCAGGTGATCTTTCCGGACAAGGCCAACGGCCAGATGATCGTCCGGAACGGCCAGACGGTTGGTTCACGGATCATCGGACAGCCGTTCTCGTCCGAACGATATTTCCACGGACGTCCATCGGCGGCCGGACCGGTCGGCTACGACGCGGGCGCTTCGTCCGGGTCCAATCTCGGGCCGACGAACAAGAAGCTGATCGATCGCGTCGCCGCGGACGTGGCGCGCCTGCAGGCGGAGCGGCCGGGCGTGCCGGTGCCGATCGATCTGGTGACGACATCCGGGTCGGGATTGGATCCGCATATCTCGCCGGCGGCCGCGGCGTTCCAGATCCCGCGCGTTGCGCGGGCGCGCGGACTCGGCGAAGATGAAGTCCGGCGCCTCGTCGCCGCGCACACGGATGGCCGTCAGTTCGGCGTGCTCGGCGAGCCAGCCGTGAACGTCCTGCTCTTGAACCTGGCGCTCGACGCGCGCGCCGCCGACGCGAAGGGCGCGGCCCCGGCGACGCCCTGACGTATCATCACGCGAACGCAGAGTCGATCTTCGATGTCCGGAACCGTGTCCGACGCCGCGCGTCCATCGCCCGAATCGCTCCTCGAACGTCTGCAGGAGAGCGACTATCCACGGCTGCGCGTCTACATCGGCGCCGCGGCCGGCGTGGGCAAGACGTACAAGATGCTGCAGGACGCGCATTCGCTCAAGGCGCAGGGCCTCGACATCGTCATCGGCCTGATCGAGTCGCACAAGCGGCCGGACACCGAGGCGCTGATCGGCACTCTCGAACACGTTCCGCTGCGCGAGGTGCCGTATCGCGGCGTCATGCTGCAGGAGCTCGATGTCGACGCCATCAAGCTCCGCGCGCCCGCCATCTGCATCGTCGACGAACTCGCGCACACGAACGCGCCCGGATCCAGACACGAGAAGCGCTATCAGGACGTCCTCGAACTGCTGGACGCCGGCATTTCCGTGATCACCGCGGTGAACATCCAGCACATCGAATCGCTGAACGACGCCGTCGCGGCGGCGACGGGCATCCGCGTGCGCGAAACCGTGCCCGACGCGTTCCTGAAGCGCGCGGACGAGGTCGTGAACGTCGACGCGTCCGCGGAGACGATCCGCAGCCGGCTGCGGCAGGGGAAGATCTACAGCGTCGAGAAGATCGATCGCGCGCTGGACGGGTTCTTCAGGAAGCCGAACCTGTCCACGCTGCGCGAGCTGGCGCTGCGGCAGGTGGCGCACGATCAGGCGTCGCGCGCGGCGCTGGATCGCGGACGCCACGGCGGCACGGACGCGGCGGTCATCCCGGAGAAGGTGATGGTGTGCATGGCCTCGCGCGGCAACGCCAAGCGGCTGCTGCGGGCCGGATCGCGCATCGCGGGCCGGCTGGCGACGGATTGGTACGCGGTCTATGTCGAGACGCCGCCGGAGGGACCGGGCCGCATCAGCCCGGGCGATCACGCGGCGCTGATGGACAACATCGCGTTCGCGAAGTTCCTCGGCGCGCAGGTGGTGAAGCTGCAGGGCAGCAGCGTCGCGGACGCGTTGATCGACTTCGCCCGCCGCGAGCACATCACGCACGTCATCTTCGGCCAGTCCGCGCGATCGCGCTGGAATCTGTTCCTGCACGGATCGGTGGTGAATCGCTTCCTCGCGGACGTCCGCAACGCGACCGTGCAGGTCGTCCCGATGGAAGAGCCCGAGTCGCGTCTCGCGTGATGACGCGCGCACCGGCGCGTCGGCTCACGCGAACGGCGGCGCGCCAGCATCGTCTCAATCGCGACGCGTCAGATGAAATAGCGCTCGTGCGGCCAGATGACGTTGACGGGCCGCTTCCAGCCGCGACAGATGAAGATCGGGCGATCGTTCTCGTACGGCATGCAGTACCGGCATGACGTCCGCGCGACTTCCTCGACCTGTTCGAAGTCTTCGAGATAGTCCTCCCGCGCGCCGCCGACCGCGATCAGCGTGCCGCCATCCGGTCCTGGACCCCAATACCAGTAGTTGTTGTGCTGCGAGAGGGCGGACGGCAAGCCGAGCGCCGGCCCGAAGTAGTCGATCGCGCCGGCTTCACCGTAGTTCTGCACGAAGATCTTCGCGGTCTTGCGCTCCGGCTCCGGCAGCGTGCGATAGACCGCCGCGACCTGATTCGCGAGATCCTGCCAGCCGAACATGTCCGCATAGTGCTGCGGCAGTTCGCCCAGCGCGTTCTTCTCGGCATTCGTCGGGACGATCCCGAGCGCGCGTGAATAGGCGACGTAGCGCTCGATGGGCAGGATCGGCAGCGCGAGCGGCGCCGTGGCGGCGCCCGTCAGGACGACGAGGACGATGATGACCGGCCGCAGGAGGCGGAAGCGCGAGGTGGCGCGTTCGAGCAGGATGGCGCCGCCGGCGAGCAGAAACGGATAGACCGGCAGAAGATAATACGGCTTCGATCGCTGGACGAGCAGCAGCACGAGCACGGTGGCGAACGTCCATCCGAACAAGCGGTACGGTCTGGCGTCGCGCGCGAAGAAGAAGTAGCCGATGCCGGCAATCGCGAGCAGCGCGGCCATCGGGTGCAGCAGCGTGAACTGTTCGGCGATGAAGGTCAGTGGGCCGATGGGCACGATCTTGCGCGCCTGCGCGTTGCGGATGAACTCCGCGGTCGGCCAGCCGTGCGCGATCTGCCAGAGGACGTGCGGCAGGAACATGAGCGCCGCGATGAGGCCGGCGACCCACGGCCACGGCGTCGCGAGGTGTCTGCGTGCGCTCGTCAACATCAGGCCGACGAACAGGCCCAGGCCGAGAAACAGCATGCTGTGCTTGTTCAGCAGGCCGATGCCGCAGACGAGGCCGAAAGCGATCCAGGGACCGCGTGCGCCGGTCTGCAGGGCGAGGATCACCAGCCACGCGGCGAGCGCCCAGCACAGGACGTCGACGCTGTTCATCGAGAAGTAATGGAAGGTGTACAGGTAGTGCGGCGAGATCGTGATGGCGATGGCGGCGAGCGCCTGCGCCCATGCGTGGCCGCCGAGACGTCGCGCGATGGCGGCCGCGGTAAAGATCGTGGCGCAGCCGAAAACGACGGAGAAGAGGCGCAGCCAGACGTAGGAGGGACCGAAGAGATGTTCGCCGATCCAGGCGAGGAAGGCGACGAACGGCGGGTGATCGACGTAGCCCCAGGCGAGATGACGTCCGCACGCGATGTAATACAGCTCGTCGCGGAACACGCCGTATTGATCCAGCACCAGCAGGTGCAGTCCGGCGTAGATCACGGCAATCAGCGCACAGGCGCCGAGCGCGAAGCGCGGCAGGGTAGCGGTGGGGACGAACGAATCTACGACACGATCGGGCATGACGGTCAGGCTCTCCGCCGATGCCATCGACGTTCCGGCCATTCGGCACTGGACGTTGCGGCACGGGACGTGTTCTGGCGAATGAAGATGCGTTCTGGCGAATGGCCTCGCGGCACCGGTTACAGTCTGGACAGCGTCAGCAGGTTAGACGACGTCCGTTTTTGTGAAGTTCTGGGGTGCCGCCGCACCCGTGACACGCGCCGAGCCTGCCTGCGTCGGCCGTGAGCCCGTGCCCGCCGAGGCCGCCATGTCGCCGCCTGCGAGGCGACGTCCCGCCGGCGCTGCCGTCAGACGTCGCATCGCGCCGGGCGTCTGCAGCGGCTTCATGTGCCTGCCTCATCCGTCAGGACTCATCCATCGGACCTCATCATAGCCGCGAGGCGCATCGGGCGTATCATGCTGCAGACTCGATTACGTGTGAGGAAGACGGATCCCCCCAGCCCGCCTTTCCCAAGGAGGTCCGATGCTCCTCGACCTGTGTCGCAACTGGTGGGCCCTCGCGTTGCGCGGCGTCTGCGCAATCCTGTTCGGAATCGCCGCCTTCGTCTGGCCCGGCATCACGCTGGCCGCGTTCATTCTCGTCTGGGGCGCGTTCGCGATCGTTGATGGCATCTTCGCCATCATCGGTGCGTTGCGCGGACCGCTCCGCGATCAGTCCTGGTGGGCGCTGCTGCTGGCCGGCGTGGTCAGCCTCGCCGCCGGCGTGATGGCCTTCCTCTGGCCCGGGATCACCGCGCTCGCGTTCCTGTATCTGATCGCCTTCTGGGCCATCGTTCGCGGCATCTTCGAGATCGCCGCCGCCATTCAACTGCGCAAGGTGATCGACAACGAATGGCTGCTCGCTCTCGCGGGCCTCGCGTCGATTGGATTGGGCGTCCTGCTGGCGGCTGCGCCAGGAGCAGGCATCCTGGCGCTGCTCTGGATGGTGGGCGCGTTCTCGATTGTCCTCGGCGTGCTGACGCTGATGCTGGCCTTCCGGCTGCGCAGCGTCCGCGATCGGCTGACGCACGGCACGCCGCAGATGGCGTGACACTGCCGTCACCCGTGTCCGTATTCGTATTCGTATTCGTATCGTGCCCGCGCGTCTATCGTCCGCCGGCAGTGACGCGCGGCGCTGCCGCTACGAGTGTGCGTCGCCGCCCGTGCGCGCGAGCCATTCGTGACGCAGGATGCCGTACATCTCGACGTCCTCGAAGACGCCCATGCGCTTGAACTGCTCGCGCAGCCGCCCTTCGTGCGTCATGCCGATCTTCTGCAGCACGCGGCCGGAAGCCCTGTTGCGCGGGAAGTGTTCGGCGTAGACGCGATGCAGGCGCAACTCCGTGAACCCGTACGCCAGCACCGCCGCGGACGCCTCCGACGCATAGCCGCGTCCCCAGTACGGCTTGCCGATCCAGTACCCCAACTCCGCGTGCCCGTGCACCTGCGCACGCGACAGGTTCAGGCCGATGCTGCCAATCAGGCCATCGACCAGCGTCGCCACCGCCAGGGCCAGCGATTCGCCACGATCGAACGCCGGCTGCAGCGATTCGATGAACTGTTCCGCCATCCCGTCCTCATACGGATGCGGAATCGTCAGGGTATAGCGCGCGATGTCCCACTCGCCAGCCAGACGCTGCACCGCGTTCGCATCGTCAATGGTGAACGGACGCAGGATCAACCGCGCGGTCGTGAGCGTCGGACAGTCGGCCATGCCGCTATTCTACGCTCGCGTGTACCAGTATTTTGACGGTCCGCCTGAAACTGTTGCACGCTCTCGTTTTACTCCTGACGCGCGCGTCCCGCGCGGCTCCGGTCCTGCCGCCGTTCCCCCCGCCGCGCGCCGATCTGGTACATCAAACGATCCGCATCGCGGAAAGGCTTGCGCGCGAGCGACCTGATTCGCGCATTCCATCACAGCCACTCCCTCAGCGGTGCGATCGATCGGTGTTCATGATCGGACACTGGACGTCAACGTTGCTCCCCTTCGGTGCGAGGTCAGATCTATGAGAGCGAGAATCGTGCTGCCGCACGCTCTGCTGTCGGCGGTGGTCCTCTGTCTGCTCGCGGCCGCGCGCGTGGACGTGGCGCCACAGGCGTCTGTCCCCACGTCGCCGCCGCTGTCCGCGCAGGACATCGCTGACATGGCCTACGTCCGCGACGGACACGCGCGCACGTCCTACAGCGCGCTGCTCGACTTCGCGGACCCCGTGCATCATCGCTATTTCCTCCGGCAGCTCGCGCTCGCGAACATCATGCCGGACCGGTTCCCGCAGCTCTATCGATCCATCGAGGAGACGCGGCAGGCGCACATCGGGCGCGGCCGCCTGCCCAGCGTCGCGATTCCACCCTGTCCACAGGACACGGTGTGTCCCGTGAACATCCTCAGCACGATGGGATCGCCGTCGACGAATCCAACGGCCTTCAACGTGTCCGCGCTGTCGTCGATTCCCAACAGCCCCGACGTCGCGATGAACGTCGTCGGTCTTTATCAGAACAACGCGATCTTCGCCGGCCCGCATTCGGTCGAGCAGAACGGCACGGGCTACGACGTCGTCAACTCGCTGAGCGGCGCCGCGCCGTCGCCTGGCGCGCTCGTCTCGGCGCAGGGCGTCTGGTATTACCAGCCCCAGGGCGGAGGCGGGATTCCGGGAACCTTCTTCGCCCAGAGCACGCCGGGCGCGCAGCCGACGATCGTCAACACGTCGCCGACGAACGTCAAAGGTAACAATCAGATCAAGATCTGCGTGACGCGGCAGGATTCGGACTGCGACTACTGGTACGCGGCGCAGGGCGGCCAGTTCATCGTCAAGTTCCCGGTGGAAGGGAACGTGACGTATCCGGCCGCGATTCAAGCGGACGCAAACAATCATCCGGCAAACGCGATCTCCTCCGTCACGGTGTCGCAGCCCACGCCGAATCTCGGCGGCGGATGCGCGCCGCTGCCGATCAATCAGCCGTTCATCAACTTCACGACCGTCAGCAACACCGTGGTCTCGTGGACCGTCAACCCGGCGCAGTTCGGCGTCGCGACGCCATGCTTCCCGTCGAACACGACGGTGATCTACGACTTGATGCTGACGGTGTTCGACGTCAACAACGTGCCGTGGCTGATCTCGATCACCAGCGCACAGGGCGCGCCCGTCGCCAATCAGCTTCGCATCCAGCCGACGGTCGTCGTCTACGGCTGCGTGGCGGAAGGCACGCTGGTGACGATGGCGGACGAAACGAAGAAGTCGATCGAAACGATTGGCGCGGGCGAGCGCGTGCGCTCGAATGCGGCACGCATCCCGCTGACGGTGGACAACTACACGCGCGGCTTCGAGAAGACGCCGATGATCGCCATCGAGACGGCGAACGGCCGCCATCTCCTGCTGACGGACGGCCATCCCGTCATCACCGCGACCGGCGTCAAGGTGGGACGCGATCTGCGGATCGGCGATCTCATCATGACCGATGCCGGCCCGTCGCGGCTGACCGTCGTCGCGCCCCGCGAGTACGACGGGAACGTCTGGAATCTCGACGTCGGACGGCCAACCGATCACGTGCGCCTCACCGACACGAACACCACCTTCTACGCGAACGGCATCCTCGTGGGTGACGGCCGGATGCAGGGCCGGCTCGATCGCGCGCACCACGAATCGCCCGCGCAGGTGCTGCAGCGGCTCGATCCCAGGTGGCACGTCGACTTTCGCAGCAGTGAAGAACGCCGGCAGCAGCGGAGGCGTCAGGGCCTATGAACGGCGCGAGCGAGAATCCCGTTCCGCAGATCGTCCAACTGAACTATCAGGATGGCGTGGTCACGCTCGGCTGGGTGATGCAGGGCATCACGCCGTCGACGCCGTTCAAGGTGTCGATCACGAACGAGCAGACGCATCAGACGACGTCGTACCCGGCGACGGGATTCTTCGCGCACATCGCGGCGGACTTGACCGATGGCGTCCCGTACACCGCCGTCGTCGCCCAGGATCTCGGCGGCGGACAGTTCGGTCCGCCGAGTCCGCCGGTGCCGATCATCACGGTGTCGCCGGTCGTCACGCTCGTGCAGAACACGGGGAATGGACTGCGTCTGAACTGGAACGTCGTCACCGGCTACACGCGCTACTCGGCGGTCCTGCAACAGATCGGGCAGCAGTCACAGAGTCAGTCGGTCGTCGGCACGACCTGCTTCTTCGACGGCGCGCTGACGGGCACGGGCTACACCACGGGCGTCGCCGCGCAGAGTAACGATAGCGTGTCGACGGGGCCGATCGCGAAGGTCTACACGCCGATTGTCGACGCACCGATCGTTTCCACCGTGCAGAACACGGGCGCGGGGCTGCTGCTCGTCTGGCAGCTCGTCGGCACGTATCTGAAGTATCAGGCCACGCTGCAGGAGACGGGACAGCAGCCCGTGACGCAGGTCGCGACGGGGAACTCGTACACGTTCAACGGCGCGCTCACGGGGCCGGCGTACACGACGTACGTCGCCGCCCAGTCGGACGATGGCGTGCTGATCGGGCCGCCCAGTCTGTCGTATCAGCCGATTCTCACGGCGCCGGTGATGACGGGCGTCGAGAACACGGGCGCCGGCCTGAAGCTCTCATGGAACGCGCTGCCGCCGTACACGCGCTACGTCGCGGTGTTGCAGCAGATCGGCAGCCAGTCGCGGAGCGAGTCCGTGCCCACGCTGACGTGGACGTTCGCCGGCACGCTGAGCGGGACCGGGTTCTCGACGGACGTGGCCGCGCAGTCGAACGACAAGATCCTGATCGGGCCGCCGAGCACCGTCTACGTTCCGATCGTCAATCAACCGTCGTGGACGGAGATCGACTACATCACCGGATCGATCGACGCGAGCTGGACGCAGGTCAGCGACGCGGCCGTCTCCGGCTACCTGATACAGATCACGGACTCGGGCGGTCAATCGTCATCCTACCCGGTGCCGAACACGAACACGGCCACGCTGCCGGTGACGCTGCAGCCGTCGCGCTATTCGATGGTGGTGCGCGCGACGAACGGCATCGTGCTCGGGCCGTGGAGCGCCACCCTGGTGCCATTGACGAAGCCGCCGCAGGCGATGACGCTGGGATTCGACGGTACGCATCTGATTGGCAACTGGCAGCCCGCGTCCCCGCCCGATCCGCAGGTGACCGGCTACGTCGTCCAACTGCTGGCAAACGGCATCGTCAGCGAAACACTCTTGCCGCCGCAGCCGCCGCAGACGTTCGTGTCGGGCCTGACGACGGCGACGATCTACACCGCGCAGACGCGCGCGACCGGCGATCGCGTCAAGGGACCGTGGTCTGCGCCGGCGACCGGGCCTTACGCCGCGGCCTGGACGATCACCTTCGACGCGTCCGGGCGCCTGCAGCGCGTTGCCTGGACCGGCGCGATGACGCAGACCTATACATACGACACGGCCGGGAACATCACCTCCGTCGCGTACGCACCGACGCCGCCCGCGTCTTCATAAGTCCCGCTTCTGGATCCCGTTCGTTCGATGCTTGCGAGACGCGTCATGCTTCAGGATGATCCGCCCGTTCCCACACTCAGCGTCGGCTATGCGAGCGCGCTGGACGCGCCGGCGGTGGTCTTCGTCTTCGACGCGGGCGCCGCGATTACGCAGCCGTCGGTTTCGTCGTTCCCGACCGCCGGCCTGACGATCGCGTTCTGGGTCCAGACGACGAACACGACGACTGGCGTCGTTCTGGTCAGCTACGACGCCAATCCACCGACGAACCCGCATCGGCTGTGGATCAAGTCGCCCGCGAATCTGGAGATCGGCATCGGCGCGCAGAGCACCGGCGCGACCGGCGTCTCCGTCGCGGACGGTGCGTGGCATCACGTGGCCGTGACGCTGACGCAGATGAACGCGACGCAGTACGCCGTCAGCGTCTACAAGGACGGCATCCGCGACTGGCTGTCCACCTTCGCACTGACGGGCACGCTCGAATCGCTTGGCGACTTCGTCGTCGGCCAGGGTGTCTCCGGCGAACCGGGCTTCACCGGGCAGATGAGCGAGTTCCGCCTGCTGAATGTCGCGGAATCTCCGGCGACGATCGCGACGCAGATGCAGGTCCGCCTGCTCGCGACGGATCCGTCCGCCGTGTTCGTGTGGGTGCTGACGTCGGCGCAGACGTCGGGACAGATCACGGGGAGCCACGCGTTCAGTCCGAGCACGCCGCCGCTCGCGTATCGCATCAATCGCGCGCTGGTTGCGTCGTTCTCGCAGGTAACCAGCGCCACGTACGACCTGCAGTGGAGCGCAAGCGACCGCACGTACTATCCGCTGCTGACCGGACTGCCATGGGCGCCGGTGCCGTTGAGCGGCTTCCAGATCAATACGCGTTACTCCGCCAGCGTTCGCGCTGTCGTCTCGGGACAAGCCGGGCCGTGGAGCGCGCCGGTCAGCGCGACGACGCTGGAGCTCGGACAGCCGATCGCGGATCTGCGTCAGCCGGCCGCGGCGCAGGTGCAGGTGTTCTGGGGCGCGGTCGATCAGACGCAGCTCTATGCGCTCGCGTTCTACAAGGACGGCGGCACGAACCCGGTGTCGCCTTCGGGGACGCAGACGGGAACGACGTTCGACCTCACGCCGCTCGTGACGGGGACGGATACGTGGACGTACACGATCGCGTCGACGTCGACCGGCGCCACGGGTCCGCTGACGCCGGTCGTGCCGGTCACCGCGCCGGCGTTGACGTTCACGTACGACTGGGCAACGGCGCCTGGCGTGCTGCAGGCGTCATGGCCCGCCACCGACCGCGCGTCGTATCGCTACCTCACCGTCACGCTGCAGGGTACGACGTCGCCTGTTGCCGCGCCGTTATTGCCGGCCGCGACGCTGTCCTACAACGTGGCGACGACCGTCGCGCTGGATCAGACCTACACCGCGCAAGTGCGCGCGCTGCAGGCCGGCGCCATCGGCGCGTGGTCCTCGTCCGTCATCGTCGTCATCCATCAGTTGATTGCGCCGGTCATCGGCCGCGCCACGTCGGACGGGACGGCGCACACGATCACGGTGTCATGGACGTCCCCGGCGGGTCCGGCGACACAGCAATCGGTGGCGGAGCTCTGGACCGGCGATCTGCAGACGCGCCTCGCGGTCATCGAGCCTGCGACGTCATCGCAGGTCTTTCAGAACAGCGCGATCGTGAACGGCGCGTCGTTCCAGGTGCGCGTGCGCTCGACGGCGGACCACTCGTACGGTGAATGGAGCGCATGGTCCGCGGTGGCCGTGAACGGCCTGCCGCAGGTGACCGGCGTGACCGCGCGATCGAATACGACCGGCGATGTGACGGTGTCGTGGACGGCGATTACAGGCATCACCGGCGTGATGTACGTTGCCAACATCACGGGGCCCGGCGACGTCAATTACACGTCCGACGCCGTCTCCGATAACACTGTGACGCTGCTGCGCTCTCAGACGCACGTCCTGGAGCAGCAGACGTACAACGTCACCGTGCAGGCGCGCGCGGACGGCCGCACGCCCGGTCCGTGGAGCGCGCCCCAGCCGGTCACGACGGGGCAGATCGGTCCGTATCCGCCGGAGCCGCACGAGGTGCAGGATCCAATCGACTCCGGCAGCGGCGCGTTCATCTTCCGGGACGACCTGCTCTCGGTCAGCGGCGTGATGCCGATGACCTTCAGCATCGCCTACAGCTCGCGCGTGCCGATCGCATCGGAGAATCCGATGTATCCGAGCACGCCCATCGGCAACCGCTTCACGCACAGCTTCAACGCCCGGATCGCGCGCGATCCCGACGGAACGATGGTGTACGTGCTGTGGGGCAATCTGTTCGTCGAAGCCTTCGGCGTGCCCGGGTCGACGACCGGCTATTACGTGAGCAGCGGCGCCTCCGCCGGCACGACGCTGTTCCTCGGCACCGATCTGATCTTCACGCTGACGCGCGCGGATCAACGCCGCTATCACTTCTCGAACGACGGGCGTCTGCTGTCGGCCGTGGATCGCTTCGGCCATCGCACGACGTACGCGTACGCCGGCAGCCTGCTGCAATCGGTGACGGACGAAGCCAGCGGCCAGGCGTTGACGTTCACGTACGCGGGCGGATATCTGCAGCAGGTGAGCGACGCGTCCGGCCGGCACGTATCGCTGACGTACGACGGCGGCAATCTGAAGCAGGTCACGGACGTGATGGGACACCCCGTGGTCTTCGCGTACACCGGCGCGTCCTTCATCGAGACCATCGTCGACGCGCGCGGCAACACGGCCGTCAAGAACATCTATACCAACGGGCAGGTGACGTTCCAGCAGGACGCGCGCGCGCTCGCGACGCAGCAGTCGTACGGCACGACGCTGTCCTATCAGAACCAGACGATCGGCGGCGTGCCGATGGTGGTCACGACCGTCACCGATCGCGCCGGCCACGCGATTGCGTATCAGACGCTGGCGTCCAACGGCGCGCTGGTGAACACGCAGTACGATCTCGGTCAGGGCCATACGCAGGTCGAGAGCCGCACGTACGACGCGTTCAACAACATCCTCACAGAGACGATCTATATCGGTTCGTCCTCCGCGTACACAGCGGGCGCCGGGAATACGACGACGTATACGTACGACGGCGGCGGGAATCAACTGACGGCCACGACGCCGCTGGGTGCAGGCAACGTGCGGGTGCTGACGAGCACGTACGACGCGTCGAACAACCTGCGCACCTCCACGGTGTACGAAGGCGCCGCGTCCGGCTACACGGCCACTGCCGGCAACACGACGCGCTACGACTACTATCCGGACAACACGCTCAAGTCCGTCACGGATCCACTCAATCGCACGATCGCGTTGACGTATCAGGACGGCGCGATTCCGGGCCTCGTGAAGGCGTTCACCGATGCGATGGGCAACGTCTTCACGTGTACGTATCAGGGCGCATATCTGCAGAAGGTGGTCAATCCGTTCAACGAGCAGACGGTCTACGAGCGCGACGCGATCGGCCGTCTGACGCGGACGACGATTGTCGACGCGAACGGCGTGACCGCCATGACCAGCACGGTCACCTACTACGACAGTTCGCTGGTGAAGTCATCGTCGTTCCAGGTCGCCGGACAGGCGGACGCGGACGCCTACGTGGTGTCGTACGCGTACGACAACAACGGCAACCTGTCGACGGTCACACGCGATGGGCAGGCCACCGCCTACGGTTCGAATCCCAACAACTTCCCGTCAGGCGTGACGTATCCGACGTTTCGCGGTGCGACGCGCACGACGCAGATCGACTACGACCGCGACGATTACCTCCAGTCGATCGCCTACGCGACCTTGCCGCTCGTGCGGCAGACGTACACGTCCGACGTGCTGGGGCGCATGCAGACGTATCAGGATCCGAATCAACGCGTCTACGGCTACGGCCGGACGATGATCACCGGCGGATCGTCGCCGCTGCCGTTCCAGGAAACCACGACCTGGCCGGCACTCGCCGCCGCGCCCGGCGTGACGTACACGGACCGCAGCACGCGCGACGCGCTCGGCCGCGTGACGAGCGTCACGGATCGCAGCGGGAATACGACCGATATCACGTATACAGCTGTTCCCGATGGCGTGACTGGCACGCGGCGCCTGCAGGTGCTCGTCACGCTGCCACCCGCAACGACAGGCGGCACGCGCTACACGATCACATACTTATACGACGCGATCGGCCGGCAGATTGCCGTGACGGATCAGAACGGGCGCACGTCGACGTTGACGTATAGCATCGGCACGGATCCGGTCTCTCAGACGAAGACGGACAACGTGACGCAGACCGATCCGCTCGGCAACCAGGACATCCGCGCATACGACGCGCTCGGACGCTGGACGCAGTGGACCGTCGGTCAACCCGCCGCGTCGCAGCCGCTCTCGCGCACGCGCACGTTCCAGTACGACGCGCTCTCGCGCCTCGCGCAGGTCGTCGAGACGCAGGGCACATCCAGCACGACGTCACAGATCGCCTACGCCTACGACACGCCGTCACGCGCCATCGTCGCGACCATCGGCCGGCCGGGACAGACGACCGGTCAGACGCTGCAATCGTACAACGGCGTCGGACAACTGGTGAAGCAGGTCGATCCGTTCGGCGCGACGACGATCTGTACGTACGCGCCGTGGGGCGCGCTCGCGACGTTCCAGAACGGCCGCGGACAGGTCTTGACGTACAACTTCGACCCGGCCGGACGTCTGATCGGGACGACGTATCCGGATTCGAGCGTGCTGACGCAGACGCTCGACGCGAACGGCAACCGTCGATCGACGCAGCTCGGCACGAACCCGGCGATCGTACGCGAGTTCGACGAGTGGAACCGCATGCTGTTGCGGACGACGCCGTCGCTCGGGACGGTTGGCTACGCGTACTGGCCGACGGATCAGGTCAAGACGCTGACCTATTCAGATCAGAAGAAGGTCCAATACGCGATCGACGGGCTGCAGCGGCTGCAGCAGGTCGCGGACTGGGCGAATCGTTCCGCGACGTATACCTATCGTCCGACGGGACAGGTGGCGGGCATTTCGTTCCCGAACGGCGGCGCCGCGCACTATTCGTACGACGACGCGAACCGCCTGACTGGGATTGCCCACGCCGCCGGCGGCCTTGTCGTCGCGCAGTGGGGCGTCGTGCTGAACGTGCTCGGCGAACCGTCGACGGCGACCGCGGTGCTGCCGCTGCCGCCGGTCTTCCCGACGACTGGTCAGACGCTGACGTACACGACGGGCAATCAGATCGCGACGTCGAACGGATCGACCTACACCTATGACAACGACGGCCAGTGGATCGGCCTCGCGAACCAGACGGCGATCGCGGAATACGACATCTACGGTCATCTGACGGCGCTGCATCAGCCGACTGAGGCGCAGTTCACCTACGACGGCGACGGCCTGCGCATCGGCGCCACGATTGGCGGCAGCGTGTCGAACTATCTGTTCGACGTCAACGGCTATCAGGACGCGGCGGTCGAACGCGGCGATCCGGCGCGCGCGCTCGTCGCCGTGTCGTTTGCGCCGACCATCGCTGGGGTGATCGGTCCGTGGCCGATCTCGGCCGCGAACACCGCGCCGACGCCGCCGCTCGACGCGCTGGATCGACTGCTCGAGGTCCGCGACGATCAGCAGCAGATCCTGCACCGCGTCGTCCACGGCCTCGGCGTCCTTTGGCACGAGGGAGCCGACGGCACGTATCAGGTCCTTCACGACGACATGAGCGGCAACATCGTCGCGCTGACGGGGTCGGCGGGCGCGCTGCTCGATCGCTCCAACTACGATCCGTTCGGGCAATCTCTCGGACGCAGCGGTGCGTCGTTCAACCCGTTCACGTTCGGCGGACGCTACGGCGTCCTGGACGCCGGCAATGGATTCCTGCACATGCGCAATCGCGCGTATGCGACCGCGCAGATGCGGTTCCTGCAGCCGGACTACTTCCTCGGCGCGCCGTATCGGCCGCAGACCTTGAACCGCTACGCGTATGTCGCGGGCAATCCGCTCCAGGGCATCGATCCGCTCGGCCTCGACACGTGGAAGATCGGCCTCGGCGTCGGCCTGGGCGTGCTCGGACTCGCGGGCCTCGGCGGGCTTGGATACTACCTCTATCAGAGCGGCGCCTTCGGCGCGATTGGTTCGTGGTTCTCGTCGCTGGGCGCGCGACTTGGCGGTGGCAGCGGTCCGCGCTATGTCGAGATCCCGATGGACGACTTCCCGGTGGAGCCGGACGTCCCGCCGCGCACGCCGCCGCGCGTGCCTTCCGGGCGAGGGTTCCCCGATGCCGAATGGACGGGCGTAAGGCAGCGATTTCCGTTCAGCGAGCGGCCCTCGTTCAACCAGAGTGCGACGCCGTCCTCGCAGTCGGGCGGCGGGACGAATCTGTCGAAGACCATCAAGGTGGACTAGCGAGCGGCGGCGGAGCATCCGACGCGTGCGGCGTCCGCGCGCGGGATGAGGAGGTTCGGAACGATGAATGCGAGCGATTCGGTCGATCTCTACAGCGGCGCTGCGACGCAGTCGGTGGAACTGGTCCGCCTGAACGGGCGGAACGGATTGGATCTGTCCGTCAGCATCCAGCATGCGAGCCGCATCTACGACGCCGCCACGATCTGGAACCTGTCGGAGCCGACCGGCGTGCTCGGGCTCGGGTGGACCCTGCCGACGCAGACGATCGTCGCGGCGTATGGCGCGAACGTGTCGGACGTGTCGTACTATCTCGTGGCCGGCGAGCATTCCGGACCGCTGACCTGCACGAGCCTCAACGCGGACGGCACGCAGACGTATCAGCTCCAGAACTTCCGCTTCTGGCAGATCACGTTCGATCCCGCCCGGCAGCTCTGGACGATCGTCCGCGAGGACGGCACGCACGATACGTATGGCGATCAGGAGAACGATCGCTCCACCGTGCAGTGGGGCGTCCGCTGGGGGAACTGGCGCGGCGCGAGCGCCACGCGCACGGGACAGTCGCCCGTGCCGATCGCGTTCAATCTCTCGCAGGTCCAGAACCGGTTCGGCGATACGGTGACGTGGACGTATGAGAACGTGTCGGAGTACGTCGGCCCGCCGCCACCCTCGGGCACGTTCGCGCCCGGCTACACGCAGGCGAGCTACCTGAAATCCATCGCCGGCGTCACCGGCGAATCCGTCGCGTTCACCTACGCCGGGAAGACGAACACATCGTCCATCCAGGAATACGTCGTTCCGCACACGAACCCGGCGCCGCCGAACGCGTATCAGGATCGCTATCTCACGCGCTACCTGCAATCGCTGACCGCGTCCGCCGCGGACGGCACGCCGCTGTTCACGCAGACATTCATCTACACCGACACGGCCCAGCAGCCGGCCTTCCTCGGCACGGGCGCGATGGCGAAGCGCCTGCTGACGGGCATCGTGCAGACACCGGCGGGCGAGACGACGTCGCTGCCGGGGCCGCAGTTCGTGTACTGCGGCCAGGCGACGGCCGATCAGGTCAGCGCGACGGCGCCGTACAACGCGTCCACGCAGTGCCTGTACGGCGCGTTGAAGATGTTGACGACGGACGGCGGCGGCACGATCGCGTATCAGTACGCATCCGTCACGCCCTCTCGCGGGTCGCGTGGCATGCCGGTGACGGCGCCGACGGCTGGCGGGACGACGTTCAGCGCGCCACGCTTCCATTTCTCGCGCGATTTCGTGGTGGCGACATGGTTCGGGTCGGACAACACGCTGCGCGTCCTTGCATACAGTTGGGACGGGCGATGGATTGCGCCGGGCCAGGTGCCGAATCTCGACTCGCTGCCGGTCGCGAGCGCGGCCGCGTACGATCTGGTGCCGGTTGCAACAGGCGATGCACTGTTCGGCGCGTACAGCCAGAATCAGATGCATCTCTATTACGCGGATCCGGCCCGCGCGGGGATGTGGCTGCAGCCGTCGGTCACGAGCGGCGGGTCGACGGTGAACTACTTCACCACGGCGTTCGGCGCGACCGAGCCGGTGCGCCTGATGACGGGGGACAGCTTCGTCGCGGCACTCGGGCAGCAGAGCACGTCGCTCGCGCCGTTCCGGTTCACCGGGTCGACGTGGCAGGCGGATCCGGTGATCTCGCTGTCGCAGGGCACGGGGACGCTGTGCGATGCCGCGGCGCACGAGAATTATCTGTGCGGCGTGTCCGGCACGAGCGCGGCAGGCACCGCACCGCTGCAGATGCAGCTTGCGATCCTGAACGGCGCCGGCGCCTGGCAGCAGACGGCGTTTTCCATTCCGCGTAGCCTGTCGTCGATCGCCACGCTGGCCGCGACGTCCGGCGATACGTTCGCGGTCGTCACCATCGGCCGCCCGAGCGGGCCGGACACGGTGAGCGAGCACATCGCCATCTGGTGGAGTGCCGACGGCACGCAGATGTCGTCGCAGTCGCTCGGCATCTTCACGACGTCCGCGGGACAGTCCACCGCGCCCACGGTCCACGGCAGCACCATCGCGATCGGACAGGTGCTGTTCCGGTTCGACGGGCTCGAGTGGACGTCGCAGGACCTCGTCGGCTCGCCGCTGCGGACGATTGCCTATGCGGACGATCTCGTCGCTCGCGTGACGCAGACCGCGTCCACGCAGTTCACGTACGAGCTGCTGCAGTTCAATCCGAATACGGCGCAGTGGGGCACCAGCCTCGCGCTGACCGGCGCCGATGCCACGCATCTGAACGCGTTGCCCGTCGGCAGCCCGTCGTCCAGTCCATTCGCCATCATCGATAGCCTGCTGTATCACCGCCAGCCGGACGCGTCGTGGCAATCGGCGACGGTGACGATCCCGGCGTTGACCGGTGACGATGCGAAGAGCCTGACGCTGGCGGAGGATCGGTTCATCGCGTACCAGCAGAACGGCGGCACGACGGTGTATCCGCTGAAGAACGGCGGGGCACTGACGGCGGTCCCTCTGCAGGGCCAGCAGATCTACACACCGCTGACATCGCTCGTCGGCACGACGGCGTTCGTGTCGTTCACGGGCACCTTCGGCGCGAGCGGATCGACGTTGATGCTGTATCGCGTCACGGCGGACGGCGTCACCGGCGGCATCGCGTGCTATGCGGTCGGCGCCCGTACGGCCAGCAACGGCTATCAATCGACGCCCACCGCGTACGCCTACAACACCGTCACCGCGCTGCCCGCCGCCGATCGCGCCTTGCGCACGAATCTGACGACGGTGGCTGCGGGCACCGCGGCCGCGGGCACGACGCCGAACGGCTGGATCGAGCATTACTATTTCAACGGCCTCGATCCGGACGAGCCGCCAGCGCTGGCGTATCCCGTCGATGCGGCCAACACCAACGCCGCGCAGTTCTATTCCATCGTCAGCGGATCGCTGTACGACCAGCGCGTCTATCCCGTCGGCGCCGCACCGGGAGCGTTCGTGTCGGAGGACGTCAAGTACATCTGGATCACGACGCAGGCGCTCGGCCAACTGGCGCGCGGCTTCTGGTCGCGAACGCGCAAGGTGACCGGCGTGACGGATGGCGTCGCGACGCGGACGCTGTCATCGTTCTCGACGGACACCGGCCTCGTGCTGCAGCAGTCGTCGTCCAACTACAACTCGCTCGGTCAGAGCGAACAGATCGTCACGCAGTACCGCTACTTCTGGGAAGTCTACGATCCGACGCGCGCGCTGAACCTGCTGACGCCGATCGCGCAGACGACGATGCAGACCGTGGTGGGACAGACGACGACCACGACGTCGCAGACGGTGACGACGTATCGGAGCGATTGGGGCAGCGGCGCGGGACGCTGGGCGCCGGATCGCACGTATCGCGCGCTGAGCGGCACGGCGCCAGCCTTCAACAACTGGCAGCCCGGCCAGGGCGATCCGGCCGGCTGGCTGCGGACGTCGACGGTGCTGCAGTTGACCTCCGCGGGCATGCCGCTCGTCGTCGCCGACGTCAGCGGCGTACGGTCCGGCATCATCTACGACGTCGATGGCATCATGGTCACGGCGAGCGTCGTCAATGCCGATCTGTCTGGCGACGAGGCGAGCTACTTCGGCTTCGAGACGTACGAGCAGGCGAACGGCTGGACGTGGTCCGATGGTGAGCGGCGTCTCAGCGAGTTCCTCACGGGAGACGAGTTCCACACCGGCACGCAGAGCGTGCGGATTCCAGGGACGCCGAATCAGAAGGTCGGCCCGGTGCGCCTCGCGCAGCCGAGCGGCCAGACCCGCGTGTTCGTGTTCGGCGCATGGGTCAAGCCGGCGGAGGGCTTCAACCCGGCGCAGGGCGCGGCCGGGATCGATGTCGCCGTCTACAACGGCACGAACAATCAACTGGTCACCACGCTGACGCTGTCGGTGACGGCGACGCAGAACGTGTGGGCCTACCTGCAGCAGACGATCGACCTGCCGGCGCTGCGCGCGGGCGGCAGCCTGCCGCCGCAGACGCCGCTCTATCTGCGCATTCTCGGCTGGAATCAGAACGCGTCGAGCGTCGTCTATCTGGACGATCTGCGCTTCTCACCCGTCGACGCCACGTTCGCGGCGACGGTCTACGACGCGCGCAAGCGCTATGCGACGGCGGCGCTGGGGAACAACGGCGCGACGAGCCGCAGCGTCTACGATATCCACGACCGCGTCGTGGCCACGATCGGCGCGGGCGAGCGCGTCCTGACGCTGTCCGCCGAGTCGTTCTCGCGCGACCTGACCGCGTCTGGAACCTTTCAGCAGGCGTTCCCCAACAGCCAGCTCTCGATGTCGACGAGCAGCGACAGCGCGTACTACGACTTCCACGACGCGTCGTTGTCGCAGTGGACGCGGAACGGCGCGGGTGGCACCTGGAGCATCACCGGCGGGCAGTTGACGTTCACGGGGACGTCGACCGATCCGCTCGGGTCGACGGCCGTTCTCAAGCTCTTTGCGTTCACCAACTTCGCGGTGCGCGTGGTCTGCACGTCGCAGAGCGCGTGTGCGGGCGTCGGCAACGGCGACGCGTTCGTGTACTGGGATACGGGCGCGCAGGTGTGGAAGCTCGCGCGGCGGCAGATCAGCGGTCCGCCGACGATCGTCGCGCGATCCAATATGGTCGGCTTCCGGCGTGAGTGGGTCTTCGCGATCGTCGATGGCTTCGTCCTGTTCTACGCCGACGGGACGATGATCTTCGCGTACGACTATCAGAACCCGAACAACGCGCTGCCGGACATCGGCAAGCCCGCGCTGCTGCTGTCGAAGACCGGCGCGTTCGACGATCTCGTCGTCCTCAACAATCCGCAGCTCTCGATGACGTTCCTCGACGGGTTCATGGGAACGCTCCAGAGCAACGCGCTGCTCGGCTATACGACGGGCACGACGTACGCGAACAGCAACGCCGGCGTCCTGCTGGACGCGATGGGCCGGCCCTACGTCCAGCGCAACACCGCGCAGCCCGCGCTGGTGCTCGCGCCGCCGCCGTCGACCGCGCAGGCCGTGCTCTCGACGACCGGTGAGCTGGTCAAGGGCGATCAGACGACGTATCTCGTCAACAGCGCCGGGCAGAATGTGTCGCTGGACGACTATCTGAACGGCACGTACGGCTTCGACTACACGAAGTATCAGTTCGAGGCCTCGCCGCTCGGTCGCGTGACGGCGGCGATCCTGCCGCGCGAGCAGTCGCAGCCCGCGAACAAGTTCACCGTGCAGTATGCGTACGGCGCGGCCACGGCGTCTGTCATCGCGAGCGTGCTGCCGGCGGGCGTCGAGTCGCAGTATCTGATGCAGACGACGACGGATCAGGATGGAGTCGTGCGGTACGACATCTTCGATTCGCTCGGCAAGCCGGTTGCCATTCGCGTGCAGACGGCGCAGGGACAATTCGTCACGTCGGCGATTGCGTACGACGCGTCGGGCAACATCACGCTCGCGAAGCAGCCGAACTACTTCGCGCCGCCCGCGGGATCGGCAGCGACGGACTGGCAGGAGACGCTGTCCTACACGTTCAACGGTCTGCTCGCGAGCTACACGATCCCTGACATGGGCGCGGGATCGACGCCGGGAACGACGTCGTATCTGTACGACAGCGGAGATCGGCCGCGGTTCGTGTCGATGCCGGCGGGCGCGAGCGTCACGCCGCCGCAGTTCGTCTACACGAAATACGACGCGCTCGGGCGGGCGATCGAGGAAGGCTACATCCAGGACGCGGCCGTCACGTGGACGACGCTCGCGGCGGTGGTCAACGACCAGTCGTATCCGAACCTGGCGACTGTTGCGGGCCGCTGGCTGA
>Ga0187894_10001928_pt1 | contig 25696 bp, 25 predicted proteins | sample GBC1701081metaG_FD_136650 | JGI IMG/M metagenome (GOLD analysis project Ga0187894, IMG submission 136650) | White microbial mat communities from a lava cave in the Kipuka Kanohina Cave System on the Island of Hawaii, USA - GBC170108-1 metaG ... | reverse complement strand
GATCTCGGACAGGTGATCCTCGCGCGCGAGATCTCGCACGAGCCGATGCGGCTGCGCTTCGACGAGATCCTCGAGGGCCTCGCCAACCACGGCGATGGCGCGCTGCGCCCGCGGCTCGCGGCCGCGCAGGCCGAGCTGGGCAAGCTCTCCCAGCAGCTGCGCGAGAAGCTGGTGAGCGCACCCGGCATGGGCGAGCTGCGCGAGCGCACGAACCGCACGCTGACCGCGATCGAGCATTGGCTCACGGTGGACGACGCGCTCGCGCGCGAGGATTTCCCGGACGCGCAGCTGCTGCGTGAGCGCATGCGTGTGGCCGGCGCGCGCTGGCCGCTCGGTGGGCGGCTTCCGCCGCGCGTGAAGGAGCTCGCGCAGCGCGTCGAGACCTATTACGAATCGGGCGACAACCCGAAGCGCGCCGTTCTCTAGACCGCATGTCTGCGGCGCCCGCTGCTCCGTCCGTCGCGCTGGCAGCCTCGCCCGCGATTCCGCGACTCGAGCTGCGCATCGAGCGCCTGAAGGCGAGCTACCGCTTCACGTATGCGTTCCACGCGCGCGAGGTGCGCTTCGAGCGCGACGCCGGCGACGGCTTCCACAGCGTCTTCCCGGAGACGTTCTCGTTCCATGCCGCGCGCCACGATCCTGCCGAGCTCTACCTGCGCCTCGACGACTTGTGGACGAATCCGCGCCGGCTCTCGCCGGACGCGAGCCGGCGCGACGCCGAGGAGCTGATGACGCGGCTGCTCGCCGCGCTGCCCGGCGTGCTCGAGGCGGTGCTCGTGCGGCTCGCGGGGGGCGAGAATCGAGCCGCCTACCTGCGCGCCTGCGAGGACGTCGCGGTGTTCAGCGCGATTGCGCAACGCTTCGTCATCGACAAGGCGCTCGCGCAGACGCCGCGCCTCACGCTCGCGGCGCTGCATCTGCGCAGGCTCCACCTCGACGCGCTGCTGCCGCTCGTCGAGTCGCGCGTGCGGCCCGAGTTCCTCGCGCAGTACGTGCGCGGCGAGGCGCGCAGCGAAGCCAGCACCGACCCGACCGATCTCAGCTTCTTCTACGCGCTCGCGGGCGGCGACGCCGACGCGATCGACGCGAGCCTGCTCGGCGCCGCGGAGCGCGCGCATCACCGCTGGCTCGAGGACGTCTGCCTCGACCCGGCGAATCGCGCGTTCGAGGAGGAGCGCTCGCCGTTCGGCGAGCGCGATGCCGAGGTGCTACGGGCCGCGCTCGCGACGAACCGCACGCGCGCAAACCGCGGCAGCGAGCTCTCTCCCTTCCTGCGCCGCCCGCGCGACCGCGATTGTCTGCGCCTGCTCGGGAAGCTCGAGACCTACTTGCTGCGCCGCTACGACGTTCACCACGCGTCCGTGATGCGGCGCCATGCGGAATACCTGAAGCGCGGGACCGACGACGCCGACCGCCGCCTCTCACTCCACCGCACGCGCAACTACGTGCTCGCGCTGCTCTTGCCGGCGCTGCCGTTCCTCGGCGCGGCCGTCGCCTACTCGCGTGCGCCCGCGCTGTTCGACGCGCTCGCGTCGGGCCTCGTCGCGCTCGTGATCGCGGCGGCGCTGTGGTTCCTGTTCGTGCAGTTCATGTGGAAGAAGGATCTGACTTTCTTCTACACGTCGGTTCCGCGCATCGGCGCAGGCATCATCGTCGGCTACGCGCCGGTGTTCGTGATCGACGAGGTCTGGGATCTCGCGAACCAGCCGATCGTCTACCTGTTCGCGACGATCGTGCTGCTCGGCTCGACCACGTTCCTCTACCTGTTCGTCGAGGTACAGCGCCGGCTCGAGCACCCGCGCCTCGCGTTCGATCGCGCGCGCGACATCTTTCTGCTCGGGCTGATCGAGGCCGCCGCGTTCGGCGTCGTGACGACGAGCCTGCTCGGCCCGCTGATGGCCGCCCGCAACTGGGGGCCCACCGAGGAGCCGCTGGCACTGATCCGCCCCGTCCTCGAGCCGCTGGTCGGCGAGCTCCCCCGCGTTCTCGGCTACGAGCCCCTCTCGGCGTTCCCGAGCGCGATCTTGCTGATGAGCTTCCTGTCCTTCTTCATCGGGACGTTCCTTCAGCTGCTCTGGGAGGACTTGCCGATTACCGAGCCGCTCTAAGCACACAAAGGCGCCGCGGCGTCCGGCCGATCGAAACGCGGCGGGACAGCGCCGCATCCCAGCGCCTACCCTCGAATCCTCGAGGCTTCCGGAGGACCTGTGGCCCAAATCGTCATGTACTCGAAGTCGTGGTGCCCCTACTGCGACCGCGCGAAGCACCTGCTCACCCAGAAGGGCCAGACCTGGACCGAGATCGATATCGAGGCGCAGCCCGAGAAGCGGGCGGAGATGGTCGAGCGTGCGCAGCGCACCACGGTGCCCCAGATCTTCGTCGACGGCGCGCATGTGGGTGGCTTCGACGACCTCGCCGCGCTCGAGCGCGCCGGCAAGCTCGACGCGCTGCTCGGCGCGAAGAAGGAAACGAAGCCGGCCGAGCACGTGAAGCTGCTGATCATCGGCAGCGGACCCGCGGGCTACACCGCGGCGATCTACGCGGGCCGCGCCGAGCTGAAGCCGGTGATGATTGCGGGCCTCCAGTTCGGCGGGCAGCTGATGCTGACGACCGAGGTCGAGAACTACCCCGGCTTCCCGGAAGGTGTTACGGGCCCCGAGATGATGGAGCGCTTCCAGAAGCAGGCGGAGCGCTTCGGAACGCGGATCCTGATGGAGGACGCGACGCGGGTCGACTTGTCGAAGCGCCCGTTCCGCGTCGAGACCGAGGGCGCGGCGTTTCTCGCCGACGCGGTGATCGTCGCGACCGGCGCGAGCGCGAAGTGGATCGGCATCCCGAGCGAGCAGCAGTTCATGAATCGCGGTGTCTCGGCGTGCGCGACCTGCGACGGCGCGCTCTTCCGCGGAAAGCCGATCGCCGTCGTGGGCGGCGGCGACACCGCGATGGAGGAGGCGCTCTTCCTCACGCGCTATGCGGCGCCGAAGGTCTGGGTGATCCACCGCCGCAGCGAGCTGCGCGCGTCGAAGATCATGGCCGAGCGCGCGCTCGCGCACGAGAAGATCGATTTCATCTGGGACTCCGCCGTCGACGAGGTGCTGGGCGGCGATTTCGTGACGAAGCTGCGCATCAAGAACCTGAAGACCGGCGCGCTCTCGGAGCTGCCGGTCGAGGCGCTGTTCGTCGCGATCGGGCACAAGCCGAGCACGGACTTGTTCAAGGGCCAGCTCGAGATGGACGACGTCGGCTACCTGAAGGTCGATGGCGGCAGCTCGCGCACGAACGTCGCCGGCGTCTTCGCTTGCGGCGACGCAATGGATCCGACCTATCGTCAGGCCGTGACGGCGGCCGGCACCGGATGCATGGCCGCGATCGACGCCGAACGCTGGCTCGCGGAGCACATCAGCGAGTAGCTCCGGGGTATCGCGAGGCCGTAGAGGAGCGGAGTGGCCCTCACGCACGAACGCCTGCTGCAGCTGATCGAGCGGTCGCCCGACATCATCGTCGCGACCGATCGCAAGGGCGGCGTGATCTACTACAACGACGGCGCCGCGAAGAGCCTCGGCTACAGCGGTGCCGAGGTGCTGGGCCGCTTCGTCTCCGAGCTCTATCCCGACCTCGCCGAAGCGAAGCGCGTGATGCAGGCGATGCGCGACGGCGGCGGCAGCGTCGAGACGTTCGCGACGCGCTTCCTATCGAAGAGCGGCGAGCAGATCCCGGTCGCGATCACCGGCACGATCCTGCGCGACGACGCCGGCGAGCCCGACGGCACGATCGGCTTCGCGAAGGATCTGCGCGAGATCCTGCGCAAGGACCAGCTCGCGACGCTCGGCGAAGTCGCGATCGGCGTGTCGCACGAGATCAACAACCCGCTCGCGGTGATCCTGAATCAGGCCGAGCTGCTCGAGCGCGACGTCGAGCGCCTCGCGGGCGAGAGCGAGTGCCCGGTGGAGGTCGAGCGCCTCGACGCGATCCGCCGCGAGCTCGCGCGCATCGCCGAGATCGTCGAGCGCTTAGGTCAGATGGCGCGCGAGGAGACCTACGAGACCGTCACGTACATCGGCCCGGCGCGCATGCTCGACCTGCGCCGCCGCCGCGCCGAGGGGCGCGCCGCAAACGTCGTGCGTCTCGCCGGCCTGCGCGTGCTCGTCGCCGACGACGACCTCGGCATCGCGCGCTCGCTCAAGGAGATCCTCGAGCGCGACGGCTGCGAAGTGGTCACCGCGAGCGACGGCCTCGAAGCGCTCGAGAAGCTCGGCAGCGGCCACTTCGACGCCGTGCTGACCGACGTCGTGATGCCGAACATGGATGGCCACGAGCTGTTCCTCGCGATCCAGCAGCGCTGGCCCGGCCTGCCGGTGCTGATGATGACCGCGTTCCACTACGACAAGGACCACATCATCAAGCGCAGCAAGGTCGCCGGGCTCGCGACCGTGCTGTTCAAGAAGCCGGTGGATCCCGAGAAGCTGCGCGAGAAGCTGGTGGAGGCGGTCGGAAAGAAGAGCGAGTAGCGCTGGGCGCTCGTGCTACCTCGTCACCGCGTCCTTCGGAACGTTGAACAGCTTGCCGTCGTCGTCCTTCACGAGATAGAAGCGGTCCCACTCCTTCAGCACGGTGACCGCGTCGCCCGGCGCGAGCGAGATTTCCTCGACGTCCTCGCTCAGGTTCGACTGGTGCTTCAGCTTGAGCGGCTTGCTGATCGAAGCCATCGCGATCTCCTCGGGCGGTCCGTCGGGAAGCGGCTTTTTTTAGCCGCGAGCCCCGGGCGTTTCAACGCGCGAGCGGACGGTAGGCCGCAGCGAGCGCGCGGATCTCGCGCGCGCCGGCGCGGCGCAGCACCCGCGCGGCCGCAGCGAGCGTCGCGCCGGTGGTGACGACGTCGTCGACGAGCCAGACGCGCGCGGGCGCGCGCTCGCGCACGCGGAATGCGCCGGCGACGTTGCGGCGGCGCGCGGCCCGCCCGAGCGCGGTCTGGCTCACGGTGTCGCGCACGCGCTCGAGCAGCGCGGGCGCGAAACGCGCGCCGCCAGCGTGCGCGACCGCGCGCGCGAGCACCGCCGGCGGGCTGAAGCCGCGCTCGCGCAAGCGGCGCGCGTGGAGCGCGACCGGGACCACGACATCCGGTGCGGGCCCCAGCGCGCGCGCCGCACGCAGCACCCACGCGATCGCGACGCCGTCGGCGGCGGGATCGAGCCCGCGCAAGCCCGGCCGCGGATACTTGAAGCGCTGCACCCAGTCCGCGGCATTGCCGTCGTAGGTGACGCCCGCGCGCCACGCGATCAGCGGGCGCGGCGGCGCCGGCAGCGGATCGCACGGCGGCTCGTCGCAGCGCGCGCAGAGCGGCGCGCCGCTCGTCGCGGCGCCGCAGGCCCCGCAAATCGGCGGCAGGAAGAAATCGACCAGCTCGCGCAGCAGCATTCGGCGCTCGCGGGACCGAGCGGGTGCGGCTCCGGCGTGAGTGCGCCGGCGCGCGCGCCACGTGACTCGATTCTCGCCGCACGCGCAGGCGATCGTCTCGGCGCGCGGCGCGCCTAGCGGCCGACGATCAAGCTGTGCCCCGTCATCTGCGCGGGCTGCGGGATTCCGAGCAGCGCGCACAGCGTCGGCGCGACGTCGGCGAGGCCGCCGTCGGCGAGCCGCCGGCCACGCGCATTGCGCGTGACCCACCAGATCGGCACCGGGTTCGTCGTGTGCGCGGTGTGCGGCTGGCCGGTCTCGGGGTCGACCATCAGCTCGCAGTTGCCGTGGTCTGCGGTGATCAGCGCGTCGCCGCCGCGCGCGAGCAGCGCGCTCATCACCCTCTCGAGGCACGCGTCGACCGTCTCGACCGCCTTCACCGCTGCCGGCAGGATGCCGGTGTGCCCGACCATGTCGGGGTTCGCGAAGTTCACGAGAATGAACGCGTAATCCTCGTCGGCGATGCCGGCGAGCAGCTTCTCGGTCACGAGCTGCGCGCTCATCTCGGGCTTGTGGTCGTAGGTGGGGACGTCGCGCGGCGACGGCACGAGCACGCGGTCTTCGCCGGGGAACGGCTCCTCGAGACCGCAGTTGAAGAAGAACGTCACGTGCGCGTACTTCTCGGTCTCGGCGATGCGCAGCTGCGAGAGGCCGCGCGCAGCGAGCAGCTCCGCGAGGATCTGCCGCGGCTGATCGGAGTCGAACGCGATCGGCAGCCCGAACGCCGCGTCGTACTCGCTCATGCAGACGAAGCGAGCGAGCCTCGGCACGCGCTCGCGCGTGAGCGCCCCGGCGAAGCGCTCCTCGCGCACGCTCGCGAGCGCGCAAGTGAGCTCGCGCGCGCGGTCCGCGCGGAAGTTGAAGAACAGCGCGACGTCGCCGTCTTCGAGCGCTGCGCCGCCGGCGATCACGGTCGGCTCCACGAACTCGTCGCCCTGACCCTTCGCGTAGGACTGCTTCACCGCTGCCAGCGGGTCCGGCGCGCTCTTCCCGCGCGCGAGCGCGATCGCGTCGTATGCGCGCTGGATGCGCTCCCAGCGGTGGTCGCGGTCCATCGCCCAGTAGCGGCCGATCACGGTCGCGATCTTCCCGCCGGCGCGCGCGACGTGCGGGACGAGCCGCTCGAGGAAGCCGTGCGCCGAGCGCGGCGGCGTGTCGCGGCCGTCGAGGAACGCGTGCACGATCGGCTTCACGTTCTGCGACGCGCAGTACGCGATCAGCGCTTCGAGATGATCCTGATGGCTGTGCACGCCGCCGTCCGAGACGAGCCCCAACAGGTGGATGCGCCCGCGGCCGGCGCGCGCGGCGGCCAGCGCGCCCGCGATCTCGGGCACGCGCGCGGCGCCGCCGTTCGCGAGCGCCTTCGAGATGCGCGTCATGTCCATATCGATGATGCGGCCGGCGCCGAGCGTCATGTGCCCGACCTCGGAGTTGCCCATCTGACCAGGCGGCAGGCCGACCGCTTCGCCGGAGGTCTCGAGCTTCGCCATCGGGAACTCGCGGCGCGCGCGCGCGAAGAACGGCGCGTGCGCGAGCGCGGTCGAATCGGCCGGCCCGCCGTCGCCGAGGCCGAAGCCGTCGAGCACGACCAACATCACGGGTCCGCGCACACTCTCGGTCGCCGCCATCACTTCGCCTTGCGCTGCTTCAGCTCGAGCGGCTCGACGTCGAGCTGCGGCGCGTCCGCCCACAGCCGCTCGAGGTCATAGTGGCGCCGCGCTTCCTCGTGGAACACGTGGAAGATCACGCTGCCGAAGTCGAGTAACGCCCAGCGCCCTTCGCTCGTGCCTTCGGCGCCGAGCGACCGGATTCCGTCTCGGCGCGCGGCCTCGAGCACCGCGTCGGCGATCGCGCGCACCTGCTGGCGCGACCTCCCCGACGCGATCAGGAAGGTGTCCGCGAGCGAGGTGAGGCCGTGCACGTCGAGCGCGACCACGTCCTCGGCCTGGCGGTCGTACGCCGCGGCGGCGAGCGCGCGCGCACGCGCGAGCTGAGCGGGGTCGACAGGGCGCTTTTCGTCGGCTTCGTGCGGTCGTTCTTGCTTCGTCATGTCGCTTCGTAGGCGCCGCTCGCGATCACGTCGTCATGCACCGCTTCGGGGAGGAGGTAGCGCACGCTTTCGTGAGTTCGGATGCGGCGGCGGATCTCGGTGGCGGAGACGTCGAGCGCGCGGATGCGCACGCGCGCGAGGCTCGTGCCCGTGGTGCGATGCGTCCCGCTCTCGCCGTCGGCGGCCCAATCGAATGCGCTCGCGAGCGCGTCGGAGATCAGGCTGCGCAGCGGCTTTCCGAGCTCGGGCGGGCGCGTCATCACCGCGAAGTCGGCGAGGGTTAGCAGCGAGGCCGGCTCGCGCCAGGCATCGAGCTCGGCGAACGCGTCCTCGCCGACGATGAAGACGAGCCGCGCGGGCGCGAGCTGCTTTCGGAGCGCTCGCAGCGTGTCGACCGTGTAGGAGGGGCCTTCGCGCCGCAGCTCGATGTCGCTGGCCTCGAACGCGGGATGGCCGCGCAGCGCGGTCTCCACCCAAGCGAGGCGCAGCCGCGCGGGCGCGATCGGCTGCGCGCCCGCGCGCTTCAGCGGCGGGTCCGCCGCCGGCACGAACAGAATGCGCGCGAGATCGAGCTGCTCTTGCACCTGCTCGGCCGCATTCAGATGGCCCACGTGGATCGGGTTGAACGTGCCGCCAAGGATGCCGATGCGCGCGGCCGCGCTCATTCCCTCAGCTGGCCTTCCCCGAACAGCACGAACTTCCGCGTCGTGAGCTCTTCGAGGCCCATCGGGCCGAATGCGTGCAGCTTCGAGGTGCTGATGCCGATCTCGGCGCCGAGTCCGAGTCGATAGCCGTCCGCGAACGCGGTCGAGCAGTTCACGCCGACCGTCGACGAATTCACGCGGCGCGTCCACGCCTGCGCATTCCCGTAATCATTGGTGACGATCACTTCGGTGTGGTCGGTGCCGTAGCGTTGGATGTGCGCGATCGCGTCGTCCATGTCGCGCACGACCCGAACGGCCAGGATTTTGTCGAGGTACTCGGTCGCCCAATCGGCGTCGTGCGCCGCGACGGCTTCGGCGAACACTTCGCGCGTGCGCGCACAGCCGCGGATCTCGACGCCCTCTTCGTGCAGCGCCTTCAGCACCGGCGGCAGCACGCGGCGCGCGGCGGCCTCGTGGCAGAGCAGCGTTTCGAGCCCGTTGCACACCGCCATCTGCCGGATCTTCGAGTCGCGCACGATCGCGCGCGCCATCTCGGCGTCGGCGCTCGCATCGAGGAACACGTGACAAACCCCGGCGTCGTGCTTGATCACCGGCACGCGCGCGCCGCTCGTCACGCGGTCGATCAGGCCGCGTCCGCCTCGCGGAATGATCAGGTCGACGAGGCCGCTCAGCTGGATCAGGTGATCGATCGCGGCGCGATCCGTGGTCGACACGACCGTGACCGCGGCTTCGGGGAGGCCGGTGTCGGCCGCCGCGCCGCGCAGCTCCTCCGCGAGCGCGAGATTGCTGCGGATCGCTTCGCTGCCGCCGCGCAAGATCACCGCGTTGCCGGCCTTCACGCACAGCGCCGCGGCATCGACCGTCACGTTCGGGCGCGATTCGTAGATGATCCCGATCACGCCGAGCGGGATGCGCATGCGGCCGACGCGCAGCCCGTTCGGGCGCACGCGCAGCTCGCTGATCTCGCCGACGGGATCGGGCAGCTGCGTCACCTGCCGCAGGCCGTCGAGCATGTCGCGCCACTTCCCGCCCGCGAGATCGAGCCGCTTCACCATCGGCGCGGCGAGCCCTTTCGCCTCCGCCTCGCGCATGTCGTCGCGGTTCGCCGCGAGCACGCGCTCCCGCGCGGCCTCGAGCCGCTCGGCGGCGCGCAGCAGCCACGCGTTCTTCTCGCGCGTCCCGAGGTTCGCGACCGCCGGCGCCGCCGCCTTCGCTCGGCTCGCGAGCTCCTCGATTTCACGCTGCAACGTCATGTCGTGCTCGAGCCGGCCACTGATTAGGCGCGGCGGGGAAGGAGGACGAGGTCGTCGCGGTGGATCACCTCGTCGCCGTTGGTGAACCCTAGCACCGTGAGAATTTTCGCCGTCGCGAGCCCGCGGATGCGCGCGACCTCCTCGGCCGAATAGGCGGCGAGCCCGCGCGCGAATTCGCGGCCGCTCGCGTCGGCACACGCGACCGGATCGCCGCGCTGGAAGCGCCCTTCGACGCGCACGATGCCGGCCGGCAGCAGGCTGCGTCCGCGCTCGGTCAGCGCGCGCACCGCGCCGTCGTCGAGCACGAGCGTGCCGCGCGGCTTCGCGGTGTAGGCGATGCGGTGCTTCTTGCCTGCGAGCTTGTTGCCGGCGCGGAACAGCGTGCCGACCGGCTCGCCAGCGGCAACGCGCAGCAGCACGTCCTCGGTGCGCCCGTGACACAGAACGGTGGCGGCTCCCGAGCCCGCGGCGCTCCGCGCGGCTTCGAGCTTCGTGATCATCCCGCCGCGGCCGAATGCCGAGCCCGAGCCGCCCGCCGCACCCTCCACGTCCGCGACGTCGTCGATGACGCCGTGCAGCGGCGGCAGCGGCTTCCCCTTCTCGGGCGGCGCGACGTGCAGGCCGTCGACGTCGGTCAGGATCACGAGCAGCTCGGCGCCGGTCAGGTTCACCATCGTGGCCGACAGGTTGTCGTTGTCGCCGAAGCGGATCTCCTCGGTCGCGACGGTGTCGTTCTCGTTCACGACGGGAACGACGCCGAGCTCGAGCAGCTTCGCCAAGGTGTTACGGGCGTTCAGGAAGCCCTCGCGGTTCTCGAGGCCGCCGCGCGTCACGAGGATCTGCGCGACCTCCCGTCCGTGCCTGCGAAACGCGGCGCGCCACAGGTCCGAGAGCCCGATCTGCCCGACCGCGGCCGCGGCTTGCTTCTCGGGGATCGTGCGGCCGGGCTGCGACCAGCCGAGCGTGTGGCTCCCGATCGCGATCGCTCCCGAGGACACGACCACCATCTCCTTGCCCGCATCGAGCAGCGCCGCGACTTGGCGCGCGAGCTCGGCGACGACGTCGCCGAGCACGCGCCCGGCCTCCGTGAGCGTGCCGCTGCCGATCTTCACGACGATCCGCTTCGCGCGCGCGGCGTCGGTCCGCAGCTCGGGCTCGCTCACGTTCGTTCCTCTTCGATCGTGCGCCAGAGCGCGCGCACCAGCTCTGGAATCCCTTCGCCGCTCACGCCCGACGCGCGCAGCACGCTGCAGCCGCGCGTCTCGAGCGCGCGCTGGATCTCGTCCAGCGCACTCCGATCGGCGAGCGCGTCGATCTTGTTGAGCAGCACGAGCTCGCGCCGTTCGGCGAGCGCGCTGTCGTACGCGGCGAGCTCCTTGCGGATCGTCTCGTATTCGGCGACGAGGTCGCGCGAGTCGTCGAGCAGCGCGGTGCAGTCGACGAGATGCAGCAGGAGGCGCGTGCGCTCGACGTGGCGCAGGAAGCGGTCGCCGAGCCCGGCGCCGCGGCTCGCGCCCTCGATCAGGCCGGGGATGTCGGCCACGACGAAGCGGCGATCGTCCAGCATGACGACGCCGAGATTCGGCGTGAGCGTCGTGAACGGATAGTCCGCGATGCGCGGGCGCGCAGCCGTGATGCGCGCGAGCAGCGTCGACTTGCCCGCGTTCGGCAGGCCGACGAGCCCGACGTCGGCGATCAGCTTCAGCGAGAGCCGCAGCTTTCGGCTCTCGCCGCGCGTGCCCGGCTTCGCGAAGTCCGGCGTCTGGCGCGTCGCGGTTGCGAAGCGCGCGTTGCCGAAGCCGCCGATCCCGCCGCGTGCCGCGACGAAGCGCTGGCCCGCCTCGGACAGATCGGCGAGCGGCGGCTCGCCGTCCTGCGCCCCGGCGTCGCCGATCACGGTGCCGACCGGCACACGCACGATCTCGTCGGGCGCGTTCGCGCCGGCCATGTGCGAGCCCGCGCCGTCGCCGCCGCGCTTCGCCTCGATCGTGCGGCGGAACCTCTGATCGAGCAGCGTCGAGAGATTCGAGTCGGCGACGAACACGACGCTTCCGCCGTTTCCGCCATCGCCGCCGGCAGGCCCGCCGCGCGGCACGTACTTCTCACGGCGAAACGCGACCGCGCCGTTGCCGCCGTCGCCCGCGCGCACGCTGACGACAGCCTCGTCGATGAAGGGATCGCCCTCTTGGTTCATTGCGCGCTTCCCGCTGGAGAGAACCCAGCAGCTCAGCGCGGGCGCTCCCCTGACTCCTTAAGCCGCCGGCTCGACCTTCGCGACGAGCTTGCCCTTCGAGGGCCCGTAGCTGACGACGCCGTCGACGAGCGCGAACAGCGTGAAGTCGCGGCCGGTCCCGACGTTCCGGCCCGCGTGGATGTTCGTCCCGACTTGGCGGACGAGGATGTTGCCGGCCTTCACCGTCTCCCCCGCGTAGCGCTTCACGCCGCGGCGCTGGCCGTGGCTGTCGCGCCCGTTGCGGGAGGATCCCTGTCCCTTCTTGTGCGCCATCGTCCGCCTTCTTTTCTGTTACGCGCGGATCTCGGTCACCTGGACTTCCGTGTAGTCCTGCCGGTGGCCTTGCTTGCGCCGGTAGTTCTTGCGCCGCTTGCTCTTGAAGATCGTGATCTTCTCGCCGCGGCCGTGCGACTTGATCGTGCCGAGCACCTTGGCGCCCGCGACGAGCGGCTTGCCGACTCTCGCGTCGCCCTCGCCGCCGACGAGCAGCACTTGGTCGAACTCGACGGCCGCCCCCACGTCGCCGGCCAGCTTGCCGACGCGAACCGCCTTGCCCGGGGTCACGCGCACCTGGAGCCCGCCCGTCTTCACGACCGCGTACATCACACGCCTTCCTGCTCTCGAAGGCGCGGCAGTATCGGAGATTCGCCTTCTGCGTCAACCAGCTCCGCGGGCTCGGCCGGTGCAGAATCTCCGTTCGGGTCGGCTGCGGGCGGGGGAGCCGCGTCCTCCTCGTCGTCCTCGAGCAGCGACATCGCGAGGTACTCGCCGCGCGGGCGCTCCTGCGCGGCGCCATCGATGGCGGCGGGTACGGCAGCGGCCGCCGCGATCTCCGACGCTCGGGCTGCCTCCTTCTGCTGCCGCTCGCTCTTTCGGTCCGCGAGCCACGGCAGCGGCAAGCTGACGGGCTCGCCGTCGCCGGCCGACGCGATCTCGAACTGCTCCTGGTGCAGCTCGACCCGCGCGCGGATCTCGATCTCGCGGCCGAGCTCGCGCTCGAGCGCGTGGAGGCTCACCCGCTCGTGGGTCATCAGCTGCTCGGCGACCGAGCGGTGGACGGTCACGATCACGCGCCGGCCGCCGAAGCGGGGCAGGTCCTTCTTGATCTCGCGCAGCACCTTGTGCGCGACGCTCTCGGGCGTCAGCACGTAGCCCTTGCCTTCGCAGTACGCGCACGGCTCACACAGCATCTGGACGAGGTTCTCGCGCGTGCGCTTGCGGGTCATCTCCACGAGCCCGAGCTCGGAGATCTTCAGAATGTTGGTCTTCGCCTTGTCCTGGCGAAGCTCCTGCTGGAGCGCGCGGTAGACCTTCTCCCGGTTCTCGGTGCTCTCCATGTCGATCAGATCGAGGATGATCAGCCCGCCGATGTTGCGGAAGCGGAGCTGGTTCACGATCTCGCGGACCGCTTCGAGGTTGGTCCGCAGTACGGTCTCTTCCAGATCGCGCTTGCCGACGAAGCGGCCGGTGTTCACGTCGATCGCGGTCAGCGCTTCGCTCTGGTCGACGATCAGGTAGCCGCCGGACTTGAGCCAGACTTTGCGCCCGAGATTGGCGTCGATCTGCTCCTCGATGCCGAACTCGTCGAAGATCGGAAGCGCGCCTTGGTAGAGCTCGATGCGCGGCTTCGGATCGGCGACGAAGCGGTCGACGAAGCCCTGCATCTCTGCGTGAACGCTCGGGGAATCGATCACGATCCGCTTTGTGTCCGTATTCGCAAAGTCGCGGATCACGCGCAGTGCGAGGTCCGGCTCGCTGTACAGGACCGCCGGCGCGCGCACCTGGTCCTTCCGGATCTGGATGTCGTCCCAGACGGTCGTCAGGTAGCGGACGTCCGCCTCGAGATCGGCGTCGCGCGTGCCCTCGCCCGCGGTGCGAATGATGAAGCCGAGGTCCGCCGGCTTCACGCGCTGGACGATCTCGCGCAGCCGGCGGCGCTCGCGGTCGGAGTCGATCTTGCGCGAGACGCCAACCCGCTGCGCCCACGGGGTCAGCACCAGGTGCCGGCCGGCGATCGAGATGTGCGACGTGATGCGGGCGCCCTTCGAGCCGATCGGCTCCTTGGCGATCTGCACCACGATCTCCTGGCCCTCGCGAACCAGCGTCTCGATCGACGGGGCGTTGCGATTGCGCCGCCCGCGGCTGCGCCCCCCGCCGTCTTCGTCGAGCTCCTCGATGTCCTCGACGTAGTCGCCCGCGTAGAGGAACGCCGCCTTCTCGAGGCCGATGTCCACGAAGGCGGCCTGCATGCCGGGCAGCACGCGCATCACCCGGCCCTTCACCACGCTGCCGGTGACCGACTTGCTCCGGGCGCGCTCCAGGTGGAACTCGAAGAACTGCTTCTTTTCCAGCACGGCGACGCGGGTCTCACCCGGCGTCGCGTTGATCAGAATCTCGTTTTGCATCCTCGTCTCATTGGGCAGGAGACGAGGGCGATCGCTAGTGCGAACTCGCTCACGAACGCGCCTCCCGCGCTGTGGGCCGAGCTCGAGCTGTGCCAGCGAGACCGTCCCCACCCGAGGATGGGGGCGGGGCGGGATCAAGCGGGGGAGGCGACTCCCAACTCGGGGTCGCTCAACTGGACGAGGTCTCGCAAGAGCCTCCCGAGCTGCTGGCCGATGCCGATTCGATCGAATCGATTGGGCATTTCAGGGTTTCGTTGCTTCACGGCCTAGAGCGAGCTCGGCGTTCCGCGGGTTCCCGCCTCACGTCCAACGCCTTGCTTCGCCCCTGGACCTCGTCCCGTTTTGTCGGGCACCCTCCGGCACTCTGCCGTTTTCGAGGGCCGCCTATCGGGAACGAGTCCTTCTGGCCGACCAAAATGACTTGGGGAGCATCATGGATCGCATCCCGCCGGTCAAGAACGGATCACGCATCGGTAGGGGATCGGCAGCACCTGAGCAGGATCCGCGGCGCCGGTTGCCCTCGATCGACCGGTTGATTCGGGAGCTCGAAGCTGCTCCCGGCGCGCGGCTGCCACGCTGGGCGCTCGCCGAGGCGGCTCGGGCCGCGGTGGAACGGGCGCGGAGCCGCGCGGAGTCGGACGAAACGGCGGGCGAGCTCGTCGAGCAGGCGACGCGCACGGCCCGACGGTTGGCGGGCAACCGACCTACGCGGGTCGTGAACGCGACCGGCGTCGTGCTCCACACGAACCTGGGGCGCTCCGTGCTCGGGGACGGCGCGGCGGATGCGGTGCGAGCTGCGGCGGCCCAGTACTCCGATCTCGAGCTCGACCTCGAGAGCGGCGAGCGCGGCGAGCGCCTCGCGGGCGTCGAGACGAAGCTCCGGCTGCTGTCGGGTGCGCAGGCGGCGACCCTGGCAAACAACTGCGCCGCCGCCGTACTGCTCGCGCTCGACACGTTCGCGCGCGGGCGCGAAGTCGTCGTCTCGCGCGGCGAGCTCGTCGAGATCGGCGGCTCGTTTCGCGTGCCGGAGATCCTCGCGCGCGCCGGCGTGAAGCTGGTCGAGGTCGGCACGACGAATCGCACCCACGCGCGCGACTACGAGGCCGCGATCACGCCCGCGACCGGCCTGCTGCTGAAGGTGCATCGCTCGAACTTCGAGCAGCGCGGATTCGTCGCGGAGGTGGCGCTCGAAGAGCTGGGCGCGATCGGGAAGAGGCACGCTGTCCCAGTCGTCGAGGATCTCGGCAGCGGAACGCTGGTCGATCTTCGCACGCGGGGCTTTCCTGAGGAGTCGTACGTCCCTGCTCGGCTCGCGACCGGCGTCGACGTCGTCTGCTTCTCCGGCGACAAGCTGCTGGGCGGGCCGCAGGCCGGCCTCGCGCTCGGCTCGCGCGAAGCGATCGCGGCAATGCGGGAGAACCCGCTCGCGCGCGCGCTGCGGGTCGACAAGCTCACGCTCGCCGCGCTCGATTGGCTTGCGACCGCGCTCCTCGACGCGCGCCACGATGAGATCCCGACGCTGCGCATGTTGCTCGCGAGCGAGGCAGAGCTCGAGGCGCGCGCCCGCTCGCTCGCCACTCAGCTCGGGGGCGCGGCGGCGGCACACGGACTGCGCGCGACGCCAGAGCGCACCGAGGCGCCGGTCGGAGGCGGGTCGCTGCCGGCCTTCACGCTGCCGTCATTCGCGGTCGCATTGGACGGCGCGCCGAGTGCGTCCCGGCTCGCGGCCGCGCTTCGCGGCGCATCGACGCCGGTGCTCGCGCGCGTCCACGGCGAGCGCGTGCTGCTCGACGTGCGCACGCTGCTCGGCGGCGACGACGCGCTCGTCGTGAGCGCGCTCACCGCGCCGCGCTCTGCCTGATGGCCTCGGCAAACGCCTTCCCTTAGAGTTGGCCGACCGTGCTGAGCTCGAGCGTTCTCGTACTCAATCGCTCGTATTTGCCGATCCACGTGACGTCGGCACGGCGCGCTTTCACGCTCGTCTATCAGGGCATCGCGCGTGTCATCGACGAGCAATACAAGACCTTCGACTTCGACAGCTGGAGCCAGCTCGCCGTCGCGCGCCACGAGGAGTCGATTGGCACGCCGCACGGCCGCATCCGCATCCCGCGCGTGATCGTGCTGGTCGCGTTCGACCGCCTGCCGCGCCGGCATGTGCGCTTCAGCCGCATCAACCTGATGGCTCGCGACGACTTCCAGTGCCAGTACTGCGGCCTGAAGCGGAAGCGCGCGGAGCTGAACCTCGACCACGTGGTGCCGCGCGCGCTCGGCGGCAAGAGCACCTGGGAGAACGTCGTCACGAGCTGCATCGACTGCAATCGCCTGAAGGGCGGGCGCACGCCGAAGCAGGCGAGCATGAAGCTGAAGAAGCGACCCGAGCGCCCGCGCTGGACGCCGCTGATGAACCTGATGTTCTCGAGCGTGCGGTACAAGGAATGGCGGCCGTTCCTGTCCGTCGTCGACGCGTCGTACTGGAACACCGAGCTCGTCGAATGACGAGGCGCAGCGCCGCGACGGAAGCGACCCAGCCCAGCCCGGGCGCTCCGCGCCCGCGGCTCGTCGCCGTCGGCGGCGGCAAGGGCGGCGTCGGCAAGACCTTCCTCTCGGCGAATCTCGCGATCGCGCTCGCGCGCGCCGGCTACCGCGTGATCGCGATCGATACCGACGTCGAAGGGCCGAACCTGCACACGCTCGTCGGCGTGAAGAATCCAGCGCGCACGCTCGCCGACTTCATCGCGGGCCGCGAGACCAACCTGTTACGGCTGATCGTCGCGACGCCGACCGACAACCTCGGCCTGATCGCCGCGACGCAGGGCAACTTGGCCGGCGCTGCGCCCGAAGCGCAGCGGCGCGCGGACCTGCTCGCCGCACTGCGCCGCCTGCCGTGCGACTTCGTGATCGTCGACTGCGGTGCCGGCGCCCACGCCGCGACGCTCGACTACTTCCTGGTCTCGGACGACGGCCTGATCGTCGTCCACCCGGAGCCGACCTCGGTCGAGAACGCCTACACGTTCGTACGCGCCGCGTTCTACCGCCGCATGCAGGCGGCGCTGCAGAAGCACGACGTGCGCGCGCTCGTGCGCGAGGCGATGGACCAGCGCAACGCGCGCGGCATCAAGACGCCGCTCGACTTGTTACGGGAAGTCGAGCAAATGGATCCCGAGGAGGGACAGCGCTTCGTCGAGACGATGCGGCGCTTCCGGCCGCGCGTCGTCGTGAACGAGGTCGCGACCGCCGAGGACGTGAAGCTCGGCTTCTCGATCGCGAGCGTGTGCCGCCGCTTCTTCGGCATCGACGCGGACTACATCGGCTACCTGAATCGCGATCCGGCGGTGCGTGAAGCGGTGAAGCAGCGCCGCGCGCTGCTCGACATCGCGCCGAACGGCGACGCCGCCGTCTACCTGCGGCGCATCGCGCGCAAGCTCGCCGAGGGTGTGCCGCTGCCGAGCGCCGAGGAAGCCGCGTCATGAAGCCGTTCTCGGATCAGAGCCATTATGAAGTGCTGGAGCTGATGCCCGACGCGAGCGCCGATCAGGTGGAGCGCGCCTACCGCGTCGCCCGCTCCACCTACGCGCCCGACTCGCTCGCGACCTACTCGATCTACGACGACCGCGACCTCACGCTGATCCAGGAGCGCATCGAGCTCGCATACAAGGTGCTCTCCGACGACGGCCAGCGGCGCGCGTACGACGAGCAGCTGAACGCAGGGCCGCGCGTCGAGCTCGCGCTCTCGTTCGCGAACGACGACGAGCAGAGCCTCGACGAGGCGCCCGAAATTCGCGGCTTCGAGGAGCCGGACGACGGCGCGTGGACGGGCGCGCGGCTGCGGCGGCTGCGCATGGCGCGCGGCGTCGAGCTCGAGCGGCTCGCGAGCGCGACCAAGGTCAGCGCGAGCTACCTGACTGCGCTCGAGGACGAACGCTTCGACGCGCTGCCCGCGACCGTCTACGTGCGCGGCTTCCTCACTGCCTACACGCGCGCGATCGGCCTCGACGCGGATCGCATCGTGCCCGGCTACATGGAGCGCGTGGCAGCGGCGCGGCCCGCGAAGGGAGGCCGGCCCCTCGTGCGGAGAATGCGGTGACGCGCATCGCCGATCCCGAGCGCGTGCTGCGCCTCGCGCGCGCGGTCGTCTCCGACATCGTGATGTACCACCCGGACCTCGTGCGGGACGGCCTCGCCAACGACGACCTGTTCGAGCGCATGGCGAGCGAGCTGGCCGAAGCGCGCGAGTACTTCGACGAGCGCGTCGAGGAGCGCGCCGCGCACGCGACGAACGCGTGGAACCGCGCGCTCGTAGACGTGCTCGTCTACCGCAGCAAGCACGTCCGCAGCCGAATTTGGTAGGCGAGCGGGCACCGAGCTCGCACTCGCAGTTTGCATCGGGGACGTACTTTCGTGTGAAGGTACGTCCCCGATGAGAGCTTCCGACGAAGAGTCCGCTGCCGAGCGCGAGCCGCTCGCGCACGAGTTCGTCGTCGACGAGGCGCATGCTGGGGAGCGCCTCGATCGTGCGCTCGCGGCACTCGCGGGCATTGCGCGCGCGCAGGCGCAGCGCTGGATCGAGGACGCGCGCGTGCGCGTGAACGGCGCGCCCGCACGCGCGAGCCAGAAGCTCGCCGCCGGCGATCGCGTGCTCGCCGATCCACCCGAGCCCGCGCCGAGCACGCTCGCTCCCGAGCCGATCGCGCTGGTGTTGCTGCATGAGGACGACGCGCTCGCGGTCGTCGACAAGCCCGCCGGCCTCGTCGTGCATCCGGCGCCGGGCCACGCGAGCGGCACGCTCGTGAACGCGTTGCTGCATCACGTGCGCGATCTCGCCGGGATCGGCGGTGTCGCGCGGCCGGGCATCGTGCACCGCCTCGATCGCGGCACTTCGGGAGTGATGGTCGTCGCGAAGACCGACGCCGCGCACCACGCGCTCGCCAAGCAGTTCCACGATCACACGATCGAGCGCGTCTACGTCGCGTACGCGCGCGGCGCGCCGGCGCAGGACGAGGGCCGCATCGAGCGCGCGATCGGCCGCCACCCGAGCGACCGCAAGCGCATGAGCATCGTCACGAAGCGCGGCCGCGCGGCAGCGACGCGCTGGCGCGTGCTGCGTCGCTTTCCGAAGAGCGGCGCGCTGAAGCTCGAGATTCGGCCCGAGACCGGGCGCACGCACCAGATCCGCGTCCATCTCGCGTCGCACGGGCTTCCGCTGTTAGGGGACGCCACCTACGGGCGCGCCGCGGGCGGAGCGTTCGCGAGCCGGCTCGTGCGCCCGGCGCTGCACGCCGCGGTGCTCGGGTTCGTGCACCCGACGAGCGGGAAGACGCTGCGCTTCGAGGCAGCGCTGCCCGCCGACCTCGCCGCGCTGGAAGCGACGCTCGCGAGCGCGGAGCGCAGAACGTGAGCGCGGAGTTTCTGCGCGACCCGGTCCTCGGCGCGCGCGGCATCCGGCACGGCTTCGGCCTGCGCACGAGCCCGCAGATCGCGCTGCGCCGCCCGCGTCAGGTGCACGGCGCGCGCGTCGTTTGGGCCGGCGCGCGCGAGAGCGAGCTCGGCGAGGCGGACGCAGTGCTCGCGCGCGAGCGCGGCGCGCGCGTCGGCGTCTTCAGCGCTGACTGCGTGCCGATTCTGATCGCCGCGGGCGACGTCGTCGGCGCGGTGCACGCGGGCTGGCGCGGCCTCGCGGCGGGCGTGATCGAGAGCGCGCTCGCGGAGCTCTCCGCGAGCGCGGCGCGCGCGGAGATCTGCGCCGCGATCGGTCCGTGCATCGGCGCCTGTTGTTACGAAGTGGACGGCCCGGTGCTCGATCCGCTGCGCGCGCGCTATGGGCGCCTGCTGGATGCCGCCGTCACACGCGCGCGCGGCGAGCGTGCGCAGCTCGATCTCGGCGTGCTCGCGCAGCTCGCGCTCGCGCGCGCCGGCGTCGCCCCGCGCGCGATCGGCGTGGCCGCGCGCGCGTGCACGCGCTGCGACGCCGCGCGCTTCCACTCCTATCGCCGCGACGGCGCCGCGGCCGGCCGCCTCGCGCACTGGATCGAGGCGGCTTCGTGAGGGGCGCTCGCACCTGCGCCGCGCAGCTGGCCGTCGCGCTCGCGCTTCAGCTCGGCGTTCCCGCGCTCGCGAGCGCCGAGCGCTGGGACGCCGGCGACGTCGCGGCTGCCGAGAAGTTCCAGCGCGAGGAGAGCGAGCGCGCAGCCGAGTACCGGAGGCGCGTCGCGCGAGGCGACGTGCGCTCCGCGTCCGCGCCGATGCCGCGCAGCGCTCCGGAAGCGCGCCGCGATGCACCCGCCGGCGATGCGCTGCGCGACGCAGCCGACGTCGTCGACCGGCTCGAGCGCTGGCTCGCAGGCCGCGCGCGCGAAGCGGAAGCGGAGAACGATCGCGCGCGCCGGCGGCTGCGCGAACGAGAGCGCGCGCGGCGCGGCGCCGAGGATTGGTGGGCGGAGGAAGAGCGCCGCCTCGAGCCACGCGAGTGAGCACGCGCCGCACGCGCGAGCTCGCTGCCTCGGCGCTTCTTGCGCTCGGCCTCGCGCTTGCGTGCTCGCTCGGTCCGCGGCCGCGGCTCTCCGAGCAAGTGCTCCCGCTCCCGACGCGCGTCTACGCGCGCTCGCTGGCGCTCGAGCCGGGCGCGCGCCTCTCGCTCGCGCGCATCGAGAAGCACCTGCGCGCCGCGGGCTATCAGGCTGCGCCCGCGAAGCAGGAGCTCGCGCCCGGGCAGTTTCGCGTGACCGGCCGCAGCTTCGAGCTGCGCGCGCGGCGGCTCCCCTATCCCGGAGCGCCGGCGCCCGAAGCGCTGATCGCCGGATCCCTGAGCGTGGCCGGCGCGATCGCGGAGCTCACGGTCGACGGCGAGCCGGCCCGCCGCGTCGTGCTGGAGACGCCGCTGCTCGCCTCGCTCGCCGAGGCCGGCCAGGACCGCGAGCTCGTGCGGCTCGAGGATCTCCCGCTGCACGTGGTCGACGCGGTGCTGATGACCGAGGACCGCCGCTTCTACTCGCACGTCGGCGTCGACCCGATTCGCGTGTTCGGAGCCGCGCTCGAGAACGCGAAGGAGCGCCGCGTCGCGCAGGGCGGCAGCACGATCACGCAGCAGCTCGTGAAGAACGTCTACCTCTCGCCCGAGCGCACCTTCACGCGCAAGCTGAAGGAGGTATTTCGCGCGCTCTGGCTCGAGCTGCGGTACTCGAAGGACGAGATCCTCGAGGCGTACCTGAACGAGATCTATCTCGGGCAGGACGGCGCGCTCGGGATCCACGGCGTCGCGCGCGCGGCGCGCTTCTACTTCGGGAAGGACGTGAAGCAGCTCAGCGTGGCCGACGCCGCGCTGCTCGCGGCGCTGATTCGCGGGCCGAACGCGCTCTCGCCGTTCAAGCATCCGGCTGCGGCGAAGGAACGCCGCGACCTGATCCTCGACCTGCTGCTCGACGAGCGCTTGATCGACGCGGAGGCGCACGCGGCCGCGAAGGCACAGCCGCTCGGCGTGAAGCGCGAGAGGGCACGCCCGAGCTTCGCGGCGCACTTCGTCGGGAGGGTGCGCTCGGATCTCGCGGCGCGCGTCGACGAGGACGCGCTCAGCCGCGCCGGCTTCTCCGTCTTCACGACGCTCGACGCCGGCTATCAGAGCGCGGCCGAGGCCGCGGTCGACGAATCGCTCGCGGCGCTGGAGCGCGCGTACCCGCGGCTGCGGCGCGCGGGCAAGCCGCTGCAGGCGGCGCTCGTCGCGCTCGACGCGCGCAACGGCGACGTGCTCGCGTACGTGGGCGGGCGCAAGGCCGCGCGCGGCACGCTCGATCGCGTCGTCAACGCGCACCGCCAGCCGGGCAGCGTGTTCAAGCCGGTCGTCGCGCTAGCGGCGCTCACGCGCGACCTCGATCGCGAGCTCCCGGTGACGCTCGCAACGATCCTCGAGGACGAGCCGCTCGAGATCGTCGTCGACGGCGAGCCGTGGGGGCCCGAGAACCACGACCGCCGCTACCGCGGGCCCGTCACGCTGCGGCGCGCGCTCGAGGACTCGCTGAACGTTCCGTTCACGCGGCTCGCGCTCGAGGTCGGGCTCGTACGCGTCGCCGAGACCGCGCGCGCGCTCGGCGTCGAGAGCCCGCTGCGGCCGATTCCGTCGCTCGCGCTCGGCGCGTTCGAGATGACGCCGCTCGAGGTCGCACGCACGTACGGCGCGCTCGCGAGCGGCGGCCGGCTGCGCACGCCGCGCGCGACGATCGCCGTGCGCGAGCCGGGCGGCGGCGACCTCGGCGGCGAGCTCGCGCGCAGCGAGCGCGCATTCCCCGAAGAGCCGGTCTACCTCGTGACCTCTGCACTGATCGGTGCAGTCGAGCGCGGCACCGGCCGCAGCCTGCGCGCGCTCGGCGTGCGCGGCCCGTTCGCGGGCAAGACCGGCACGACGAACGATCTGCGCGATGCCTGGTTCGCCGGCTACACGCCGGAGCTCGTCGTCGTCGCGTGGGTCGGCTTCGACGACGGCGCCCGCGTCGGCCTCACCGGCGCGCAGGGCGCGATCCCGCTCGTCGCGAGCTTCGTGAAGCGCGCGCTCGGCGCCGACGGCTGGCCCGCGTTCGAGCCGCCCGCGCGACTCATTACGGCCGGCGTCGACCCCGCGACTGGCCTGCGCTCGGCCGCGTGGTGCGAGAGCGTGGAGGAGCTGTTCCTGCGCGGTACCGCGCCGACCGAACGCTGCCCGAAGCGGAAGCGCTGGTGGCGCTGGTGGTAGGACCGCGCCCGACGCGACCGCATAGGTGCCCAAATTCCGCTGATGTCACGCTCGCTTGCGGCGCGGGAGCCAGTCCGCGAACTTGCCCGCGCTGCGCCGCTTCCTCCCCCGGACGGCGCGACCGCGCGCCACGCGCGGCCCGCACGTCACCGGAATCCCCATGGCCCAGCCTCGAACCGATTGGCCTCAGCGCATTCGCGAGATCGAAGCGCGCGTCACGGCGCTCGAGCAGCGCCTCGCCGACCCCGCCACCGCGCAGAAGCCGGGCGAGCTCGCGAAAGTGGGCAAGGAGCTCTCCGAGCTGCGGCCCGTGCTCGACGCGGGCGACGCCTATCGCCAAGTGCTGAAGGCGATCTCGGACAACCAGGAGATGGCGCGCGACGCCGACCCCGAGCTCTCCGCGCTCGCGCTGGCCGAGCTGCCCGAGCTCGAGGCGAAGCGCGATCAGCTGGTGGAGGACATCCGCCGCCTCTTGATCCCGAAGGACCCGACCGACGAGCGCGACGCGATCCTCGAGATTCGCGCCGGCACCGGCGGCGAGGAGGCGGCGCTGTTCGCCGCGGATCTGTTCCGGATGTACTCGCGCTACGCGGAGGCGAAGCGCTGGAAGATCGAGCCGCTGTCGATGTCGGAGACGGGCTCGGGCGGCTTCAAGGAGATCATCGTCGGGATCTCGGGCAAGGAAGTGTTCGGGCGCCTGAAGCACGAGCGCGGCGTCCACCGCGTGCAGCGCGTGCCCGCGACCGAGAGTGCCGGCCGGATTCACACCTCGACCGTGACCGTCGCGATCCTCCCGGAAGCGGAAGAGGTCGACATCACGATCAACCCGGCCGACCTGCGCATCGATGTGTTCCGCGCGGGCGGCCCGGGCGGGCAGTCGGTGAACACGACGGACTCGGCGGTGCGCGTGACGCACATCCCGAGCGGCGTCGTCGTCTCGTGCCAGGACGAGAAGAGCCAGCACAAGAACAAGGCGAAGGCGCTGAAGGTGCTGCGCTCGCGGCTGCTCGAGGCCGAGCTCGAGCGCCAGGCGAACGAGCGCGCGAGCGACCGGCGTGCGCAAGTGGGCACCGGCGACCGCAGCGAGAAGATCCGCACCTACAACTACCCGCAGAACCGCGTCACCGACCACCGCGCGGGCATCACGCTGCACCAGCTCGACCGCGTGATGGAGGGCGGCGTCGACGAGCTGCTCGATGGCGTTGCGAGCTTCATGATCGGAGAGCGCGAGAAGCTGCTCGCCGGCGAAGGAAGCGCCGCGTGAGCGACAAGCGCTGGACCGTGCTCGAGCTGCTGAAGTGGACCGCGGACTACTTCAAGGCGAAGGGCATCGAGAGCGCGCGGCTCGACGCCGAGATCCTGCTCGCGTTCGCGCTCGGCAGCGACCGGCTGCGCCTCTACCTCGATTTCGAGAAGCCGGTGGAGGCGGACGAGCGCGCGCGCTTCCGCGAGCTCGTGAAGCGGCGTGCCGAAGAGCGCGTGCCGGTCGCGTACCTGACCGGCGTACGCGAGTTCTGGTCGATGCCGCTCACGGTGAGCGCCGACGTGCTCGTGCCGCGCCCGGAGACCGAGACGCTGGTCGAAGCGGTGCTCGCCGAGCTGCCGGACGTCGAGGCGGAGCTCTCCGTGTTCGATCTCGGCACCGGCTCCGGCGCGATCGCGCTCGCGCTCGCGAAGGAGCGCCCGAAGCTGCGCGTCGTGGCCGGCGACGTCTCCGCCGCGGCGATCGCGGTCGCGGAGGACAATGCCGCCAAGCTCGGCCTCGGCGACCGCGTCCGCTTCGTCCAGGGCGACGGCTTCGGGCCTGTGCTCGGGCAGCGCTTCGACGCGATCGTCTCGAATCCGCCCTATTTGGCGGAGGCCGAGGCAGGCGCGCTCGCGCCGGAGCTGGCGCACGAGCCGCGCGGCGCGCTGTTCGCCGGGCCGGACGGCGCCGCGCTCTTGCGCCGGATCGCGCACGAGGCGCCGCTGTTCCTGAAGCCGGGCGGCCTGCTCGCGCTCGAGCTGGCTCCCGCACAAGCGGATGAAATGACACAATGCCTCGCGCGATGCGGCTTCGAGGGCCCGCAGCTGCACCGCGATCTGGGGGGGCGCGCGCGCGTGATCAGCGCGCGCTGCCGCAAGGCAGGAGAGACCTAATGCCCAAGGCGACGAAGGAAGCGAAGGGCGGCATCGCCTTTTTGCAGGCGGACGAGGCGGGCTTCGAGCGCGCCTTCAAGCGGCTCTGCGCGCGGCGCGCGGCGCAGGAGGAATCGGTCGAGAAGACCGTCCGCAAGATCGTCGACGACGTGCGCGAGAACGGCGACGCCGAGCTGTTCGCGCTCACCAAGCGCCTCGATGGTGCCGATCTCGAAAAATTCGAAGTCCACAAAAAGGAATGGGACGCGGCGTGCGATCGCGTGCCGCCGCCGGATCGCGCGGCGCTCGGCAAGAGCGCGATGCGCGTGCGCGAGTTCCACCGCAAGCGCATTCCCTCGAGCTGGGAGATGCGCGAAGAGGGCGGCGCGCTGATGGGTCACAAGGTGCGCGCGCTCGAGCGCGTCGGCATCTACGTGCCCGGCGGCAAGGCGAGCTACCCGAGCACGGTGATCATGAACGCGGTGCCGGCGTCCGTCGTGGAAGTACCCGAGATCATCATGGTCACGCCGCCCGGGAAGAACGGCGAGATCCGCGACGAGGTGCTGATGGCGGCGCGCGTCGCGGGCGTGCACCGCGTGTTCCGCGTCGGCGGCGCGCAGGCGATCGCCGCGCTCGCGTACGGAACGCAGAGCGTGCCGCGCGTCGACAAGATCGTCGGGCCCGGCAACGCGTACGTGCAGCACGCGAAGAAGCTCGTGTTCGGCGACGTCGCGATCGACAGCGAGGCGGGCGCGACCGAGGTCGTCGTGATCGCCGACAAGAGCGCGACGCCGGCGTGGGT
>Ga0187894_10001927_pt1 | contig 25697 bp, 18 predicted proteins | sample GBC1701081metaG_FD_136650 | JGI IMG/M metagenome (GOLD analysis project Ga0187894, IMG submission 136650) | White microbial mat communities from a lava cave in the Kipuka Kanohina Cave System on the Island of Hawaii, USA - GBC170108-1 metaG ... | reverse complement strand
TTGCGGTAATGCATGTTTGAATTGCCGCGCACGTTGCTGTTTTCGGCGATGAACGTGTTGTGGTAGACGAGCACGCCCGCCGGATTGGCCCCGCCGTTCTTCACTGCGCCGCCCATCGGCACGTTGTAGACGATGTTTCGATAGAAATAGGCCGGCCCGCCGAAGACCGGTTGCGCGCTCAAGCCGTGTTGCGCCGCGTTGAAGCCTCGATTGCGCGCGACGCGGATGTTATGCACGCCGCCGTCGGCCTCGATGAAATCGTCAACCATCACGTGGATGTCGTTGTTGTAGATGTCTATCGCCGCAGCTTTTTGATCTTGCGCCGCTGGGGGTGTGCCGTAAGTGCTGACGCAGACGCCGTCGTGGAAGTATGCGATGTAGTTGTGGCAGATGACGTGCCCCTGCCCGTAGACCTTGACGCCGATGTAGGACTTGAGCGGCGTGGGCTTGTACTTGCCGAAATTCGACCAGCCGATCAACCGGCTCTGGTCGTCGCGCCCGATCAGCGTGTTGTCCGCGATGTAGAAATTCTTCGACCCGGCATATTCGGTCGTGACGCCGACGCCGACATCCTCCATCCGGCAGTTTCGCACCACCAGACCGCTGCAACCGAGCACGTCTTTCAACCCGGCGTAAAAAGCGATCTGAGTGTTGCGAACGGTGATGCCCTCGAAGTAGTTGTAATCCGCCGCCATCACGTCGAAGAGCCGGTAAGCTCCGTTGCCGTCGAAGATCACTTCGCCGTCGCCAGCGGCTTTGATGACGATGGGCCTCTCCGGCGTCCCGTCAATCGTCAGCACATACGCGCCGTCGAAAGGTATCCCGTAGGGCGTCACGTAATTCAATTGATCGGCCTTGTAGAGTCCCGCGTGAACCAGTATCACATCTCCCGGCTGTACAGGCCGCTCGCGCACCACGTGCCAATCGCCTGTGCCCGGCCCGTAGTAAGCCTCTTTGAGACCTTTGAAAGAAGGCTCTTCCTTCGGCCCCTCGTAATCGGGCGGATAGACGTGCAGTGTGCGGCCGCCCTGATAGGTTTTCGGCGCGCCACGTGTTTTTACCGTGATCTGCTGAACCGCCTGCCCAACAACGCCGTCCGGGTCCGACATCGTGAATCGGCATTCGTAACTGGTCGCCTCATCCAGATCGAGAATGCTTCCCGCGAACATCCGCGGCGTCCAGTATTCCAGAAACTCCCGCGCCCGCCAGACCTTCTCGTCGCCGATCCGCAACAGCGGCAGCGCTTCGCGCCACTGCGACTCTCCGGCTTTCCGGTATTGAACGGCGACCGTCGCGTTGCGGTTGTCGTCGCCTTTGATCTTCCATTCGAATCCGAGGTTGATGAGGGTAGGCGGCTCAACGATGAAATCACCTGGTGCGACCGCGTTATTGTTTTGCTGAGGCTCCGGAACATAGGAGGAGAGAAGCCAAAGGATTGCCAAGAGGGTCGTTGTTCTTGTCATAAGCGAATTCTCTCACTCGTGCCGAATAATCATTGAAAGCTGTCAAGTCGTGTCAGGTCACGACCTGCTGGTCGGTCTTGTAACAAACTTCATCGGTGGCAGACGCCTAACCCGCTTTTCTGAGCGCAGGCATTCTTTCGTTTTCCAACGAATAAACGATGTCTTTCGGCGAGACCCCAGCGTCAATCAGGTCTTGCGCGACGCCGTGTTCCAGTCCGTCCTCTTCGATAAGTATCTTGCCATCACGCAGGCGCAGATGAAGCACGGTCGAGTGAATGCGGCGAATATTGTCCCAGCCTGCGTGAATCAGCAGGTAGTTATCGTTTTTCGGATCGCATATCGGCACGTCCCAACGCTCCTGTCCAATGTTTCCGTCCGGCACAACCAGGATTTTTGCGTACGCGGCGTACGCCAATCAGTCGCATTCGATCTTCCGCGCTTGGTTTGAGCTTACACTGCCGACTTCGTGTTGCCAACGATCTGCGGGATAAGCTCGCCGTGCACATCCGTCAGCCTCATATGCCGGCCATTGAAGAAATAGGTCACCCGTTTGTGATCCAACCCAAGCAAGTGAAGAATGGTCGCGTGCAGGTCGTGGCAGGGTATGATCTGTTGCTCGGCCTTGTATCCAAACTCGTCGGTGGCGCCGATCTTCTGGCCGCCCTTGATTCCGGCTCCGGCCATAAAGACAGTCATTGCTCCCGGGTTGTGATCGCGTCCGAGGCCGCGTTGTGAGATCGGCATGCGCCCGAACTCGGAGTGCCACATCACCAATGTTTCATCGAGCAGTCCACGCCGCTTCAGGTCGGTGATCAATCCGGCGATGGGTTTGTCCACTTCCGGCGCGTGCATCCCATGGTTATCTACGATGCTGGCGTGCGCGTCCCACGTGTCTACGTTCTGATTGATGAGCGAGCCGCTGTAAAGCTGGACGAAGCGTACGCCGCGTTCGACCAGCCGGCGCGCGAGCAGGCACTGTTTGCCGAAGGGCGCGGTCACGGAATGATCCAAGCCATAAAGACGTTTCGTCTCTTCGCTCTCTCGCGAAATGTCCACGGCTTCGGGCGCGCACATTTGCATGCGATAGGCCATCTCGTATGAAGCTATCCTGGCCGCCAGTTCCGTGCTGCCCGGATGTTTCTCGGCGTGGTCGTGATTCATCCGGTTCAGTTGATCGAGCCGCGCGCGCTCCTGTTCAGGCGTAACGTAGTTGGACGGTGGAGATAGGTCGAGAATCGGGTCGCCGGTGGAGCGGAAGACCGTACCCTGATAAGCCGCGGGCAGAAAGCCGGCGCTCCAGTTGGCCGGGCCTGAAAACGGCCCTCCGCGCGCGTCATATATCACCACGAAGCCCGGCAGGTTCTGGTTCTCGCTGCCCAATCCGTAGGTCACCCAAGAGCCGACGCTGGGAAAGCCCATCAAGATTGATCCGGTGTTCCACTCGTAATGCGCGAGCACGTGATCATTCGATCTGCCCTGGCAGGAATGGATGAACGCCAGGTCATCAACAATGTTTGCGATGTGCGGGAACAGCTCGGAGACCCAGGCGCCGGATTGCCCGTGTTGTTTGAATCGGTACGGGCTTTTCATCAGCGGCCCCGGAAAGCCTTGGCGGACGCGAATCTCGCCTTTTCCTTCGAGCGGCGCTCCGTGATATTTCTCAAGCGCCGGTTTGTAATCGAAGGTATCCACGTGGCTCACGCCGCCGCTCATAAACAGCGAGATCACCGATTTGGCGTGGGGGTTGAAATGCGGCGGTTTTGGCAGATTGGGCGAACCTGGAAATCCTTCTCGACCGGCGCAGGCGGAAGCGCTTTTGGAAGGTTCTTGAGTCAGGAGTCCCTCTTGATTGAGCAAGTCAATCAGCGCCAGTCCACTGATTCCCGAGCCAGCATCGAACAGAAAGTCTCGTCGAGAAACAAATCGGCGTTTGCTCGTTTTGCGATCATACAGAGTAGCCATGATTTCCCTCCTGCGGTGGCCATGCGTCGATAGAGCTTTTTCAACACAAAGGGGCGAAGGGACAAAGGTTCAGAGGGGACGAAGGCGCCGCCGCCGCCGCCTCTCTTTTTCTTCCTTTGACCCTTCGACCCTTTGTCCCTTTGTGTTGAGCGCTTCTGTTCATTCCCACGCTGCCTCTCAGTTAATTGCGAACACGAATAGAGCCTGACCCGATGCAATCGCCACGTGTTGTTTGCCGTCCACCAGAAAGCTGATCGGATTGGCCGTGACCCGCCCGCCGGTCTGGAAGCGCCAGAGCGGTTTGCCCGACTCGGCGTCGAGCGCGAAGAAATACCCTTCGCCGCTGCCGCCAAAGACCAGCCCTCCGGCGGTCGAGAGCAGCCCCGCGTTTGTGTAAGAGTGCGTCTTGAATTCCCAGCGTATCTTTCCGGTCTCCGCCTCCAACGCCTTCACCACGCCTGGCGGCTCGGCGCCTTGCAGGTTGCGGAAGCCGCCTCCCTCGAACAACTCGCCCGGACGGTATTCTTCCTTCATCTTGAAATAGGTTTGCGCCTGGCCATCCTGCGTCATCACGTAGAAGAGACGGGTCAGCGGGCTCCAGGACGGGCTTTGCCAATTCGTGCCTCCGCCGATGCCGGGGTAGACGACGGTCCCTGCTTCTGTCGGGAACGTATCGGGCAGGCGGATGGGTTTGCCGCGCGCGTCCAATCCTTTCGCCCAAGTCTGTTTGATGAAAGGCGCGCCGCGCAGAAACTCGCCCGTCGCGCGATCCAATGCGTAATAAAACCCATTGCGATTAGCCTGCGCGACCAACTTCCTCATTCGGCCATCCACAACGCCGTCGATCAGCGCCGGCGTCTGGTTCGAGTCCCAATCGTGGACATCGTGCGGTGTGAATTGGAAATACCATTTGAGCTTGCCTGTATCGGCGTCAATCGCCAGCAAGCAATCGGAATAGAGGTTGTCGCCTTCGCGGTCGTCTCCGTTCCAATCCGGTCCGGGATTGCCCGTGCCCCAGTAGATCAGATTCAACTCCGGATCATACGAGCCAGTCACCCACGTCGCCGCGCCGCCGGTCTTCCAACTGTCGCCTTCCCAGGTATCGTGACCGGGTTCGCCCGGTCCGGGGATGGTCCAGATTCGCCAGCAGAGCTTGCCGGTCTTTGCGTCGTAAGCGTCCAGGAAACCGCGGATGCCGAATTCGCCGCCCGCGACTCCGACGACTACTTTATCTTTGACGGCCAAAGGCGCGACCGTGATCGAGTAACCGAGTTTGAGATCCGCGACTGTGGTCTCCCATCGCGCTTTGCCCGTGTTCATGTCGAGCGCGACAAGGCGCGAATCCATCGTGCCTAGAAACAATGTGTCGTCGAGGATCGCCAGGCCGCGGTTCGGTTGGCCGCAACACCCGCGGATGTCCGGCGACACGGCGCGGCGGTAATTCCACAATGGCCGGCCGGTCTTACCATCGAGCGCCGTCACGACGTGAGGTTTCTCAGTGATGTAGAGGATTCCATCAACAACGATCGGTGTCGTCTGGACCTTGCCCGGATCGCGCATCTGATAAATCCAGACCGGCTTGAGGCGCGAGACGTTGATTGTATTGATCTCTTTGAGCGGCGAATGGCGATGGCCTTGATAGTTGCCGGAGTAAGTGAGCCAGTTGCCCGGCTCGGCTTCGGCGCGGCGAATCCTTTCGTAGGATACCTGACCCAAAGCTATCTGAGTGAAGAGCAGCGACAGGATAATCGGTTTCATTTGGCGCCTCGCAGTGAAATAAGATAAGCCACCACGTCATCCAGCTCTTCTTTCGAGAAGAGATCGCGGTAACTCGGCATCGAGGACTTTCCCCAGTCCTTGTGAAGTTCGGCCAGATCGGATTTGAAGAAAGAGTGGATGCGGCTCGCGGCGTCGCGGAACTGGATGGAGAACGTGTCTTCATTGACGCGCGCGCCGCGAAATCGCCGCCCATCTTTCGTCACAACCCGCACCTGGAGGAAGTTTTCAGGGAGGCTTGAGTCGCCGCGGAAGACGGAGAAGCTCTTCGGCACGTCGGCTTCAGGGTCGGTCAGCGATTCACGCAAGTGTCGAGCGCCGCGCCGCAAGCCGATCTCGGTGAGGTCGGGGCCGAGCGCGCCGCCGCGCCCGTTGATCGCGTGGCACCGCTCGCACGCCCCCTTTTCCAAATAAAGCTCTTTGCCACGCATCGGATCGCCGGGAACACGCTCCGACGCCAATTGCCCAAGGCTCCGAACGAAGTCGGCGATCTGTTTGATCTGCCCCTTATCCAGCCTCGACCTGGGCATTTCGGTTCCTGGGATGCCTTCGGCGATCACCTTGATCAGCGACTCTTCAGTCGGCGCGCGCGTCAACGCCAGTGTGGCCAGTGTGGGGCCGCTGCCGCCTTCGCCTTTCAGCCCGTGACAGCCGGCGCAGTGGGTTTGAAAGAGACGTTCGCCCTGAGCGATCTCGCCAGCCGAAGACGCTCGCTGTGTTTGTAGAAACAGCAGCGTCCATAATAGAAGAAAGGCAGGCTGATGATATTTCCGAAATGGCATTTTGACGCCTCAATCTTGTCGCCGAATCAGTACCGCGAGCGGTAGCGAGCGAGGCTCCCGCAACAGGCCGTTCACGTAAGCAACGCTCGCTACCGCTCGCGGTACTGATGCGTTTAGTTGATGTAAACGAACTCGTTCGCGTTCAGCATAACGTGCGCCAGGTCAGTAAGCGCAGTTAGCGCGGAATCGGAGCCAGATGTCCTTATGGACGCCCTTGTGGTGTGGTAGTCCCGCTGCTTCTGCAAAAAGGCCAGAGATTGATCCATCTCTTTCCGCTCAGGCTCGCGGCCGAGCGCGATCCGATACAGGAGCCGAATCTGTTTTACCGGATCGGCGCCAGCCTCGCGCGCAACCCGCTCAGCGAAATGGCGCGCCTGAATCAACACGAACTCGTTGTTCAGCAGCGTCAATGCCTGTGTCGGAACGGTCGTCGTGTTGCGCATCTCGCAGGTCACGTTCGGGTCGGGCTGGTCGTGAACCTCGAACATCGGATACTTCAGCCCGCGCTTCCAATAGGCGTAGACGCTGCGACGCCACGTCGAAGACTCCTCCTTGGTCATCACCCACTTGCCCTGCAGATAACTCTCTCGCACCGATTTCGGTATCGCCGGGAAGAATGGCTGTCCGCCGGCTTGCAGGTTGATCTGGCCGCTGGCCGATAGGATCACGTCGCGGATCGCCTCGGCCTCCAATCGTCGCAGGGGGAATCGCCAGAGGTAAATGTTCGTCGGGTCTTTCTCCAGGTTGGCCGCCTGAGAGACTTCGGACGCCATCTTATAAGTCTCGGAATTCATGATCATCCGGTGAATCTGTTTGACGCTCCAACCCTGACGTATAAATTCAGTAGCCAGCCAATCGAGAAGCTCCGGATGTGAAGGCTTGACGCCCATCTTTCCGAAGTTGCTGGGCGTCGCGACGATGCCGCGACCGAAATGCCAATGCCATATTCGATTCACCATCACGCGCGCGGTCAGCGGGTTGTCGGGCGAGGCGATCCATCGGGCGAGCGCGCGCCGCCGCCCGCTGCTGGCGCTGTTTTTAGGTGGACGAGCGACAGGCGGCGCGCCATTGACGAACGCGCTTAAATAGCCCGGCTCGACGACGAATGATTTCTGATCCTCGGCCACGTCTATGCCGTTGGCCGCGAAATAGACCGGCGGAACTTTGTATGGCCTTCCCGGCTGCGGCAGGAAGCAGCACTCGACACCATAATCGAACCGGTTGCCCTTGCCGGGCAGGGCTTCATCGCCTCTTCCGTCCGGCGTCAGCCGGTAATCACCGTCACGCACGCCTTCGGCCACAGGCAAAGGAGCGGGCATTCTCTTCATAAGTTCCTCGACCTGATCCAGAAGCTTCTCCCGAATTGCATGATCCGCGTCATTCACCTTGATTCGCTGGCGGGAATAGAGCGCAGTCACGTTCTGAGTTGCGGCGGCGTCCGGATCAACGTCCAGCGAAACGATCTGCGCGGCAAGCAACTTCTGACCCGGCGTTCGCTTCTCCTCCGGCGTTCGGACGGCGGCCTGAATCTCTGCGGGAAACTTCTGAAGCCTCTTCTCGAACGCGGCTTTTCTGTATGGCGCTTCGATCTCGAACACCTTCCTCATCAGCGGTCTGATCTGATCCTCGACTTCCTTTTTCGTCTTCTCGTACTCGGCGACTTTATCCGGCGGCGCGAGCTTGTGATCGTATTCCACGTTGCCGAAGAGCATGGCCATCGTGCGGTAATAATCCATCCGCGAGATGGGATCGAACTTGTGATCGTGGCACCGCGCGCAGTTGACTGAGACGCCCATGAAACCCTGAAAAGTGGTGCGGATCGTGTCGTCCAGATATTCGTACCGGTAGTAGGGATTGTCCTTCTCGCGGTAACGCACTCGCGGGCCGATTCGATAGAAGGTCGTGGCGATCAGGTTGTCGTAATCTCCACTAGCGGGGGCATCCAGTTCGTCGCCGGCCAGTTGCTCGATGACAAAACGGTTGTAGGGCTTATCCTGGTTGAAGGATTTGATGACGTAGTCGCGATATCGCCAGGCGTTCGTGATGTCGTAATCGTGCTCATAACCGGAACTGTCCGCATAGCGCGCCACGTCCAGCCAGAACCGGCCCCACCGCTCTCCGTAATGAGGCGAGGCGAGCAATCGCTCGATCAGCTTTTCATAGGCTTGCGGCGAGGAGTCGCCTACGAACGCGTCCACTTCCCGCGGGCTGGGCAGAAGCCCGGTCAGGTCCAGGTATGCTCGCCGGATCAGCGTGTTGCGATCCGCTCGCGGCGCTGCCTTGAGACCTTTTTGATCCAGCGCTTTCTTAATGAAGGCGTCTATTGGATTTGCCTTCCATCGCGCATCAGCCACGTTTGGGATCGGGCGCCGGGCCGGCTTTTGGAATGACCACCAACTCCGATCCTCCGCAGTGACCACCCTTTCATCGTAGCCTTGCGCCAACGGCTTGGGCGTGAGGGAGGCTGCGGACCGCGCAATCGCGCCCTCCTTCACGGTCGGGCTACTGGCGCGGTCAATCCAGGACTTGATCGCGGCGATTTCCTGCTGCGCCAATGGAGGCAACGGCGCCATCGGCATCGCGGGTTTTTCCAGCCCGGCCACGCGCCTGTAGAGCAGGCTTGCTTCAGCGTTCCCTGGAACAATGGCCGGGCCTTTCTCCCCACCCTTCAGCATCGTCTCCAGCCGGCGCAGATCGAGACCGGCCATCTGAACCGCTTCGCCGTGGCACTGGATGCACTTCCGGTTCAGGATGGAGAAGACTTCATTGTCCGAAGGCGGGGCTTTCTGAGCGTCCGAGTGGGCTGTGTGAATAAAGCTGAAGCTGATCAGCGCAGACGCCAGGACGCACAAGGTTTTCAGTTTTCTGCTAAGGTTGCGGTTCATTTTCAGCGCCCTCCTGCAACGCGGCATTACGCAATAAGGTTTGCAGGCGCGATCAGTGTGGAATGACCGCGTCTCTCAAATGCGCGATGTTCGGGTATCCGTTGATCGCCAGCCGGCACGAAGGGCCGGGGCCGTGGAAGCGCGGCGCGTGGAACGTGAACGGCGGCGCGTAGACCACGTCGCCCTCCTCCGCGATGATCACGCCGACATTCTCGATCGGGTAACGAATCTGCCCCGCCATCACCAGCCAGAACTCGGCGCATTCGGGATGGTAATGACCGCGGTCTTTGGGATTGAGCGGCGGCAGATTCTTCTCGTAACCGTAAATGATGTTGGAGACGGCGCGGTCGTCGTGAACGAATCGCCCACCTCTGTAATCCGGCGCCTTCGCCAATTCATATAAATTGATATGAGGCTGATTGCCGCGGTCGTAAGGGCCGGGTTTGCGATTGAGCCTGACCGGAATCCAATCAATGCCCGGCGTCGCAGGAGGTTTGACATCTTGCGGGTACATCGTCTTGGCCTTGGCGATGTTGACCTCGAAGCGCAGTGAAGATCTGTCGCCGACGGTCTCCATCGAGTAAATGGTTTGCATCGGAACCTGGACCATCGAGCCTTTGGTCGCCGTGAACGGCTCTTGGCCTTCGATCTCGAAACGAATCTGTCCGTCCATCACGATCCACCACTCGCGCGTATCCGGGTGGAAGCGTTTGGAGACCTTGGTTCCAGGGGCCGAGGCGATGTAGACCGCGTTTATATGGTCGTCGTCCACGATCACTTCTTTCCAGTTCGCCTGACCTTTGTGCTTGGCCTTCAGGTCGGAGAGCTTCGTGTGGGGTTTGTGTGGCGGAACGTACTTGCTCGGTTGTTTGGGCTTGGGCGCCCAACTCGGCTGCTCCTGGCTGTTGACCCGCGACTGCGTTAATGACAGGGCGAGAAGGGCGATGGGTAACACGGTTGCGGTGATGAGTGTTCTTTTCATAGCGGTGACCTCAAACTTGTACCGTAGGTTGTCTAACCTGCGGGGGCTTTCGTTGCTCGAAAATTGACGAAAACCAAAAGCCTTCCATCAATGCGCATATTGACTTTAAATGTTTCTATTAATGGAGTCATCCGCAGGTTAGACAACCTACGGTACATTTTCGCGCCAATAACTCCACTTCCATTCCTCCCACTCCTTCACCAGGCCGGCTTTCACCGGATTGTTCAATACATATTTCACTATTCGGTCAAACTCCGCGTTGTCGCGCACAGCGTGATCGTAGCTTTCCCGTTGCCAGAACGCCCCTCTGCGTCCAATCGCGCCATTTGCTTCCCACGCCGAGTAGCCTTTGAGCGACAGCCCTATGACGCGCTTCGTTTCTTCTTCCCACCACTGCTTTTGTGCGTGATACAACCGCAGTATTGGTTTAGGAACAGTTCCAGCCAGTCGAAAGGTTACAAACAAGATGGCGCCCGGCGGATGGAAATGCGGCAGGTTCCGTTCAGTGCGCTCTTTGTAAATGTATTCGCCCATCGGAAGCCTCTGTACCGTAGGTTGTCTAACCTGCAGAGACTTCATTATCCAAATATTCGAAGTCAATATGCGCACTCATAAAAGCCTTTGATTACCCGTCAATTTTCGACTTATGAAGCCTCCGCAGGTTAGACAACCTACGGTACTGTTCAATTTATTTCGCGTCCTCCGATCCAGACTTTGTTGATCTTGCGCATGTTGCGAATGTCCGCAAGCGGATCGGCGTCGAGCAAGATCATGTCCGCGCGTTTGCCTTTCGCGAGCGAGCCGAAATTGCCGGAAATGTGGAGCGCAGTGGCGGCGTTTGACGTCGCCGCTTGCAGCGCCTGCGCTGGCGTCAGCCCGGCTTCGACCATCAGCTCAAGCTCGCGGTGCTCGAAGAATCCCTGGAAGCGTGATGGTGGACCGGAGTCCGAGCCGAATGCGATGTGAACACCGGCGTCCGAAAGCTTCTTGAGGTTTTTCTTCGCCATCGCGAGCTGGCCCGGATATTTGGAGAAATCAGGATCGGCTTTGATCCTTGCGCCATACGCCGGGTCTTTCAACTGCCTGATGATTTCGGGGTCTATCCAGCGGTTGAAGAACGGATCGTCGAGAAAGGCGGGCGGCGTGGCGTAAATGAAAGTTGATTCCTCGCGCACCAGCGTGGCGACGGCGAACGTCTTCTTCTCTTTGAGCAGGCGGATCAGTTCGTCGTCAACCTCCTTATCGCGCACGCTGTGCGCCAGGCCGTCGAGACCGGCGGCGACGAGCTGTTTGGCGTCCTCCAGGTAGAACATATGCGCCATCACGCGGAGGCCACGCTTATGCGCCTCGTCAATGATCGCGCGGTAGAGTTCGGGACGAATCTTTTTGTAATGCCCCCAGTGGTCGTCCACCCAGATCTTCACCATATCCACTTTTTGGCGCGCCAACTCCTCGACGTTCTTGCGGACTTCTTCGATAGCGTCCACCTCGCGCGGCACGCCGGCGTTGCCGGGCAACACGGCCGGGTAACCTTGCTTATTGGTGAAGCCGCGTCCGGCGGTGAAGACCGTCGCGCGAGGGGCTTCACTCTCGCGGGCCGGGCCGCGCAGCTTGAGTATCGGCTCGAAGTCGGTTCCCAGACTCTGTACGGTGGTGACGCCGTAGCGGGCGTATTGGCGCAATTGGGCGAGGACATTTTCTTCGCTGTAATTATCAGGCCCGGCTTTTAGCCCCTTGGTCATCCCGACGTGGCCGTGCGCATTGATCAAGCCAGGGATGAGCGTTTTGCCAGCGCCCGAAATTACCATCGCGCCTTTGGGAATTGGCGTCGAAGCGCGCGGGCCGACGGCCCGGATGCGGCCGTTGCCGACCACAATCACGCCGTCGAGGATCGGCGCGCTCGCCGCGCCGTCCCAGATATTCGCGCCGGAGATTGCAAAGGTTGACGCGGCGGAGCCAGCCGCTTGTTTGAACGCCTTGCCTGAATAAGGATTCGGCAAGACGATGAGTGATGCGAAGAGACACAAGAGCAGGTAACAGCGGGTCTTTGTGTTCATGGTTGTTACCTCAACGACAAAGTCAGGCGGCCATACTGTCTCAGCTATTGCGACGACGGGCTTCTTCGAGAATCTCTTTGGCCCGCGTTGGATTGAATATCCCGCACGAGCAGAAGCGGGAGAAATAGTTACAGGCTTGTTCGGGAGTGCGACGACCTTCCTTGACCCAGTCAATCATCTTGCGCGCGAAATTGAAGGAGATCATGCCGTGGCCGCACATCGTGGAGAGTTCCATTACCTGCCGGTCGGCCAGACGGTCGGTCTGGCCCATGAAACCCAGCGAGTATTCAACGCTGTGGCGGGCGATGCCGACGTCGTCGCAGCATTCCTGCGCGCGGTCGATCAGGGCGCTGATGTTGATCGAAAGGCCGAGGTCTTCCTTTTGTAATTCAGCGACGAACTCTTCTACCGCCCGGATGTTGTCGAAGACCGCGGCGACCGTGGTTGGAGTGTCGACGCCTTCGATTACGGTTTCAAAGTCCGGCTTGTTCTCACGCGACCAGTGGGCGGTCGGGTTCAGATTCTTGGAAGGCCGGTAGGCTCCGCCATGCGATCCGTCGCCCAGGTTGACGGGGTTGTATTTTGTGGCCGTGCGCAAAAACCGTTTCAGTTTGGGGACCGAATCCTTGTCGTTGTAGCCGCGACAGGGAATGGCGAAGACGATGAAATCGTTACTCAGGTTCCGCTCGTTGCCGTAGCGATGCAGGGTGTTGGTCATAACTTTTTCTCTGTCCGACAAACTTCAGTTTGTCGCAGGTTCCCGGGAGTGGTGTCTTATCAAGCAACCGACAAACTGAAGTTTGTCGGACATTTTCAGCCAACAGTGGCGCGGGCCTGCGCAATCTCCATCTCCGCGGATGGGGATGGCCGGCCCAGACCGAGATTGGTTTTGCCTCGGTTGAATGTGAATCCTTCCCGGATCAAAAGCTCTTCCAGCCGGTTTTCGCCTTGCTCATCGCAACGCGCCGCGGCGCCGACCGCGACTATGGTGTCGAGCGCTCTCGCCACCTCTTTGATTTTTTGTAAGACGGCGGGCGCGTTGGCGAGCGTCGTTTTGAATTCGACGATGGCGGAGAGAATCTTTTCGTTGAGGATGTCCGTTCGAATCTCGCCAGTCGTGGTGTCGGTCATCAGGCTCGTGACCGGGTTGCGTTTCTCGAATTCAATCCCCATCCGGGCGAGCGCCGTAGTCATCTCCTGAATCTGCCAGAAGCGGACGCCGACTGTGGGTCTGCCGAATTCGACGGTGAAGCCGGCGTCATTGGGACCGACGCGGTTGGTGACGTCGTTGGTCTTGACCTCTTCGGTGCCGCGGCCGTGCACGCCCGTGCTTTCGTGCGGGACGACGGGGTCAGAGAACGCTCGGCGCACAATCCGCGGCCAGGCGAGTTCCTGCTCGGTGATGGCCGCAGTGGGGCAGACGTCAGGTTCCGGATCGAACCTCCATCGAAACCAACTTCCGATCTTGCGGATTGTTCGCACCATCGTCGGGTTGAGATGTTCCGTGCTCATCCCGCGGAAGCAGGTGTAACATTCAACGCACTCGTCCTGATTGACTGTCGCTCGTTTTGTTTCGGGATTGATGTGGATCGCGCCCATCGGACAGACCGCCACGCAATTTCCGCAGGCGACGCATTTCTTCGGGTCAATAATCATGGCCATACTCCGTTCGCGAACGGGTTTGCTTTGAGTCAGCGCCGCGAGCGGTCGCGAGCGTCGCTTGTGGAAGCCGCACTCGCTGCCGTTCGCAGCGCCGAAGCGCTGCGTAAATTATCGATGTTGGAAAGGAAGAATAGAGCGGCCAGAGATTAGCACCAGATTCGGATTCAAGGCAAATATTTGAGGTTAAATGGGCAAGCCAGGAGCCGGCCCGTTTTGACTAAGCTCGCCAAACTTGCTCTCATTATTCGAGGTGTTTATTCGATTCAATTCACGGAAAAGTTTATGGCGCGCATTCTACAAGGTCAGGTGGTCGCTCTGTTCGCTTTCGATATTGGATATGAGGTGTCGCTGGAAAGGCTGAGCGCGATGATCGAGACGACGCCGGTTCAACCGTTGTCGCGCAAAAAGCAGACGCCGACGTACATGCAATACACAAAACCGCCGCAGATTCTGAGTCTGGGACTGGCTACGGGACATTTCGCCGTCGCGGGAAACATTCAAGCCACGATCTTCGATTTCGGCGCGGTCAGCATCGCCTACCGCTGGCCGATAGGGCAGGGGAATGAAATATCGCTCGATAGCTTGCCGCAGATCAGTCACGATCTTTACAACCTCAACCTCGCGGCCCACGCGAAAGAGCAGGCTGAAGCCCTGATGAAGAAGATAGAGCCCGCGATCTTTCGTCCGGGCCTGGCTGACCTGGTCGAAGATTACTACCTGTTTATTATCGAGAAGCTGGATCACCCGATGCGCGCTGAAGAGTTGTTGTCCGAGCATCGCGGCTTGCTCGCGCGGACACTGCGGTCTGAAACCGCTGATCTGAGCCGCGCTCAGCAGGACGAGGCTTTGTCCCAGGCCATCTCCTATTACGAAAACGATCTGGCGCTGCTGGACTGGAACTCGGCGATCATCTATGACCGCGATTACGAGGACACGGCCAACGTCCTGGAATTTATCAACGTCGAGTTGCTGGAGGCGCGCTACATTGACAGGCAGTTGGACAGGAAGATCAACGAGTATGGCGCGCTCGCTCGAAAACGGATTGAATGGCCGATCCCGTTGCGGACGCCGTACAAACAGGACATTCAGGACCTGGCTGAACTGCGGCTCGAATCATCTTTGTTGAACGAGCGGGTTGAGAACGCTTTGAAACTGGTCGGCGATCTCTATCTGGCGAGGCTGCATTCGGCGGCGGCGCGCCGGTTTTATCTGCACGAATGGGAGCGGATCATCTCGCGCAAACTTGAAATCATCTCCGGCTTTTACCAATTGCTCAATGACCGCGTGCACACGGCGCAGAGCCAGGCGCTCGAATTGATCATTGTGATTCTGATTCTGGTGGAATTGGTTCTGGCCTTCTGGCGTTGAATTGGCAGTCTGAGAAAGCAAAGAGAGAATACGGAACAGACGGAAATAACGGAACAAACGGAAATTTTTAGGTTATTCTCTGGTCTTTTTCCGTTTGTTCCGTTATTTCCGTCTGTTCCGTATTCTCCTCCTTCATCTCAATTGATCTTCGATTTCTCTTCGTAACAGAGGATCATTCCTCGGTCTCCGACGGCCCAGCCCTTGGTCGGCGATAGGAAAAACACACCGCGGATGCGGCGCCCACGCGCGATGAAATCGTTGCGCCACGACTTGCCGCCGTTGTCGGTCCGCATCAGAGTCGTGTCATAAACCACCGCTTCCGCTCCGCCTTCGCGTGGAGCGAAGGCCGCCGTCCAACCGTTGGCCGGATCGAGGAATTGCGTGCTGTGAGTGGCGCGACTCGGAGTGCGGAATTGATCCCAGGTCTTGCCGCCGTTGTTCGTGTGCAGAGCGAAGAAGAACCTGCCCTCGCCGTCGTACATCTCACCCGTCACCGAACCTGTGTTTGCGTCCGTGAAGCGAATCGAGTGGAGCAAGCCCGGAGTGAATCGCCCTGAGGTGTACTGGGTTTGAAACGTGATCGGAACGCGCCTCCACGTGGCGCCGCCATCCGATGTGTTGAAAACTCCGCCGATATTGCTGCGCGCCCGCCCATAGAAATTGCCGATCAGCCAGCCGTGGTCCGCGTCGGCGAAGTGGATGTCGCTGAAGCCGAAGTTGTAATTCGATGATTCAATCGGCAGCCCGATCACCTTCTCGATGCTTTCGACCTTCTTCCATTCCAAGCCACCGTCGGTCGTTTTCAACAACGTAGCGTTTTTGCCGACCGCCCATCCGGTTTTGGCGTCGGTGAAGTAGAGATTCGTAACGTTCGGCAATGATTTGCTCGTCCATGTGCGCCCGCCGTTGGCGGTGATGAGCAGAACGCTCTCGCCGTCGTTTTCGTCGGCCATCTTGCCGCCTGATTCGCTGAGCATCCAGCCGTGATTCCAGTCGATGAAATATATGAAATTTATGTTCGTGGCGACGGCGCTCAACAAAGGCTTCCAACTCCTGCCGCCGTCGGTCGTGCGGTATACCGCGCCGGCGTCACCCGCCGCCCACCCGGTCATCGAATCGACAAAGTAGATGGCGCGCAGGTTCTTGTCAGTCTCGACGGTGCGCCGCACGACTTTCCAGTTATCATTGTTGAACGTCATATCCGCCGGGGGGGCGGCCATCGCCGGGGTGGCGATCGTTGGCTCGGCGTTCGAAGCTTTGGGCGCCGGCGTGGCGCCGAGGCCGGATTCCAGCGCGGCCAGTTGAGTTGGTTGGGAAGATGTTTTTAGCGCTTTTTCGCCTTTCTCCGGATCGCCGGCAACCTTCGACTCCGAAACAGAGGCGAGAACGGGTTTTTCGGCGTTGGATTTTGCGGCTGCCGGAGCCGAGCCCCCGTTGACGGGAATGTCGGTTTGGGACCGGTCATTGTTGATTTGTTTCGTAACCGTAGAGGGCGATGGCGCTGGTTTTGATTCTCCCCGCGCGATGGAATCGGACACTCGCGTGGGGGCTTCAGTGGGAGATGGCGCCTCGTAAAGGGTGATTATGAACTCTTTGATTGCGCCTCTGCCGAGGAATTGATCAGCCCTGGCCTTGGCTTCCGCCTGGCTTTTGTATCGCCCGATGCGGATGCGGTAGCGAGTGCCTTTGCCGGCGACTTCAGCCTTGACCCAATAGGCTTCCAGGCCTTTCGCCTGCAACTCGGCGACTGACGATTTTGCTTCGGCTTCGGACGGCGCGCTCGCGACTTGAATTGCAAAACCACGACTTTGCGCCCGCGCAACCAAAACGGAAAAGATGATTGCGAGCAGGCAGCAGACAGTTTTTTCAACAACCGGTCTTCTCATTTTCTTCGCGACCACAAATTTGATTTAGCCTGATTGTTTAGAGCGGGGCTATCAAGGAGAGCGGAAAGGGCACGGACTGACGAGTGCGCGTAGATCATAACATCAAGCAAACCGTTTGTCTCGCAAATTGTTTTGCCTTAAGCCGCCCCGCCATCCGGCGTAAATCTTCGTAAAACACAACTCAGTAACTGCAACGACGCCGGAATGATGATACAATCCGGCCTGCTTAAAAAGGGCGTCCAAAAGTTTTCAAGACCAGAGCCCAATCATCTCATACGGAGAAATTCTGATGGTTAAATTGTTCCTGACCAGGTTACCCCTGGCCAGTTTGTTCCTGACCAGTTTGTTCCTGACCAGTTTGTCTCTGACTGGATGCGGCGCGAATCATGCTCCGTCGTCCACATCAAGCTCAGGATCAAGTTCGAACCCTCAACATTCGCATGGAGATCAGGCCGCAGCGACCCCGACCCCGCGCATCCCCGCCTATTTTTCAAACGTGGCGGACGCCAAGCCGTTCCCGGCTATTTTAGATCCGAAGCAGTTTTCCGACCCCGCGGTAGTCAAGGCCTACCGTTACGCGGGGGAGATCCCTGAGGTCTTCTCTCAACAACCTTGTTTCTGTCATTGCGATTCGGGATACGGGCATCGCAGTCTGCTTGACTGTTTCGCCAACGATCATGGCGCTACCTGACAACTCTGTCTCAAGGAGGGTCTCCTTGTTAATAAGTTGCACAAAGAAGGAAAGAGCGCATCCGAAATTCGCGATCTCATCGTCCGTGGCGAATGGAAGAGTGTCAACTTGGATTAGGCAATAGCCAGCTACCGGCTGCCGCCAACGGTAACAGCCCCGGTTGTTTGAAAATATGATCGAAAAATATAGGAATCAAAGTAATGTTGAAGAATTCGCTTGGTATCGTTAAACGCTCTCAGGTCGGGGGCGATGTGGATACGTATTGCGGAAAATGCAAAGAAACTCGTGAACACGTCATTGCCGCAGTCAACGCTGACGGCTCTATCGGACGCGTCGAATGCCGCACCTGCCACAGCAATCATATCTATCGTGAACGATCCACTAGAACCACGAGCAGAACCGCAACGACCCGCTCTTCGACCAGAGGCGCGAAAAAAGAGTCAGGCTCTGCGATTGAAGATATCGGGCCGTTGCGCGCCTATTCGATGCAGGAGAGGTTCGCCGCCGGTGACCGCGTTGATCATCCGAAATTCGGCGTCGGCGTTGTCGTCGAAGTTCGCGCCGGAAAGATAGACGTAAAATTCGGCAGGGAAGTGAAGACTCTGATTCACGCTGGGTGAAGAGGATGAAGGGGAGACAAGGAGACAAGGAGACTACATTCTCCTTGTCTCCCTGTCTCCCCTTCTCTCCTTCTCCCTTTCACCCCTTCAAAAGCTTTTCAATATGCTTGATCGTCGCTCTCAAGGCCTTTCCTCGATGGCTGCGCGCCGACTTCTCTTCACGTGTTAGCTCGGCGAAAGTGCGCCCGAGTTCCGTGTCAATGAAGATCGGGTCGTAGCCGAACCCGCCGTCGCCACGCGCGGCGCCGGCGATTATGCCTTCGCATCGGCCCTCGAAAGTCTGTCTGATTGGCCGTTCGCCCGGCGCGCCGGCCAGAGCGATGACGCACACAAATCGGGCCGTCCGCTTTTCTTCGGGCACATCTTTCATCTCTTCCAGCAGCAACGCGATCTGATCCGCGCTGCTTGATCCTTCGCCGCCGTAACGCGCCGAATAGACGCCGGGGCGTCCGTCAAGCGCGTCAACTTCCAATCCCGAATCGTCAGCGAGCGTAAACAGTCCGGTGACCGCATAATAATAATCGGCCTTGATCAGGGCGTTTTCGGCAAACGTCTTTCCGGTCTCTTCGACCGGGGGCGGAACCTGCGACAGGTCTTCGAGGCCGATCACTCGGCAGTTCAATCCTTCGAGCAAAGACGCAATCTCGGTCACTTTGCCTTTGTTCGATGTCGCGATCAATAGATTGCGGATTGCGGATTGCGGATTGCGGATTTGCGTTTCAGATTCTGCGCTCATGCTTTCGCCTCGTCGCTCATTATCATTCGTCGCTTTCCAAAAAAGTCAATCCGCAATCCGCAACCATCGGCGCTTTCCAAAAAAGTTAATCCGCAATCCGCAATCCGCAATCCGCAATCAGAGGGTGACGTCGCCTCCGATGCGGACGATGGCCACGGTGATGTTGTCGTGACCGCCGCGTTCGTTGGCCAAGGCGATGAGCGCGTCGCAGGCAGGCCCCACTGGAGCGCGCTGGATGATCCTGAACATCTCTTCATCGCGGACCAGGTTCGTCAGCCCGTCGGTGCAAACGATGAAGGTATCCTTTTCGAGCAGACGAATCGGGTCGGGTTTGATGTCGGGAGCGATTTCAGCGCGAAGTCCCAGGGCGCGATCGAGCCAGTCGCGGTCAGGGTGGTTGGCGGCTTCCTCTTCAGTGATCAGCCCGTCGTCCAGCATCCGCTGCGCGCGTGAGTGATCGCGGGTAAGTTGCGTGATCCGGCTGTCACGGATCAGGTAGACACGGCTGTCTCCGGTGTGAGCCAGATGGGCGTGTTGATCCGCAACTACAAGCGCCGCGCAAGTCGAACCCATTCCACGACAACGCCGATCACGGTGGGCGCGGCTCAGGATCGCGCGATTGGCTTCGACGACCGCCATTTCGAGTCTCTGATTGATGGTGAGATTCGATCCGAAGGCGCTGAAGAAACTCTGCCGGATGGTTTGCGCAGCCAACTGGCTGGCCATTTGGCCGCAGGCTGTCCCGCTCAGGCCGTCGGCGACCACCAGCAGGTGGCACCCATCCCGTTCGTCACAGATGTGAATTACCGAGTCCTGATTTTCCTGGCGCTCCCGTCCTGTGTCAGTGCGATGAGCTACGATGACCTGATATTTCATGGACTGCCATGTAAGCGCATACGGAAAATTTTAGTTGTAATCTGGTGGAACCGCATTTATGCGATGCGTTGCGCCGCGACAAAGGTCAAATAGGTATTGCCGATGCGAACCTGGTCGTAGCTTTGAAGCGGATGGGCTTCGGTGATCTCCCGCCCATTGACGAAAGTGCCATTGCGAGAGAGGTCGTCTTTGATCAGGCAGCGACCATCGCGGTAAACGATGATCGCGTGCGACCCGCTGATGGTATCGTCATTGAGCACGATGTCGCAGACGGGATTGGCGCCGATTCGATTGTATCCGGCATAGATACGAAAGTCTTCGCCATCGGGGTTGTAGCTGTAAGTGACAAGCCAGCCTACGATCCGCCCCTTGGATTTGCGCAACTGCGAGGATTGATCGGCCATCACTATCGTGCGGCGATCCAAATCCGGCGAGGCCGCTAGCGGCGGCTGTTCCTCCCGGCTCATGACCGAAAACTCGTCCGGTTCCGGCGGTCTGAATGACTCGTCGCCCGCCAGGCCAATCGCGTCCGGCGGAGGAACGTCGGTGTCTATTTCGGTCTGGGCGAACATCGGAGATGGCGCGGGCGGCGGAGGCTCCGGAGGCGTGACAATCGGCGATTCAGCGGTCTCGAAGAGAGTCACGTTAGAATCAATCCGGGTTGCGAAATCATTCGGCGAATGTGCAAATGGGGCCGGGTCGGGCGATCCGGGCGGTCCAGCCAGTCCGGCCAGTCCAGCCAATCCGGCCAATCCGGCCAATCCGGGTGGATCAACCGCTGTGATTGGTTCCTCCACACGGGTTACGAAATCCGACTCCCGATCTTCGGGTTGTGGGCAGTAAGGGCAGTGCTCGTAGACTGCGCTGTAAACATGCCCCTGCGCGCAATTGATCAGCGAGGATGTCGGCGCCGCCGGGCGCGGAAAAGGATTCCCACAATTACCGCAGAATTTAGCGGTATCCATATTTTGGCTACGGCAGACCGGGCAGATCAGCATCGGTATCCTCCAATGAATATCCTAATGAATATGTAGACTTGTCAGGGCTCAATCAAGTTGGTGAAGACGCATTATTAGGCTGAACCGCTGCGTAAGCAAGCGGCGTCTCGCAAGATTAACCGCTTGCCGACGCGCGCGGCGCTGTTCGGGTTGATAAAAGCGCCAGATACACAAACGACGACAGACTGAACAGGAAACCGCAGAACAACAGCGACCGCAATACCCGGTATTGATTTAACGAGATGGGGAGCGAGTTATCCCATCCTTTGACTAAAAGAGGGAGCGGGCGGGCGAATTCGCGCAGGTCAACGGTCTTCTCCCGTGGGGCGTCTGAAGGTTGACGGAGCCACCAGTGATAAGAGGCAGGCCAGTATTCGGGATGATCTGTCCCGCCGAACTTCCTCCTGATACAGACTTTCAGTAATCTGGCGTTGAATTCGATATGGTTCAGCCTTGGATCGAATTGCAACGGTTCGAGCGCATTTTGTGAAACGCCAGTAGCCGCAGTGTGCAATAGGCCGTAATAGAAAAGCGATCCGAGGAATGAAATCATAAGACCCAAAACCGCCGCGGCCAGCAATGGGAGTTCCCTGCGCCATTGGAATCCAAAGTCCGCTTCGGGGTTCGTTTTGGCCGCCGCGAAACATAAGGTTAGAGGGAGAACAGCTTCATGAAGGTAGCGCGGTCCCCATGTCTCTTCAGCCCACATATAAGTCAAGGAAAAGCCTCCGGCCACTCCGATCAGTGTTAAGACAGCGAAGATCGCAATGCGAGGATGGCTGCGAAACGCTTGCGGTAGCGTGAAGAGACCGAGCGCGGTTATGGGCGCGTAAAGTAACAGGCTCTTGTTGACTGACCCGAAGTATGAAAAAAACTGAAACGCCATTAGCGCGGGGCTGTCCACAAGCAAGGTAAAAAAGTAATCTGAACCGCCGTCGTGCCCCCCTCCCCAGTACTTTGAGGTGTAATAACGGTTAGCGAAGTAAACACAAGCGACTGTTGCTATAACCAAGGCTATCTTAGGCGCGTCCATGCGCAATGTGTCCATCAGTGGTGATTTATGGTCGCGGAAAAAGTAGCAGTAGATCAGATAAATGATCGCGGGGATCAGAAAAATTCCGTTCATTTTGACCGATACGGCAGTGGCGCAGGCGAAGCCGAAAATTACGAGGCGCGCCAGGGACAGGCGCTTTTCAGCCGCGAGCGCAAGGTAGGCGGCTAAAATCACAAAGAGAGATTGTGTGGTCTCTAGTCCGATATAGGCATAAGGCCACAGCATTGTGGCGACGCCCGCCGTCAAGCTCAAGGAGTAGCTCCAGGCCAGATTCTTCGTCAACCGTTGAATCCATAGGAATGTTACAACGCACGACAGTGAAGTAAACAGAATAGGCTGAAGCGTCATGACCTGCCCGACCCTATCGAGCGAATCGCCAAATAAGAGCCTGCTCGCAAACACAACAGGGAGTTCGAAAAATAACTCGAGGAGGCCGTGACGCGGCCAGTTTACGGGCGCGAGCGGTTGTCGCAGAACAAGGTTAACCAGATTGGTCGCGATTTGGTTGGCGGCGATGAGGTTCTCCAGGTTATACCCCATGCCTTTGATTGTGCCGGAGGTAAACGACAAATAGAACGCGGACAAGGCGAGGAAAAAGACCCAATGAGGTTTTCTCCATACGCCATATGCGATATTACATATGACATATGTAATATCGCATATGGCGTATGGCATATGGCGCTTACTGTTCAAGGCGATGCTCTTTAAACTCAAGTCTAGCGTTCTTGTGAGGCTCCCACTTAACGTTCCATTTGCGTTCGAACTTTTCCCGGTTCTCGTCGAAGATGTGGTCATAATGGCCCGTGCGAATAAGTTTGCCGAACGCAGCCTGACCGAAGTGATGCACGAAGGTGTCCGCCGCGCAGATCACTCTGTAGCCTTTTTGTTTTACGCGGATCGAATAATCGTCGTCCTCAAACATCCCGATGCCGAATTGTTCATCAAGTTCGCCGATCTCTTCAAACACATCCCGCCTCATCGCGACACAAAACATGGCCAGCATGTGGATGTCGGCGATCCGTCCGTGATTGCGCCAGGTTTGATCCTGAGCGAACTCTTCCATCTCCGCCCAGGTTCGGTAGCTGACCTCCAACCTGGCTTCGTTCCCGACGAAGTTTGTGACCGGGCCGACAAGCCCCACTTTCGGATCGTCCAGGTGTTTCAAAAGCCTGCTCAGCCATCCGCGGGGAACTATGGTATCGTTGTTGAGCAACACTATGTAATCTCCGGACGACCTCCCGATACCTTGGTTGTTGGCTTTTGCGAAACCCAGGTTGGTCTCATTCAGTATGATTTTCAGGTTTTCCTGTCGCTCATTCAGTTTTACCAGGTAACCTGGCGTGTCGTCCGAGGAATTATTATCAACGACGATAACCTCGTAGTTTGGATAATCGGTGTTACGAAACAGGCTTTCCAAGCATAGCCTGGTAAGCGCCAGGTTGTTATAAGTTACGATTATTACGCTTGCGCGGCGTGAAGCTTGAACTACCTCGGATTCGATCTGCTTGTAGCGGCTTTCCCATGTGTGCCGCCGCGCAATCCCTTTCCTCCGCTCGGCCAGATCCGGGCTGTCCTCGGAAATCGCCCGGTCAATTTTTTCAGCGAAATCAGGGGCGTTTTCAGCGATATAGAGATGATCGCGGTAGGCGGCGAGTTCGGGCAGGGGCGCCGAAACGACAGGCTTCCCGCCGCTCAAATATTCATACAATTTGACCGGGTCGGTCGCTTCGGTGATTGGATTGATCTTGAAGGGGATGACGCAGACATCGAAGTTATAAAGGTACTCTGGCATCGTTTCGTAAGGCTGCTGTCCGAGCAGCTTTACGTTCGGCAGATTGTGCAGCCGCGAGACATCCACATCGAATACTCCTCCGAGCAGAACGAAGTTATAGCCGGGGCGGCTTTGCGCCACATCCGCCAGCAAATCAACGTCGAACCAGTCGGCGATTGCCCCGAAATAGCCGACAACCGGCCGCGAAACGCCGTTGAGCAAGCCGTTCCGCCTGAGCCGGCGCTGATAAAAATCATAATCGGCGGCGTTCCGCGCCAGAATCATCGGGCGCTGGTAAGGCCGCCACTTGTCGAAAAGACGCTGAGCCGTGACGACCAGAAGGTCGCAACGCCCCACCAATTTAGTCTCCATTTCAGGTAACGCGGGTTTGATGCCGGGGAAATTCTCCCATTCATCCATGCAATCGTAGATGACGCGCCATCCCCACTGCCTTCCGGTTTGCAGAGCCAGGCGACCCCACGACGGGATCATAACGTAACTGATCGCTTCGTTGATGTTGAATTCGCGGCGAAGGCTGTCCAGTGAATCGAGCGCGACTTTCAGGTTCTTCCCTTCGATCACGTCGCGGTAAATGTCCGGTTGCGAGCGCGCCGCGATCTGGACCTCGAACACATTCTCCAAGATTCGCTCGGCGTGAAATTTCGGTCTCGAGTAAGCGCTGCGAAACTTCGTGGTGTTGAGGTAGAAGACGCGGCTCCCGCTGGCGGCGAACTGTGACATCAACTGTTGCGGGCGTTGAAACCTGAACGACCAGTCAACGATTGAAAAACAGATAACGTCGGGCTTGGCGGTCCGAATCTTTTCGACCGGGCGGCCAAGGATCGCTTCGACCTCGGACTCCGGCAAATGTGGAAGCAACGTCACCCCTTCGTAAAATTCGCCGGGCCTGAGATTCATCCCGTCAGGCGCCCGCTTTATTTTGACCCGATCGTATGCCCAGATGAACAGCCCTCTCAGCCCCAGACCGCTGCGCGCCAGACTGACCGCGCGCCGACGCCACACGTAGGGGATGATGATGCGAAGCGATTCGCGGAAGGCGGCGTAACGGCTTACAGACCGCCCTCTGAAGACCGCTTTGACCCGTTGGTATCGTGATTCAATCTTTTCCATTCAAGATTGCCTGTGCGCCGGTTTGTTACAGCGACGCCGGCTTTAGGCGCGCTGATAACTTCATAACATAGGGATGTGAGGATATAGGAGGTAAAGATTTCCGCCAGCGGCAGGAGCTCCGAATCCGGGCGGGAATATACTACAAGGAAGTTGATAAAACCAAATTGCGAATTTGACAGATTTGGCGCGGCGCCATATAAAACCGGCTCGCGCTGGGCGATCGAACCATCACTGACAGGCCATCCCTGACAGGCCCCGAATAAATCGAACTTCCCATTTATTAAAGAATGAAATGAGGTGGATTTTGTATGGCTGCTAGTAGTCACTCTGTCATAGCCAGGGCGGGAAAGCCAAATGAGAAGCCGATCTACGATTCGTCCCGGATGGTGATCCCGTTTGTGGAAGAGTTCAAGGAGTTGGCGCGTTACCGTGACCTGGTAAAGCATCTGATCGCGCGCAATATCAAGACTCGATACAAGCGCTCGGCGCTGGGCATACTGTGGACGATGCTCAATCCGCTGCTGATGATGATTGTGCTGACGTTCGTTTTTTCGGAGATCTTCCGCGGTTCAATCGTCTCCAAGTCTTACTCGGCGTATGCTCTGGCCGGGCTGTTGTTATGGAATTTCTTCGCGCAAACGACCATGGGGGCGATGAGTGAATTGATCTGGGGCGGGGGATTGCTCAGACGCATCTATTTGCCTCGGGCGATTTTCGCCGTCTCCGCGCTCGGCACTAGCCTGGTCAATCTGCTTCTATCTCTGATTCCGCTCTTCATAATAATCATCGTCACCGGGGTTCCGATTCGCCCGGTGGCCCTGGTTTTGCCGGGGCCGATAATCCTGACGGCGATGTTTGCGCTCGGAGTCGCGTTTTTTCTTTCACGGATCGCCGCCTATTTCCACGATGTGATGGAGATGTATCAGATCCTGCTGACGGCGTGGATGTATCTGACTCCGATCATCTATCCGAAAGAGATCATACCGGAACGGTTCCG
>Ga0187894_10001926_pt1 | contig 25707 bp, 34 predicted proteins | sample GBC1701081metaG_FD_136650 | JGI IMG/M metagenome (GOLD analysis project Ga0187894, IMG submission 136650) | White microbial mat communities from a lava cave in the Kipuka Kanohina Cave System on the Island of Hawaii, USA - GBC170108-1 metaG ... | reverse complement strand
TGGCCTCTATGTGAGTTGCGTACTTTCCGCCACGCATGTCTCCCGCGAGACATGCTTCGAATTTCGAACGATCGAGGCCGATCTCCTCAGCGATCTGCGGAAGATGTGCCAAATCAAGGCGATCATTCGACGGGGTGATCTCGAAGATCTTATTGGCATAAGCCCAGAACGCATCATTTCCGCCAACCTCATTCGCGCACTCCGCCGCCTGTGCCTCCTTGCGGGCCTTGGAGTGGAGTTCATCCAGCGGAAAGTGGCGATAGATGACAAAGACCTTTCCGCTCTTGCCATACTCGTCAATCACTTGTTCAACAGTCGGGTGGAAACGCTTGCAGAATGGACACTCGAAGTCCGAGAATTCTATGAGCTTGACCGGCGCGGAAGGATTGCCAAGGGTGTGATCCTCCGCTGCCACCGGTTTTACGGCTTTGGCCGCCTCCTGACTTGCGAGCTCCTCTGCTTGCTGCTGCTGTTCGTTCAGCTTGTTGATGGCATCCGCAATCACCTCCGGATGGCTGATAATATAGTTTCTTACGATTTCCTCGATATCGTGGCTTTGTTGTTTGTCGAAGCTTTTGGTTGATTGGGTTTGGTGTTCAGCTAGTGCTGGCGTGAACAACACTAGGGCGAGCACGCCTGCGATACACAATTGTCTAGCAAAACTTGAAGCGACAGTTACGAATAAACTCATAGGAAGTTCCTCTTTGGCTCGCCAGATCATAACATTCCATATGGCCGCGCGGAAACCAAGGCTTGTTGCTCCTAGCTCTGAGCAGCTCGCACCTGTTCCAGCCAGGCATTGAATGCCCGATTGAACAGCTGAGTTCGCTTGCGTCGCGGACGGCCTATTCGGAAATGTTCATAGAGATCAACGTTCTTCGGAAGATTCTCAAATCGAACTATCGGATTGCTCGCGTTGGTGACTTCGAGAGTGGGGCCGATGCCGCCCCAGCTTGACATAATCGGGAAACCGGCGGTCTTTAGCGCCGGATCCCAGGTCGGGTCCATGATCACCCAGCGATCACCGAGCCTGACCTCTACTGAATCATGAAAGGATTTTGTATCTGGCAAGATCTTCAGGATCTCGGGCGGTATCGGCAGGTTTGCCCAGTCGAATACGACCATGACCTGCCGCGCTTGAAACCCGAGCTCGTTGAGCAGCCGTCGGCCCGCAGCCGCTTTGTGACGGCAGTCCCCCTTTCCGGCATTGAATAGGCTGTCAGGATCGCCAGTCCACGCTGTAAGCCTGTAGGGCGCCCGTCGAACCAACTCGAAAACTGCCACTCGCTGACCGACGGGATCCAGTTCGCTCCGCAGACGGTCGGCAAGCCACGTCGCAATGACTGGCTTACCCATCGCTCGTCTCGCCGCAATCTGCTTTTCCATCGTGATGACAACATCGATGGGAGCAGCCGCTAAAGACGAACGCGAGCCCAGAATGCTGACGAGTGGCAGAAGCGTCGAGAGAATAACCTCCCGTCGAGTGGACATGTTACTCTCCCTTCCGCGGCAATCTCGCTGCAGCAGTCTGTTTCACAATAGTTTGCTGTCTTTTGGTCATTGGCTCGCCTCCTTCATCGGCATGATTTGCCGATTGTTTTTGGACGTAAGTTGCTTGCCGGATTTCACCTCGCCGATAATGCGAAACTGTCCCATTCATTCCGCCGAGCTCAATTCGCCTTTCCAGCTTAAGGCTGCGGACTTCGGCGGCCGCGTCCATCGATCGGGCAAGGGCAGGCAAGTGATTGAAAATCATCGTTCCACTTGGCGACAAGAGCCGTGCTGCGCTTGACAGGAAGGTCTCGTAGTCGGGCTCAAAATAGGCGGCCGCCTGAGAGTAGAGAATGTCGACGGTACCGGGTTGAACTCCCTGCTCCTCAAGCACTCCGAGACTTGCCGCTGTGACGTAGGGGTGCTCGGTGATCCCAACGGGGAGATTGGCGTGCCATTTCGTCAAGTTGGTGAAATGGAGGAATACTGTTTTGCCCAGCTGATCACGAAAGGAGCTGGCAAGTCCCGAAAGGTCGTTCACTCTTCCCGAGCTTGAAGCGCTCCAAAAGCCAGCCCATCCCCCGCCAATCTCGAGATAGACCAATCGGCGCTGTGTCTCATATATCCTATAGGCCTGTTCTTCAACATCCACCCCGATGGATTCCGCCAGACGAAATGAGCCGCCGCTCGACGTCCAGGGTCCATCGTGCAGAATCGATGAAATGGCCTTGGCAACAGAGCCCGTTTCGGCGCGGATGGTTTTAATAAAGGAGAGGATATGCCGGCGCGGGGGGACGGCAACATTCGGACGTAGCTTGCGAGCCTGCAGGTCCCGCTTGACGCCCATACAAACTGATTGCCAATCCTCGTCGCTTATCTGGTAGTTCACACGAGCAAAATTTCGCGCGACTTCGCGGCGCGCCTGAGCAGCTTCCAAGAACACGGGAGTCTCCGTTGAGCATCGGTATGTTTAGATAGATTGGGGTGATGCGCGGAGATAATTTCTTGGATCCGCGCGTCGCATTAAGCGACGCAAATTCGCGGCGGTCGATCGAGTCCCGATTTTCTTGACGATGGCGGCTTCTGTGAAGTTTCCGCTTGGGCCACAAATCCCGATATCAAACACTGACCGCCAGCGGAACACAACAAGCCATTGGGGTGAAAATGGTCAGCTACGGAGCCAATTCCGACGGCGTCCCTGTCATGGATATAGTTATCCGCTGCCGACAGGCCAAGTGCAGTATGAGCGACAGCTGCAGTTTCCGAGTAGTGAACGGCAACGGACAAAATGGCTACCAATGACAGAACTGTCACCAGCATCCTCCACCAACGTGCACTCTGAACCCGCAGCATCAATCCAGTCTGCCTCTCGTATCCTTAAGATGCGATTAAGACTTCGCCAAGCTATGCCTCGACAAGGCTGGCGGCCGCTAATCTAGAGATCCAGATTGAAATTTCGACGAACGACCGGTGCATGCTTGATTTTCGGCGAAGATTCTTTCCAAGCCTCTTTTACGACGCCCTTTTTCTTTTCCTCGCTAGCCACGCCATTCGATGGCGATCCCAAAACGACGACGGGCGTTCCAACCAGAACGCGCTCGTAGAGATCTGCAACATCCGCATTGAGAAGACGGACGCAACCCGAGGAGACGGCTTTTCCGATCGAGGCAACTTGGAAAGTCCCATGAATTCGGTAAAGCGTGTCGACTTTGCCCTGGAACAGATACAAGGCCCTTGCCCCAAGGGGATTGGTAGGTCCTCCCGGCATTCCATCGGCCCATTTGGCTGCTTCCGGATCGCGCGCAACCATCTCCGCCGGCGGGTTCCAGCGCGGCCACCGCGCCTTGCGCCTCACTATCGCTCTGCCTGCCCAGGAGAATCCCTGGCGCCCTACTCCAATTCCATAGCGTATTGCTGTATCGCTCCCCGTCACCAAGTAGAGGTATCGGTTTGATGTGTCCACGACAATCGTACCCGGCGTTTCGCTGGTGACGTAGCGAACTTCTTGCCGCCTGAAGTTCGGAGGCACTTTTTGGAGTTCCGCCTGCGAAATCTCAAATGGCTCCATCACATGGCCGTTTGCTCGCGCCAAGGATGAACCTGAGATCACCAAAGCTGCCGCCACCCCCAGGCCAAAAAGCTGTCGTCGGTTCATGTCACGATTTTCCGCATTTCGGCTGATACACTTCCTGCCTCCGGCGAACGGAGACCCAACACCATCTCAGTAACTCGGTTAAAGAAGGATTGCGGTTCTCCAATTGCGCAATCGCCGCGCGGCATAACTGAGCAGAGAGAGGGTTTTCGGGAAATCTCCGTACCATAGCGAGCTGTTGCAAGAGGAGCCGCCTGATGAAAGGCAGCTCTTCGGGTGGCCTCCTTGTACTCGGTAGAGCAAACTTACCCTTCTCCAGAATCAAGAGTGATAACATTCTCGTCATCACACCTACGATACGGCCGCTCTTGACCTTCCAACGTTGGAAGCCTGCATCAAAGGTATCGCGAATCGAACGCAAGGCAGCGGTCGCGGAAGATGTATCGTCTGAGCGCTCATTTCTCATTCCTAGTCATCCCCCGAATAGCTAAGGGCATTCTCGCTGCTGCTGCGAATTTCGTGGCGCTCGGAACTGTTTCTGCTCTTTGGGAAAACCCTTTCTTCGTTCGCATGACGCCCGTTGGAAGCTGGGAGATTTTCACTCTGCTGGCGATCTCATTGCTCCTTGGCCTCTTCATTGTGGTCCGACGCCCCTCTTGCTCAGCACGATCGGCAGGAGCGGGGGGCATTATCGGATTTCTCGGAATCGCCTGTCCGATTTGCAATAAGCTCCTGCTGTTTCTCTTTGGCGGGGAGTTCCTTCTGACCTATTTCGAGCCGCTGCGCCCCTATGTCGCCTTGGCTGGAGCCGTGCTGCTAGCGATTGTGACAGGACGTGAGCTCGCTTTGCGAAAACGTAACTCTAAGCCTGAACATGTAGCAAATGAGTGAGGCCTGCTGGAACGCGTCCTACGTCGAACAAGCTTCGTCGCTTTGCTTTCGATGTCGGCTAATGTTGCAGCATTCCGAAATCCCATATTCCTGCTCTCCCCGTAACCCTGGTGCGCTGAATCCATGATGAAGCCATATCTGATGGCCGGTACGGCAAGTGTGCTCCTCGCGCTCGCCGGCATTGGGTCGCCGGCCGAAGCGAAGACGCGCATGCTCCTGATCGGCGCGGCTGACTATAACGACCCCTCCGGCATCCGCGATCTCCTGGGGCCGCGCAATGACGTCTCTATCATGTGGCGCCTGTTCAAATCCCGTGGAGTCAAGCCTGAGGACATCACCGTGCTGAGCGACGGTCTTCCAGAGGGTGCGGATTATCCGCGGCTGAACGGTGCCGCGACCATTGGCAATATCCGGGCAGTCTTCGACAGGATCGCCGCCGAATCCGGAACTCAGGATGATTTCATCTTCTATTATTCGGGTCACGGCACCCGCCAGCCGGACAATGATCCGGCAGCCGAGATCGAACCGGAGGCCGATGGCTATGATCAGGTGCTGCTGCCCACCGACACCGGGCCATATGACCCGATGGGCGGCGGGATCCAGAACGCTCTCGTTGATGATGAGCTCGGCCAGAAGCTCGATGCGATCCGCGCCAAGGGCACCTTTGTCTGGGCGATCATCGATTCCTGCAATTCCGGCACGGTGACGCGCGGAGAGAGCGTCACCCGCTCGATTGATCCGGCGATCCTCGGTGTCCCCGACAAGGCTGTGGCGACAAGCTCGACGCGCGCCGGCAATCGCCAGGGTGCACTTTCCATCCAAGGCGCCAATGATCTCGTCGGCTTTTATGCGGTCGACGCCTTCGATGAGGCGATCGAACGTCCTTTCACCGGCTACAACCTGCCGATGGTAGGCGATGGCAAGACGCAGCGCATGGGCGTTTTCACCAATGCCCTCCATCACGCCCTCACCCAGGGCACGGCCCAGACCTTTGCCGATCTGGCGCGCGAGATTTCCTCCGATCTGCAGACCGACCGCTCCGGCGGGCGCGTGCCGCAACCGGTCTTTGACGGTGTGCTCGACCGGCCGATCCCCGGAGCGAACAGCAAGGGGCCGCGGCTCATCACTGCGATCATCGCAGATGGTTCCGTCACTATTCCGCAAGGCGTGCTGCACGGGTTCGAGCAGGGCTCGCGCGTGGCGCTCTACGTACCGGGCAGGAGCGATACGCCGATCGGCAAGGCCGAAATAGTAAGCGCCGAGGCGGCCTCTAGCCAGGCCGGCAATATCAGTTGGGAACCGGGTGCCGAGAAGATCGCCACGGGTCCGATCGCCGTGCTCTTGACCGAGCAGGCCGTAAGCTTCCGTTTCGCCGTATCGCCGCCGCCCAAGGAGGATCTCGCAGACCCCACTCGGGCCGATATGGTGACCAAGGCCGTAGACCTGGCCTTCGGAACGGAGTCGGGCTCGTCCGATATCGGCATCGCGCTGGGCGAGGCCGGCAACCCCGACGGCGATGTGCTACTTCGGGCGCAAAGTGGGCGGCTGTGGATCATGCGCCCCGACCGACCGCTCGACATGAAGGCCGGAAGCTTCGGCGAGACACCGAGCATTGAGATCGGCAACGACCCGATAAAGCTCGGCGAAAAGGTGCGGCAGGCCGTCTGGTCGTTGTCGCGCGCCGAGAAGCTGATCCGTTTCGCCTCTTCCGTCGGCTCCGCCGAGGACGAAAATGCCGATCGCCCCGAGATCACCGCCACCATCCAGCGCAAGGGTGACAAGAGCGCCGATCCATCGACGGCTTGCACCAAGCCCGACAAGACGGATCCGGCGAAGCCGCTCGCGGCCTTCTCGCCGCAAGGGGTAGGCAATTGCGACACGGTGCGCTTCAAGATCACCAATGAAACCGACCAGACCTATTATATCGCCGCCTTCTATGTGGACGCGCTGGGGGGCGTGCAGACCTTGTCGAACCAGGACAAGGCCAGAGGCTGCGTGCGAACACTTTATTCGGGATCGGGCGAAGTCACCTACACCATCCAGATCAATACCTGGGATGCCCAGAACAAGCGGCCGGCAGCGATTGGCACCGAGAACGCCGTGATCCTCGCCATCCCGCAGGATGCTTCCAAGATCGCACCCAGCATGTGTTCGCTGATCCAGCCAACCTTGTCGGAGATGCAGCAGACGAGGAGCGTTGAGGACAAATCCGCTACCCGAGGCGCGAGCCAGGGCAAGGCCCTTAAGACTCTGCTGGGCGGTATCACTGGCTCAGCAACTCGCTCGGCCTCCATCGCGGAAGATGAAGGTGCTGGACCCACCATGAGCTCCGCCCTCTTCACTTTCGATGTAAGGCCTTGACCGCCACGCCGGTGGCAGATGGCTCTGGGCGGGCTCTTACAATAAAGTGGACAGACAACCTCGGAAAGAGACTAACCCATGATAGTTTCCCGCAGAGGGCTCATTCTGAGCGGCGTGACTGCGGCACTCGGCGGAGCTGTCTTCCTCACCGCGAGAAAGCTCGACAGAGCCGGGCTGAAAGCTGAAAGCAATGAGTTCTATACTTCTCTTCCCATTCCCCGGCTGATCGACGCGCGGGAAGTCGGCAACAAGATCGACCTCGTCGCCAAGTCCGGCATCACCCAGTTTCTGCCCAATCTCGATACGGAGTCTTATGGATATTCCGCGCCTTATCTCGGACCGGTCATCCGTGTTCATCGCGGCGATTCGGTGAAGATGACTGTTTCGAACCAACTCGACAGTCCGACAACCGTTCACTGGCACGGAGTTCTCGTCTCATCGGAGTTCGATGGCGGTCCTTACAATTCCATCGCGCCCGGGCAAACATGGCAACCAGTCCTGAACATTGACCAGCCCGCTGCGACCGCCTGGTTTCATCCGCAACTCCACCGCGATGCGGGACGGCAAACCTACATGGGTCTCACAGGACTCCTTTATGTCGAAGACGGATCAGCGGCCGATCTCGGCCTGCCAAATCGATATGGTCTGGATGATTTCCCGCTTATTCTGCAGGATCGCGCCTTTGGGCCGGATGGAGAACTCGTCTATGAGAGTTCTCCGGCTGCGATGATGCACGGATATCGCGGGAGCACGATAATCGTCAACGGCGCAATCGGCCCCGTTGCAGAAGTTCCTAAAGGACTGGTGCGGCTAAGGCTGCTCAATGCCGCAAACGCCCGCAATTTTCATCTGACCTTTGACGACAATCGCCTCATGCATGTCATCGCCACCGATAACGGGTATATCCCTGCCCCGATCGGAGTCCGTGAGCTCACCATCGCGCCCGGTGAAAGGTTCGAGGTCCTGGTCGATTTCTCGGATGGCGAAGTCGCAGCAATCTTGACCTATCCTGATCACTTGAAGCGGTCAGCATCGGCAATGCCGGAATTTGCCAGCGAGATTTTCCGCCATATGACCGACGTATTGACCCCTGTCGTCAGGTTTGATCCCGTAGACACGATTCCCACAGCGGCAAAGGTTCCTCCGCCAAAGCTCGTCGATAAGCCGGCGGTTCAGGTGTCAGGGGCGGCTCAGCAGCGCTCTTTCATTCTCGATAGCATGGCCGCGATAAACACACCGATCCTCGAAAACGCGACCAAAATGCCGACATTCAAGGAACAGGGTATCGCGGCGGGCCAAGGTCAGCCACAGCCGGCCGGAGTTGAGAGCAAGGGCAAACCCGCAAGCGCAGCGGGTGTTCGAATGGGCATCAACGGAAGTGAGTTCGACATGACTCGCCTCGACGCCACCGTAAGGGTCGGTGGCCAGGAGATTTGGGAGATCACCGGCACCGACATGGCTCACCCGTTTCATATTCACGGCGCTTCATTTCATGTTTTGCAATTGGATCGTATGCCGGCCCCTGGGCATTTGGCCGGCCCCAAAGACACTGTGCTTGTGGATCGACAGGCTTTGCTTCTCGTCAACTTTACCCAAAAAGCAGATCCATCCATGCCGTTCGTCTTTCACTGCAGCATTCTGGAGCATCAGGATGCGGGCATGATGGCGCAATATACAGCTGTGTGAGCTCGTCAGCTCGCTTCGCTAAGGCATTCTTCCCAGGGGCGCCGTCAGGCGAACGAGCGCACAATCCGCAGAACCTCCTCCACCTCGGCGGAGCTATTACGGATGCTGGGCGTCAAGCGCACGTGAGGCGTCGCATAGGGGGCGACCGAGGTGATGACCTTGAGTGCGCGTAGGCTGGAGACCAGTGCATCGGGGGAGCGGCCGTCAATGTCGAAAGTGAGGATGCCAGCGGAGAGCGTATCGGACAGCGGCGGACGCCACTGATCCCCCACAGGCCCTCCTTCAGCCGTCGGCCCAGCTTATGCGTGCGCGCAGCGGTCCGAGCCTTGCCGATCCCCCGCATCCACTCGAACGCATCGGCGAGCGCCCAGCTGTGCTCGAACGCTTTGAATTCGCCCGGCGTCATGCGCGCGGCATTGTTGGGGCCGGCGACGCGAGCAGCATCGCACTCATCTCGATGTTGCCCGGCAGGAGGTCGAACGCGGCGCGCACCTCCTCCCAACTGGAATCGGAACCAGGGCGCAGCGGATCCGCCGTTTCGGATCCCTCGGCGTTACGAGGAGAGCAATCCTGCAGCCGCCATCGCTGCGCCCCGCCGCTAAGGAATTCACGTCGCTCCAATGTCACAACCCATTTCGTTCCCTTTCCAGGCTAACAGGCAAGGGCACCACACTAACACGTAGGGGGACGGGCAGTTCCTTCTGTCCATGATTCCGCGTCACTTCAGAAGCCTATGCAGCACGCCGATGTGCTATTGAGCGTTCTCTCTGTCGAACCAGCACTCAATGTTCGGCAGTAACATCGGGACCTTTCGTTGATACGCACGATACTCATCGCCAAATTTCTCGATCATCCTGACCTCATCATTGCGAGCCAAGCCGACAAATGCCCAGACAATGAACGGCGACATCAGCAGGGTCGGAATTGTCGGCCAATCGATGATCTGGCCAAGGACAACGAGGAAGACACCCAGATACTGGGGATGACGAACTATTTGATAGACACCGTCCGTCACCAGAGAAGCTTTCATTGTCCCGAAATAGACCTTCACCCAGCCTTTTATGATGAGCAAGGCGCCCAAGACAATAAAGAACGAGCCGATCAGAGTTTCGACCACCTCACCTATCCGACCGTATCCGAGTAGCGACGACCAGAGATGGCCGCTGCTGTAACGAAGCGGAATATCGAAGCCAAAATAGACCGTAAGCGCATAGATGGTCAGGGGAAAACCATACATTTCGGCGTAGAGAGCGATGATGAAAGCTTGCATCAAGCCGACCCCTCTCCACTCCCTCCAGTTCGCCGGCGCCAGCAATGCATACAGTAACCATGAGACGACGACGATTATGATCACGGCCATGGGCCAGAACTGCAAATTATAGGTGAAGTTGCTGATCATTGCCGAGTTACTCACACAATCCTTGAACGACCCAACCAGCCGACAGACCCCAGGCCACGGCATTCTCGGACGTGGCTGCAACGATCTTCACCAAGGTGATCATTTCATCAGATCCGCTCGACGCGCAAATGCAGTGACAAGCCATTTGCGAACGCAACTCATTCAATCTAATCTCCAGATTCATTGAAATTGACGATCGATGAGTTGCTAGATTCTCGATCAGCAGGAATAATTCAGGCATGGACAATCTGCGGTCGGTCCGGTTTCTTGCCATTATTGCGATTTTCGCGATGATCCCTATGGCTATTGCACCGCCTTCAACCGTGGCACAGATAGCGGGTGAAGCGGACCAGGGCTTTGCCATGTCCATCACTGGCGCCATGGACTGCAGAACATGCCCAAAAGCCGCCATGACTCTCGCCGGATGCATGCAGATGACTTACCAAATTGCCACCATTGCCGCCGATGGCGTTCTTTCTAAGGCAACCGAGTTCATCCGTTACAAGCTCGCGAATGCGATGCGGCCGCCTGAGTGGCATACCGTACTGCCGGTTTCGCCCGGATAGGGCACATACATGTCCTTGCCTCGCGGCGGGCGTTCCGCCCAAAGCCCGCAGGCTATTTCTTCCATTCATCAGGAGACTGTCAGATTTTCAGGAGGCTTCCCATGATGCTCAGACTTTCGCTCGCCTTTGCCATTCTCGTATTCGCACGCCTGGCCGCCCAGCCGGCAACCGCCGAGACGCTGGCGGAGCTGGCGCAGCAGACGCATTATCACGGCATTGTGGTCGCCCGCTCGGGGACGGCGACATTGCTGCTTGCCTCGCATGATGGCCTGTTCGCGCTCGACAAAGATGGAACCGCGACACAGGTTTCGCCGACACAGGATTTCATGGGCTTCTCCCCGGATCCAGCCGCGGCGACAAGCTACTATGCGAGCGGACATCCGGCGAGCGGCGGCAATTCAGGCTTCCTCCGTTCGGCTGATGGCGGCGGCACGTGGAAGCAGCTTTCGCCCGGCACCGACGGTCCGGTCGATTTCCACCAGATGGATGTGAGCCCGGCGGATCCCAAGACGATCTATGGCAGCTATGGCCAGATCCAGGTCAGCCGTGACGGCGGATCGACATGGTCGATCGCCGGCAATGCGCCTTCAGGCCTCATCGCCATCGCGGCATCATCGGTGAATGCCGAGCGTGTCTATGCGGCGACCGAGAACGGTCTTTATGCGTCGGAAGATGGCGGCGCGTCGTGGACTCCTGTCAGTTTCAAGGGCGAGGTGGTGAGCACAGTAGAGGTCGGACCCAACAAGATCGTCTATGCCTTTGTCCTCGGACAGGGGCTGATGAAAGCTGTCGAGGACGATATCGGCAATTGGCAGCCGCTCTCGAACGAATTCGGCGAGGCCATTCCGCTTCACCTCGCGGTCGACGGCAAGGATGACCAGCATCTGGCGCTCACGACCCAGTCCAACGACGTCCTGGAAAGCCTTGACGGCGGAAAGTCATGGCGGCCCTTCGGCAAGAGCGCGGAGTAATGGCCGGCGCCAGACAACTGCAGTGGATAGTGTTGACCCTGGCGCTCCTGGCTGCTGCGGGCCTTGCGCTCTTCCGCCTTGGCTGGCTGGGCGGCAGCGAGAGCCCTGATGCAGAGGAGATCACGCTTGGGCGATCTCTCTATGCCGCCAGTTGCGCGCGTTGCCACAGCAAGAACCTCGAAGGCCAGCCGGATTGGCAGACACGCCTGCCCAGTGGACGCCTTCCGGCGCCGCCGCATGATGCATCAGGCCACACATGGCATCACCCGGACAAAATGCTGGTCGGCATCACCAGGCAGGGACTCAAGCCCTATGCCGGACAAGATTATGAAAGCGACATGCCCGCCTTCGCTGGCGCCCTCAGCGACAAGGAGATCGCGGCGATCATCGCCTATATCAAGAGTACCTGGCCGCAAAGGGAACGGGAATATCAGGAGCTCATGACCCGGAACTCGACTGCTGGCCAGTGAACGAATACCGTGGCGGCGGACTTGACCGCGACATAGCGCCGGTCTGGATGAGTGGCGACTCAGCGTGTATATTAAGCATCCGCCGCACGGTTGTTGAAAGGCACGAGCCGATGCCTACCGCAGAAGTTCTTAACGGCAACAGGCGTGATTTTCTTTTCATCGCCACCGGAGCGGTGGGAACAATTGGCGCTGCGGTGGCTTTGTGGCCGTTTATCGACCAGATGAATCCGGATGCTTCGGTTTTGGCGCTCTCGACCATCGAGTTCGATCTGGCGCCCGTTGCCGAAGGCCAGAGCGTGACCATTAAATGGCGCGGCAATCCCGTCTTCATCCGCCATCGCACGCCCAAGGAAATCGAAGAGGCCAAGGCCGTTCCGATGACCGACCTGGTCGATCCCGTGGCGCGCAACGCCAATCTTCCGGACAACGCCGAAGCGACCGATCAAAATCGCGTTATCGGCGGCAAAGAGAACATGCTGGTGATGGTCGGTGTCTGCACGCATCTGGGCTGCGTGCCGCTCGGCCAGCAGGGCGATTATGGCGGCTGGTTCTGCCCCTGCCATGGGTCTCACTACGACACGGCCGGCCGCATCCGCAAAGGCCCGGCGCCGGAAAACCTCGCTGTGCCGAAGTATGAATATATTTCCGACACTAAGATTCGCATCGGATGAGAGAAGCGACGAGGCTTTACGCCTCGTCGCTTTTGACCGTCAGGACGGCCGCTTGACGGGTTCGAGGGAGCCGGGTCCGAAGGGAGTTTTCATCGTTGTGCAAGTACCGGCGGGAACGACCTTGAACGCATCACCCTGATAATCGACCTTGTTCGTGCCAGCGCAAGTCGTCCCGGCTCCCGCTTTGCAGTCATTCTGCCCTTTGAGGGCGACACCGTAGCATTTCTCCTTCTTGCCGGCGGCAATCTCGTCGCCGGTCTCCTTCATCATTTTATCCATCGCTTCATCCGCCGACGCTCGCGCCGGAAGAGCGAGCAGGGCAAGAGCGGAAGCGAGGGAAGATGCGAGTGCGGAATTGACAGAGCGGCGGTCCATGGGATTCCTCCATGAAAGTCGAGCCCAATGGCTCAACTTTGATTTCTTCGGCGGGAGGGAGAGGACGTTTACAGACAGCTGAGAAATTCCATGGGCTTTCACGCCAAAGTGATAAGCCAACCGACCTTGCGGCGAGGCGAGCCATAGTTTGCCCCGCAAACAGTCCCTATTATGGCGCCTGCCATGATTCATTCGTCGGCCCGGCGGTTGCTGACTTTTATGCTCGCGGTCTTCGTGACCTTGGGCCTGAGTTTATTCACCGTCGAAGCGGGCAGCGTGGCGTCCGAAATGGCGAAGATGGCCGCGATGTCGGACATGAAGAGCTCGATGTCCGGCACCTGTCAGAAATGCGCGAGCAAAAGTGATCACGCGGCCATGGTCACCGCTTGTGGAACGATTTGCGTAGCGCCTGCGGTTGCGATCTCTCAGCAGGAGTCTCTACCGGCATTTGCGCTTGCACAAATCTATTTCCCGAGCCGCCCCTCGCTTCTCCACGGGCTCGCGTCCCCGCCCGATCCCTACCCTCCTAGGCCCAACACTATCGGCTGACGCTCAGCTAGCTGCTTTGGCGGCGTGCCTGAGCGCCCATGAACCCCTTCGGTGTGCCTTGTCGCACCAGAGGAAGCGGTTTCCATGCCCACAGTTGTCTGTTAACGCCCAAGAAGCCTCCAGCCGTGACCGTCCATTGCAGTTTCCTTCTCTCACGCCGCCAAATCGTCCTCCTGGCGGGCGTGGGGTTGCCTTCAGCAACGATCTTGCCGATCTCGTCCGCGCGTTCCTCCTCCTCGCCGGGCGGGTTTCGACTGGTCGCTGCTCCGGGTAGGATGACCGTTGCAGGAGAGGACCGTCCGAAAGTCGAACTCCTGGCTTATCACGGCACCGCACGGGGACGGCCGATCCGCCTGCGTCAGGGCAAGCCTGTACGCATCGCCGTCGAGAACCAGCGCAATCAGGAAACTACGGACCATTGGCATGGCATCAGATTGCCGAATGCCATGGGTGGCGTGCCGGGCTTGACAAAACCCCCGATCAAGTCCGGCACGACCTTCCCTTATGAATTTACTCCTCGCAGCCGCATATGCGGTCGCGCAGAACAAGGTGATGTTCATGAATCCGATGGATATCGATCGCCTGCCAGTGGCTGACACACCGGTCCCGCAAGGACGAGCGTCTCCTTCCGCATTGTCGACGCGGCTCATGCTCACATTACCGGCCGCAGCTTTCGCCGGTCTTGCCGGCATGTTCGTCTGGGGGCTCACGCGTGATCCCTCGCAACTGCCATCGGCCCTGATAGGAAGGGAGGTCCCACAATTCCGTCTCCCGCCGGTTCGGGGCCGCACGCTCGGCCTCTCGAGCGGCGACCTCAAAGGGCAAGTTTCGCTGGTGAACTTCTTCGCTTCCTGGTGCGCTCCCTGCCGCCTCGAGCATCCGATCTTTCTCGATCTCAGCCGCAAGGGCATCGTTCCTCTGCACAGCATCAACTTCAAGGATGCGCCCGAGAACGCGGCCCAGTGGCTGAATACACTAGGCGATCCCTATGCGCGCACCGGCGCCGACCTCGACGGGCGGGTCGGCATCGACTGGGGCGTCTACGGCATTCCAGAAACCTTCGTCATCGGGGCCGACGGGCGCATCGCCTACAGGCATATCGGGGAGCTGACCCGGCAGGCCTTGGATGAAACCATCCTTCCGCTCGACAATTGGCTGCGGAAAGACTCGAGGAGTCCCAAATCGTGAAATGGCTCGCTTTACCGGTCGCTGCCGCATTGCTCTTGCTCGGCTTATCGGCCGTGGCTCAAATGCCGCGCGGCTTCGTCAAGAGCGATCCCCCAAAGCCCATGCCGGTATTCGAGTTTGCCGATGACGAAGACCGAACCCTCACACTGAGCGAGTTCCAAGGCAAGGTCGTGCTGCTGAATGTCTGGGCGACTTGGTGTCCTCCGTGCCGCAAGGAAATGCCGGCCTTGGACCGGCTTCAGGCTGCTCTTGGAAGCAACGATTTCCAGGTTGTCGCCCTTTCCGTTGACCGCCAGGGACTCTCCGCCGTGAAGCGCTTCTATGCGGAGATCGGAATCAAGCATCTGTCCATGTTCAACGATAACTCGGACAAGGCGCTGCGGAAGCTCGGCGTCTTCGGCATACCGACGACCCTCTTGATCGACCGGCAAGGCCAGGAACTCGGGCGGCTCATCGGTCCAGCCGATTGGGACAAGTTGGAAATGGTTGCCTTTCTCTCGAACGTCATCGCCGAGCAGACCGGCGCCACCTCATCGATCCAACAGAAGGAGAATGAACCATGACTGTTTCCGATCCCGCCGGCGGCGCATCGCGCTCCTTTGCGGGCGAATTGCTTTACGCCGTCCGCTATTATCTTGGCGGCCGGATTGGATTGATCGCCATTGCGGCGGCGGCACTTGGCCTTGGCGCCTACTACAATTGGGCCTGGCTGGTGGCTGCCGGAATAGCGCCCCTCCTTTTGTCCGCTTTGCCATGCGTCGCGATGTGCGCACTGGGTCTCTGCATGCGCGGAGGCTCCAAGAGCCCGACTAGTGAATCGGCCTCTCCACCGAACTTGCTCGATAAATCCGGCGAGCGGCCTCCTCAATTGGGAGCACCACTTGGTGACGATCAAGGTGGGACGGATGCATCGGATCAATCGACCAGCGCAGCACCACGCAATCGCGAGGGCTGCTGCTGAATCCTGTCTGAGAGGAGTGAGACTATGCGAAAAACAATCAGGACGATCGGTGTCGCCACGCTCATCATCGGCAGTGTGGCCGCCCTGTCTCCAGTCTACGCCCAAAAGGAGAAGAAGCCGCCCGCGCAGTCCGACATGATGAAGGACGGCGGGATGGATGGAATGATGGAGCAGATGAACAATATGGTAGGACTCTGCAACAAGATGATGGAGAGCGCGATGAATGGCGCCGACAAGAAAATGCCAATAGAGTCTCCAGCCACCCCTGAGAAGAAAGGCTGAAGCTCCGGGCCGGTCCGTTACGCGACGATCCAACGGGCCGGCCTTCTCGGCATCGAAATGAGAGAAACTACATTGACTTCGATTTCGCGAAGGGCGGCTCTCGGCTTGATGGTGACCGCTCCATTCGCTCTGCCGTCCTTCTCCCACTCGCTGAAGGAGGTCGAGCAGAACCTCTATGAGAAGGAGAAGTACTATCAGCCCGTCGACGTCGAGGCGCCGGGCTTCGCTTTGCAGGATGCAGATGGCCGCACCTTCCGCCTGACGGACTTCAAAGGCAAGGTCGTCGTGCTCCATTTCATCTACACTAGTTGCCCCGATCTCTGCCCGCTCCACGCCGAGAAGATCGCAGCGGTCCAGAGAATGGTGAACATCACGCCGATGAAGAGCCAGGTTCAGTTTATCACCGTCACCACCGATCCGAAGCGCGATACTGGGCCGATCCTTCGTAACTATGGCGACAATCACGGACTTGATCCAGCGAATTGGAACTTTCTGACCTCTGCGTCCAGGGATCCAGAAGACACGACTCGCCGGCTTGCCAAGGCCTATGGTGTCGAATTCAGGTTGACTGAGGATGGCCGCGAGCGGATGCATGGCGCCGTCACCAGCGTCATCGACCAGGAAGGGTTCCTGCGCGCACGATTTCACGGGCTCGACTTCCAGGAAGTGAACATGGTGATTTTCATCAATGCCCTGATCAACAAGGTTCAGGTCCCGCACGCCGACCGGAGGCCCGGATTCTGGGAGAGCCTTGGGCAACGGTGGTGGCCATGAGCGCTATTTCCGAGATTGGCCTTTTCACCGCCTTCGCCGCCGGCATGATCTCGTTCCTCTCGCCCTGTGTGTTGCCTCTGGTGCCGGGATACATCTCCTATGTCTCCGGCGTTTCAAGAGCCGCTGCGATCGGGGCTGGCCCATCATCATCCACTCGGTTGTCGGCGCTTATCCCGAGCGCCGGCTTCGTTCTCGGATTTTCGACTGTATTCGTGGCCCTGGGTGCCAGCGCCACCCTCTTGAGCCGTATCCTGCTTTCCTATCGGTATGAGACGACCATTATTGGCGGTCTCATCATCGTCCTGTTCGGTATTCTCGCGACGGGGCTCGTTCCCCTGCCTTGGCTTGAGCGAGACATCCGATATCACGGCAGACTGCCACGCGCGCGGCTGCCGGGCGCCTACATGCTTGGGCTTGCCTTTGGCTTCGGCTGGACGCCCTGCATCGGCCCGGTACTCGGCGCCATCCTCACGGTGAGCGCCATGTCGTCGAGTGCAACGGCGGGCATTATCCTTCTCACGACCTATTCCCTGGGCCTTGGCATTCCCTTCCTTCTCTCCGCCGCTTTCACCGAGCGCCTTATGCGACGCATGGGAGCGATGCGGCGGACCGGACGGTGGCTTAAGATCGGCGCCGGCGTCGTGATGATCGCCATGGGGATCGCGATGGCGAGTGGCTATATGTCTACTTTCTCCTACTGGCTGCTCGAGAATTTTCCGATCTTTTCGACCATCGGCTGACAATGCGTGGGGCTGCCATGGCAACAAGAATGTCCTCGCAGCGCTCCCGGCCCATCCGGAACTCATCCCGCCGCAAATTGTGGGACATGAAATGCGATTATAGTGCCGGGAAGCCATGCTGCGGCGAGTTTCAACGCGACGGCGCCGAGATAGAGGCCGAACCCGAATACCGTGTGCACCGAGATATTGATGGCATGGATGACAGCAGGGTTGGGGGTGCGCGAAGCGATGAAGCCAAGGCCGAGCGCCGGCTGCATGACAAACCAGGGCGCAACCAAAAGCACAATGGCAACAGCGAGTGCCGAGATCAGGCTGGGGTCCGACCCGGAGCCGAGCCGCATGATGACGACGTAGATAGCCGCATAGGCGATGCCCACGAGGTAGTGAAATACCCAGCCGATAGCAACCTCGCCACGGACTGGAGTGGTGGCCGTGATCGGCCGATGGACGAAAACGCCGCGCGGAAACCCGGCCACCCAGCGCCCGATCAGGCCCCAATTCGCTGGCGGAAGACCTGCAACCGCGTGCAGCAGCCACTGCCCGAGATCCATCACCAACGTGGCGATGATCCCGATCACGACGGATTCGGTCAACGCCGTGCCAATATTCTGATCGATCATCCGCTCCTCCGGTCAGGGCTCGGCCGTTCACGGGCGTGCGCGGCCCTCATAGAGATGGCCCATCATGCGGGGCGCCTTCGGCAAGTAGCAGTTCTCAATCGCCGTGATGCCGAAGCCCGCATTCTCGATCAGGGACTGGATCGGCCGATTGAGGTGGCAGCCGCCGCCGATCCGCTTCCAAAGCGGCGTGACCCGGTCTTGCCACTTGCGCACATTTGGCTCAGGCGCCAAGCCGTGCTCCACAAACAAGATCTGCCCGCCGGGCTTGAGCACCCGGCGCATTTCCGCGAGCGCCTGCATGACCTCCGGGATCGTGCAGAGCGTCCATGTCGTGACCACCGTGTCGATGCTTTTACCGTCAAGGGGGATCGCTTCGGCTGAGCCCTCGATGAACGTCACCGGAGGGGATGACTCCTGCGCTGCGCGCTTTGCCATGGCGACAAGCCGGGCGGACGGCTCGAGCCCGAATATCTCGCCGACCTGAGGGCCGTAGAATGGAAGATTGAGGCCCGAGCCGATGCCGACTTCCAGCACGCGGCCCTCGGCCTGGCCTATGACGCGTGCACGATAGGGCACAAGATCGGAATTACGCATTGTCAGATTGATGAGATGTGGCAGGATGCGGTCCTGATAGAAGCCCATGACGTCACCTTGGATGCAGGTTCATGCTCCAGCCGAAAACAGACGTCTGATTGGAGCAGCGCCCGGCACATATCCTGAAATCGTCGCCCGATCAGGAGCGAAGATATTTTATGGAAGCGGCTATCCCCAGCAAGGCGAAGATGAAGATCGCGAGATGGTAGATCCCCATGATCACCATCCCTCCGGCCATTGTGCTCATATCCATCAGCTGTCTCCAGTTGTTGAAACACCGCCGCTCATGCGCCGTACGCGGCCCCTTATCAGGATAGCGCATCATCCCAGGCACTGCGAGCCGCTAATGCTCGCAGGTTAGATGGGATCGAACAACGATCTTGAAATTGGAGAGCAGTGATGATCAGGACAACACGAGCTTGCAAAGCAGCCATAGTGGCGGCCCTTGCCGCTTTCATGCTGGCGCGCGCCGCAGATGCGAAAGAGCAGACCTTCATGGCTGTGATCAAGAACGTCACGGCCGACGATACTTTGAAGCTGCCTGGCGGACAGGCATCGAAGGCGCGATTGCTCCCGGCGTTTATGCCGTCCTCAGAAACGGCGCCATACTGTTCGACCCGGACAAGCCGGCCGGCAAAGCCGGGCTTGAAGCTCTGGCCGAAGACGGAAATGGCGAGGTACTGATCGGTGCGCTGAAGGGCATGGAGAACGTACGTGATGCCGGCATGTTCATTCCGGGACAGCCTTCCAGGTAACTGCAAGGCCGGGCGACCGGCTGGTCTTCGCATCGATGTTCGTGCAGTCGAATGACAAGTTCTATGCGCCCGATCCGAGCGGCATCGCGCTTTTCGACTCGATGGCGGCGCCGGTATCGGGTGATTGGACGATGAGCATCAAGCTGTGGGATGCCGGAACGGAAAAGGATGAAGCGCCCGGGCTTGGGCCAAATCAGGCGCCCCGCCAAATGGCGCCAAATACCGGTCCTGAGGAAAATGGATCGGTACATCTGGCATCGGACGGGTTCCAATATCCGGCTGTCGATCGGGTGGTCCAGTTAACACTTTCTGCCAAGTGATGCGGGGCGGTCGGGTTTTTGGAGGCAGTTGCCTAGTCTTACTGCGTCATAACTTTTTGTGTCGAGTGCGGTGGCTCATTCTTGCGCAGCATGGACATCGTGCCAGTGTCGCAATGAGGCCGACAATCAGGTGTTGGCGCAGGGTTGCGATTGAGTTTGGAATGTGCCGTGCCGTTCGTGGTGGCAGAGCCTCGGGGTCTGTAATCTTCGGGAAGCGCAGGCGCTTGGAAGATCGCGCCGGCTGAGGGGGGAATCGTCTCCCGCTCGGAGATCAGGAATCCGTAGGCGGCGATGCACAGCGTGGCATGGTGGTGGAAGCCGCGCCAGCCACGCCCCTCGTAATGGCCGAGCCCCACCTCCTGCTTGAGATCATGATAATCGCGCTCGATGCGCCAGCGTAATTTGGCGAGATCAACCAGACGGTGGAAGGCGATATTAGCGGGGAGCGTCGAAAGCCAGTATTTTGTTGGCTCGGCCTCACCTTCAGGCCATTCGATCAGGAGCCATTCCTCGGCCCGGCTCTCGCTGCGCTTGAAGTCACGCCCAGCAGCGCGAACTCTGAGCCTGGCAAAACGCGAGGACAGGGGCTCATTGCTGCCTTCACGCCATTCGATCTTGCGCCAAGCTCGTTGCGGGAGTTCGATCGCCAGTTGCTTGACCGGAACCGGTTGATGTTCACGGTCGCGCCGCAGCAGCTTCGGCGGGCGGCCGCGGCCCGACCAGGATTTGGGCGGCAGCGGGCCCGTGCCGGGCCCCCAGACCGTGATGTTGGACAGGACGCCGGCAACATAGGTCAAGCCCAACGCCGTGATATCGGCGCGAAAAGCCTTGTTGTTGCCGTAGCCGGCATCCATCAAAACCACCCCGCGCGGGAATGTCAGATATTTTGTGTAAGAGGTCTCTGTGAAGGTTGAGATGCGTTTTCCGGGGTCAGCGCGCTGACCCCGGAAAACGCGCGCCGAAGTGGATGGCGAACTGCCCCATGGCGGTGGTCCATTCAACTGGCCGGCGCCAATGAACACCAGCATTTTTGACGGCGAGATACAAGAGCTTGGGCGCCGCCTCGTCGGTCGGGAAGCTGCCCCGCGTCTTGATGATCTTGCGCAATGACCGGTGCAGCGCCTCCACCGCATTGGTCGTATAGATCATCTTGCGGATGCCCGGCGCGAAGGCGAAGAACGGCACTACGTGCTCCCATGCATTGCGCCAGATCTGGCCGATGGCGGGATAGCGCTTGCCCCATTCGGCCTCGAACTCCGCCAGCCGGACCTGCGCCATGTCGGCGTTCTCGGCCCGATAGATCGCCTTGATCGCCGGCAGGATCGCCTTACGGTCCTTCCATGAGACGAAGGCGAGGCTGTTCCTGATCAGATGCACGATGCAGGTCTGCACCAGCGTTTGCGGGTAGACCGACGTGATCGCCTCGGGAAAGCCCTTCAGCCCGTCGACCACCGCAATCAGGATGTCGTTGACGCCGCGCATCTTGAGCTCGTTGATCACCCTGAGCCAGAATTTGGCCCCCTCGGTCTGCTCGATCCACAGCCCCAGGACGTCCTTCTCGCCATCGCTGTTGTAGGCCAGAGCGACATAGACGGCCTTGTTCCTGACCAGGCCCTCGTCGCGTATCTTGACCCGAAGGGCGTCGAAAAACACGATCGGGTACACGGCATCGAGCGGCCGGCTTTGCCAGTCCCGCACCTCCTCGAGCACCGCATCGGTCACCCGGCTGATGAGGTCCGGCGAGACTTCGGCGCCGTAGAGCTCGGCCAGGTGGCCCTGGATCTCCCGCACCGTCATGCCGCGCGCATAAAGGCTCAGGATCTTGTCGTCGAAGCCATCGAAGCGGGTCTGCCCTTTGGCGATCAGCTGCGGCTCAAAACTGGCGGCGCGATCGCGCGGCACCGCAATCTCGATCTCGCCATCCTCGGTCAGAATCGTCTTCGAGCTCGCCCCGTTGCGGCTGTTGCCTGAGCCGCGCCCGGCAGGATCCCCCTTCTCATAGCCAAGATGCTCGGTAAGCTCGGCGCCGAGCGCGCGCTCGATCAAGGCCTTCTTCAGCTGCTTGAACAGCCCATCCGCCCCCGTCAGATCCTCGGGCTTGCGGTAGTTCGCCAGAAGCTGGTCCAGCAGTTCAGGCGTAATCGTCGAATCAGTCGTCATGTGAGTCTCCTCGTAAAGGTTAACTCACAGAAACCTTCTTACACATCGTTCCTGACATCCTCCCCCGCGCGGTACACCTGCTTGGCAGGCCGAGCCAAGCTGCTCCAGTGCGATCTCATGCTTGGTCTGAAAGCCGACTTCTTCGGGAACCTTCGCCTTGCGCCGCCGCTCGCGGTCCGCGGCCCACTCCTCGGGCAGATAAAGGCGATAGGCGATCGGCAAGCTCGCCGCCCGATTGGCTATCGATAACGATACCGCCACCTGGCAATTGTCCTGCTTACCAAGCTGGCCGCAATATTGCCGTGCAACGCCGACCGAATGTCGGCCCTTCTTGGGAAAGCCCGTGTCATCGATGATCCACGCCTCGACCGGCCCATGCTGCTCGATCTCTGGAAGCACCAGCTCTCGCACCTTCGTCAAAACCAACTCGTCAGACCAGCCGCCCTCACCAACAAAATGCAATAATGACTGATGCTGGGCTGCTGTACGCCGCGGCGCCGTCACCGCCGCCATCGGCTCCACGCTCTTGCGCTCGCCAGGCAACATCAGGCCCAGACAATAATCCCGCAGCGGCTTAGCCCGATCCGCATGGCCGAGCACGCTCGAAAGCTCCTCCACATAGGCCGAAAAACGCGCCACATTCCTCTCAGCCTGCATATCGACCACCTCACATGATGATAATCCCTCATCAATCAGCCTAGATGAGTCGCAACGCCACTAACCCTGTGGCTTTCTGACTCAGTAAGACTAGGCCCTTGACCTGAGCCTGTAAAAGCTGGTGAATCCAAGGCTGGCCTAACGCTTTGGAGCGGTCATGACCTGTCATCTTCTGGTCTTGCGCCTGCTATGGCTCGCCCTTGTCGTGGTCGTTTTGCTGGGGCTGCCGGCGGCGAATATGGCCAAGAGCACGGCCGCTTACGCGGCAGTCGAAGGGACACACGGTCAGGTTATCTCGTGTGCCGACCTCTCCAAGCCCGAAGAGGCGGTAAAAACATGTTGCAAGGCCTGCATCCCGGCGACGATTGCGGTCGGATGTGTTGCACCCGACCCCGATCAGTCGGCACGAAGGCTTCTTTCGCCGCCACCTGAAACAGCTAAAGGCATCGCTCACCCACCCTTGAGAAAGCCGCCGCGCAGCATTGTCTAGCATCGGTAGTTTCGCGCTTGGGAACAATTCCCCAGGCCTGGCAATTTTGCTGTGGGACGCAACTTTTACAAGGAATTCCACATGACCAATCTCAGGCTTGCCATTCCGCTGGCAGTTTCACTCGTGCTCGGCGCCGAGACAACTGTCCTCGCCCAGGACATGGGCTACGAAAAGGAAATGATGAGTGCTCACAAGAAAATGATGGATGACATGATGGCCATGAAGTCTACCGGGGATCCGGACAAGGACTTTGCCATGATGATGGTTCCGCATCATCAAGGAGCCATCGACATGGCAAAAGCCGAGCTGAGATACGGCAAAGATCCGCAACTGAAGAAAATGGCGCATGACATAATCGACGCCCAGATGAAGGAAATTGAAGAATTCAAAAAGTGGGAAGAAGCAAATCGCTAGCGAACCCGCACCTGCGGCGCTTCGTCGTGGAGCGTCCGCAGCGAGGTCGTTCCAGTCCAATGAGGGGAAATTCCGATGGCCAAGAGCGCTTCTGTTGCCTCATCGCGGACCAGCAAAGGAAAGCCTGTCGTACTCGTCACTGGGGCAAGCGGCTTCATAGGACGCGCGGTGATTGAACGACTGTCCAGCGAATATCTCCTCGTTGGCCTGGACAGGGCTGGTCCACCCGACCCGCCCGCACCGGCGACGGTGATCGACATCGATCTGTCCTCCGGCGAAAGCATATCCGCGGCGCTGCATGAGGTGCGCAGCCGCTTCGGTGCCCGAATAGCTTCCGTCGTGCATTTGGCGGCCTACTACGATATTTCCGGAGAACCGAACCCGCTCTATGACAAGATCACGGTCGAGGGCACGCGACGGCTTATCGATGCGCTCCAGGCATTTGAGCTCGAGCAGTTTGTCTTCGCGAGCACGATGCTCGTCCACAAAGCTACCGACAGACCCGATGTGACCGTCAATGAGGAATCGCCCATAGAGCCGACCTGGGCTTATCCCGAATCGAAGGTTCGGGCCGAAGCCGTGCTGCGCGAAGACCACGGCCGTATACCGGTCGTATTCCTGCGCATCGCCGGCGTATATGATGATCTTGGGCATTCGCCATTCATCGCCGAGCAGGTGGCGCGCATCTACGAGCATCGGCTCATCGCGCATCTCTACCCGGGCATGCTGTGCACCGGCCAGTCCTTCCTGCACATTGATGACCTTACCGAAGCTATCGCGCGATTGATCGATCGACGACAGCAGGTGCCATCAGAGCTGCCGCTGCTGGTTGGAGAGCCAGACGCTCTCGGCTATGAGGAAGTCCAGGATATCATCGGCAAAGCCATGCATGGCGAAGACTGGGAAACCATCCGCGTACCCAAACCTCTGGCGCAGGCCGGAGCATGGCTGCAAAGCAAGGTTTTCGGCAGCGAGGAATTCATCAAGCCCTGGATGGTCGAGCAATCGAACAATCATTATGTGCTCGACGTATCGCGGGCGCGGGACCTTCTCGATTGGCGGCCGAAGCACTCCTTGCGCGACACCCTTCCGCGGATCGTGGGTGCTCTGAAGCTCGATCCCATGGGCTGGTACAAGACGAACAAGCTCAATTCCGCTCTTGTCGCTTGGTATGGGAAGCCTTCGCCAGATGAAGCGCATTCGCATGGAGAGAGTTCCGAGGCTGAGCCGCAAGCTGACAAGCATGGAGCCAAAGTGGCGCCGCCTCATGCCCATGAACGCGCGAGCCATGATGCAATGGCGTCGGGCGAGCATGATCATATGGAGATGATGGAAGAGGACGAGCGAAAAACCCGCTGGGCCCACTTCGCCAATATCGGCTTAGGGCTGTGGCTCGCCGCCAGTCCTCTCGTCTACGACGCCGTCACGAATGAGACGGTCAGTGCCACCGTGCGCGCCGTAACGGTAGAGCGAGGTCTGCCCCCCGTCGACTGGAGAGCGGGCATATTGCTTGCGAGCGACGTCATAACCGGCCTTCTGATCGCCGTCTTCGGCGCGCTTTCACTTTCCAAGCGCTCTGCCTGGTTCGCGCAGTGGGCGAATGTGGCCCTTGGGCTGTGGCTGTTGTTCGCACCGCTACTGTTCTGGAGCCCGAGCGCTGCGCAATACCAGAACGATCTGATTGTCGGGACGCTGGTGATCGCGTTTGCGGTCATCGTGCCGATGATGCCGGGCATGAGCATGGCCGGCATGATGGATCCGAAGGTCATTCCCCCCGGCTGGACCTATTGCCCTTCGACCGGTGCTCAACGGCTGCCGATTGCGGCCATGGGCCTCATTGGCCTGCTTATCGCTCGCTTCTTGACTGCCTATCAGCTCGGCCACGTCGACTATGTGTGGGAGCCGTTCTTCGCCGGCGACCCGTTGGATATCAAGAACGGGACCGAAGAAATCATCACATCGTCGGTGTCGAAAGCATGGCCCATACCGGATGCGGGTCTGGGAGCCGTGAGCTACACGCTCGAGATCCTGATGGCCGTCATGGGCTTGCGCGACCGCTGGCGCACGATGCCGTGGATGGTCACCTTCTTCGGGATCCTGGTAATTCCCTTAGAGGCTGACCGAAAAATCAGTTGAGTGATCCCAGCCGACCGCGATTCCATCGGATTGTCTGATTCGCTGGAGGTCGCAGATGGTTTGGACTGAGATCACCCGGGCGAAGTATCGCCGG
>Ga0187894_10001925_pt1 | contig 25720 bp, 26 predicted proteins | sample GBC1701081metaG_FD_136650 | JGI IMG/M metagenome (GOLD analysis project Ga0187894, IMG submission 136650) | White microbial mat communities from a lava cave in the Kipuka Kanohina Cave System on the Island of Hawaii, USA - GBC170108-1 metaG ... | reverse complement strand
GCGCTGGCGTTGGAGCGGGTCAGCCGTCAGACCAGCGGCCGGGTCCTGACCATCAGCCTGGTGACGACCTTCCTGCTGGCCTGGCTGGTGCCGCGGCTGCATCGGTTCCAGACCAAGCACCCCGATATCGAGGTGCGCATGACCACGGCGCGGCATTCCGTTGACTTCGGGCGCGAGGACATCGATGCGGCCGTACGCTTCACCGACCGGCCCGATGACGGTCTGTTCGCCATGAAGCTGTTCAACGACGTGCTGACGCCGCTGAGCGGCCGCCGCTACCGTGACCGGCTGAAGACTTTCGATGATTTGCGCAAGGTACCGTTGATCGACACCGCCTTCCTGCCGGAATGGCCGATCTGGCTAGAAGCCATGGGCCTGCAGTCGCTGAAGCCGCGCCGGTCGCTGTCCTTCGACTCGACCAAGATCGCGGTCGAGGCCGCCATCGAAGGCGCCGGGGTCGCGATCGGACCGCCCAACCTGTTTCGCGAGGAGATCGAGGAAGGCCGCCTGTTCCAGCCCTTCCCGCAGGTGGTCGAGAGCGGCCGTGCCTGGTGGTTCGTCTGCCCCGCCAACACCGCCGAGCGCCCGAAAATCAAGGCCTTCCGCGCCTGGCTCGACGAAGAACTGGAACGCGATAGCGTCCCTCGACCACCTGCACAGGGCGAGGGACATGTTGTTTCTACTCCGGGAAGCGCCTGAGGTCGGCGGGGGCGAACTTCCATTCCGGTGTGGCGATCTCTTTCTCGCCGCCGATGCGATACCAGGCGCCGCCCGATGGGTTGTTCAGCACGTGGATGTTCTGGGCCGGCATGAAGCTCTGCGCCAGAAGAGCGCGGCGTTCACCGGTGGCGCTGACAGCGACATCGACGATCAGGACGGCATGACCGGGCATGCCGGGCTGGATCAGCACGTCGCCGGGCTCAATGGTGTTGGCATCGCGCACGATGACCAGCTCGCGCTGCAAGGACACCGAGCCGGCATAGGTGAAGATGATGTCGAGCCAGCTGCGAAAACCACGGCGCGTGTCGGGTTTTGGACCGACCGACATCCAGCTGACGGCGTTGCCCTTGACGAGCGGCCGCCGTCCGGCGAGCCAGTCGGCGTAGCCGTAGAGATCGCCGCTGGTGAAATGGAAGGCGATATCCGTCCGCTTGGTGGCGCGCAGGTACTCGGCACGCAGCCGGATGATGGCGTCGGCGCATTGCTGCAGGTTGGTGCGGCCGATATCGATGTCGATGACGGCTGCAACACCGCTCTGGTCCGGCTTGACGCGCCCGTCATAGAGCCGGACCGATTCGCCGGCCGGTCGCAGCGGCAGCTGGCGCAGCCAGGCACCGAAGCTGGTTTCGGCGATGGCGAGGCGCTGGAAGCCGGGCGGCGGCGCAAAGCGGTCCACCAGTGTCTCGAGTGACGGTCCGGCCAGCCATTCGGGTGCCGGCGCTGGAGCGGTCCGCGACCAGGCCGTCGTGGGGAGGGCTGCCAGGGCCGTGGCGAGCACCAGAAAACGACGTGAAATCATGGGGTTTGCTCTATGCCGGGTGGATGCGTCGGAAATACGGCAGCCATGACGATGCGCGGGGCCTCCCGACTCGCCAACGGGTAAACGCACGTTTACCATAGCAGTCGAACCACGAAAATCAGGCGGAGGAACGCCATGCATGTCGGAATGGCCGTCATCTTTCAGAACACCAACAAGCACCTGACCGACCGGCAGATCTACCAGAATGACCTGGCGCTGGCCGAGATGGCCGAGCCCATGGGCTTCCAGTCGGTGTGGTCGGTCGAGCACCATTTCACCGACTACACCATGTGTCCGGACGTGGTGCAGTTCCTGTCCTACATGGCGGGCAGATCCAAGACGTTGCATCTGGGATCGATGGTGGTGGTGCTGCCCTGGCACGACCCGATGCGTGTCGCCGAGGAAGTGTCGATGCTCGACAACCTGTCGGGCGGCCGCATGATCCTGGGCCTGGGCCGCGGTGCCGGCAAGGTCGAGTTCGACGGATTCCGCACCGACATGGGCGAGAGCCGCGAGCGCTTCATCGAGTATGGCGAGGCGCTGCTGGAAGGCCTCGAGCGCGGCTACATGGAGTACGACGGCAAATTCTACAAGCAGCCGCGGGCCGGCATCCGGCCGGCGCCGTTCAAGAGCTTCCGCGGCCGCACCTATGCCGCGGCGGTATCGCCCGAGAGCGCCCGTATCATGGCCAAGCTCGGCGTCGGCCTGCTGATCATTCCGCAGAAGCCGTGGCGCGAGGTCGAGAAGGAGCTGGGTGAGTACAACAGGCTGTTCCAGGAGATCAACGGCATGCCGGCGCCCAAGCCGATCTCGGCCGGCTGGATGTTCGTCGACGCCAGCGCCGAGCGTGCCCGCGAGATGGCGATGAAATACATCGGCGGCTATTACCGCACCGTGCTCGACCACTATCAGTTCGCTGGCGAGCACATCAAGAACACCAAGGGTTACGAATACTACGCCAAGATGAACGACAAGTTGGCGGTCTACGGCGACGAAAAGGCGATCGAGTTCTTCGCCGAGCTGCAGGTCTACGGCACGCCAGAGCAGGTCTACGGCAAGATCATGAAGATCCACGAGCAGACCGCCAACAAGGGCTTCGTGCCGGTCTTCTCCTATGCCGGCATGCCGCACGACGAAGCGGTGCGCAACATGACCATGTTCGCGCGCGAGGTGCTGCCCGACCTGAAGAAATTCAAGGTCGACGAGGACGTCGACTGCGCTCAGCTGCTACCCGACCTGCGATATGCCCGGGCGGCCGAGTAAGGGGTAGCGCTCGTCGTCCCGCGCGACGTGCCCCGTCAGTCGGGTTTCGGGAGGCCGAACAGGGTGGAGGGTGCGCCGAATCTGTCCGGCCAGCCGGCGTAGTAGACGTCGGTCGGACCGATCGCGAAGTCCTTGACCGACCAGCGACCGGCCTGGTTGTGCAGCAGCGCTTCAACCGTGCCGCCGTCGAACATGCCATCGCGGATGCGCTGCGCGTGGCGGGTCTTTCTATAGTCGATTTCGCGCCCGTCCTTTGTGCGTGGCATGACCACGGCGAAGGTCCAGTCACCTTGAATGCGCAGGGTGCGCACGACGAACTGAACCGGCTGGCCGAGGTCAGCCTCGATGGTCGGGCGCAGCGCGTCGAGCAAGAGCTTGCGCAGCGGATCGCCCGGGCCGACATCCCGCGGTCGGCCGCCCTGGGCGAAAGCCGACAGCGACATAGTAGCCCCGTACAGCGTTGCGCAGACGAGCGCCGCACCGGACAGCAAACGCCGTGTCTTCATCCGTGCCTTCTCCCCAGCGACGGACACAGTGTGCCCGCCGCCGCGGTGCTGGGGGAAGGCTAAACCGTGCGACATCGTCAGGCGGTGTAGCCGCCGTCGATCGTCAGTGTCGCACCGGTTACGAAGGCGCTTTCGGCACTGGCCAGCCAGGCGACAAAGCCGGCCACCTCCTTTGGGGACCCGTAACGGGGGATGGCCAGCATGCCGCGCAGCGTGTCTGCGAACGGGCCATCGGCGGGATTGAGATCGGTGTCGATCGGCCCGGGATGCACCAGATTGATGGTCACGCCCAGCGGCCCCAGATCGCGTGCCAATCCCTTGGTCAGGCCGACCAGCGCCGACTTGCTCATGGCGTAGAGACCGGTATTCGGCGCCGGTGCATGATCGGTGTTGACGCTGCCGATGGTGATGATGCGGCCGCCGTCGCGCAGGTGAGGCGCCGACGCCTGGGTCGCGACAAAGACCGCGCGCACGTTGACGGCGATGATGCGCTCGAAGTCTTCCAGGGTGAAATCGCCGAGCGGCTTCACGATGTGAATCCTGGCATTGTTCACCAGGATGTCCAGCCGATCGAAATCAGCAACCACCTGGCCGATCGAGTCGCGGACAGCGACGGGATCGGCGCTATCCACGGCGTAGGCTTTCGCGCGTCGCCCCATGGCCTCGATCGCGACCACGACCTCCTGGGCCTTGTAGGGCGAGCTGAGATAGGTCAGTGCCACGTCGGCGCCGTCCTGTGCCAGGCGTCGGGCGATTGCTGCGCCGATACCGCGGCCGCCGCCGGTCACCAGCGCTACCTTGCCATCAAGTTTCGACATGTCGACATCCTTCGTTGTCCAGATGGACTGAAGGTGTCGATCGGGATCGCCGTTTTCTCTCCGGTCTTTGCATCCAATCGTTTTTGATTGGGCGATGGAAAGCGGAGTGAATCGCTAGGCGACCGGTGGTAACGCCGCACCATCAGGATGATCGACGATATACAGCCACGTGCCGTCGGGCTGGCGGCGTACAATCTCGGCGGAGTTGCCGCGGGCAACCACCTGGCCATCTTGCGTGATGATCCAGTCGGCACGCAGCAACGCGATATCGCCATGCTCGATGCAGAAAATGTTGCGCGATACCATCGTGCCGGGCAGCGCCAGCAGCGTCTCGAGTTCGCGGCTGATGGCGTGCCGGCCACGCAACGTGGTGTCGCCGATGCGCAGCGCGGCGTCCGGCTCGAAGAGGGACAGGACGGTCTCGAGCCGTCGGCTGTTGACAGCGCGGGCGAACGTCTCGTTCATCTGCGCCGGCGCGGTGACCTTGAACATCGGGCTCTCCGGTGGTTCGAATCACCGGGCAGGAGATCATGCGTGTTCAGCACTTTCCAAACGGGAAGGACAGCAGCGATGTCAGGCACGGTCCGCAAGCTCGCCATGCCGCGCGACGAGCCTTCGCCGCGGCGGCCTATCGAATGTCCGGTCGAGGACTGGCTCGAGTTTCTCGGCCACCGTTGGAACGCGCTGGTGCTCTGGCATTTGTCAACCGGTGCCAAGCGGCACGGCGAACTGGCGGCGTTGCTGCCTGGCATCTCGCCGAAGGTACTGGCCGAACGGTTGGTCGGCCTGGAGCAGCGCGGGCTCGTCGAGCGTGAGGCGCTGGCGGTCTTTCCGCGCACCGTCGGCTATCGGTTGACCCGCCGGGGGCAGGGCTTGGTGTCCATCCTCGACCGTATCGAGGCGTGGAGTCGGGCCGCATCCTCATGAGCACGCGTGATCTCTTCGACGATCATGCCGGCAATTCGGAACGCGAAGCACTGGCCGATGGGGCTGTCCTTTTGCGTAGTCTCGTTACCAAGGACGCAGCCGCGTTGCTGCTGGCGATCGAAGATGTCATCGCGCGCGCCCCGTTCCGCAACATGGTCACCCCCGGCGGGTTCACGATGTCGGTGGCGATGACGAACTGCGGCCGGGCGGGCTGGCTGACCGATCGCAAGGGCTATCGTTACGACGCCATCGATCCTCAGACGGGACAACCGTGGCCGGATTTGCCCGCGCCTTTCGTCCGTCTCGCGACGCGCGCCTCGAGGGCTGCCGGATACGAAGGCTTCGCGCCGGATGCCTGTCTGATCAACCGCTACGAGCCCGGCACCCGCCTGTCCCTGCACCAGGATCGCAACGAGCGGGATTTCACGGCGCCGATCGTCTCCGTCTCGCTGGGCCTGCCGGCGGTGTTCCTGTTCGGCGGCGCCGAGCGCAGCGACCGGCCGCGCCGCTACCGTCTGGAGCACGGCGATGTCGTCGTCTGGGGTGGCCCGGCGCGCCTGGCCTTTCACGGCGTGGCGCCGCTTGCCGATGGCGAGCATCCGCTGACCGGCCGGCGCCGGTTCAATCTGACACTGCGCAAGGCGCTGTAGGTCGCAGGGTTACGCTATGAAACCGCGGCCTTGGATCCTGCGACCGCGGGCGATCGCCACAGACGCCCTGACGCGATCTCGGCCCCCTGCACCAGGGCCTCGAGCTTGCGCCAGGCGATGTCCGGGTCGACGGTGTGCAGGGTGGCGAAGCTGGCAAAGCCGCAATCAGTGCCGGCGATCACGCGCTCGCGTCCTACCACATCGGCATATTGCTCGATGCGCTGCGCCACCACTTCGGGATGCTCGATGTAGTTGGTGCAGGTGTCGATGACGCCGGGCACGATGATCTTGTCGTCGGGCAGCCGGGCATCGCGGAAGAAACGCCATTCGTGAGCGTGGCGCGGATTGGCGGCCTCGACCAGCAAGGCCGTCGGGCGTGCCAGGGCGACCAGGTCGAAGATCTCGGCAAGGTCGATGTCGTGGTGATGCGGCGACTCGTAGTTGCCCCAGCACAGGTGCAAGCGCATCTGATCCGGCGGGATGTCGCGCAGGGCATGGTTCAGCACCTCGACGTGCAGTCCGACCTCCTTGCGGAAGGACGTCACGTCGAGCGGCTTGGGCCGGAAATGGCGACCCAGGGCCAGGTCAGGACAATCGATTTGCAGCAGGATCCCTGACGCGGCGATGGCGTCGTATTCGTGCTTCATGGCGTCGGCCAGGGCGAAGAGGTAGGCCTCCTGCGTCGGATAGTGCTGGTTGGGCATGTAGTGCGCCATGATGCCCGGCGAGGACGCGCACATGAACGCCGCATCGACGTGTGCACGCGACAGCGCCTCTTTCAGGTTGGCGATGTCCGTCTGCAGGGCGGCCTCGCGGCGATAGCGGATCGGGCCGACACAGGCCGGTGTCTTGATCTCGAGTCGGATGCGCTGGGCGAAGGCGGGAAACTCGGCAAGCTCCGATAGCGCCAGGGGTTGATCGGCGCCTTCCAGCCCCGTCAGGCGATCGCGGGCGTAGGTGGCGTAGGCGTACTTGCTCATCTCGCCATCGTCGACGATGTCGAGACCGATCTGCGCCTGGCGCTCCACGACGTCGATCACCGCTTCGGCGACACGCGCCGGAAGCTTTCCGTGTCCCGCCTCGTCCAGCGAGCCGTGCTCGCGGGCGAGCAGCAGCGCCTCGAGATCTGCCGGTCGCGGTAAGCTGCCGACATGCGTTGTCAGGATGCGGTCGCGGCTGCGTCGCATCGTTTCCCTCCCGCAAGAAGATTGGGTGTCGCCACCATGATTTTCTTAACGGAGGTGTGTGACGCTGCAATGAAGCGGGCGCCGGCTTGGCGCCGATAGGCACGTCCGTCGGCGCTCAAGGCGTGCGGGCGACGGCGTATTTCGACTGCACAAGGCCCGACGCAAATGCTGTCGTTTCGACGTGGCGCAGGGGGATGTCCCGTTCCAGTGGGCCAAACAGCGGGATGCCTGCTCCCAGGAGCACGGGCACACGGGTGATGATCATGTCGTCGATGAGGTCCTCGCGCAGGAACGACTGGATCAGCTTTCCGCCATCGATATAGGCGTGTCGCCAGCCCTCCTGTGCAAGCCTCACCATGGCTCCCCTGGGCGGCTCGGCACTGAGCTGCACTTTGCCTGCGAGATTGCCCGGCAGCGCTGCTTTGGTGAGCGAAGCACTCATCACGATGACGGGCTTGGTGTAAGGCCAGGCGCCAAAGGTCAGCGCCTTCTCGTATGTGGCGCGCCCCATGATCAGCCCATCGACCGACGCCATCAGTGTTTCGTAGCCGTGGTCTTCGCCGCTGCTGGCGTAGGCATCCAGCCATTCGATATCGCCATCGGCGCGGGCGATGAAGCCGTCGAGACTTGTGGCGATGAACACGTGTCCGCTGATCATCGGCTACATCCTTGCGTTCACGCGACCATCGAATCAGTTTCCGTCGGTAATCCGAACGCCGCGGGTTACGGCCTCCCTGTCGAGCCCGTGCAGTGCATCCATCAACGCTACGCGCAAGCTGCCGGGCCCGTGCGCGATCGTGGCCGCGGTTTCGCCCGCAAGCCCGAAGATCGCGGTCGCGGCGACGGCGGCCCGCACGGCGTTCTTCTCGACGGCCGCGAACGCGCCGGTGATCGCCGTCAGCGCGCATCCCAGGGCCGTGACCCGTGTCATCAGGGGGTGGCCGTTGGCGATCCGCACCATCCGGTCACCGTCGGTCACGAGATCAACGGCGCCGGTCACCACGACGGTGCCGCCCAGGGTGCGCGCCAGCAACGATGCCGACGCCGCCGCCTCGGCCGTCGATTGCGTGCTGTCGACGCCTCTCTGTCGCGCCTGGGCGAGGCCGGCCAGCGCGATGATCTCGGATGCGTTGCCGCGCACGATGGTGGGCCGCAGGTCGAGCAACTCGGTCGCGGTCTTGCGCCGGAATGTCGTGGCGCCGACGCCCACGGGGTCCAGCACCCAGGGCTTGCCCAGTCGGTCCGCGGTCCGCGCCGCCACGCGCATGCTTTCGATCCAGCCTGCCGACAAGGTGCCGATATTGATCGTGAGCGCGTCGGCAACGGTAACGAACTCCGCCACTTCCTCGACGGCATGCACCATGGCCGGCGAGCCGCCGACGGCCAGCACGGCGTTGGCAGCGGCATCCATGGCCACGAAATTGGTGATGGTCTGCACCAGCGGCGCCCGCTCGCGCACGCGGCACAACAGATCCCAGGACTCGTCTGCGAGGTTCATGCGAACCGTCTCCCTTCGCTGGCATGATCCAGATCAGGTTCGATGGGTTTGTCTCAGCTCCCCGGACGGGAGCACCCCAGCGGTTTGAGGAAATTAGACCCTTCCCCGCTTGCGGGGAAGGTGGCCGAAGGCCGGATGGGGAGCCGGTGTGGTGCTGGTTACCGAGACCACGTTGGGTCCCCTCCGGCCCTTCGGGCCACCTCCCCACTGCGTGGGGAGGAAATACCCGTCAGTGCCGCTCGCGGGTTTCGGCGAAGCGGATGGCGGGAAAACGCTCGCGGATGGTGTTGAGCTCCCAGGCGTTGCGAGCGAGGTAGACCGGCGCGCCGTCGCGGTCCTCGGCCATCGCCACCTGCTGCACCGCCATGAAGGCGTCGAGATCGGCCTTGTTGTCGGCCGAGATCCAGCGTGCCGTCTCGAACGGTGCCTGCTCCAGGCCGATCTTGACCTGGTACTCGACCTCGACCCGGGTCAGCAGCACATCGAGCTGCAGGGCGCCCACGACGCCCACGATCCAGTCGCCGCCCAGGGTACGACGGAACACCTGGGTCACGCCCTCCTCGGCGAGGTCCTCCAGCGCGCGCCGCAGCTGCTTGGACTTCATCGGGTCTTCCAGCCGCACCCGGCGCAGGATTTCGGGCGCGAAGCTCGGGATGCCGGTGATGCGCAGTTCCTCGCCTTCGGTCAGCGAGTCGCCGACGCGCAGGGTGCCGTGGTTGGGCACGCCGATGATGTCGCCGGGCCACGCCTCGTCGACGATCTCACGCTCGCGGGCGAAGAACAGGATGGGGCTGGTGATGGTGATCGTCTTGCCGGTGCCGATCTGCTTGAGCTTCATGCCGCGCTGAAAGCGGCCCGAGCACAGCCGCATGAAGGCGACGCGGTCGCGGTGGTTGGGGTCCATGTTGGCCTGGACCTTGAAGACGAAGCCGGAGACCTTGGACTCGGTCGGCGCGATCGGGCGCGGTTCGGCCGGCTGCGGCCGTGGCGGCGGCGCGTAGGCCACCAGCGCGTCGAGCACCTCGCGGACGCCGAAATTATTGTAGGCGCTGCCGAAGAACACCGGCGTCAGGTGGCCCTCACGGTACGACGCCTGATCGAACGCCGGATAGCCGACGCCCACCAGCTCGACGTCCTCCTTGAGCTTGTCGTACTGCGCCGCGGGCAGTGCCGCTGCCAGCTTGGGATCGTCGATGCCGTCGCACTCGACCACGGCACCGACCTTCTCGCGATCCTGGGCGCTGAACAGCAGCATGCGATCGCGCACTAGGTCGTAGCAGCCCTGGAAGTCCCGGCCCGAACCTGCGGGCCAGCTCATCGGCGTCACATCCAGCGCCAGGGTCGAGGCGATCTCGTCCAGCAACGCGAAGGGATCCTTGCTCTCGCGATCCATCTTGTTGATGAAGGTCACGATCGGCACGTCGCGCAGGCGGCAGATCTCGAACAGCTTACGGGTGCGCGCCTCGATGCCCTTGGCGGCGTCGATCACCATGATCGCCGAATCGACTGCGGTCAGCGTTCGGTAGGTGTCCTCGCTGAAATCCTCATGGCCCGGCGTGTCCAGCAGGTTGAAGACGGCGCCGCCATACTCGAAGGTCATCACCGAGGTGGTGACCGAGATGCCACGCTGCTGCTCGATCTTCATCCAGTCGGAGCGCGCCCGGCGCGCCTCGCCGCGTGCCTTGACGGCGCCGGCGGCGTGGATAGCGCCGCCGAACAGCAGCAGCTTCTCGGTCAGGGTCGTCTTGCCGGCGTCCGGGTGCGAGATGATCGCAAACGTACGCCGCCTGCCGGCGGGATGACCGGCGAGCGGATCGGTGGTGTCGGGCGGTGTGGCGGCGGCGAGGGACATGTCAATCGGGTCTGGGCGCGCGGGGTTAGCGCGCACGGACGGCAAGGTCAAGACACGATAGCCGATAGCGCGCACGGCCTGGAGTCGCACAAGACCGGCGGCCACGCTCCAGGCCTCCAACTGCTTCAATAACTAGGCGTTGTTCGCGCTTTGGTGGTTCGTGCATAGTATTGTGCTACCGAACAGAATTTCGCGTACATGCTCGTATCGTCAGCCAGGAATGCCTTTCCGTCGGCACTCAAAGACGATGCCGAGGCGGTGGCGATGCGTCTTGCGAACGCCATAGGTCTGGTGTCTCACGACGCATTCGCCGTGACCGTCGAGGGGGAGGATCTATCGATTCCAGCCCGTGTCTACTTTGATGAAGTTGCAGTTCGCTCGGGCTACTCGGCGCTACATCTTGCGATTCTGGACTGCCTGCAGACTCGCCACCACAGTGGTTTCGTTCGAGAACGTGCTGTTGGCCGGATGCTCAGTCTGAACACGTCGTGGTCAGCCCCGTTCGTTGTTCAGCTTGTGTCCGAATATGTTGTCGAGATTCTTGAGGTGATTGAAGCCGGTTGGACCCAGATTGATGAACGTATCCTCGCGCGCTTCCTCGCCGAAAACCCGCGTTTCCATGCGCTGGTGAAGCAACGTGTGGTCAGTTACTGGAACGCCTACTACCGACCTCTTGGTCGCCAGAACTACGTTGGGTTCAAGTTGCTGAACAAGCTCGATCGCCTGGCTTTGGATTTTGCGTGCGACGCTCCGGCTGGCGAGTAGCAGATCCCTTCAGCGAGTGGGGGCCGCCTGCGGCCAGCCGGCCGGCGGGGCCATGCCATGCTGGCGGGCGGCGTAGAGGGCGTGGCGCTCGGCATCGGTCAAGTCGAGGCGGGACAGCGCCTCGTCGACCAGGATCGGTATGGTGCTGTCGCCCGGCAGGACGGCCAGGGCCTGGCCATCGGCCAGGAAGAACGGGTCCTCTTTCTTACGCATGCGCTCGGCAAATTTACGGGCGCGACCGGTGCCGGCGTAGGAGCCGGTGACATTCTTACCGAACATGTTCTTGGCGATCTGGGTCACGGTAACGGCGACGGGCGTCAGGCGGTCCGTGGTCTTGGCGATCGCCTTGAGCCGCATGTTGCGCAGCGTCTGGAGCATCAGGGCGATGGCGCCGCCCACGAACAACGCCAGGAAGCCGATCAGCGTGCCGATGCGGTTCCACATGCTCTCGAGCCCGATATCCAGCGTAGCCAGCTCCGGCTTGTCGGCCGAACGCACGACGTTGGCGGTGTAGTCACCGAAGTGCACATCGACGAATGAGAACTCGACATGGGTGGCGTACCGTTTGCCGGCAACGGCGTAGGCGATGTTGGCTTCGCACGACACCAGGACCAGCTTGGTGCGGCACTTGCCGTTGGTGATGCGCGCCTGCGGTTCCTCGACGGGATTCTTGCCGATCTCGAGATCGCGCAGGATGCCAGGCGCCATCCACACGGCCATGCCGACGCCGAGCGCCAGCATGAAGAGGGCGAGAAAGCTGAGGAAAATCACGCTGGGGACGCCGGTCCGCAGGATTCGCATCGGCCGGCGTGGGAACGCTGACAGGACGTCGCTCATCGAATTGTCTCTCTCGTACGCAACTTGTGCAGGGGCATGTCGGCGGACGCGACCAGCCGGGGGGTAGCCCGCGATGAGGGCAGGGTCAAGGCGCGCGCACGTGAGTCAGGTACCGGCGTCCAGCGGCAGCGTCACCTCGAACGTTGCGCCGCGGTCGCTCGGCATCAGGCGAATCGCGCCGCCGAAGGCCGCCAGTCGGCTGCGGATGATGGGTAGGCCCAGCCCCGTACCGCCGTCGTCACGTGCCGTCGTGAAGAAGCGATCGAAAATGCGAGCGCGGTTGCCGTCGGAGATGCCGCGACCGTTGTCGGCGACGGTCAGCAGGATCACATCGCCGTCAGCCCGCCAGGCGATGTGCGCCGTCGCGTCAGGGCCGGCATGCTGGCGCACGTTGTCGAGCAGGTTGGTGAGCACGCCCGCTAGGCTGTCGGCGTCGGTACGTGCCACCAGCGCCGGTGCGGGCGCCACGGTGATCGTCAGGCCGGCACCGCGATAGCGTTCGACCAGCGACGGGATGATCGTGTCGAGTGCGGCGCATTCGTCGCCCGACGGGCGTAATGCATCGGCGCGCGCCAGGTCGAGCAGGCGTCGCGTCAGGCGCTCCAGACGTTCGATGTCGCCGGCGAGGTTGTCGAGGAAGCGCTGCCGGTCCTCGGGCGCCATGGCGGCCAGGTCCTCGCGCAGCAGGGCGACCGTGCCATGCATGGAGGCCAGCGGCGTCTTGAACTCGTGGCCGATCTCGGCGGCGAAGTCGCGGATGTAGTCGGCCCGCCGCTCCAGGGTCTGCGCCATGGTGGCGAGTGATGCCGACAGTTCGGCCACCTCGCGCGTATAGCGGTGCGGCAGCGGCTTCACCGCGTCGCGCTCGCCGGCGGCCACCCGCCGCGCCTGCTCGACAGCGCCGCGCACCGGCCGGCTGACGGCCAGCGCCGTGAAGGTCGCCAGCGCACCGCCGGCCAGCAGCAGCAAGGCACCGAGCGCCAGCAGGTGATAGCGCTTGCCCCACAGCGCGTGGACGAGCGTGCGGGGTGTGCGCCACAGCAGGACGGCGCCCAGCACGCGTTCGCCTTCGACCACCGGTATCGCCACATGCACCCGCACGCCGGCGACGCGGCTGATCGACCAGTCGATGGGCCCCGGGTAGGGATCGGTGTTACGCTGGCGCAGCACCGAGGTCGGATGGCCGCGCAGCGCTTCCGACATTTCCTGCAGCGCCAGCAACGAGCGGCCGAAATCGCGTTCGGTGCTGGCAACAATAATGCCGTTGGCATCGACGATGGACATGCCGGCCAGCGTGTGGCGCTGTGCCGCCAGCAGGATGGCGCGGAGCGGGGGGCCAATGCGCATCGCCACGGGCTCCGGCTCGATGGCCGGCGCGACGGCCGGCGGCAGCGGCGGCAGGATCGGGTCGTCGGCGAGATCGAGGCTGGCCGGTATCGGTTGCCACGGGTCTTCGCTCGGCGTGCGTTCCGTGCGCGGCTGCTGCGCCAGCGCGCCGGGTGGCGCCGCGGCCAGCCATTCGGCGCGGAACTGGGCGGCGATCAATGCCGCCTGGCCAATCAGCTCCGACTCGGTCTGCCGCACCAGCGCGCTTTCATAGACGCGCAGGAACCAGATGCCGGCCAGCGGCAAGGCCAGCAGCGCCAGATTGACCGCCAACAGGACCGTCCGCAGGCGCGGCCGCCAGCGTCCGTCCGTCATAGGCCTCGATCGGTCATGTCGGTGGTGTCGCGGCGGTCAGCTTGTAGCCGACGCCATGCACCGTCTCGATCGGCGCACCGCCGGCGGCAGCCAGCTTGGCGCGGATGCGGCGCACGTGGCTGTCGATGGTGCGGTCGCTGACGAAGCGCCGGTCGTCGTAGGCGCGTTCCATCAGGCTGTCGCGCGTGAAGACCTTGCCTGGCCGTTCGGCCAGCGTGCGCAGCATGGCGAACTCGGTGGCGGTGAGATCGATCGCGGTGTCGTTCCAGCTGGCGATATGGGCGTCGAGATCGAGCGCCAGCAATCCGCGGCGCAGCACGCGGTTGGGCGGCGGCTCTTCTGCCGCCGTCGGCGCGCCCACCGGCATGCCATCACGTCGGCGCAGCACCGCCTTGACGCGCGCCACCAGCTCGCGCGGGCTGAACGGCTTGGTGACATAGTCGTCGCCACCCAGTTCCAGGCCGACGACGCGATCGATCTCGTCGTCCTTGGACGACAGGAAGATGATCGGCACCGGTGAGGTTGCGCGCAGCCGCCGGCAGACTTCGGTGCCGTCCATTTCCGGCATCAGGATGTCGAGAATCAGCAGGTCGGGCTTCTCGTGCTCGACGGCCAGCAGCGCCGCGGCGCCGTCACCGGCCTCGGCCACGGCGAAGCCTTCCTTGCGCAGCGCGAAGGCGACCACGTCGCGGATATGTCGATCGTCGTCGACCACAAGAACCTTGGACATGACGGCATTGTCCACGCGCTTGGCGGCGAAAGGAAGGCCGGGGGCACCGGTTGCACCCGATTTGCACGACATTTCCGGTCGCCCGGCACGGACCCAACGCCACGCTCGCACGGCGACACGCGATCTTGCGGGCTCCCTCTTCAACCGGAGCCCCGACATGAGCGATACGTCCGCACCACCACCCGCTGCTCCCTGGCCTGCGCCGCCGGCCGGTCCGGCGCCGGGAAGCCGGATGGTGCGGCGGCTGTTCGGCCGGCTGCCGCTGAAGATGGCCGGTATGGCGCTGCTCGCCCTGGTCTATTCGCTGCCGCTGGCGCTGATCGCCGACCTTGTCGGCGACCGTGCGCGCCTGCTGGATCGCACGCGTGAGGAGATCACGACGTCCTGGGGCGGTCCCCAGACCTTGGTTGGCCCGCTGCTGCTGATCCCGCACGACTCGGCGCGCGGCAAGGACGAGGCGGTGCTGCTGCCCGACCAGCTTGAGATCGAGGCGTCCCTCGCACCGCAGATCCGCTACCGCGGCATGTTCGAGGCGGTGGTCTATACGCTGGATGCCACCCTGCGCGGCCGGTTCCGTCTGACGCCCGGCAGCGCCGGCATGCCGACCGGGCTGCGCTGGCAGGGGCTGAAAGTGCGGCTGCGCGCCGGTGATCTGCGTGGCATCCGCCTCGACACCGTGACGGTCGATGGCCGGCCGCTCACCTTCGAGCCGTCGGCACACGGGGAAAGTACGATCGACGCCGATTTCGGCGCCCTCGATCCGGCGCGCCTGGCTGAAGGCGTCCCGTTCGAGATCCGTCTGCGGCTCAATGGCAGCGAGAGCATCGGTTTCGTGCCTGCCGGTTCACAGACCGATATCAAGCTGTCGGCGCCGTGGCCGGGACCCGGTTTCTTCGGCCGCTTCCGGCCGATCGAACAACGCATTGACGAGGCAAAGTTCGATGCGCACTGGCAGGTGTCAGTCCTCAGCCGCGGCTTCGGTGCCATCGCGACCTCGGCTGACGACTCGCGCGAGAAGCTGATGGCCCGCCTGCGGGAATCGGCATTCGGCGTCAATCTCGTGCAGCCGGTGACGCCCTACCGCGGCGTCGATCGCATGCTGAAGTACGGCCTGCTGATCGTCGGCTGCACCTTCGCGCTCTACCTTGCGTTCGAAATCGCCGGCCGCGCCGCCATCCATCCAATCCAGTATGCGCTCTCCGGCGCCGCGATGGCGCTGTTCCCGCTGCTGCTGCTGGCGGTCGGCGAGCATCTCGGCTTCACGCTGGCCTACGCCACCGCCGCGGCTCTGATCGTGGTCCAGACGTCGCTCTACACGTGGCACGCCACCGCGCGGCCGCTGTTCGCAGCATTGTTCGGTGCCGCCATTGCTGCGCTCTTCGCCTATCTCTACCTGCTGCTGCAGGCCGAGAGCTGGTCGCTGCTGGGCGGCAGCCTGGCACTGTTCGCGATCCTGTCGGCGCTGATGTACGCCACCCGCAACATCGGCCGGCGCGAGAGCGCGTGATCCGTGCCATGCGAGCGGCGCCTGTCAACCGGTGCGCGTTGCCAGGTGCCGCTCGCTTCGCTAATGTTGGGGCTCACAGCGATCGGTTGCCGACATGAGCAAGCCCCTTCTGGCGGGGTCGTTCCGACTCGAGACCATGGCTCTGTTGACCGAAGCGCAGCGGACGGAGATCGATCGGCGGCTTACCGAGCATAACGCAGATCCAGCGTCAGTTGTGGCGTGGGATGATGTGCGCGCAAGGCTGTGGTCACGCCTAGGGTGAGGTGCCTTGGCAACCGCTCAGTTCTCGTGCCGCACCTGGGGGTGGCAGCCTGGCGCAACGGATTTGAGGAGCATCGTCAGGCGTCGTCATCTCCGTGGTCGCGGAGAAGAGTTTCGTAGTCACGGCCGCCGTAAAACACGCCGACGACCCGGACTCGGTCATGCTCTATCCGATAGGCGATGACGATGCGGCGTTCGAACGGCAAGACGCGTAAGCCTGGCAGAAGGTCATTTCTCGCTCGACCGCGAAACGGCATGTCCCGCAGGCCCGAGCAAGCATCATATATGCGCCTGATGTAAGCTGCGGAGCGTGTCGGACTATCTGTTGCTATGATCTGATAGATGTTCTGTAAATCTGATCGAGCCTCGGGCCTGAACGAAACCCGATAGGTTTTCACTCCCTGCTCTCCCGCGCGGTCGCCTCGAGATCATCGATCCACGCCCGAACCTCCTCCGAGGAGAGATCAGGTCGTGGATCTTTCATGGACCTTCGGAGTCTGGCGCGGATCACGGCAATGCGTTCAGCGTGCTCCTCTTCCCGGCGCTGCCAAATACGCATGGCCTCGCGAATGACCTCACTCGTCGAGGCATAGGCACCCGATTCTACCTTCTCGCGGATAAGCCGGACCATATCCGGAGGGAGCGTGATGCTGATTTTCTCGGCGGGCTGCATTGGTAAATCCCAAGGGGTAGGATAAAATCCTACCCCTTTGCCCTACTTGGATCAAGACATCTCTAGTCTAGCCCGTCAGTTCCTCGCGCAGCATCTCCAACTCCAGCCACTCGTGTTCGGCGGCCTCGAGCTCGGCTTGTGCGGCGGTGAGGCGAGTGGTCTTGGTTGAGAACGCCGCAGCGTCGCGTCGATAGAGTTCGGGATCGGCCAGCGCGGCGGACAGCGTTGCGATCTCGGCGTGCAGCGCCTCGATCTTCCTGGGCAGCGCATCCAGCGCACGTTGCTGCTTGCTGTTGAGCTTGCGCGGCTTGCGCTCGTCCGTGCTGCGCGGTGTCGGCGCAGGCTTCGCGGCTGGCGCCGATGGTGGTGGCGCGGCCGGCGTCACGCGCGGGCCGCGCTGCAGCAGGTAGTCGCTGTAGCCCCCGGCATACTCGATCGCTGTGCAGTCACCCTCGAGCGCAATGGTCGAGGTCACGACGCGATCGAGGAAATCACGGTCGTGGCTGATCAGCAGCACCGTGCCGTCGTAGTCGGCGAGCGTCTCCTGCAGCAGATCGAGCGTATCGGCGTCGAGGTCGTTGGTCGGCTCGTCGAGCACCAGCAGGTTGGACGGCGCCGCCAGCGCCTTGGCCAGCAGCAGGCGGTTGCGCTCGCCGCCCGAGAGCGCGCCGACCGGCTGGCGCGCCTGCTCGTCGCGGAACAGGAACTGGCGCATGTAGCCCACGACATGCTTGGGCTTGCCCTGCACCAGGATGTGGTCGTTGCGCTCGGCCAACGCTTCCCACACCGTCTGCGCCGGATCGAGCTGGGCACGGCGCTGGTCGATCACCACTGCCTGCAAGGTCGGGCTGCGGCGCGTGGTGCCGGCATCGGGCTCGAGCTCGCCGATCAGCATGCGCAGCAATGTGGTCTTGCCGGCGCCGTTGGGACCGATGATCCCGACGCGATCGCCGCGCAGGATTCGGGTCGAGAACGGCTTGAGGATCACGCGCTCGCCGAAGCGCTTGGTGATCGCCTTGGCTTCGATGGCGAGCGTGCCGGATGCGCTCGCCGCGCCGGCTTCCAGCACGGCCCGCCCGGTCTGGCCGATCAGGTTGCGCCGTGTCTCGCGCAGGTCGCGCAGCCGGCGCATGCGGCCCTCGTTGCGCGTGCGCCGGGCACGAATGCTGGTGACCGACCACGCCGTCTCGGTCTCGATCAGGCGGTCGACCTTCTGCCGCTCGACTTCCTCGCGTGCCAGGATGTCTTCGGCCCAGGCATCGAACCGGGCGTAGCCTTCGTCCAGACGGCGCACCATGCCGCGATCGAGCCACAGCACGGCGTGCGCCAGGTTGGTGAGGAACCGCCGGTCATGGCTGATCAGCACGAAGCCGCCGCGCCATGCCTCCAGTGTTTCCTCCAGCCACTCGATCGTGGGCAGGTCGAGATGGTTGGTCGGTTCGTCCAGCAACAGGATGTCGGGGTTGCTGATCAGTGCCCGCGCGATCGCGGCGCGGCGGCTCTCGCCGCCCGACAGCGATGCCGTATCGCGCGCGCCATCGAGCCGGATGGTCTCCAGCCACTGGGCGACGCGATAGTCGTCGTCGGCAACGCTATGTTCGTCGCGCAGGCCGCCGGCGAGATAGGACGCGACCGTCGGCGTCAGGCCCAGGTCCGGTTCCTGCGGCAGGTAGGCGATCGTGCTGCCGGGTTGCACAAAGCGCTCGCCCCCGTCTGACGCCAGCAGGCCGGCGGCGATCTTCAACAGGGTCGATTTGCCGGCGCCGTTGCGGCCGACCAGGCACAACCGCTCGCCACGGCCGACGCCGAACGCGGCACCGTCGAGCACGGTCTGGTCGGCCAGGCTGTAGCGGATGTCGCGTAGCGCGAGCAGCGGTGGAGCGGCCATCTCTAGGCGTCCTCGTCCGGCGCGATGGTCACGCCCAGTTCCGACAGCAGGGCGCTCTGCTGCTCGGGTGCGATGCGCATCCGTGCGAAGGCCTTGAGCACCAGCAGGTCGAGCCCGGCGACCTCCGCACCGCGCAGGTCGGCGTCGCCCAGATCGGTGCTCACCCAGCGCACGCCGGCGAGGTCAGTGCCGCGCAAAACGGCACTTGCCAGGTTGGCCTCCGACAGGTCGGCACCGACCAGCGAGGTACCGGTGAAGTCGGCGCCTTCGAGGTGGGCGCGCTGCAGGTCGACATTGCGCAGGCGGCAATTGCGGAAGGCGACCTCCGTCATCACCACCTTGCGCGAGTAGGACTTGCTGAAAGTCGAGCCGGCGAACGTGCTGCCGGACATGTCGCAGCCGTCGAACGATGCGCCGTAGAGATTGCAGCGCTCGAAGAGGGCACGCGGCAGGCGGCTCTCGTTCATCGACACCCGCTGGAAGTTGGCGTTGCGGAAGCGTACGGACTCGCGTCCGTCAGCGACGAAGCTGCAGCGTGACAGGCTGGCGTCGGTGAAATCGCAGGTGTGGAAAACGCAGGTCTTGAACGTCGTATCGGTCAGTACGGCCGCGGCGAAGGCGCAGTCGTGGAACTCGACACTCTCGAACGCGCCATGTCGGATCGTGACGTCCGACAGGTCAAGTCCGCTCAGCGCCGTCTGCCTGGCGGTGGGCGAGTCCAGGATCTTGTCGCGGGGCAACTGGGCCCGCTGCCAGTCGCCGGTGATCTCGGGCATGGCGTGTTTCACATCGATGTAACGGAACGGCAGATCGTGCGCGTGTCACGACAGTGCCAGCGCCGGTGTCTCTAGCGCATGTCCGAACGACTGCGCCAGCCATTCGTCGGCGGCGGCCCGGCCGGCGTTGTGCAGACGTGTCAGGAACGGCCAGTCGAGCGTCATCGGGCTGGCGCGGTCCAGTTCGGCGAATTCGTTCTCGGCGGCAATCCGGTGCAGCCGGAGCCGTCGCAGCCGGCGTGCCGTCGGCGACAGCAGCGCCATGGTGCGCCCATACAGCGTGCCCAGCGTCGCCAGCGCCTCCAGTTCGCGCACCAGCGGCGTGTTGAAGGTGATCTGATTCAGGCGGCGCACGATCTGCGGCGACGCGGTCGGCAGGTCGCCGCTGCGCATCGGCGTCAACTGCACGATCAGCACATCGGCGGCGCGGGACGCCGCGATCAGCGGCAGCAGCGGCGGGTTGGCACTGTAGCCGCCATCCCAATACCATTCGCCATCGACCTCGGCGGCCCGGTGCAGCAGCGGCAGGCAGGTCGAGGCCAGCACCGCGTTCAACGATAGCTCGCGCTCGTTGAAGAGGCGCGTTCGGCCTTCGCCGACATGGGTGGCGGCGATCAGTAGCCGCAGCGGCGGCGCGCGGCGCAGCGCGTCGAAGTCGACCATGTCGGTCAAGATGTCGCGTAGCGGGTTGAGATCCAGCGGATTGGTCTGATAGGGCGAAAACAGACGGCTCGTCAGGTCGAACGCCATGCGCGTGGCGCCGGCGAACGGCGATTGGATGAATGGGTCGGTGATGGGGTTGAACGAGCCGCGCGTGCTGACCTGGCGCCAGAAATGCGCCAGCGCCTCCCGCGCCGCCGTCCGGCTGCCGCGCGCCAGGCCCGACGCCATCACGACGGCGTTCACGGCGCCGGCGCTGGCGCCGCTGGCCGCGTCGATGATGATGTTCTCGTCCGCGAGAAGCCGATCCAGTACACCCCAAGTGAACGCCCCATAGGAGCCGCCGCCCTGCAGGGCAACGGCAATGCGTCGCGGCCGCCGCGCCGGGATGCAGCGGTCCGCCAACTGTTGAAGTGTGTCGGACACAAGCCGTCGGACCGCCATCGCCGCCATTTGTGCACTGCAGCATGAGAGATCAAGGCCGGCGGGCAAAACTTTATGCAGAGATATGACGAAAGATTTCAAATGTGTTGAACGTAAGTCGTTGATTTTACTGAATATCAAAAAAAGAACCCCGCCATGGAGGGGCGGGGCAGGTGTTTGGGTTCGGGAGACGCGGGGACCCAGAGGGCGCCCGGTCAAGCAACGCCGCCTCCGGCGAGTCGGTTCCGCGCCCGGTGCGAAAGACAGCAGGAACCGGCCTGAGCGCTTCCTCGTTGGACCGTTGCCGGTGCGGAGGCCCTTTTTCATGAAGCAGGCGGACGGGTTCACGCGTTTTGCGGGGCGGGTCGCCCACTATGTCGGCCGGCCGGCGGTGTTCGCGCTGGCCTGCCTGTCGGTCATCGCCTGGGCCCTGATCGGCCCGTTCGTGGGCTTTTCGGACGTCTGGCAGCTCACGATCAACACCGGCACCACGATCGTCACGTTCCTCGTGGTCTTCCTGATTCAGAATACCCAGAACCGCGATGCCGCCGCCGTCCAGATCAAGCTCGACGAACTGCTGCGCGCCACCGCCGAGGCGCACAACTCGCTGCTCAATCTCGAGGAGCTTTCCGAGGACGACATCGAAAAATTCCGCCAGCGCTACATTCGGCTGGCGACCATGGCGCGCGAGAAGGGCGTCCCTGAGCTCGAGGAGGAGGCCGAAGAGGCGGCCAAGGATATAGCCAAGGCGTGAGCATCGACTCCCGGTTCGACTCGGTTCGACACGGGCCGAACCGATGGCGCGTGACCCCGGCGTGCCGCTGGCGACAATGCCACCGTGCCCAGCGGGAGCCACGCCGATGCAGCCGCCGTCCGATCCGATCGCCGCCGTCACGCACGCCGATCCCTATCCCTACTATGCCGATCTCGTAGCGCGGCAGCCCTTCTATCGCGACGAGTCGCTGGGCCTGTGGGTCGCCACCAGCGCTGCCGCCGCGACTGCCGTTCTGGGCTGCGATCGCGGCCGCGTGCGGCCACCGGCCGAGCCGGTGCCGGCAGCGCTTGTGAGCTCGCCAGCCGGCGAGATTTTCCGCCACCTCGTGCGCATGAACGACGGCGCCGGCCATTGTCCCTTCAAGCAGGCCGTTGCCGCTACGTTGTCCTCGGTCGACGAGGCGCGGATCGCGCCGCTGGCGGATCAATGGGCGCGTCGGCTGGTGGGCACGCTGGCGCTGAACGATCTGCTCTTCGCGTTGCCCGTCCACGTCGTCGGCAGCCTGCTGGGCGTGCCCGACGATCGCATGGCGCAGCTCGCGCAATGGGCGGGCGACTTCGTGCGCTGCATAGGGCCTGCCGCCAACGACGAGCAGCGCGCCACTGGCAACGTGGCCGCCGCCCGCCTGCTGGAGATGTTCCACCGGATGCTGGCGGGCGGCCACGACACCGACGGACTCCTCGGTCGCCTGGCACGCGAAGCCGGACATGTCGGCCGGCCGGCCATCGATGTGATCGTGGCCAACGGCATCGGCTTCCTGTCGCAAACCTACGAAGCGACCGCCGGCCTGACCGGCAACACGCTGGTGGCGCTGGCCCGCCATCCCGACATCCACGCACGGGTGGTGGACGACGGCAGCCTTCTGCGCGACGTCGTGCACGAGGTGATGCGCCACGATCCCTCCGTCCACAACACGCGGCGTTTCATGGCGCACGACGCTGTCGTCGCCGGCCAGGCGCTGAAGGCGGGTGATGCCGTCCTGGTCGTGCTGGCCGCCGCCGGCCGTGATCCGGCGGCCAACCTCGATCCGGCGCGGTTCGACATTGCACGCGCCGACCGGCGCGTCTTTACCTTCGGCGCCGCCGTGCACGCATGCCCGGGCGAGCACGTTGCGTCGGCCATCACGCAGGCTGCGGTGGCGCGCTTGCTGGCGACGGATCTGCGTCCGCAGGTGCTGCTCGACGGCTTGACCTACCGGCCGTCGGGCAATGTCCGCATGCCCGTCTTCACCGCAGAAAGATAACCCCGGTTTCCTCTGGCGCGATTGCGTCGCTATAGTCGGCGGATGCTCGAAGTGGTGACCGGAGCCCGGCCGATCGCTGCGGCGATCCGTCAACTGCGGCGGCGCCTGGTGGGCATGCCGATGCGCGGCGTGTCGATCTCCTGGCAGGGCGGCGGCGGCGTGCGCGGCGACATCGTCTGGCTGCGCGACGAACGCTTCTGGTGGCGGCTCGACGCGGCGCGCCACCCGGGGCGCTACGGCCTGATGTTCGGCCTGGCGCGCAACGCGCCCACGCACGGCGAAAGCGCGACCTGCGAAATCAACCTGCCGGTCGTGGGTGCCGATCGGCGGCTGGCCGGCGCGCTGGTGCGCGACGATGCGGGCACGCTCTACCTGGCGCACAGCGGTAAGATCGGTGGCGGCCGCGTCGGTCGCCACCGCCAGGCTTTCCGTGCCTTTCTCGCCGGGGGCAATTGGCAGAGGGTGCGCTGGCCCGATGGCCGCGACAGCGAGCTTCTGCTGATCGCGCCGCTCGATGGCCCGCGGCTCGCGCGCCAGATCGGCCGCTTCGTGCAGGCCGTGCATCGCTACAAGCGCCAAGCCATCGACGGCGCGGCGCCGATGCCGGCGGCGCTGGTGGTGCCCGTCGCCGATCATGGGACCGCGCGAGGGCGACGGCGATCGGCCGAGGATGCCGGCGTGCTGGCGGCGTTGTGCGATCGCGGCCTGCTGCTGGATGCGCTGGGCGAGGAGCTCAGCCGGCGCGGGCTGGTTGGCGATGGCACCAGCACGCCGCTGTTCACCGAACCTGGACAACCCGTCCGTCTCGTCGAGCTGGAAACCAGCACGTCCCGGGCCGTCCTGGAACGCACCGTCGGCCGGCTGGTGCTGCGCGGTGTCGATGCCAGCGAGCCGCCGCGTGCCATCCTCGTCGTGCCCGAGGCGGCGACGCCGGTGCTGGCCGTGCTGGCGCGCTATGGCGTGACCTTGGTGCGCTATCGCTGGCAGCGCGCGCGGCCGGTCTTTATCGGCCTCGACGCGGCACTGGGATAGAGGTCGCGGCATGGCCATGGGTTTGACCACGGGCTTGTGGGTCTCGGCCCAGGTGCGGTTGTGCACTCGGCGCAACATCGCGGCCTACGTCGCACGCCGCGGCGATCCGGACGCCGGCTCGGTGCTGATCAAGGTCGTGCGCTTCACCGCCGGCACCACGGTCTACGCACCGGCCAACGCGCTCGACGAGGAGCCGACCTGGACTCGCGCCACCGGCCCCGAACCGGTGCCGGAACCCGACGCCGACGCCTATATCGCGCGCCAGGTCGCGCGCGATCCCGATCTCTGGGTGCTGGAGATCGAGGACCATAAGAGCGAATGGGTGCCCGACGGCCGGGTGCTTTAGGTCGAACTGACCGTACGCTCCGTTCCGGCTGAGAAAAGCCCTACCAAATCTGAGCTTTAGGGTTTATAGTTAAACTAACAAATACAACGGCGTCCGTAAGAGACTGCCGCTTTTGGTGAAGTGATGAACGAGATCCCCTCCTCGGCCGTCACCGCCGCCCGTGCCGCCCTGTCGTCCCCGTCCGGGGATGGTGCCGGTGTCATGGCGGCTTCCGCGATGGCAAGCCCAGGCCACGGCGTCGACCTCACCGCCGTGCTCGATCATGTCGAGTCGCTGGCGCTGGACGACGCGCCGCTCGACCTGCTGCGCGGGCGCAGTCTCGTCGAGATGGCGCCGCGCGGCGATGCACCGCTTTACGCCAGCGAGGGCATCGGCGACTGGTCCGGCGCCACGCATGACGCGGCGCGCCTCGCCGGGCTGGCGGCGCCGGGTTTCGACATGGTGTTCGATGGCGCCGGCGAGGGCATGCATCTGGCGGCCGACCACCCCGCGTTCTCGGCCGCCGCCGATGTCATGATCCCGGCCGCCATGGTCGATCCGGTGGTGGATCTCGGCTCGCTGGCCGGCGAACCGGACTCGTTTGCGCCCACGGTCCACGACGCCCCCGTGCATGTCGATGTCGCCGCCGATGACGTCGCGCGCTTCGATCTGGAGGCGCTCGATGTGCGCGCGCCCGAGCTGTCGTGGCTGGCCGCCATCAACGGCGGCGGCCTGCATGTCGGCGAGGCCTGGGCCTGGAGCGACGTCAAGGGTGGCTACGTCTTCGACCACTACGTCTGATCTTTTTGGACCGCGCGCGTCCACGCGCGCATCGGCGCGTCGGCGCCGAAGGATTTCGCTCTCCGCTTCGCTACGAGCGAATGCGCGCGTGGACGCGCGCGGTCCAAAAGGAATTCCTACGCCCCGCGCAGTGCCGTGATGTTGGCGGCGTAGCGGTCGGGGCCGCCGCTGAAGACGGCGGTGCCGGCCACCAGCATGTCGGCGCCTGAAGCGACCGCCTGCTGCGCCGTCTGCGGGTTGATGCCGCCGTCGACCTCCAGATCGATGGTATGGCCCGACGCATCGATCATGCGGCGCAGGGCGGCGATCTTGGCGAGCTGGCTGGCGATGAAGCTCTGGCCGCCGAAGCCGGGATTGACGCTCATCACCAGGATCAGGTCGATGTCGCCGATCACCGGCTCGACCACGCCGGCCGGCGTCGCCGGGTTCAGCACCAGCCCGGCCTTCTTGCCCAGCGACTTGATCAGCTGGATGGTGCGGTGCGGGTGCGGCCCGGCCTCGGGGTGGAACGAGATGATGTCGGCGCCCGCCTTGGCGAAGTCGGGTACGTAGAGATCGACCGGCGAGATCATCAGGTGCACGTCGAACGGCAGCGACGAATGCGGCCGCAGCGCCTTCACCACGACCGGACCGATGGTGAGGTTGGGCACGAAGTGCCCGTCCATCACGTCGACATGCACGAAATCGGCGCCGGCCGCGGTGATGGCCTCGACCTCGCGGCCCAGCGCCGCGAAGTCGGCGGACAGGATCGAGGGCGCGATGCGGACCGGCTGCTGCATGACGGCTGCCTATCAGGCCGCGGCCGGCGCGACAAGGCTACGCCCGCACTTCCTGGCGCTGGAAGGCGACGTAGGTGATGGCGAACACCACGATGACCGCCGCGATCAGGGCCGTGAGCTGCGGCCAGGCCTGCAGCAGGCTTTCGTTCAGCGGCAGCGATGCGCCGCGTACCATGCCCTGCATCTGGCTGATCATGCCGATGGTGGGCGTGCGCATGAACGCCGCCTCGGGCTGCGGCTGCAGCACGGCGAGACTCGCGTCGCTGAACAGCGCCATCGGCGACAGGTGCGAGAGGCCCTGGAACCAGTCGACCTGCGAGTCGC
>Ga0187894_10001924_pt1 | contig 25721 bp, 24 predicted proteins | sample GBC1701081metaG_FD_136650 | JGI IMG/M metagenome (GOLD analysis project Ga0187894, IMG submission 136650) | White microbial mat communities from a lava cave in the Kipuka Kanohina Cave System on the Island of Hawaii, USA - GBC170108-1 metaG ... | reverse complement strand
TTCGCGCACGCTTTCGACTACGCGGGCGACGCGGTGACCGTCGATCTCCACTGGACGGTGGCGCGTCATCCCTCCTACCGGTTCGATCTCGGGGGGCTTCGGGGGCGGAAGGAGAGGCGCGCGATCGGCGACTTCGAGGTGGACCAGCCCTCCGACGAGGACGCGCTCGCGCTCTCCACGCTCGCGGTCTTCCGGGACGTCCAGCGCGGCGCGCTCCGGGCGCGGGCGCTTGTGGACGTCTACCGGATCGCCGCCGCCTGCCCGAAGCTCGACTGGGAGGCGTTCCTCGCCCGCCGGCGCGCCGAGGGCACCTACCGGATCACGGTCAACGTCCTCGCGCTGCTGCTCCATGCCCTCGGCGCCCACGCGGCACTGCCGGCGGTCGCCGCCGCGGTGGAAGCGGCTCGGGCCGACGTGCGCGTCGATGCCCCAACCTGCCTCCGCCTCCTCGATCCGGAGCCGCTGGCTCTCCGGAACCGGCTCCTCGCGGTCCGCCTCTACGAATGCACGGTCGCGCGCTCGCTCGCCTGGTGGCTCGTCTCGATGCCGGTGCGCGTGCTCGCCTACCGGAGCTGGCGGCGACGCTCGCGGCGCAGAGGGTGACGGGGACCCCGATGACCCGCTCCCGACGCCTCCTCGCGAACCTCCTCGTGCTCGGGGTCGTCGCCGGGAGCGCCGCGGCGATCGGCACCGGACATGAGCTCTGGCCCTTCTCGCCCTACCCCATGTTCTCGAGGACCCACCGCGGACCCACGGTCGAGCGGCTGTGGGTCTACGGCGTGCTGCCGGACGGACGCGAGGTCCCGCTGTCCGACCGCCGCGCGTTCCACCCGTTGCGCCTCGCGCAGCTCGAGGCCGCGCTCACGAACCTCGGACCCGCGGGGCGACGCGAGGGCCTCGAGGACATGCTCTCCCGGTACGAGGTGCGACGCGGCGCCGGTCGGCACGGCGGCCCGCGGTTCACGGGTCTCCGCCTGTACCGGATGGCGTTCGAACTCGAGGACGACGCGGGGAACCGCGATCGGCCCCTCGTCCGCGAGCTTCTCGCCGAGGTGGCCGGGGAGACGCGCTAGGTGCGTGCCGCCTGCGAGCGCTTCCTGTTCGCGCCCGCGTCGCCCGTGGGCCTCGGCATCACGCGCGCGCTCCTCTACGGGGGACTTCTCGGGCTCTTCGCGCGAACCGACTTCGCGGCCTACGCCGGCGTCTCCGAGGTCTTCCGGTGCACGATGTGGTTCCGCCCGCCGGTCGCCCCCGAGGCGTGGCTGGTCGCGGCCCACCGCGTGTGGCTCGTCGCGCTCGGCCTCGCCTGCGTCGGAATCTTCTCCCGCCTCGCGATGGCCCTCTCCTTCGTCCTCGGCACCTACCTCTTCTGGATCGACGGGAGCTTCGGCCGCGTCCACCACAACGAGCTGCCCGTGATCCTGGCCCTCGGCGTCTTCGCCGCGAGCCGCGCGGGCGACGCGTTCTCGCTGGATGCCCTGCGGCGTCGCGCGCGCCCCGAGCCCTCCGGCGAGTACCGATGGCCCCTCCGGGCCGTCCAGATCGTGCTCACCCTCGCCTTTTTCGCGGCAGGCATCGCCAAGCTCCGTCACGGCGGACTCGACTGGATCACGACCGACAACCTTCGCGTCCAGCTCCTCGAGCGGAGCTACGCCCTCGTGCCCGTGACCGGGCGGAACCTCCTCTTGGCCCGCGTCCCGCTCCTCTGCCACACGCTTGCCGCGACCACCGTCGCGTGCGAACTGCTCTACGGCCTCTCGCTCGTCAGCGCCCGCGCACGCCTGATCCTCGTCCCCGCCTCGCTGGTCATGATCCAGGGGTTCGCGGTTTTCTTCGGCCCGCGCTTCACGACCTTCATGCTCCTGAGCGTCGTCTGGGTGCCGTGGGACCGGCTCCTTGCCCTCCGGTCGCGCGCGAGGCCGACTTCAGGCTGAGGTCCGAAGCAGCGCCCGCACCTGCTCCTTGAGGGGCGAGTGCCGGCCGTGCCCGTTCTCGATCGATCGCAGGAGGAACTCCGCGCCGCCGCCGAACTTGTTCCGTTCCTGCGGCAGCTCGAGGATCCCGTGCTCCCTGCGGACGACGCCGAGCGGCTCCCCTCCCGCGCGCACCCTCCCCACCTGCTCGAGCAGGAGCCGCCGGTAGAGCGCGATCCCCTGGTCCGACGAGCCGAGCGTCTCGCGCGTGCGGTCCGCGATCTCGCCCTGCGTGACCCAGGCCATGATGTCGCCGCCGTCCACGAAGTCCACGATGAACTCGCCGCGCGCGTCGCGCCACGGCACGTCGTAGACCGGAATCCGCTCCTGCACGGGCATCGTGATCCCGGGCAACCGGTAGCACGAGACCCAAAGGTGCCACGTGTGCGTGTCGTCCACGGGGACGCGGATCTGGAGGCGGGACCGCCCGTGCTCGCCCACGCGCAGCGCGTTCGGGAAGAGGAGCGGGTGCCCGACGGCCCAGTCGTCGTCCTCCTCCGATCCTCCCTCGAGCACCCTCCGCTTCATGATCCCGTACTCGAACAGGTCGAAGCCGACCTTTCGGTGCGGTCGCAGGTACTGCGGCGGCGCGCCGTCCTTCACGTGCGAGAGGTGGTGTCCGTGGAGCCACTCGGTGTGGTGCGGATCGACGCTGTTCTCCATGATCTGGAGCCAGTTGCAGGGGAGCATCGCCTGTCCGATGTCGCGGAGGGCGTTGTCCCATGCGAGCACGTCCCAGCGCGGGAGTTGCGGGGCGGGCTGCGGGCCGAGGTAGGCGAAGACGAGGCCGCCGAGTTCCTGCGCGGGATAGGCGACCGCGCGCACGCGGCGCAGCAAGGGTGTGTCCGGGGGCTCCGGGGGCGCCTCGAGGCACCTGCCGTCCGGCGCGAACTTCCAGCCGTGGTACGCGCAGCGGATCCCGTCGGGCTCGCAGATCCCTTGCGCGAGCGACGTGCCGCGGTGCGGGCACCGCTCCGCGACGACGCCGTAGCCGCCCTGGTGCCGGAAGACGACAAGGTCCTCTCCGAGGAGTCGCATGCGCTTCGTCGGCTTCGCGTCGAGCTCGGCGGCCGCCGCCACCGGCTGCCAGTACCGGCGGAGCAGGTCCCCCATCGGGGTCCCGGGGCCCACGCGGGTCAAGAGCTCCTGCTCGTGTTCGGTCATGGGCCGGGGATTCTAGCGCGTCTCGATCCCGCATGACCCTTCGCTCCGTGGTGATACAATGTTAGTCCAATGAGTACAACGAAACCGACAGGCATGATCAAGCGGCTCACGAAGCACGGCAACAGCCTCGCCCTGGTCATCGACCGGGGCATCCTGGAGATCCTTGAGATCGACGCGAAGACTCCGCTCTCCATCACCACGGACGGGAAATGCCTCGTGATCTCGCCGGCACGCGACGCGAAGCGTCGCCGTGCATTCCTCGCGGCACTTGAGGAGGGGAACCGCAAGTTCGGCAAGACGCTCCGGCGACTGGCCGACTGACCGATGCCCGTGTTCCTCACGCTGGACGAGGTGCTTCAGATCCATCGCGATCAGATCGAGCGCTACGGCGGCACCCTCGGGGTGCGAGATATGGGGCTTCTCCACTCCGCCCTCGCCATGCCGGAGGCGGGAATGAGTGGTCAGTATTTCCACGCGGACCTCTCCGAGATGGCCGCGGCCTATGCCTTCCACATCGCCACCAACGACCCCTTCGTGGACGGCAACAAGCGCGTTGCAGTGATGGCCGCGTTCGCTTTCCTCAGGCTGAACGACCTCGCGATGGAGGCCAGCTCTCTATCGCCCTTCGAGCAAATGATCCTCGCGCTCGCATCGGGCCGGGCTACCAAGGCGGACGCCGCCGCCTTCTTCCGAAAGCACACCCACGCCTGACCGCTTGGTCCGCGACGTCGAGCCCCGCCTCCACCCACCCGAACGGCCGCTCTAGCGCTCGACGAGGCTTTCGAGGATCTCCCGCGTCCGGCGCGCGCCGTCGAGTGCGATCGTGGGCTCGGCTCTCGGGCGGTCGAGCGCGTGCCGCATCGCCTCGGCGAGGCGCTGCGGCGTCACGTCCTCCGGCGCGAGCGTCTCCAGGACGCCCAGCTCGGCGAGCCGCCGCGCGCGGAGCCGCTGGTCCGACATCCGCGGCGACGGCACGACGAGCGCGCGGGCGCGCGACAGGAGGATGTCCGCACAGGTGTTGTAGCCGGCGCGGCTGACCGACAGGTCCGACGCGGCCATCCACGCCGCGAGGTCGGGCGTGAACCTCCGGACGTCGCCGAGCGCCCCGAGCCGCGCGAACGCCTCCTCGGGCGCGAACGGGCCCGCGAAGGCGACGACCTCGCGCCCGCCGCCGAGGAGCTGCCGCGCCTCGAAGCAGGCCCCGAGAAGCGCCTCGGCCTCGACGCCGCCCCCCGCGCTCACGACCATGCGCGGCTCCGCCCTCCGGGTTCCCGGGGCCCTCCCGCACACGTAGCCGGTGTACTCGACCGGCACCGGGATCCGGTCCGCCCACGGCAGCTGGTCCTCGAGGCGGGTGACCGCCGGATCCCCGTGGATCAGCACCGCGTCGAAGTGCCGCGCGAGCGCCTCGCACGCCCGCTCGTCGCTCCCGAGCGCGATGTCGCGGTGCGAGCAGACGACCCTCGCCGGGCCCGCGGCCTCGACCGCGGCCAGCGCCTCCCCCTCGAGTTCCCACTTGCTGAAGGGGAAGTGTTCGATCAAGAGGACATCCGGCGAGACGCGCTCGACCGCCGCGGCGAGGAGGCGTTGGCGCTCGCCGAGCGGCGCCCCGACGACCCGTCCTTCCTCGCGCCAGAGGGGCGGGAGGTCGACGAACCGGACGCCCGGCGCGTCGCGCGCGCCCGGGAACGGGCGAATGCCCGCCGCGAGGTGGACCTCGTGTGCGGTCGCGAGCTCGCGCGCGATCGCGAGCGTGCGCGTGTAGTGGCCGAGGCCGGTGAGCGGCTGGCAGTAGAGGACGACGCGCACGGGCGCAAGGTATCAGCTTGAGGGGGCCCGGGGGGCCTTGGTAGAAATCCCGCGATGCTCGACAACCGGTGGACCCGCTGGGCCGCGGCGAAGCTCGAGGACGACCACAACCGCCTGCTCGGATCGCGCGCGACGATGCGGATCGCGCGCGCCTTCAACGGCGTGAAGAACCGGCGGTGCGTACGGTTCCGCGAGGAGCAGCACCGGCGGCTCGAGGAACTCGTCCGGGCGAACGGCGCTCCGCGCGGGCCGATCGTCCAAATGCGCGACGGCTGGGCGGTCGATACGTCGCGGTCGCTCCCCCACCTCGACCGGATGGTCGCGGATGCCCAGGAGGTCATCGCAGAGCGCGCCGGGGTCGTGCGCGGCGGCGGCAGCCGCGAGTTCTTCCAGCAGATCGTCACCGACGCGCACATCGCGCGGTACCCGTCGATCCTCGACTTCGCGACGTCGTCCGACGTGCTCCTGCCCGCGATCCGGTATCTCGGGTTCGTCCCGGCGCTCTCGACGGCGAAGCCCCTCGGCGTCCGGCTCGCGGAGTCGGACCAGCGGTTTGTGCCCGACTGGGACGGGAAGTACCGGGCGAGCCAGCTCTTCCACTGCGACTACCACGACACGCCGATGGTCTACGTGATCGTATGCCTCAGGGACGTGACGCGCGAGTCGGGGCCGTTCTCGTTCCTCCCGATCTCCGCCTCGGACCGCGCGCGCGCGGCGCTCGGCTACCACCGGCGCGGCATCCCCTACCGGATGAGCGACGACGAGGTCTTCTCCGCCGTGGACCGGAAGGAGCTCGTGGAGTTCGCGTACCCCGCGGGGACCGTGCTCTTCCTCGACAGCAGCCGGTGCTTCCACTTTGGCAGCCGCGACTGCGCAAAGCCGCGCTACCTGATGATGTACGCCTACGTCTCGGTCCGGCGCACCGATTTCACCGACCTCCTGCGCCGCGAGAGCGACCGGCCGCTCGTGGATCCCGAGACGCGCGATCGGCGGATGCGCTCCCCGACGAGTCCCGGGGACTCGCTGCTCCGGCGGATGGTGCTCGACCGCGAGCTCGCGGCGCCGTAGAGCCGCCTGCGCACGACGAAGAGCGCCGCGCACGTCGCCACCGCGGCGAGCGCGATCCACTGGTGGAGGGTCAGACCCCCCGCGGCCGGCACGTGGTTCGCGCGCACGAACTCGAGGCCGAACCGGAGCACACCGTACCCGACGCCGAAGGCGAGGAAGGCTTCCCCCGGGACACGGCGCCGCCGGTGCGCGACAAGCACGAGGCCGAGGACCATGAGCGCGCCCAGGGACTCGTAGAGCTGGGCGGGGTGGCGCCCGTCGTGGGCCCACGGGAGTGCGGTCGGCGTTCCGACGCAGCAGCCCGAGAAGAAGCAGCCGACGCGCCCGACCGCAGTGCCCAGAGCGAGCGACGGCGCGAACGTGTCGCCCACGCGGCCGAGGGTCAGCCGCCGTGCGAGGCTGTAGGCGATCCCCGCGCCGACGCCGACGAGCAGCGCCCCGAAGAGCGCTCGGTTCCCCCCCGGCCCCCCTCCGATCCGGCCCAGAAGCCACGCGCCCAGAAGACCCGAGGCGACGAGGAGCGGCGTCATCCGGTCCACGTGGACCGGATCGATCTCCGCGCGCCGGCGCGCGAGCCACCACGCCGCGACCAGCGCCGCGAGCAGGAACGCGCCGTACGCGGTCACCCGGTCACGCTCTCGAAGATCGCCTTCAAGAGCGCCTTGTCGGTCACCCGCACGTAGCGGGCGGTCATCGAGAAGAACCCCTCCTTGTCGAGGTTCTCCGCGATGACCTTCCGGAGGAGCGCCCGCGCCTCCTCCTCGGACGGCGCCTTCGAGCCCGCGACCGACGCATCGTACTCGATGTGACCCGGCAGCATCTTGAGCGGCGCGAGCCCATCGAAGCTCGGGTTCACACCGTGCACCTCGATCTTCGTTCCGTCCTCGGAAAGCGTCAGCGCCGCGACGACGAAGCCGGGCGTCCTCGCGTCGCCGATGGCCTCGCGCAGGTAGAGCGGCTGCGCCGTGACGAACGTCCGCCCCTCGACCGTCGCGAGCCAAGCCTTGTAGAGGCTCTCGCCCGGCTTCAGCTTGATGCCGTCGCCCGTGCGCTCGACACCGACCGAACGGAGCACGTACGCGCGGCTGTCGAACGGCAGGAGGGCGACGACGGCGCCTTCGGAGCCGTCGTCCTGGATTTCCCTCCAGACTCCCGCGAGGCGCGGATCGACCTTGCTCGTCTCCGGGTCGCCGACTCCGACCGGCAGGCACGCGTCGAGGAACAGGACGACGGCGGCGAGCGGCAGGGCGAGGAGGAGCGGGAGAAGCTGCTTTTGACGCGACATGACGTGGACCTCCGCGCCCATTCTCCCACCGAACGCACGCCGTCCAAATGGCGCGGGGGCCTCGGGTCAGCTTCGCCGTAGCGGTCCTCGGGCGCGAAGGCGGGTCAGCGCGGGCAGAGGATCGCAAGAGCCTGCGCGGTCGCGTACGCGCGGCCGATCATCTGGTGATCCATGAAGGTGCCGTCGCCCTCGCGTGCGGCGAGAACCGCGGCCCTCACGAACGCACGGACCCGGTCGCGGGTCTTCCCGTCCGCGAACTCCGCGGCGTCGAACGCGTTCCGGTGGGCGAAGAAGAAGTAGTACCCGCCGTGGCCGCGCGAGTTGAAGTAGTCGTAGAGCTTCTTCGTCGGCAGCCGCAGTTCGGGCGCAAACTTCTCGAATCGTCCGAGCGCCGCCGCGAGCTTCTTCGCGTCGCCCTTGCCGGTCACGAGGAGCGCGTGCTCGCAGAGCGAGTCCCGCGCGATCGACCCCCACTCTGTGGTCATCCACTCGTGCCCGGTCATCGTGGAGTACGGGAAGAGGTCGTTCCTCTGGCGCATCGCCGCGAGCGCGGCGATGCCGCGGTCGAGGGCGCCCTTCGGGACCTCGAGACCCGCCTCCTTCGCGCGACCGAGGGCCATGATGTTCAGCGCGGTGTTGAACGAGGCGGGGCGCGCGGCCTGGTAGACCGTCCAGTTGCCGTCCTCGAGCTGGCTCTTGAGGATCCGCGTGACCACGGCCCCCGCCGCCCCCTTCTTTCGCGCGCGGAGGAGCTCGAGGAGCGCGTACGGGTTGTTGAACGCGTCGGAGGACGTGTTTGCCCGCCGCGCCCACTGCTCGAGGTAGCCGAGCGCGCGATCGCGGGCCGCCTCGGTGCCGAGCCCCTCCGGCACGCGGGCCCGCCACAGATCGAGCGCCTCGGACGCGAGCGCCGTGATCGCCGCGTCGGTGTACCCCTGGCCCGGCGCGCCGTCGTGGCCGCCGAAAGAACCGTCCGCGTTCTGGAGCTCAAGGAGCGCGCGCACGCTCTCCGCGCCGTCGAAGGCGTCGCCGTAGCCCTCGCTCTCCTCGGGCGGCGTCCGGCCGCGCGGCCAGAGCCGCTCGGAGGCGGCGAGCCAGAGGCGCGGCCCGTCCGGCAGGATGGACGCGGCCGCCTTGCGGCCGAACGGCGTCGGGCCCGCAATCGCCTTCCACTCGGCCGCGGCCTCCGTCTGTTTGCCGACGAAGTGCATGCACCACGCCTGGTAGAAGCGCGCCTCCTCCGTCGCGCCGGCGGCGGCGAAGGCCTCGCGCGCGTCGGCCCACGCCCCGCGGCGGAGCGCCAGCGTCCCGCGCACGAGCGCGGCCTCGGGCGTCTTCGCCCCCTTGACCGCGCGCTCGGCGCCGTCGAGGTCGCCGCGCCGGAGGAGCGCCCGCGCGCCGTCCCCCGCCGCCGCGTCGGGGTCGTCGAGCGAGCTGCGAAGCCACCAGTCCACGAGGTCGGTGGACATCGTGCCGATCCGGTGGAGCTTCCTCGTTTCCTTGCCGTCGAGGACGACCAGCGCGGGCGTGACGATGTCGGTCGCCTTGAGGCCGACCTCCTTCAGCGGGTCGCCCCCGTCCTTGCCGGGGAAGGACCCGCCGCCGACGCCGTGCGTGCCGAGGTCGTACGTGAGCAGGAGCGGCACGAACCGGCTCCGGATGAGGTCGCTGACCGCGGGATCGGAGAGCGGCCCCGCGCGGAAGAGCACGTCCTTCTTGAGGCCGTCGTCGCGGGCCGGGATGCTCTCCGCACGGAGGGACGTCCTCGCGGCCGCGTATCCCTCGTCGTCGTCCACGCAGCGGACGTAGACGAGGATCGGCCGCTTCTCCTTCGCGGCCTGCTTGCGGGCCTCGTCCGCGGCGAAGAGCCACGGGATCTCTTCCGCCGCCGAGCGGACGAGCTTCCACATCGGGTCGTCCTTGGGCTTCCCCGGCGGCGGCGGCGGGGTGACCGGGTCGTCCGTCTTCGCCACGGAGAAATCGTCGTACCAGACCTGCCCCTTGCCCACGAGGTAGGCGAGGATGCGCACGTACGCCGCCTCCTTGGGCACGTCGAAGACCGCCTCGATCTCCTGCCAGTCCTTCTTCGCCTTGCCGGCCGCGCACCAGGCGTAGCCGATCGCGTTCCCCTCGGCCGGGTAGATCTGGACCATCACGTTGGCCTCGGCGCCCTCGCCGACCCCCTCCGTCTTCCGCTGGACCCTTAGCTTCAGGCGGTACGGCGCGCCGGGCACCACGTCAAACCTCGTGAACCAGTTGTGCACCGCGTTGTCGGCCTCGTCCGTGTTCGCGATCGAGAGCGAGCCGCTCTTCCGCCCGCCCACCACTTCGTCCACCGCGAAGGTCACGGACTTGGCGCCGGGCGTGTGCCCCCAGCCGTGGCCCTTGCCGATGGCACCGTTCTCGAGCATGTCCTTGGCCGACGCGGGCGCGAGGACCGCGAGGATCACGATCGCGCGCTTCATTTCCCTCCTCCTTCCCGGGGCCCATCCACCACCATGAGCGGGAGGGGCGTGCCTTCGGGATCGGCGAGGCGGAGGAAGAAGTGGCCGATCCCGGCGAGGCCGAGCATGTACGAGGAATCGTACTCCGTGTCCACGGCGAACCCCTCGCCGCGCGGGACGAGGAGCGCCGTGCCCCAGTGGCGGGCCTCGTCGAGGAGCGCCTTGTCCTTCGTCAGGAGGTACGCTTCGAGGAGCAGCTCGGCGTTGCCGGCGACGCCGTGGCACTGGCAGCCGCCCGTGCGCGCCGTGCGCCCGAGCCGTCGCGTGGTCGCGAGGCACCGGTCGAGCGCCGGCCGGTGCGCCCGCTTGCCGGCCCGCACGAGCGCGGCGAAGAGGAGGCCGTTCCCCGGCGGGCCGTGGCACCACTGGACCCGGATCTGCTCGTCCTTGTCCGGGGGAACGGTCCGGTACCAGAGCCAGCCGTCGTCGCCCTCGGGTGTGGCGTTGCGGGCGACGAAGCGCGCGGCTTCCTCGGCGAGGTCGGCGTAGTAGGCCTCGCCGGTCGCCCGCGAGACGCCGAGGAGGAAGTAGCCGATGCCGGCGGCGCCGTGCGAGAAGCCGGTGAAGATGCGCGACGTCTCGTCCGCGCCCACGCGCCAGCAGACCGCGCCCTCGACGCCGATCGCGCGCCTCGCGAGCCAGTCGCCCGTGCGGCGCGCGGCGTCCAGATCCTCCTTCGCGCCGGTCGCGACGTGGAGGTTCAACCGGAAGATGCCGATGCCCGCCGCGCCGCTGATGACGTCGGTCGCTCGGGGATCGTCGAGGCCCTTCGCGCATTCGCGCGCCATCGCGAGGAACGCCGCCTCGCCGCTTGCGCGGTAGGCATCGACGCAGACCTGCCCGACGCCGGCGCGCCCCGTGTAGAGGCCGGGGTCGTCGCCCGTCGCGGCGACCGCGCGGTCGAGCGCCTGCCGCGCGGCGTCGAGCCACTCCTTCTTCCCGGTCGCGCGGTAGAGGCCCACGTAGAGGAGCGCGACCCCCGCGTCGCCCGAGTAGACGCACGGGTCCCTCTCCTTCGGCTCGCGTGCGAGGATCGCGCGCCCCGCCTCCTCGGCGAGGGCGACGCACGCCTTCGGGTCGCGCAGGAGGCGGACGGCGGCAGGCCGGACCGAGTTCACACCCTCGTCGCCGGCGACGGCCAGCGCGAGCACGAGAACCGCGACGGCCCCCACGAGAGAGGTAGCGTCCCTGGCCGCCCTGCGGTTCGCCCGCACCGCACCCATCCTAGACGGTTGGACGACCAGCGCCGTCCCGACCTTTCGAGACCGCCTGCTACGGCGCCTTCAGCTCGAGCGCGACCTCGAACGTCTGCTTCCAGTCGGTCTTGTCGTAGACGAGGTCGAGCATCGTCAGAAGGCTCCGCTCTACCTTGCCCTCGAAAACCGTCTTGCCATTCCAGGTCACGGTGACCGGCCGGTCGAGGTCCAGCATTTCCGAAGCGAGGCAGAGAGTGACCCCGACCACGCCCTCCGAGGAGAGCCGGATCGATTGCCCCTGGATCTCGCCGTCGATCCTTCCCTTGGGCGGCTGGCCCGCCTTGCCCGTCCCCTCGGCATCGAGCCGGTCGATCCGGATCCAATAGCACCAGCCGTCCTTCGCGGTCTGGAGGCTCTTGCTGACCCGCTTCGGATAGCGCTCGCGCTCAAACCCCCCGAGCCACGCGAGCGCGGTCGGGAGCGTGCCCCAGACGCTGCCGTCGTGACCCCCGTTCGGCAGCTCCTCATAGCGGACGTTGACGCCGATGCGCGTGAGCTCGGCGCACGTCGCCCGCGGCTGGAAGACCGGGCAGACCTTGTCCTTCGCGCCGTGCAGCACGCAGACGGGAACGGCCAGCAGGTTCGCGTGGAGCCCGTCCACGCCCCACGTGACCGCGCTCATCGGCGCGAGCCCCGCGAACCGGTCGGCGCGGCAGCACCCGAGCTCCCACGACCAGAATCCCGTCTGGGAGAGGCCGGTCACGTAGACGCGGTCGGGGTCGAAGTGGTAGCGCGTCGCGAGATCGCGGAACATCCGCTGGAAGATGACGTTGCCTTCCTCCTCGGGCAGCCCGCGCGCGTCCGGCCCGATCTGCTCGACGATCTCCGTGCGCACGATCAGCCAGTCGCGGCCCCCGGCCTTGTCCGCGAGGCCGCGATAGTAGTCGAGCCCCTCGAGCTTCTCCTCGAGGCTCTTGTCCGCCCAGCTCCCGTGCCCGGGGTCCAGGAGGAGCGCGTTCCCCTTGTCCGGGTCGTAGCCGCGCGGGACGTCCAGCGCGTACGCGTAGCCATGGCCATCGTGCTCGAACCGATAGCCCCCCACGGCCCCCCCGATCCTCACGAGGCCCTTCCCGGCGTCGCGCGGATAGCGCGGGCCCTTCCGGATCACCCGCTCGATCTCCTCGATCGACCCTCCCGCATCGGCGATCGCTTCGGCGACCTTACTGCGCGCCGCCTCCTTCGGCTCCGCGAGCAGCTGGTAGAGAGCCGTCCGGATCCGCTTCTCGTCAGGGGCTGCGGTCGCGACCGTCGCGAGCGCGAGCACAACGAGCATGCGCATGAGGAGGGGGCGGCGGGGGCCGACTACTTCTCCGGCGTGACGGGGCCCTTGGGGCCGGGCACGGCGGGCAGGACGCGCGGCTGCGTGCGGTCGAGCGCGAGGATCAGCGCGTGGATCGCGGTGACGTACGTCTTGTTGCCTGCCGCGTACTCGTCGGCGCCGGGCATCCCCGGGATCGGCGCCGTGTCGCAGGTGACCGCGCCGTCCTCGTGCTTGCAGATGCAGCTGCATGCGCCCGTCGGGGCCTGGCCGTTCACGATGCGGGAGAAAAAGATCGCGCGGAAGGTCTGCCACGCGCGGTCGCCGCGCGACCGGGCGAGCAGCGCGCCGTACTGGAGCGCCATCGTCGCGGAACCGTGCCCTTCCGACACGAGGTCCGGCTGCGCGTCGATCGCGTCGAGGGCCTTGCCCGCCGCCGCGTCGCCCGCCGGCAACCCCGCGCAGAAGAGGGCGAAGACGGCGCCCGCGGTGCGCGCCACCTCGATCGCGCCCAGCATCGGCGCCTCGGCCGCCGGCACATCGTGCTTCTGCGAGGGGTCGTAGGGGAAGGTCCCGTTGGCGTTCTGCGACGCGCCGAAGTAGCCGCGGCCACGCTCGAGCGCGTCCGTCTTCTTCGTCCCGAGGGTCTTCAGCGTGATGCCGAGGCCCGCGAGCGCGCAGTGCGACGCGGCGAGGAGCGTGCCCGGGTAATCGAGCTCCCCCCCGCCCGGCTTCGGGATCTTGATCGGCGGCAGCCCCATGCCGGGCCGCGAGGCGTCGTCGTGGCCCCACCCGCCGTTCTCCTGCTGCGACGTCTCGAGGACCGCGGCGATCGCCTTCAGGGCACGCTTCGAGTCCGCGGTGTGCTTCCCGCGCGCGGCGCACTCGGCGAAGAAGCACGCGGCGACCGAGAGCGGCCAGACGAACTGGGCGACGTACATGGCCTCCATGTCCATGGGGAACCCGTCGGGGCCGACGGGCGGCGGCTTGCCGTCCTTCTCGCGCTTGTCGTCCTTGCCGTACTGCTTCTCGACCCGCTCGACGTAGCGGAGGAGCTCGTCGTGGATCCGGTCGATCTGCTGCTTCCGCGGCGGGAGCGTCTTGCCCCCCTTGTCCGACGCGAGGAGGTACGCCCACCCGGCTACCGCCATCGAATACTGGCGTCGCGGCGAGCCGCCGTCCTGGAGTTTCCACAGTTGCTCGTCGAGGTAGCGGAACGCCTTCGCGAGCGCGACGTCCCGCTGCTCCGCGGTGACCGGGGCGTCCTCCGCGCGGGCCGGCGCGAGCAGGAGCAGCGCGCCGAAGAACAGCCATCTGGGCATCCGGTACAGGATACCGCCCGGCCCCCCAGGGCCCCCCCCTTCGCTACTTCGGGAAGAGCAGCTGGAACTGGATGCGGAGCTGCCAGTCCGGACCGCCGTCGGGCGTCTCGATGTTGTAGAAGATCTGCGCCTGGCAGTTCACGGGCAGCTTGCCGAACCTCACGACCTTGCCCGCGCCGCCCCCGATCGGCACCGTCCAGATGTTGTCGCGATTCGCGTCCCAGTTCGCGGTGACGATCGGCGCCGAGACGAGGTACCACCCGCTCGGAAGGTTGTAGTTCACGAAGGGCTGGAGCGTCATCGTGCTGAACTCGCCCTCGAAACTCCAGACGTTGTTGATGAGCGCGCCGTAGACCCACTTGCCTTCCATCGTGAGGACGACGGCGGCGGGGCCGAGCCCCCACTCGCCGGTGCCGAGCGAGTCGTCGGTAGAGGTCGGGATGAGGACCGCGGGACCCGCGCCCCAGATGAGTTTGCTCTCCTTGCGCGGCGACAGGAACCCCGTGAACAGCGTGTCGCCGAGACCGAACTCGTCGCCCACGCCCGGCGCGAGCTCCGGCTGGTACATCACGGGGAGGATCGTCCGCGTGATGAGGTTCCAGTCGTCGTTGAGCTTGAACGGCAACACGGGCTGGATGTTGAGGACGTACTGCAGATCGTCGTCGGGCCCGACGCCCAAGTTGAAGTTGTTCTGGAAAGGCACGCTGATCAGGTCGGCCACGGGGTTCTGGGTCTTCCGCGTCAGGTCCTGGTCGTCCGCGGCGGCGGAGATCCGCGGTCTCGCGGGCGCGGCGTCCGCGAGGAAGAGCTCGACGTCCCCGGCGACCGCCGACGCGGGCGCCTGGGCGACGAGCGCGGGCGAGGGATCCGCGCAGGGCCGCATCGAGGCGCAGCCGATGACCACGAGGAAGGGGCACAGCCGGGCGAACGTCATGGTTCACCTCTTCTCGTGCGATGCTAGCACCGTGACACGTCTTCGCGCGACCATGGAGAGGGTCGGCCACGTCCTCTTCCGGACCCGCAACGCGCTCTTCCCCGCGCTTTTCCTCGCGACGGTCGCGCTCCTCCCCCCGCCGCGGGAGCGCCCGCACCTCCCCGCGGAGATCGCGGTCGGCCTCGCCCTCCTCCTCATGGGCCAGACGCTCCGCGTCGTGACGATCGGCTTCGCCTACATCAAGCGCGGCGGCAAGGACGGGCGCATCTACGCGAGCGGCCTCGTCACCGGCGGCCTCTTCGCCCACTGCCGCAACCCGATGTATGCGGGTAATCTTCTCGCCGTGTCGGGCCTCCTTGTCCTCGCCGGGAACCCCTGCGGCCTCGCGGCGGGCGCGGCGTTCTTCCTTCTCGCCTACGTGTCGATCATCCTCGCGGAGGAGACCTACCTCGCGCAGCGGTTCGGGGACGACTACCGGCGCTACTGCGAGCGGGTCCCGCGCCTCCTCCCGCGCTTCCGCGGCCTCCTCGCGACGCTTCGCCCGCTCGCCTTCGACGGGAAGAAGGTCGTCTCGAAGGAGCACGGCACGCTCTACCTGAACCTGATGCTCGCGACCGGGATCCTCGCGTACGGCGCGCACCGCGCCGGGCGACTCGGGTCGTCCTGGCCGCTGCTCGCGTCGATCACGGGCCTCGGCACGATCGGCTACCTCGCGGCCCGCTTCGCGAAGAAACGGACGTCGTGGCTCGCCGCGTGAGGAGGAAGGGGGGGTCCGGGGGCCTCGAGCGGGCCCGCGCGGAGATCGAGAAGATCGACGCGGGCCTTCTGCGGCTCCTCAACCGGCGGGCCTCGATCGTCGCGCGGATCCATCGGGGGAAAGCGCGCCGCGGCGGCCCCATCTACGACGCGGCGCGCACCGACGCGATCCTCGCGCGGCTCCTCCGTCTCAACAAGGGCCCGCTTCGCGGCGAGCAGGTGCGCGAGCTGTTCGCGTTCCTGCTCCACCACTTCGCTCTCGACCACCGCCCGGGCCGGCGGCCCCCGAAGCCCCCTCTCCTCCTCGCCGCGGCGGCGCCCGGCGCGGACCGCGGGGCGGTCGGCCGCACGTGCTTGCGGCACGGCCTCACGCTTCTCCCCCGCGGCCGGGGGGAGCGGGTGCGGGACGCCCTCGCGCTCGCGAAAGGGGGTGTCCTCCGGCTCAAAGGGGACGAGGACGACGAGGCCCTTGCGGACCTCTGCCGCCGTGCGAAGCTCTTCTGCCTCGCGCTGCGGCCGTGGCCCGGCGCCGGAGGGGGCCGATGAAGGACCGGATCTTCGACGACAAGGGCCGCGTGGCCGACTTCGAGTTCGACGAGCGGGTCGCCCGCGTCTTCGACGACATGGTCGCGCGCAGCGTGCCCTACTACGACGAGATCCAGCGGCTCCAGGTGGAGCTCGCGGTCGAGTTCCTTCCGGAGCGCGGCGGGCTCGTCTACGACCTCGGCTGCTCGACCGGCACGACGCTCCACCTGCTCGCGTCGCACCCGCGGTGCCCCGCGGGGGCCCGGTTCCTCGGGATCGACAACTCGCCCGCGATGCTCGCGGAGGCGAAGGCGAAGCTCGCTGCGGTCATCGGGCGCGTCGAGCTGCTCGAGGCGGACCTGAACGCCGGCGTCGAGATGAAGCCGTGCCGGGTCGCCTTCCTCAACTGGACCCTCCAGTTCGTCCGGCCGCTCTACCGGGAGTCGCTCGTGCGGCGGGTCTTCGAGGCGCTCGAGCCCGGGGGCGCGCTCTTTCTCTCCGAGAAGGTGCTCCTCTCGAACACGTTCCTGAACCGCCTCTACATCGAGCACTACCTGCGCTACAAGAAGTCGCGCGGGTACTCCGACGCGGAGATCCAGCGGAAGCGCGAGGCGCTCGAGAACGTCCTCGTGCCCTATCGGCTGGACGAGAACCGGCTGATGCTCGAGCGGGCGGGATTCGGGACGATCGACCCGTTCTTCCGCTGGCTGAACTTCGCCTGCCTCCTTGCCGTCAAGGCGCCCTGAAAGGGATCCCGGCCCTTGAAAGTCGCGGTGCATTCCGCGAAGCTCGGCGGATGAACCGCGCGCTCGTCGCCTGGATCGTCTGCCTCGGGGGCTGCCGCTGCCCGCTGGAGGCCCCGGACAGCTTCCTCGCGGACTACGCGGACTACGTGCAGGCGTCCGACCGGATCGGCGCCTCCCTCAACTCCCGCCGGTCGATCGCCCCCGCCGCGCTCTTCGCGACCGCCGCGCTCCTCCAGATCAACGACGCCGACGCGAGGCTCCAGGAGGATCTCGTCGCGCCCAACGCCCCCGAGGCGGGGCTCCAGCCCGCGGACTACGCCCTCTGGGCCCTCAGCGGGACCTCCTTCCTCCTCCCGCTCCTGTCGCCGCCCAAGGATCTCGACGTGCGGCCCTGGACGGTCGCGGCCACGAACCTCGAGGCGTGGGCGTGGACCGTCGGGATCACCCAGGGCGTCAAGGCGATCAACCTGCGCGACCGCCCGAACGGGAACCCCGGCGGCTTCTTCTCCGCCCACGCCGCCGCGGCCTTCTCGGCCGCCACGGTGCTCGACCGGGAGTACGGCGCGGCGGTCGGGGTGCCGGCGTACGTCGTCGCCTCCTTCATCGGGTACGACCGGATCCGGACGAATCTCCACTACCCCTCGGACGTCCTCGTGGGCGCGGGCGTCGCGATCCTCCTCTCGAACCTGATCTTCGACAAGGACCTGGGCCAGGAGGGGTACTTCCGCCGCCACTACAGCATCGACGTGGAGCCGCGAGTGAGCGAGGACATGCTGGGCCTCGCGGTGTCGGTCCGGTGGTAGCCCCCCCCGCGCCCCCCCTCCCCCACGGCCGGATCAAACCGTGACACAATCGGGGCACCATCGGCGGACGGAGTGCGTATGTTACGGATGGAAGGAGCGGTTCGGATGCTCGCAGCACGCCTCTGTCTGGGGGTCCTCCTGGGCCTCGGGTGCGCCAGCTCGTACGAGCGGGCGGCCACGGTCGAGGGCGACGCGATCATGGCGGAGGGGGAGCACGCGGTCGCTCTCGAGCGGTCGGTGCTCGTCGATCCGGCCAAGGCGAAGGGACCGCGGGAGGACCGCGCGCCGCCGGTGGAGGTCCCGGCGGTCCTGACGCTCGAGGACGCGCTTCGGATCGCGACCCAGTGCAACCGCGACTACAAGACGCAGCGCGACACGTTCTTCCTCACCGCGCAGACGCTCGGGCTCACCCGGCGCGACTTCAAGGAGTGGGTCTTCACGGGGAGCCTCTCCAACAACCTCGTGGACGGCGAGGAGATCGAGCTCTTCGAGAGCACGGCGCTCGCCTTCACGGGCACGCGGACCGTCCTCCCGACCGGCGGCAGCCTGACGGTGACCGGGACGTGGACGCAGTTCTACGAGCCCGACGCGATGCACACGGTCACGGGGACCGCGACCTTCACGCAGCCGCTGCTGCGCGGCGCGGGCAAGTCGGTCGCGTGGGAACCGCTCACGCTCGCCGAGCGCGGGCTCGTGTACCAGGCGCGCGCGTTCGAGATCTACCGGCAGGACTTCACGATCTCGATCATCGAGCAGTACGCGAGCCTCGTGAGCCAGCGGCGCGGCGTGAAGAACGCGGAGAACCGCGTCGCCGGCGCCGACTACTCCCAGCGGCAAGCGAGGGCGCTCTATCGCCTCGAACTCGGGCCGCAGACGGACGTCTTCCGCGCGGAGCGCGAGTACCTGACCGCCCAGAACGCGCTGCTCGACGCGCAGCAGGGCTACCAGCTCGCGCTCGACCAGTTCAAGATCACGCTCGGCCTCCCGCTGTCCGCGCCGTTCGACCTCGTGGACGAGATCCCGCTGCCTCCCGACCTCGACCCGGGCGTGGACGCCGCGGTCGAGGCCGCGCTCGCGAACCGGCTCGACCTCGCGACGACGCGCCAGCAGACCGAGGACGCCGCGCGCTCGGTCATGGTGGCGAGGAACGCGCTCCTCCCCGATCTCGATTTCACGGCCGCGTACAACTCGATCGTCGCGGGCAACACGCTCGCGGAGTTCGGGTTCGAGCCCGACAACTGGAACGTCGGCCTCTCGCTCGAGATCCCGCTCAACCGCAAGCCGGAGCGCAACGCCTACAAGGCGGCGCTGATCACCTACGAGCAGTCGAAGCGGTCGCTGCAGCAGACGGAGGACAACGCGATCCTCTCCGTCCGCGACGCGTTGCGGCGGCTCCAGCAGACGCGCGTCCAGATCCAGAACGACAAGGACAACATCCGGACGATCGAGCGCCTCCTGCTCAAGGCCGACCTCGACAACCGCGCAGGCCGCGGCAGCAACCGCGACGTGGTCGAGGCGACGAACGACCTCGCGGTGGCCAAGGACAGCCTGAACGACCGGTACGTCTCCTACCTGATCGACACGCTCAACCTGCAGCAGGAGATGGGGCTTCTCTTCGTCGGCAAGAACGGCCAGGTGCTGCGGTGAACAAGATCCTGATCGGCCTCGTGCTGTGCGGCGGGCTCGGGGGCGCCGTCGTGTTCTGGCCCACCGGCGGGAAGGAAGGGGAAGGGCGGCGGGAAGGGGGAACCCACGTCGTCAAGCGCGACACGCTCAGGATCACGATCTCCGAAAAGGGCACGCTCAAGACGAAGAACTCGACGCTGCTGCGCGCGGAGACCTACGCGAAGATCGAGTGGATCATCGACGAGGGCAAGGCCGTCAAGAAGGACGACGTCCTCGTGAAGCTCGACAAGCAGGAGACCGACAAGCAGAGGGAGCAGCTCGAGAACCAGGTGACGCAGCTCGAGGCGGAGCTCAAGAGCGCGACGACGAACGAGCTGATCCAGAAGCAGCAGAACGAGACCAACCTCGAGAAGGCGGAGCTCGCGGTCCAGGTCGCGAAGGTCGAGCTGCGCAAGTTCCTCGAGGCGGACGACCCGGCCGAGCGCAGGAAGCTCGCGCTCACCGTGGAGACCGCGGAGACGGACGTGCAGACCAACGAGGAGCGCGTCAAGGCGAACGAGGAGCTGCGCAAGGAGGACTTCGTGACCGAGAACGACGTCCGGGAGGCGAAGATCCTCCTCAAGAAGGCGAAGAACGACCTTGAGACGGCCCGGATGGAGGTCACGAGCTACGAGGAGTACAAGCGCCCGCTCGAGCTGAGGAAGAAGGAGGCGGCCGTCGTCGAGGCGGACCGGGGCCTCGACCAGGCGAAGAAGGCCGCCGAGGCCCAGCTCGCCGACAAGACGGCGCAGGTGCGCCAGCGCGAGTCCTCCCTCTCGTCGACGAAGTTCCAGCTCGACAAGACGAGGGAGATCCTCTCCAAGATGGAGATCAAGGCCACGAGCGACGGCACCGTGCTCTACGGCAGCCAGGACAACCCGTGGGAGCGCGAGAACATCAAGGTCGGCCAGCAGGTGTGGCAGGGCATGGTGCTGCTCACGCTGCCGGATCCGAGCGAGATGGCCGTGACGATCCAGATCCACGAGGCGGACGTGGACAAACTGAAGGTCGGGATGAAGGCGTTCGTGACCAGCGAGACGCAAAAGGACCGGACGTTCGAGGGCGAGGTCGTGAAGATCGATCAGGTGGCGAACGCGGGCCAGAACTGGTGGGGCGGCGACGACGTCAAGCGATTCAAGGTCGAGGTCGCGCTCAAGGGCACGGAGCTGAACCTCAAGACCGGCACGTCGGCGCGCGCGGAGGTCCTCGTGGACGAGCTCGCGGACGTGCTCGCGCTCCCGCTGCAGGCGGTGCACGACAAGGAGGGAAAGCGGTTCTGCTATCGGGTCGTGGAGACCGGCTGGGAACGCGCGGAGGTCGTGCTCGGCGCGAGCAGCGACACGATGGTCGAGGTCAAGTCCGGCCTCTCCGAAGGCGACAAGGTCCTCCTCTCCGACCCCGAACCGAAACCGTAGGCGCGTACGTGGCACGCACGGAGGCGTCGCAGGACAACAATGGGAGGCCGCAAGGTGCGGAGTTCCCCGCGTTGCGGCGGCGTCCGACCGCCGGAGGCGCGTTCCTTTGAGCGCCGCGGTGCTCGCGCTCCGCGGGGTGACGAAGGCCTACGGCGAGGGCGACGCCCGCGTCGAGGTGCTCCATGGGCTCGACCTCGAAATCCAGCCCGGCGAATTCGTGGCGATCATGGGCCCGTCGGGGTCCGGCAAGTCGACGCTCCTCAACATCCTCGGCTGCCTCGACCGCCCCACCGGCGGCGCCTACCTGCTCGACGGGGAGGACGTCGCCCGGTTCTCGGACGACCAGCTCTCGCTCATCCGGAACAGCCGGATCGGCTTCATCTTCCAGAGCTACAACCTGATCGCGCAGCTGACCGTCCTCGAGAACGTGAAGGTGCCGCTGCTCTACAGGGCGAGGGGGCACGGGGGAGGGGCGCAGCGGGCGCAGGAGCTCCTCCACACCGTCGGCCTGTCGCACCGCCTCACCCACCGGCCCTCGCAGCTCTCGGGCGGCGAGTGCCAGCGCGTCGCGATCGCGCGTGCGCTGGTCAACGACCCGATCCTGATCCTCGCGGACGAGCCCACCGGGAACCTCGACACGAAGACCGGCGCCGAGGTGCTCGAGCTTCTCGAGGGGCTCCACAGGGCGGGAAGCACGATCGTCCTCATCACGCACGACCCGGCCGTCGCGCGGCGCGCCGGCCGCACGGTCCGCCTCCAGGACGGCCGGCTCAAGGAGGCGTCGTGACGGCCCCCGAGCCCCCCCGGAATCGCTGATGCGCGAGCGGGTCACCCAGCTTTTCCTCCTCGCGCTGCGGAACCTCGTCGGCTATCCGCTGCGGAGCCTCCTCACCGCGCTCGGTGTCGTCTTCGGCGTCGGCTCCGTGATCGCGATGATGGCGCTCGGCGCGGGGATGCAGCAGGCGCTGCTCGCGGAGTTCGGGCGCCTCGGGCTCAGGAACATCATCCTCAACTCGAAGAAGCCCGCCACGAGGAAGAAGGACGTCCAGACGAGCCAGTGGCAGTTCAACCGCTACGGGCTCACGCGCAAGGATCTGCGGCAGATCACGGAGACCGTGCCGGGCATCTCCGACGTGCTGCCGGTACACGCGCGGCCCGAGCTCGCGTGGCACGGCAGCAGGAAGGTCGAGGCGACGCTCCACGCGGTGCAGCCGCGGCACATGGACATGTTCGGGCTCCGCGCGATCCGGGGCCGCGCGCTCACCGACGCCGATGCCGCGGGGCTCCGGCGTGTCTGCGCGGTGCGCGGGAGCCTCTTCGGCGAGCTCGGTTTCCAGGGCGAGCCCCTCGGCTCCTCGCTCCTCGTCGGGCGCGAGTACTACACGGTCGTGGGGATTCTCGAGGACGAGCCGCTCCTCGACTACCAGCGCAAGGCGATGAACGTGGACTCCAAGACGAAGGAGGTCTACGTGCCCTACGCGACCATGAACGAGCGTGCCGGCACGAAGATCGTCACGAGGCGGCAGGGCTCGCGCGAGATGACCGACATCGAGCTGAGCCAGATCGTCGTCACCGTGGAGCGGGAGGAGGACGTGATCCGGACCGTCGAGATGCTCCAGCGCGTGCTCGCGCGGAGCCACGAGGACGAGGATTACGAGATCGTCGTGCCGCTGAAGGAGCTCACGCTGCGGCGCAAGACGCAGGAGGTGCTGCGCTACGCGCTGATCGCGATCGCGTCGATCTCGCTGCTCGTCGGCGGCATCGGCATCGCGAACATCATGCTCGCGACGGTCACCGAACGCACGCGCGAGATCGGCATCCGGCGCGCGCTCGGCGCCAGGCGGCGCCACATCGTCGCGCAGTTCCTGACCGAGACGACCGTCATCTCGACGCTCGGCGGGCTCCTCGGGGTCGCCGTCGGCTTCGGCATGAGCTACCTCCTCGCCGCGTGGACCAGCTGGAGCGCGATCATCACGCCCGAGAGCATCCTGCTCGCGCTCACGATCTCGATGGGGACCGGGATCGTCTTCGGCCTCTTCCCGGCTCGCCGCGCCGCGCTTCTCGATCCGATCGCCGCCCTGCGCCACGAGTAGACGAGCGCGATCCCGCAGCCATCCTCTGCGCTGGAGGCGTGGAGACGTTCGCAAAAGTCGGCATCGCGCTCGGACTCGGCCTGATGCGGCTCGTGCGGCATGGCCGCGGCGGATAGCGCCGGACTCGTCATCGCTGGTAGGATCGCGAGGTGGACGCCCCCCTGCCCGTCGCGGCCCGCGTGGCGCTCGACCGTCTCGTCGAAGGGAACCGCCGTTTCCTCGCGGGCCAGGCGTGGAGCACGGCGACGTCCGCGCGCGCGAGGCTAGCGGGGGCAGCCTCGGCCCAACACCCGTTCGCGGCCATCCTCGGCTGCTCAGACTCCCGCGTCCCGGTCGAGATCGTCTTCGGCCAGGAGCTCGGCGATCTTTTCGTGGTCCGCGTCGCCGGCAACGTCGTGTCGCCGGCGACGCTCGGAAGCCTCGAATTCGCCGTCTCCCTCGGGACCCCTCTCCTCGTCGTCCTCGGCCACACGCGCTGCGGCGCGATCGGCGCGACCGTGGACGCGCTCCTCGGCCGGGGCCGCTGCACCGGATCCCTCGCCGCCGTGGTGCAGTGGTTGAGCTCGGCCCTCGTGCCCCTGATCGATGCCGAGACGCTGCAGGACCCTGCGCTTCTCGTCGCCCGCGGCGTCGAGGCGAACGTGCGCCGCGCCGTCGAGGAGATCCCCCGCGCCTCCGAACTCATCGGGGGGGAGATCCGCGCCGGCCGGGTAGCGGTCGTCGGCGGCGTCTTCGATCTCGACAGCGGCGAGATGCAGTTCCTCGACGCCTGAAGACGGCGCGTACCGGCCTTCCACGTCCGAACGTCGCGCGATCGCGGCTATGCATCCGCGGTTGGCTCCCGGGAAGGGGGAGGTATGTCCGCACCCGACGGCGATGGGGCTCGGGGCCCGCGTCGTGACCTGCCGGTCCTCCTGCTGCTCGCGCTCGTCTGCGCCGCTGCGACGGCGCTGCACGGGCTGGTCACTCATCGGCAGATGCGGGCGCGGCTCGAGGGTCTCGTGCAGGACTTCGGCGAGGGGGTCGTCGAGACCACGGCCGCGAGCCTCCGGGCGACCTTCGCCGTGCTCGACGAGCTCGAGGCCGAGCTCGCCACGGGACTCCGCGCCAAGGGCACCGTCCTCGCGGAGGGGCGCGAGGACCCGGCCGATCTCGAACGGTTCGCCGTCGCCGCCGGGCTCCGTCACGTCCTCCTGTTCGAGGACGACGGGACGCTGATCGCCGCCGGGCGGGATTTTCCCGCCCCCGGCGCCACGGAGACGGCCGACCGGGTCGAGATCGGGCTCGTCGCGGCGGCCCGCGCGCTCGCCGCGGACGCGCGGGAAGCTCCCGTCCTCCGGGAATGGACGGCCTCGGAGGCCGGGATGCGCCGGGCGCTCGCCCTGGCCGCGCCCCTGGCCACCGGCACGACGGCGGTCCTCGTGCAGGACGGCGAGGCCTTCGCCCGTGTGCGGCGGGCCGCGGGCGCGGACGCGATGGCCCGGCGGCTCGAGGAAGAGACGAAGGTCGCCTACGTGCGGTTCGACGCCCCCGGCCCCCAGATCGTCTCGGACCGGGTGGCACCCTTCGATCGCGTCGTGGAGCTGCCCCGCGGGAGGACCGGCCGGCTCCTCGTGGGCATCGACCGGACGCCCGCGATCGAGGCGCTCTCGATCCAGGCACGCGCGGCGTTCCTGCACGGTGCGCTGCTCGTCTTCGTCGTGGCGGCCGGCGCGTGGGTCGTCCTCAGGCTCCGGCGGACGCGCGACGCGCTCGCGGAGCGGGTGCGGAGGGACGAGCGGCTCGCGGGGCTCGGCCGGCTCGCGGCCGCGATCGCGCACGAGGTACGCAACCCGCTCAACGCGATCGGGCTCGCGGTGCAACGGATCCAGCGCGAGCCCGGCGCCCCGGCGGAGGTGAACCGGCTCGCGGGCGTCGTGCTCGACGAGTCCGCGCGCCTCAACCGGACCGTCGAGAGCGTGCTCAGCTACGCGCGGCCCGCCCCGCCCCGGCTGGGTCGCGTGAGCGCCGAGCGCCTCCTCGCGGCGGTCGAGGCGCTCGCGCGTCCGGAAGCCGAGGCGAAGGGCGTGCCCCTCGACGTGCGTGCGCCCGCGGCGCTCGAGCTCGTCTGCGACGCGGACCTGCTCAAGGGCGCCGTGTGGAACCTCGTGCGGAACGCGGTCGAGAGCTCGCCCAAGGGCGGCCGCGTGACGGTCGTCGCGGCGGCGCGCGGCCACCGGGCCGAGATCGAGGTCACCGACGCGGGCAGCGGCGTCCCCGCGGACCGGCGCGCCCAGCTCTTCGAGCCGTTCCGGACGGACCGGCCGCGGGGCGTCGGGCTCGGCCTCCCGCTCGCGCTCGCGGCAGCGCAGGCGCACGGGGGAACGATCGAGGTGGACGAGCCCGCGGGCGGAGGCGCGTCCTTCCGCATCGTCCTGCCCGCGGGCGGGGAGGTCTCATGAGACTGCTTGTCGTCGAGGACGAGGCCACGCAGCGACGGATGCTCGTCGAGTACCTCGCCCAGTGCGGCCACGAGGTGGCAGAGGCGTCCGCCGCCGAGGAGGCGCTCGCCGAGATCGAGCGGACCGCGCCCGATCTCGTGCTCACCGACGTGCGGCTCCCCGGGACGGACGGCGTGGAGCTGATCCGCCGCGCGCGCCGCCGCGGCGCCGACGCCGAGTTCCTCGTCGTAACCGCGTTCGGGACGATCGAGAACGCGGTGGAGGCGATGCGGGCGGGGGCGCACGACTACCTGACGAAGCCGATCGACCTCCATGATCTCGACCGCGCGATCGCGGAGCTCGGGACGAAGGACGTGCCCGCCCCGCCGCCCGCGCCGGACGACTCGTTCCCGGTTCTCGGCCAGGCCATGACCGCGCTCGTCGCGCTCGCGGACCGCGTCGCGCGCACGAACGCCACCGTGCTCGTCACCGGCGAGACCGGCACCGGCAAGGAACTTGTCGCCGATCGCGTCCACGCACACAGCCGGAGGGCGAAGGGGCCGTTCGTGAAGCTCAACTGCGCGGCGCTCGCGGAGAGCCTCCTCGAGGCCGAGCTGTTCGGCCACGAGAAGGGGGCGTTCACCGGCGCCGACCGGCAGCGGCCGGGCCTCTTCGAGGCGGCGCGCGGCGGCACGGTCTTCCTCGACGAGATCGGGGACATGCCC
>Ga0187894_10001923_pt1 | contig 25727 bp, 24 predicted proteins | sample GBC1701081metaG_FD_136650 | JGI IMG/M metagenome (GOLD analysis project Ga0187894, IMG submission 136650) | White microbial mat communities from a lava cave in the Kipuka Kanohina Cave System on the Island of Hawaii, USA - GBC170108-1 metaG ... | reverse complement strand
GAGCTGCGCGACCTCTTTGGCCGATCCTAACCGATCTAGGCGCGCCATCAAGGAATCGTGCAGCGTCGTAGGAATGGACAACGATTGTAGGGGCGACCGGCCGGTTGCCTCTACGGATTCCACCACACTCTTGGTCAGCTCCTCGACAAACAGCGGCACGCCATCGGTCTTGGCAATAACCTGTTGCACCAGCTCCGCAGACAACCCCTTGCCGCCCGTGACCTGTGCCACCATTTCGCCCACCTGCGTACGATCTAAGCGGCCGAGTGTCATCTGGCTGAGGTACGAGCGGGTACCCCAAGGGGGCGTAAACTCCGGGCGAAAGGTTAGCAGCACCAACAACCGCGCTGTCGGCACTTGCTCCAGAAAGAGCGCAAGTAACTCTAGTGTTGAGGGATCAACCCAATGGAGATCTTCCCAGGCACTGTAGACTGCGCCCTGCTCAGCCTCGGCCACCAACCAACTGATTAAGGCTTCTTGCGTCTTCTGCTTCTGCCGCTCAGGCGTCAGATTCAGTGATGGATAGCCTTTAGGGTGAGGTAATGCCAGCAACGCTGCCAACAGAGGAACCGCTTCGGGAAGAAGCGATCGTCCAGTTGCCCCTCCGGTCAATTTGCGCAGCTTCTCTGCTGGTACATCCTCACGTTGAAAGTGCAGCTCTCGTTGCAAATAGTCGAGTATCGGATACAGGGCGCTGTTCTGATGATAGGGCGAACAGCGCAACTCAATCCGGGTCGCACCGTCTTTTACAACTTGGTCTTTTAGCTCTTGCACTAAGCGGGACTTGCCAATACCTGCCTCACCACTGAGCAGCACCACCTGCCCTTCCCCGGCTTTTGCTCGTTCCCAGTGTCGCCGTAGTAACCCAAGTTCCTCTTCTCTGCCCACCAACGGAGTGAGGCCAGTCCGTACCGCTGCCTCAAAACGACTCTGCACCCCACTTTCATTCACAACGCGGTAGAGTGAGAGCGGCGTCGAGATGCCCTTCAAGGTACGGGGACCAAGATCTTGGCACTCGAACAACCCCTGTACTAATCGATAGGTGGCCGTGCTGATCGCTACAGTATTGGGTGCGGCTTCCCCCTGTACCCGTGCCGCGATATTGGGCGTCTCCCCTAAGGCGAGCATTTCCCGCTTCTCGCTATCCCCGATCTCGCCCACGACGACCGGGCCGGTGTGAATACCAATGCGGACCTGAAGAGGTTGAGGTAACCGCACCTGCCGTGGCAGGGGCAAGGTCAGCATGGCTCCAACAATCCCCAGGCTGGTGTGGACCGCTCGCCGAGCATCATCTTCATGGGCGGTCGGATAGCCGAAGTAGACGAGTAACCCATCCCCCAGATACTGCGCGGTATGTCCTTCATAGCGGCCAATGACCTCGGCACTGGCTTGTTGATAGCTGCGCACGACTGCATGGTACTCTTCGGGGTCGAGTTGTTCGGAGAGCGCGGTCGAGCCCACCAAGTCACAGAACATGACGGTGAGCTGACGGCGTTCGGCCTCTGCACGTGGAGCGTGATGCGTGGAGCGTGATGCGATAGGTGATTCAGCAGTCTCTACCTTCCCGCGCTCTACGCTCTTCGCTCCACGCTCTTCGTCCTTTCCCGCCCACACCAGCACGGCGCCGTCTTCATCTCTGGCCAGTTGTTTGGCCTTGATGAGTTCGTCCTTGAGGTCCTCAAGGTAGTCGTCGTCGAGACCGAACCGTCGTTTCAGCGCCCGGTACGAGGCCCGTCCTTCGCGCTCCAGTACCTCTCGCACTTGCGCCAGGACTTCCTCAAAGGTCATTGACTGTTTTCTCCTTCACCGAACAACGTGAACAGTGCTTTTTGTCTTTCTACCCCGCCGTGCCTCCCACAGCAAGCGAACGTAAGTCCTCCTCCTTCACTGTCCGCCTACGCGGCCAAAGACATTCTTAATCCGAATGCCTTTCTTAACCAGCTTTTCGCTGGCAAGCCACTGTGATATATGCGCAATGATCTTCAGTATCTTATCTTGCTCGCCCTGAGGGTGTGAATCTGCTGGTTCGGTAGAAAGGAGACGTTTATGCCGCGCTTCATCATCGAGCGGAATTTTGCCGAGCAGCTCAATCCCACGCGTGACGGTACGGCCGCGATCATTCAGGTTAATGCGGACGTGGGCGTGCAGTGGCTGTTTTCCTTTCTCAGTGCCGACAAAAAGAAGACTTACTGTCTGTACGAAGCGCCCAGCGCCGAGGCGATCCGCGAGGCGGCGCGCCGGTTAAACATCCCAGCAGATGTGATTATCGAGGTGGATAGCGAGCTGCGACCGGAGCAGTTTGCGTAAGGAGCATGAGTCCCGGTTTCCCTCCGCCCGCAATGACCCGCTTTCCTAACTTCTTAACATCCTCTGGGTATGAGCCAATGGGGTCATGCCCAGGCTGTCTCGACGTCACCCTTGCGCAATTGATGGGCAATCACGATCTGCTGCACTTCACTTGAGCCGTCATAGACACGGGCAACGCGCAGGTCGCGCCAGATCCGTTCAATCATATATTCGGCACGGATGTAGCCGTTGCCACCGAAAATTTGCAATGCTTCATCCGCGGTCTGCCAAGCGCTCTCTGCCGCCATAAACTTTGCGGTCGAAGACTCGCGGAGAGCTGGTAATCCTTGATCGAGCATCCAGGCTGAGCGATACACGACCAGGCGTGAGGCTTCCGTGCGCGCGCTCATTTGCGCCAGACGAAAGGCAATCGCCTGATGGTCAGCCAACGGTTGCCCAAAGGTTCGTCGCTCTCCAGCATACTCCAGCGCTAATTCCAGGGCTTTCTGTGCTGCGCCCACGCAGCGTGCAGCAAGCGTCGTGCGGCCTTCAGCCAAGCAGCGTTTGGCGTAGTCGAAGCCTTTGCCTTCCTCACCCACGAGCGCTTCGGCAGGGACGCGGCAGTCTTCCAAGACTACTTCGGAAATAGCCCCGCCGGTGTGACCAAGGGTGTCGAAGACTTGACCGATAGAAAGGCCGGGAGAATCTGCGTCAACTAAGAATGCAGTAATTCCCGTATCCGTCCGCGCGAAGAGAAAAAAGTGGTGAGCTTTAGGGGCGTTGGTAATGAAAACCTTGCGTCCGTTGATGACGTACTGATCCCCTTTGCGCTCTGCCTTACTGGTAAGTGCTCCGGCATCAGATCCCGCCCCGGGCTCGGTCAGGGCAAACGAACCAATCCACTCACCAGTCGCCATTTTCGGCAGGTAGCGCTGTCTTTGGGCTTGGTTAGCGAAACGGACAATCCCAACACAACCGATGCCAGTATGGACGCTGAGAAAGCTAGCGAGTCCCCACGGTCCTCGGCCCATCATCTCGTGGACCAGCGCTTTTTGCACCACCGAGAGTCCTAAACCGCCATATTCAGCGGGGATACTCAGACCAAACAATCCCAGCTCGCGCATACCGTCGATGAGACTCTGCGGCAGTTCGCCCGTCTGCTCGATCTGTTTCCAGACGGCATTAGCCTTTTCCTCGACGAAGCTCCGCACGGAGTCTTTCAATAAGTGGTCTTCTTGAGAGATGCGAAAGTCCATCGGCTTCTCCTAAAAATTCCTAGCGCAGAGACCTCATTCATTATCAATCTTCACGCCGTTCGACGTCGGCTTCGTCAAGGTGAAGTTTGACCAAATCGGTCCAGGGGCGAAGCGTTGTCGTGGTCACGATTCTTCCTCCTCCGAGGGGGGTTCTTTCCACTCAAAGGGGATCTCCTTCCACTCAGGGGAATCTGTGTTAAGTGGTGGTTGTCGCACTCTGACTCGTGTAGGCTCGACGATGACAATACAGCCTCTGAAGGGTGCCAAATCGTTCTCTCGTAGAAAGTCTTCGACAAAGCGGTTGACTGTTTGCGGTCCGAAGCTTCTGGGGCGAAACAGGATAACTCCAGGATGATTCCCGGGCGCATATTTCCGCATGTCAGCAAATTCCCAATCAAGGGTCAAAAGCATGCGCCCTTCATTCTTGGCTGCGGCGCCAACGACGGGATCAGGCTGTGATAAGAGCCCTTCTTCCGCGGCAGTCGTGACGTCATGCTGAAGCGCCAACATGGTTGGCTTCAAATGACGCGAGAGATTTTCATCGAGTTTCAGCTTCATGATCCCGCGGCAATCTTCCACACATTCTCCCGCGAGAGTTCCGCCGCGTAGGCCAACGCTGCGTGAATGTCGTCGAGAGTCAGTTGCGAGTAATGGTCGATGATCTGGTCAGGGGTCAGACCTTCCGCCAAGGCGTCGAGAATAATGGCAATGTAGATCCGAGTGCCACGGATGCACGGCTTGCCCGCACAAATCTTCGGGTCTACGCTCACTCGATTCAGTAATTCTTCGTAGGTCATAGTGCTGCTCCTGAGTTATTGAAGTTCGCATAAAGAATGGAACGGTTCAAACTCTGGAAAACTGCGCAAAATCGGATTTTCTAAGCCCTCCATAGCGTTCCTTTCTTTTGACGAAACTCAATAACTCCACAGATCCGGTTCGTACGCGATTTGGTCAAGCGTAGCGAGGGTAATCTCTTCGCCCAATTTTTTCCCTTCCAAGAGACTCGTCAAGAATTGAATCTCACTGGGCAAGTCTGCTTGCGGTTCAAGCTCGTCTGTCGGCAGCAAGATGAACAGGTTGCCGAATCCTCCTTCGCCCCAGTGTGTCACTTGGTTCGGTCTGAACCAGACTCGGCAGCCCTTTTCGAGATACGCCTGCGCAACACGCCGGAGGAACCTAAGATAGGTTTCGACCAGCGCTCTTTCCTGCTCGTCCAGCGTTACGCACACTTCTTTCCAGTCTCCTTCCAGACGCTGAAGTATTTGTATGACCGTCTCATGAGCAACCATTATTCACTCCGCAGCTCAAACAACGGTGTAGCGGACGACTCGATTAACGCCCGCCAGTTTGCCTAGCAGTTTCCCTAGCGCAACTTGCTCGGCTGTTGTTGTGACGAGCGTCTTCGCGTCGTCTTCAGATTTTCCTTCCTCCGCTTTGGATTGTTGGACCTATTGAGTCAGGAGACTTTTACATCTTCGTTACCAAGATCGCTTCCGATTCGAGCGCCAGGCATCCTCCCGTCTATCGTCCTCTTCCATGAGGAAAACTGGTTCGAGCATCTTGCGCGAGATGCCCTCAAGAAAACGCGAGGGCTTGCTGAGAACCATTCCAGTGGCCCGGTCAAAAATATTAATCGGATAGGAGATAAAAAGGTTTTCCTTGGCCCGGGTCGCCGCGACGTACATCAGACGGCGCTCTTCTTCGATCTCGTCGTCGTTTTTGTTGTACAGTGAGGGAAAGCGACCCTCTACCGCCCAGATGATAAAGACGGAGTGCCACTCAAGCCCTTTGGCAGAGTGAATCGTGGAAAGGGTTAGCAATCCTTCCTCTTCGTGTTCCGTGGCGAGGACGTCACCTACACTACTGTTTGGTGGTTCCAAGGCCATATCTGCCAACAGACGCTCCAGGCTGGTATAACGTTCTGTGATAACTGTAAAGTGTTCGAGATCTTTCTGTCGTTTGGGGAAATCGTCACGATGGTTGCGCTTGAGAATCGGTAGATAATAGCGCACGACCGCATCCACCTGTTCAGCTGGTTTCAATTCTGGCGCACTTACTTCAGTCAGTAACGTCGCCAATTTTTGCAATTCTTCGCCCATCACGCCTTTGGCCGGGTATTCCGCCAAACGTTGTGCTTGATTTGGGCCACCTAAGGCGTATGCCAGAATTTTTTCACTACTCTTGGGCCCAATCCCTTCAAGCAAGAGAATGACGCGGTGCCAAGAGACAGCATCTTGTGGATTGGCAATAACGCGCAGGTGAGCGAGCACATCTTTGACATGAGTGGTTTCGATAAATTTAAACCCCCCACGTTTGATAAAGCGGAGGTTCCGGCGACTCAGCTCTAGCTCTAAGTCAAAAGAGTGGAAACTCGAACGGAATAACACCGCCATTTCTTCCAGCGGTACGCCCTGTTCACGCAGCTCAAGAATTTTTTGCGCGACAAAACGCGACTGATACCGCTCACTCTCGGCCTCAACGAGGATAGGTCTCACGCCTTTCTCTCGACGGGTAAAGAGGTTCTTGGTGTACTGTTCCTTAGCCTGAACGATGATGTGATTCGATAAATCGAGAATCGGCTGCGTACTGCGGTAATTCTCTTCGAGCTTGATCACTCTGGTGCCAGGAAACAATTGGGGAAATTCGAGGATATTACGCACGGTGGCGCCACGAAAGCTGTAGATCGACTGGGCATCGTCCCCGACCGCCATGACATTGTCGTGCGTATGGGCGAGCAGCCGGACGATCTCAGCTTGCAGGCGGTTGGTGTCTTGATACTCATCGACCATAATGTAGCGCAGGGTGCGAGAGATCCGTTCGGCCACCTCAGGATGCGAGCGCAGTAAATCTCGCAGCCTGGTCAGGAGATCGTCATAATCGAGCAGGCTGCGTTCTTGCTTGTAGCGACGATAGTAGTCGTCGATCCGCGTAAGCTCATCGAGTTCAGAGAAGAGATGGGGGAATTGATCGTCCAGCACTTCGGCAATGCTGCACGTCTTGTTGGCAGCCAGGCTGACAATCTCAATAATGGTTTGCTTTTTGGGAAAGCGACGATCTTTCTTGTCCAGTCCTAAACGCGCACGGATCAGATTGATGACATCTTCCGAGTCGCCGCGATCAAGAATGGTAAACGCATTGACAATGCCGAGGAGCGAGGCGTACCGCCGCAGTACGGTATTAGCAAACGAATGAAAAGTGCCGCCAGTCACCTTATCACACTGCCCGCCGAGGAGGACGCTGGCGCGCTGCAGCATCTCTTCCGCCGCTCTGCGGGTGAAGGTGAGCAGTAAAATCGACGCAGGATCGATTCCTTCCTCAACCATGCGAGCGACGCGATAGACTAGGGTACGGGTTTTGCCACTGCCGGCGCCGGCAAGGACTAACAACGGCCCGGTGTGAGTAATCGCCGCTTCGTACTGAGCCGGGTTCAGCTCTTGCTGGTAGTCAATGCGAAAACGCCGTGGCTGAGGCGGTTCCGTTTCTCGACGCAAAGTATACTTCATGGGATAGTTGTCTTCGCTCACCACCACGCTCCCTCGTGCTCTGAAGATGAGGTCACCATAACGCAAAAGCGTTCAACAGTCAGCCGTCAGTGATGGGTTCCACCAAGGACTGAGTGATGAGGACTAAGAGCGAAGGAAAAGGGAAACTCAGTATCCTGCTTTTTGCTCAGTCCTTGGCCTTCGTACCTCAGCACTTTAAAAAGCTTATAGCTGACCACTGATGGCTTCTCTGCTATGAATAGAGGTAATGAGCGGAAAGACTGAACAGATCAACCTCTACGGTGTCAAATGCCCGCTCAATTGGGCGAAAGCAAAAGTACGACTGGAAGACCTCGAACGGGGTGACGTCCTGGAAGTGTTAATCGATGATCCTAGAGGACGGCGGGATATTCCTCGTGCGGCTGAGGCCGAGGGATATGCCATTTTGCATATCGATGAAATAGTTGGCGGCTGGCAGATTGCTATTGAAAAATAAGATTCGATCGCCTCATTAGTAGGGTCATCCGCCGGCAGGCTCAGGGTGACCGGAACCGTTCGTGCTGAGCTTGTCGAAGCATGAACATAATTTCTGAGGATGCTTATGTCTGTGCGCAGCGAAAAAGACGGACCGGTAACGACTGTCATTATGAATCGCCCGGAAGTACGGAACGCCGTGGACCATACTACGGCTTTGGAGTTGCAAGAGGCGTTTCGGGCATTTGATGCCGACACTGAAGCGTTAGTCGGTGTGTTCTGCGGCGATAACGGCACGTTCTGCGCCGGCTATGATCTGAAAAGCGTCGCGAAAGGGACGATTGCTGGCAGCTATCAACCGGAAGGAGATGGCCCGCTGGGAGTGAGCCGTATGCTCCTCAGCAAGCCGGTGATTGCCGCGGTTGATGGCTATGCGGTTGCCGGTGGACTTGAGCTCGCGCTTTGGTGTGACCTGCGCGTGATGGAAGAAGATGCCCAGGTAGGAGTGTTCTGCCGTCGTTGGGGAGTTCCGCTGGTGGACGGTGGGACTGTGCGCCTGCCGCGCTTGATTGGCATGGGACACGCGCTTGATCTGATTCTCACTGGTCGTGCGGTAGGAGCCCAAGAGGCGCTGACAATGGGGTTATGTAATCGTATCGTACCCAAAGGAAAGGCACGCGAGGAGGCGCAGAAGCTGGCGCACGAGATTGCCCGGTTCCCGCAAATCTGTTTACGCGCTGATCGCATGTCGGCGTATAAGCAGTGGGACCTCGACCTTGTCGAGGCGCTCAAGAATGAAGGGCGCGAGGGATTAAAACCGCTCCGTGCAGAAGCCAAAGCCGGTGCAGCCCGCTTCGCCGCTGGTGCCGGCCGTGGTGGGTCATTCGAGAACATCTAGCTAGACAGCGGTTGCTCTCTAATCAAAGACCCGTTCCCCGGTGGCAAATAACCACCACACAATCGTGCCGAATACATAAATGCCGGCGGAGATCAGGAACACTAAACTCCATGAGCCGGTGGCGTCGAGAATCATGCCCGTAAGGGTGACGCCGATGATACCGGGCAGCGTTCCGGCGGTATTGGAAAAACCGAGCAGGATGCCAGCGTAGCGTGGACCAATGTCGAGGTGATTGACGCCGAATCCGGACAAGGCAAACGCGCCAAGCCCCAACGCACAGCACATATACAAAATCGCCCAACCGATCGTGTGAACGCCGCTGATCAGCGTGAGAAATGTGGCGGCTCCCAAAAAGCCGATACTCTGCATCAGCTTACGGACAAAGGTTAATGAGAATCCCGCTTTGAGGAGTCTGTCGGCAATCCAACCCGCGACATTGCTCATGCAGAACATGACCAGCCAGGGGAGCACGGTGTATAGACCAACCTTCGACAGTTCAGCGTGGAGCACTTGATTGAAGTAGGTTGGGAGCCAAGTAAGGATCACATAAAATCCCCAGTTCGAGCAAAAGTGATTGATGATGATTGCCCACACCGGCGCTTTAGAGAGCAGGAAGCCCCAAGGAATTTTCTCGTTCTTTTGTGGATGGGGAGTATTAGCGCGAATAGCTTGCACCTCAGCCTGGCCGATAGTGGAATGAGTTTCCGGTGAGTTAGAGGTGAGAAAATACCAGAAAACGTACCACAGGAATCCCAGCGCTCCGAAGCAGTAAAACACGGCGGGCCAGCCCCAGGTGGTAACAATCAGTGGCGTAAAGAAAAGCGCGGCCACTGTTCCCAAAGGAATGCCGCTGGCATTGAGGGCAATCGACCGGGCGCGTTCTTGTTTGGGAATCCAGTGAGCAAACAGATTGTAAATCGCTGGAAAAGCGACTCCTTCTCCCAACCCCATACCAACGCGAGCGATAAATAAGAGGGCAAAAGAGACAAACGCCGCCGGCGGGGTGAGCAGTGTAAATACCGACCACCACAGCACGCCGAATCCCAGCACGACCTTGCCGCCGTAGCGGTCGGCTAACCATCCGCCCAGAACCTGGGTGGCAAGATAGCCATAAAAAAATGAGGACAGGACGATCCCCTTCATGGTCTGGTCCCAGCCGAACTCCTGCGCCATGGGGATAATCGCCACGGACATGTTGACCCGGTCGATGTAGCAGATGAACGTACTGAAAAAGCACAGACCGACGAGCGTGAACCGCCTTGGCCAGTACTGACTCAGTGGTACGGCGGCAAGAGGTGCGGTGGGAGTGAAATCGGTCGGTTCTTGATGTGCTGAGCGCAAAGCCATGAGCACCCTCCTTTTATACTGCTCCCCATGCAGCCTTCTCCTTAAGCAGGAGTCGAGGGTAAAGGTCAACGGGGAGGGCTGACTTCTCTGGCAAGAGCGGTGTTGCGCTGCAAAATCGACAGTGAAAAGCTACGCTATGCTGGTCGTCGCAGAGCAATCCCGTTAGCTGAGGCAGCTTTAGTGGCAGCGTCAAGTTGCAGGCCAAACCCATCTGCCAGCCGTGTCAAGTAATTGAAAATGCCAACGACATGGGCGACTTCGAGGCAGGCTTGGTCATCGAACCCGAGGTCACGCAATGGTTGCCAGTCTTCTTCGACCATGCGCGTTGGTGTGGCACTGAGTTTCTCCGCCACCGTACAGAGGGCGTGCTCACGCGACGAGAGTCCCGCTACCTCCCGCCAGCGGCGTTGTTTGATCGCTTCGACCAGCGCTGGATCTCCATGTTCGACACGCAGAAACTCTGCGTGCGATTGCGTTCAATAATGACAGTCTTGGGCGGCTGCCGCGACCGCCGCAATCATTTCGCGCTCTGGTCGAGAAAGGTAGCTCGCTGGCGTCCACATAATCTCTGCGAACAACTTGAGAAAGGCCGGACCAATCCGTGGGTGAGTGCGCAGCAGCCGCCCCATCGCCGGCAAGAACCCAAAGTCGTACGGATAGGTGAAACTGTGTGGCAACCGGGCTCGCTCGGTCTCCTCGCTAGGAATTGCGACCCACGCCTCTCGATTCGCACTCTGAGCTGTATGGTCTGATGGCATCGGGAAACTCCTTTAAGCGCAGCATATGTTGGCTTCCCGAGGCGTGTAAAGAGGGACTAGACAAAAGGCCTAATCTGCCTCGCCGCTACTAACCTTGCGGAAAGAACCATCATCGAGCTTAAAGTAGATCGCAACCCGTTCCTCAGGAGCCAGCGCTGGCAAACTCAGTTCGTTTGGTTGGGCTTCATAATAGAGGCGTTCAGCCTGTTCGCAAAGCCTGAGAAGCGTATCAAGCTTGCTCTGATACGCTCTTGCCGTCCCGCCGAGTTGGCGTAGGCGAAAAAGCTCGTCATCCTCGTGGCGAATCTGTTGCCACAATTCGGGCGCGTGCTCGGCGAGCCAGGCATCAATGACTGAGAAGTGCTCAAAGAGAGGGAGGATTGCTACGTCATAGCGTTGCCGTAAGGTATCAGCGGAAACCGATAGGCGTTGTCTAGTTTCCCCTATAGGTTGTTTGCCCTGTTTTTGCAGGGTATTTGCCTTCATGCCCTCTATTCTATGAACAATTGACGGCGAGAAACAAGATAGGAAAGCGAAAAAAAAGCGAATAAAAAGGGGTCTAGGGCCTGGGGATTATCGGTAGAAAAAAGCTTCCTCAAATGAGACTGGCACAAGCAGCGGCGACAACATATAGTAAAGCCCGCGCCGGAGAAAGGGCTTTTCAACTCTGTCGCTCTCGAGTACGTACGAAAGGAATTCACCTTCTCACGAACGTCGTCCCCTGCCGCTTGTTGAAAGGAACAATAACGGGGGCAGACTCTGTACAAAGGCGGCGCGACCACTCATAGGGGTTCGTGAATCGAGGAAATACGAGAAAAACTATGCGCTTATTGTTGGGGTTGTTGATGGTTGTTGGGCTCGGCACTTTTAACGTTGTTGAAGGGGGGGAACCGTTGAGCAGTGAGGTTGAGGCGGCACTTAAAACTGAGAGTTACATTTATATTGCGACCCGGCGCTTGAACGGCGAGTGGAGCACTCCGGCACCGGTGTGGTTCATGTATGACGGAGAGGCCATCTATTTCACGACCTCGCCGAGCAGTCACAAAGCTCACCGCATTCACCGCGGGAGCCCGGTGCGTATCTGGGTAGGGAAAAAAGATGGCCCGTCTTTCGAGGGAGAGGCGCGCTTCATCAAGGATCGAGCAGTGGTCGAGCGTATGTCCGCCGCTTACCGTCAGAAATACTGGATTGCCTGGCTCGGTTTCTTTCGTCCCCGTCCCGCGCGAGTGTCTTCTGGTAAGACGCTGATTGTAAAAGTGACGCCAGTCGTCTCTAAGCCTTGAGCGAGTAGTTACGTCAGTGCCGCTTCGACAAAGGTCAGCCGGTCGTTACCCCAGAACATCTCTTCTCCGACAAAAAAAGTCGGTGCGCCAAAAACGCCCCGCCGCACTGCTTCTTCGGTGTTGGCCCGCAATTGTCCCTTCACCTCTGGCGCTTCAATCCGTGTGAAGATGAGAGCGGCATCCAGGCCGGCGTTCCGTAATACCGAACGCATCACTTCTTGGTCCCCAAGATTGACCTCCTCCGTCCAGAAAGCCCGATAGATAGCCTGGTGATACGCGGGAAAACTCCCCTCCTGCTGAGCGGCGACCGCGCCTCGCATCAGCCGGATAGTATTGATGGGGAAAAATGGGTTCGCGACAAATGGGACCCCATAGTGTTTCGCCCAGCGTTGCAATTCTACGCCCATATAACGGCCTTTGGCTGGAACTGCCATGGGTGAGGCGTTTCCCGTTTCTTTCAAAACGGCCCCTAAGAGCATCGGCCGGTAGAGAATCGCCGCCCTGGTACGCTCTGCTAACGCTGGAAGCTGAGTGTCAGCCAAATAACTGAAGGGACTACCGTAGTCGAAAAAGAACTCGACGTTCTTCGACATAGAAAGCTCCTGTTAGAGAGAGGACCAACCCTCTTACTGGCAAGCAAAATACCAAGCCTCGGCTCGCCCGAAAGTGAACCGAAGAAACGTTAAAACGCAAACGCGGTGAGCAGCCTATTGCGGTAATAATCTTGCTGCTCGCGGGTGGTATTCGTAGCTGGAACGGCGAGGATAACCGTATCAAGTAGTCCTTCTCGCTCTTGTACCTTGGCTCGTACGCGATCGATCGACCCAACTGCGCAGAAGGCGTCGACCATCTCGCGGGGGATCAAGTCGATCGCTTGCCCCCGTTCCGGAGTGCGCTGCAGGGCTCGGACCTGAGCCACGGTTTCACTAAAGCCATGGGCGGCGAAGATATCGTCGTAAATCCCTGCCCAAATACTAAACAACATTGCCCCGGCACCTATCCGATACGCGGCTGTGAGATCGTCGTCGATTACCGTGAAGCACTGACCGAGCACCTCGATATCTGACCGTTTCCGTCCCGCCTTGCTTAAGCCCGTCTGGAGAGCAGGCAGAATATTCTCCCTCACGTGTGGCGGAGAAAACATCGGATTCCCAACCAAGCCATCGCCCAACTCTCCTGTGAGAGCAGCCATTTTCGGCTTGACTGCCGCAACATAGAGCGGCACCTGCGGACGCGGCTGCGGGGTCGGACGCGAAAAAAAGTTCCGCGCGTGAATCTGATAGAACTGTCCCTGGAATTCTACGTCTCCACCTTGAGGAGCTTTCTCCATAATGAGCCGCAGCACGTGCAAATACTCGCGCATCTGCTGGACTGGCTTACCGGCATCGTGCCCGGCATACCAGTGATTGTTGCGATTCGGATGCGCGACGCCTAAGCCTAAAAGGAAACGCCCGCCACTAAGGAAATCGAGATCAAGTGCGGCGAAGGCCAACATCACCGGGCTCTGGGTAAAGGCCAGGACAACCCCGGTGCCCAGCTTGATCTTCTCCACCGCCGGTGCTACTGCCGCTAGCGGAATCAGCGCCGAATTGACTAATTCCGATTGCCAGAGCGAATCAAAACCAGCCCCTTCGATTTTCCGTGCCCAATCGATCATCACCTCAGGCGGTCCACTGGGAAGGAACATGGCATATTTCATAAAGTTTTCCCCCTCCTCGCTAATCGCAGTCCATCCTTTACGCAGGCGACATAGCGAGCGCACGAACTGAATTCGCCTCCGCCTCGGCGGCACCTACTGGGTCCAGTGGCGCTAAACGCACGCGAACATTCTTGTGATACGGTATCGCGGCAATTGGGTCACAGTCATCACTTGAAGTGATTATGTTAATACGCGGGCCTGCGACCATACGCTTGCCCACGCCGTCTGGAGGATACGCCTGGCCATAACCGTGGGGTAGCGCGACAACTCCGCGTCGCAGCGAGTCGTCTGCCTCGACGCGCGTAACAATGCGCCCGGTAGGAGTCTCGACTGCCATCCAGCCGCCATCGATCGCGCCGAGAGCAACGATGTCATCCGGGTGGATACGCAGAGCGCCGTCCGGATCGTCTTTACGCCAAGCCGGATTGCGGAAGATTTGGTTGGCATTGTACGAGCGTCGCTGTCCGGCGACGAGCAGGAATGGATAGTCGGGATCGTTCTTTTCCTGCGCTGGATCGAGGGATTTCAACCAGTCGAGCAACTGTGGGACTGCAAGGTGAATCTTGCGATCCTTGTGTTTCACTAGGTTCCAGACTTGTTCATAGGCATGAGTACTAAAGGCGGCCCCCGAATGGCTTATCCGTAGCTGCTCGAAAAGTGCCTCACCGAGCGCAAAGCCTTCTCCTGTGAGGCCGGTGGCTCGAACTGCATCAGGTTGTTCGGCGGCGAGACGGTGGCACGCCAGCCAGAGGAGGGAAGCGGCACCAGAACCGTCGGAGAACGTGCGGCCCAGCGTTTCGTGGAGCACAGCGGGAGCGATCGCCGTAAGCCCACGGCGGCTCCCAAGGAACGCGGTGAAGCGCTGCATGAACTCCGCTCGGTCCGTTGCAGCAAGTGCGCGTAACTCCAATAGGTCAGCCTCAGGAGGAAGGTCGCCCATTGCTCGGAGCAAACGGATATAGATCTCAGGTTCAGGAAGGGTCCCTGGCAGGGGGTCAAAAAGTGGTGCGCGTAAATGGAAGTAGTTGGTCGGGAACTCGAAGGTGAAAAGTGTATACTCCCACTTCTCGTATTGGGAGGCGGCGGGGAGAACGTAGTGCGCCAGCGCCGCGGTTTCCGTCAGCGCGACATCGACCACGACGACAAGTTCGAGCGCGCGAAACGCTTCCTCCATCGCCTTCGTATTGGCGGCGGTATTGAGCGGATTCGAACTGTCGACCCATACGGCGCGGAGACGGTCTGGATGGTCAGTCAGTACCTCGGCAGGAAAGCGATTCGGTGGATAGAGACCCGCGATCTGCTCTTGCCCCATCACTGCCGAACGTTCACCGCGAGAGTTTCCCCATAAGGGTTGTAACCAGGTATGTAAGTTGTTCGTGCCCTTGCGGCCGAAATTTCCAGTCAACAGAAAAAGCAGCTTTTCCAGGTAAGAATTGAGTGTCGAGTGCCGCCCTTGCTGAATGCCGAGCTCGACCCGGACGGTCATAGCTTGGGCCGCGAGGATCAAATCAACCGCTCGCTCCACATCGGCACGTTCGACTCCAGCGTGACGGATCCAGTCATCGACTGGCACGGTAAGTAAAACGTCGCGAACTTGATCAAACCCGATCGTGTGTGAGTGGAGAAATGCGGCGTCTTCACCGTCCCGACGCAGGATCAGGGCAAGAATTGCACTGAGGAGGAAAGCATCGGTGCCAGGGCGGAGTTGCAAATGGAGATCGGCTACTGCGGCCGCTTCAGTGCGGCGGGGATCGATGACGAGCAGGTGGCGGCTCGGATCTTTTTTGATCTCATTGAGATGATTGCGCGCGTTACGGAAGCCATGGGCGAGCCACGGGTTACAGCCAATCACCACGAGTAAGTCACAATGCTCGACGTCTTCGGTCGTATGCGCGTTCTGGGCGCCGAAGAGAAAACCGTTGACCCAGAAATCTCCGGTCTTCTCCTGCGAGAGGGCGCTGTAATAATTGGACGACCCCATCGCCCGCATCAACGAAACGCCATACGCGCCACCCAGATGGTTGCCCTGACCGCCGCCACCATAGAACGCGAACGCCTGGCCGCCGTATTGGCCGCGGATCTTGTTCAACCGTTGCGCGATCTCTGTCAAGGCAGTGTCCCAAGTGATGGCCTCGAAGGTTCCGTCAGCACCACGCCGTAGCGGCGTGGTCAGGCGATCGGTGTGATTCTGGTAGAAGTTCAACCGCTGCGCCTTTTGGCACAGATAACCACCGGTACTCGGGTGTGCTTTATCGCCACGGACGCGTACGATGGTGCGTCCCTCGGTCAGAACCTCGATGCCGCAGTTGACGTAGCAAAGAATGCAAGCAGTGGGGTGCCATTGTTGTTGGCTGTTCATTTGTCGTGCCCTTTTTACCGTTAGGCTCTTGGTTAACTCAGTGTATATGCACTGAGCGAAAGAAAAATTTTCAACTCAGACGGCTGATCGCACGCAAATCTGCAAGCTCAGTATAGAGGCGCTGCAGGCGCTCTTGTCCAAACCCTCTTGCCACCCGGGCCTGGGCTTTCTCCCACAGCGGCAGGGCTTTCGCCAAGACTTGCTGACCACGGGTCGTCAGTGTCACCTGTCGCTCGCGGCGATCTTCTCCCGGTGCAATACGGATCAGTCCCTGTTTTTCAAGAGGGCGGAGATTCCGAGTGAGGGTCGTTCGGTCCATGACTCCCATCTTGGCGAGGCGCGTTACCGTAACCCGCTCAGAGCCCTGGGTTGCCATCAAGAGTGAGAATTGCGTGACCCGCAGTCCGGTCGACCGTAGCATCTCGTCATACAGCTGCGTGATAACCCGTGCAGTCTTGCGAACGTTAAAACACGCGCAGGCCTGTCCTATCCTTGTAGCACTTCTAGTGATCTCCGCTGAAGATACCATGCGTAGCATAATAGGGGGATATACACATATAAGGTACGAGAGTCAATCCAAGTTGCGAGCAGAGAGGGAAATTTATCAGCGCTGTTGCGCAGCAGTGAGATTGGCGACAGGCGGTTCGGAAAGATTCTTGAGGCGGTAGAGAGCAAAGCATAGTTATGATGCTCCGCTCGTCCTTAGGGTGGCTCTCTTATTTCCCGCTGAACTTTGGTGCGCGCTTTTCGAGAAAGGCAGTAATGCCCTCACGGCCATCGGCAGTCTGCGCCAGCGCCGCGATCGATACGGTCTCGTTCTCCATCTGGCTTTCAAGGGTTTCGCCCCAGCCACCATGAAGGAGACGCTTGGCTGCTCCCAACGTCTTAGTCGGACCAGCGGCGAGTTGCGTTGCCAGTGCCTCTGCTTCTGCCAGCAGGTTAGCATCCGGTACGACTTTGGTGACAATTCCCCAGGCGGCCGCTTCTTGGGCTGAGAGGACACGATTGGTGAGAGTCAACTCTAACGCACGTTTGAGACCGACAATGCGCGGCAGGAAATACGTCGATGACCCATCGGGCGTCAACCCCGCACGCGTATACGCCATGGTGAACTTTGCCGATTCTGCTGCCAGGACAAGATCACCCGTGCAAGCAAGACTCATCCCCGCCCCCGCCGCCATTCCATTAATAGCGGTAATAAGCGGCGCGTCCATGCGCGCGAAGCGCGACACGGCCGCGTGCAGATAGGTCGTCACTTCTTTCAGGTGATACGAGAGGTTTTCACCCTGCGCAGCAAAGCTCTTGAGGTCGCCACCCGCGCTGAACATCCGCCCGGTGCTGGTAAGAATAACCGCACGGATAGCCGGATCTTGATCGCATTGCAGCGAGGCGTGCAGAAGATCCTTGGCCATGTCAACGTTCAGCGCATTGGCGGAATCTGGTCGATTAAGGGTAATATGAGCGACATTGCCTCGAACCTCAAATTGAAGAGCGGTGTATGGCATAGCGATTCTCCTGGAGCAAAATTTGATTTCCTGTCATTCTGAGTCGCCCATAGCGCTGGGCGCTAAGCGTGGAGGCAGAAACGGGGGACTCCTGGATTCCGGGTCTCGCGCTGCTCGCCCGGAATGACGGGCGTGTCGTGTTCGTCATTCCCGCGCACGCGGGAATCCAGGGGGTGTGGTACAGAATGGGCATTTTGTTTCTGAGCAGTGGAAAGCGAAAAATCTCTCAGCGAGACCCTGCGCGGCGCGCAGGGTGACAACAAATGAACTTATTTACTTACGTCAATTTTGCAAGGAGCCCTGCAATTGCCTGACCAATTTCTGCCGGGGAATCCTCCTGAATGAAGTGAAGCCCTTTGACCGTCACTTCTTGTTGGTTTGGCCACGTCCGGCAGAAGTCTCGCTGAGGGCCGACCAGGATCATGCCGGGATCAGCGTTCACGAAGAGCTTAGGAGTGGGACTGGTAGCCAACCATTGGGCGTAGCTATCGACGATGGCGACTACATCCGCCGGCTCACCATCGATCGGGATCTGTCGCGGCCACGTCAGCGTCGGCCGTCGGGACTCTCCCGGTTCCAGGTACGGGTGGCGGTAGACCGCCATTTCTTCTTCCGTCATTTTGCGAATCACGCTGGCGGGCAAAATGCGTTCGACGAAGACATTCTTTTGTAACACGACTTCCTCGCCCGCAGGGGAGCGCATGACCTTAAAGATATTCTGCGCCGCTTCCGGCCAATGAGTCCAGGGTAATGGTTGTACAATCGCTTCCATATAGGCCAGCGCCTTCACCCGCTCTGGATGCCGCTGCCCCCAGTAAAACCCCAGCGCCGAGCCCCAATCGTGCACGACCAGAGTGACGTTCTTGGTCAAGCCGAGCGCCGCGAACCACGCATCAAGATAGCGGGAATGGTCGACAAAGCGGTAGGAGCCGTTGGTTGCCTTGCCCGAGCTGCCCATCCCAATTAAGTCAGGGGCGAGACAGCGGCCGAGTTTTTCGACATGCGGAATCACGTTGCGCCAAAGATAGGAGGAGGTCGGGTTGCCGTGGAGAAAGACAACCGGGTCGCCAGTGCCAGCAGTATCAACATACGCCATCTCGGAATCGAGCACGGAGACGCGGTGGCGCGGATAAGGATCGTGAGCGGAAATAGGTTGACTCATATGCTCCCTCTATTTCTTTGCCGTCGTAATATCCGCCATCAGGGGAAACGCCTCACGCTGAGTTGATTGGACCAGCATAGTCGTCACCCCACACTCCGCCCAGACTTTATAGCGTTGGCGAATACGCGCTTCGGGACCACACAGTGACATCTCGTCGCAGAGTTCATCTGGTACCGCCGCAATCGCTTCTTGCTTACGCCCTGCTAGATAGAGGTCCTGGATGCGTGCGGCAATCTCGCCGTAGCCATAACGGGAGACCATCTCATTATGGAAGTTCTTGTTCTTAGCGCCCATACCACCGACGTACAGGGCAAGGGTGGGTTTCATCTGGGCCAAACAGGCACGCACGTCATCACCAATAATGACCGTACAACCAGCGGCGATGTCAAAATCCTTCCACGATTTGCCGTTACCGGCGCGTTTGAAGCCTTCTTCAATTGAAGGGCGGAACATCTCCATACGTTGTGGCGAAAACCAGATCGGCAGCCAGCCATCGGCTAATTCAGCGGTCGTGCGAATACTCAATGGTTGCATCGTCGCCAGATACACTGGCAACTGGCGGCCGTGCAGGATCGATTTCAGCGGCTTGCCGAGACCAGTAGCGTCCGGCCCACGATATGGTACCTGGTAGGCTTTCCCGTCCAATTCGACCGGTTCTTGGCGCGCCCAGATCTTGCGGAGAATCTGCACGTACTCGCGCAGCCGTGCAACCGGTTTGTCGTACGGCTGACCATGCCAGCCCTCGACCACCTGCGGCCCGGAGAGACCGAGACCGACGAGTACCCGCCCGCCTGAGAGCGCATCGAGCGTCGACATGGTCATCGCGCACAGCGCCGGCGTGCGCCCGGCGAGCTGCATGATGCCGGTACCAAGCTTAATACGGGTGGTTTTAGCGGCAAGATAGGCGAGGGGGGTTACGGCGTCAGAACCGTACGCTTCCGCGGTCCACACCGAGTCATAGCCGAGCCGCTCGGCCTCAAGGACAAAATCGACCGGTAATTCGACTCGCCCACCCGAATAGCCAATGCTAATGCCAAGTTTCATTTACGCCTCCTCGCGAACGCTCCACTATTGTCATGCTGAGCCCCTGCGGATGATTTACGCTGTTTTGAGATACTTATTATAGAAGAGCAACACGCGATGCCACATGTCCTGAGCGGCGATCGCGCGATAGGAAGGTCGGTAGTCGGCAAAGAAAGCGTGTCCAGCGTTAGGATACATGTGCAGCTCGTAAGTCTTCTTATGTTTATCAAGTTCCGCCTTTAACCGTTCGGCATGCGCGGGTGACGGGTTCGGATCTTCTTCACCAAAAAGCCCGAGCAAGGGACAAGCCAGATTTGGCACCATGTCAATGGGTGACACTGGCCGTTGTGGTGTGTGTTCATCCTGGATGATAAATCCACCTGCCGAGTCCACGGCGACATTGAGGTTCTTACTTGTGCAACCAAACATCAACGAGTAACGACCGCCAGAACAGAAGCCGATCGCTCCGACTTTCCCGTTCGAGTCTGGTCGCCCCTTGAGAAACACCGCGCCTCCATCCAGGTCTGCCATCGCCTGCGAATCGGGCACGGAGAACATCACCTTCATCACATCATTAATGTTGGTCGGGTCGGGTGACCCTTCACGGGTATACATATCCGGCGCAAGCGCGACATATCCTTCGGCGGCAAACCGTCGGGCGACATCTTTGATATGGTCGTTCAGACCAAACGCTTCCATAATCACGATCACACCAGGATAGCGGCCGGGTGCAACAGGGCGACTTAAGTACGCGTTAATCTTAGTGCCGTTCTGCCCAGGATACTGCATCATCTCCGATTGGACTTCTGCTGGTCTCATAGTTTCCTCCTTTATGCCACGTTTACGCGTCGTTCAATGTTGCTGCCACTTTGCTATAGTCCTCGAGTCGTGGGAGGAGAAGGGGGGTCGCGACTCCCGCTTGGCGATACTCAGCAATGCGTTCTTTGCATTGCGTTGCCGAGCCAATGATGTAGAAAGCATCGACCATGGCGTCGGTGATGAGCTGCGCGGCAGCTTTCTCGCCGTCGTTCTTGATAATCTCCCGTAACGGTTTGAGTATCGAGGGGTCGAATCCTCCTTTTTCGAGAAGAATCTCTCCGACGTGTGGTTCATCAAGCAAGCGAACGATGCGTTGCTTTAATACCGGGCGAATGCTGTTGGGGTCGTCCGTCAAGCGAATGACCAGCATACAAGCAATATCAATCGCGTTGGGATCGCGGCCTGCGGCTGTGGCGGCAGAGCGGATTTCCTCGACAGCATAGCGTACATAGACAGGGGGGACATAAGCGTTTAGCACGACACCATCGGCGATTTCTCCTACCAGACGTAATCCTTTCGTGCCGATGCCCGCCAGATAAATCGGCAGCTTCGGTTGGAGTGGGGTCGTTGCTAGGCGAACGCTACCGAGCTTGAAGCGTCCATCTTGGACGGTTACACGTTCTCCGGCGAACAACGTGCGAAGGTGGCTGACCGTCTCGATTAGCGCCGAGCGCGAGTTGCCGTAAGCAATACCCATCTTCTCTTGAATGACGGATTTCTCGCTACGTCCGAGCCCGAGCAAGAACCGCCCGCCGCTGATGCGGTCCAGCGTGGCGCTTGCCATCGCCAGTAAGGCCGGATTGCGGGTGTAAGGATTCACTACGCCGACGCCGAGTTTGATGCGCTGTGTCGCTGCTGCGAGGAAGCCGAGCATGGAGAACGTTTCTTCATGGAAGTAACGCTCAGTGACCCAGAGCGAATCGAAGCCGTTATCTTCGGCAACGCGACCGTACCCGCGGAGTTCCGCTCCGTTGTCGATACCGTGATAGAGGACGATGCCAAGCTGTGACATGATAGGTCTGAGGTCTAAAGTAAGGCCCAAAAGATTATCCGATCTCTCCTAACCGTTGCTCTAACAATAAATTGATCAGACTTTCTGTACTGACGCCACGAACCCGTGCCATACGTTGTACTCGGTTAAGCAAATCGCGATCGATACGAACGACATAACGACGGCGAACCTGCTCGGAGATTTCAAATTCCGCGGGTTCGGTTTGGTCCCAATAGTCCGCTAAGCTATGGGTATCCCAAAACTCCCCCATCTCCTCGTAGCTTTTGAACTCAGGAATACGTTTATTTTTTGGCATATTGCCTTTTCTCTTTTGCATCCATATCGCGAGCACTGATAATAAGTGCTTCGCGCGTTAATTTATAGACAAAAAAGATGACGAGGTAACGACCTGCGAGAGTCCGGCCATAAGCAGCGTACAGATTCTCACCAGGAACATGACCCTTCTGCACCTTGCGATACCGGGCATTACCAAATAACAATACCTCTTCCACTTCTTCCAGAGAGACCTGGTGCTTCCACGCCAGTTTATCGACAAAGTGAGGTAACCAGACAATGTCGTCGATCCGCATGACCACTCCTGAAGCTGAATCCGCTCTCACTCTAGATCCAACGTGCGAATCTCCCTACTGACTACCGACTACTTTATCCCGTAACTCCTGCACCGGTCTCGCGGCCAGGAAAGTTTGCTTGATCCCTTGATCCTGTAACCGACTTGCCACTTCTTCGATTGTCTCGATGGCGCTGGCATAAGCTGATCGGGCTTGCTCCGCTGCGCTTTGTCGCTCGTACAGCTCCCCCAGCGCCTGATAAGTCTTCCACAGTTGTGGTGGGTTGCCGACTTCTTTCGCGAGCGTGAGCGCCTTTTGCAGTACAGCTTCCGCCTCTGTCAGTTTCCCTTGCCTGCACAACGCCTGTCCCCGCAGCCGCCACCCTTTGACGATATTCTTACGGCTCTCGGTCGGCTCGGCCAGCTTGAGGCATTCTTCAGCGAACTGCAACGCTTTCTCGGCATCTCTTTTTGTGAGCCACAGCTCGCCCAGGCTATGACAGCAGTGCTGCATGTAGCGCCACTTCATCCACTCTTCGCCCCACTTCCCGCGCTGTTGCGAATCGCGGTAGACTTTTTCGAGGTATCTCTGTGCCTGTTCGATATCACCCAAGAGCAGGTAGTAGTCACCAAGATTAATCTCGGCGTTCCTAATAATCTCTGGATCACCGACCTTGTACGATGCCTCCACTCCCTCCTGGTTATAGCGGATAGCCTGCTCCAGATTATAGAGCTCTCCATATACCCACCCCATGGTATTGAGCATGCGACACTTAAAGAACTTATCACCCACCCGTTCGCTGAGATCTAAAGCCTCCTTCAGCGAAACCAGCGCTGTTTCATATTCCCCGTCGCCACAGCGAGCTAGGCTGCGGGACCACAAGACCCAAAGGAGGAGGTAGTGCAGATCATGAGCCTGTCCGATAGCGACGCCTTGTTCCTGAAGCTGTAAAGCTTGTTCATACTCTCCCCTCATTTCATGGAGGAGTCCAAGAAATTGGAGGGTCAATCCTTCAATGCTTTTATCTTGTGCCTCTTTGCTGATTCTCAGCGAATCCCCCCACGAGCGGGCGGCCTCATCGAGTTTGCCAGTGACCAGGTGCACTGTGCCTATCGCAAAGATACTCGCAGCAAGGATGTTTTTCGCATCGATGGTTAGTGCTAATGCCTTCGCTTGCTCTGCATAGGCGAGGGCCTGCTCGAACTCATGGGCGAAGTAGAAACTGAAGCCGATCTGGCAGAGCGCCTCCGCCTCCTTGGCCCGGTCCCCACTCCGTCGGGCCACTTCTAGCATGCGCTGGTAGGCTTCGACGGCAGGGAGGAACTCACTCAAGAGAAAATGCACCATCCCTCTGCCGGCATGGATAGCCGTTAGAATGGACAGATCGACTTCATCGCCCAACCGTTCACCGGCGGTTAATGCTCGGTTGTAGTGCGCGAGGGCTTCTTGATTAGCAGAGGACTGCTGCAACTTCTGTCCCGCCTTAACCAGGTACCTCAGTGCCTTCTCCCACGCCTCCCCCTGCTCGTAATGATAGGCGAGCTCCTCGTAATGCTCGGTCAACCGATCAGTGTAGAGTTCTTCAATCGCTTGCCCGACCGCTTTGTGGATCTCCTTCCGGCGTTGGATAAGAAGGCTGTTATAGGCCACATCTTGAATCACCGCATGCTTGAAGATGTACGCGGGCTCAGGCAAGAGACCTTGCCGGTAGATGATCTCCAGCGCTTGGAGTTCGGCAAGCAGCCCGTCGAGTTTGCTGGTGAGTCCTGAGATCCGTTCCAGTAGCCGTACCAGGAACTGCCGACCGATGACCGAGGCCAGTTGCACGGTGCGCTTACCGTCCTCCCCCAGACGGTCCAGTCGAGCCATAATAATTCCCTGGATGGTGTCGGGGACGTTCACTTCCGCAATTCCTTTCACCATGCGGTAGCCGCCGTCTTCACGCCGCAAGACACCGAGGTCAAGGAGTGTCTTGGTCACTTCTTCAACGAAGAGTGGCACTCCTTCGGCTTTTTTCATCAACGCCGTTTTGAGTTCCTCGGGAAACTCTTCGGTGCCCAGCATTCGGCCAGCCATTGTCAGGGTCTCGACTTCCGAGAGGCTATGGAGGTTCATCGTCGTGAAAAAGCTGCGACTGCCGAACGGCGGGGTGTAGCCGATACGATAGGTGAGGATAAACATCAGCGGAATTCCCGCCACCGCATCTACCAGAGAGCTGAAGAATTCCTCACTGCTGCTGTCAATCCAGTGCAGATCCTCGTAGATCGAGATAGTGGGGCGGAAGCTGGCACCTTGCAGGGTGAGGGCATGGAGTGCGCTGAAGACTCGTTTACGCCGAACCGAAGGGTCCAGCGTCGTGACAGCAGAATTCCCCGGATCGACAGAGAGCAGATAACGGATATACGGGAGGTGCGCTTCGAGCCCGCCCAGCCGGCGCATGCCGTGCTCCACCTTGGCAATGATCTCCGGCTCGCCGTCAAACTCCTCAATACGGCAGTTCTCCCGGAGTTGATCGATCACCGGCAGCAGCGGGATCGACTGGCCGAAAGAGATGCACCGCCCTTCGAGCCAAGTGGCGTCCTCCCCAGCCTGGACCAATGCCTGGCGCAATTCGAACAGCAGTCGGGATTTGCCGATCCCGGCTTCTCCGGTTACCAATACCACTTGGCCGCGCCCGGCTTTAACCTGGCGAAAGAGATCAAGCAGCACAGCTAACTCACGACTCCGGCCAACCAGAGGCGTAAGACCACGTTCCGCTGCCACATCCAGACGGGCACGGCGGCCACGAGGACGCAGGACCTCGAACGCTCGGACCGGTGTGTGCCCCTTCACCGGTATCTCACCCAGGTCCAGAGTCTCAAAGAAGCCAGTAACCAGCTTATGGGTCGCTTCGCTCACCACCACACTGCCTGGCCTAGCCGCCTGCTGCATCCGCGCTGCCAGATTGGTGGTATCTCCGACTGCGGTGTAGTCCATGCGCAGGTCATCGCCGATCTTGCCGACAACCACGAGCCCCGTGTTCAAGCCGATACGCATCTGGAGATGAAAGCCCCGCTGCGCTTGCAATTCTTTGCTGGAATCTCGTAATGCCTGCTGAATTGCCAAAGCCGCATGCACTGCCCGGCGCGGTCCGTCCTCGTGAGCGATAGGCGCGCCAAACAATGCCATTACGCCATCGCCGGTGTATTGATTAATCGTGCCCTCGAAGCGGTGAACCGCTGCGGTAATGAACTCAAAGCAATGGTCAAGAATCTGGTGCACCTCTTCCGGATCGAGTTTCTCGGCGAGTGCGGTGAAGCCAGCGGTATCAGCGAAGAGGACCGTGACCTGACGGCGTTCTCCTTCTAAAGCTGAGCGACTTGTGAGGATTTTCTCAGTGAGATGTTTTGGCGTGTAAGTGACAAGGCGGGCCTGGTAGTCAGTTACCACTGACGCTGAGGTGCCTTTAGGTGCAAGCGCTCGTTGCTCGATCTCAGATTCTCCTAAGCGGTGTCCGCACGCCCCGCAGAATCGCGCTCCTGGCCGGACAACTCCTCCACACTGTGGGCAGCGAAGCTCTAGAGGAGCGCCGCACTGCTCGCAAAAGTGATTCTCAGGAGGGTTGTCAGCGTGACAGCTCGCGCAGCGCATAGACGCGGTTGTACCACAATGCCCCAGAGAGCGACAATCAATTGTCAGCAAAGAGAGATTACAGGCCAACTCAGGCTACAGACCGTAGGCTAATGAGTTTTGACGAGCAAAATCGGTAATCAGGCGTAGGCCGGGATAAGACCAAAGGTCGTTCCCGGCGGGCTTTATGCCGGAAACGCTCCGCTT